>Ga0075425_100008279_pt1 | contig 11021 bp, 11 predicted proteins | sample SoiMethybrSBSTD4_FD_75300 | JGI IMG/M metagenome (GOLD analysis project Ga0075425, IMG submission 75300) | Bulk soil microbial communities from a Populus tree surrounding site in Tennessee, USA - Soil MetaG P. TD hybrid SBSTD4 | ecosystem: Environmental > Terrestrial > Soil > Tree plantation...
TCCGGCGCGCGTCTGATGCATTGAAGGTCGAAATGTCGAAGCTTCAGATGAAGGACGGGGTAATCTCCTCGACGGAAAGTCCCCAGAAGAGGATCACGTTTGCCGAGCTCGCCACTGCCAACAAGGGACCGATACGTCAGTCCGGGAGAGGTCAGGGGCGCGGCCAGGGAAGAGGATTGGTCAAAGGTGTTGGCGCCTGCTTCGTCGAGGTTGAGGTCGACACCTGGACGGGTGATTGGAAGTTCATCCGCTCGGTCTACAGCCATGACACTGGATTGACCGTGAACCCGCTCGTCGGCGAAGCCGATATGCACGGCTCACTCGTCGAGTGTTTTCAGATGACGACCGATCCACTTCCTTACGACAGGGAATTCCCTGGGACGCGCCATTACAGCGTCGGATACCTGTCTTATCGAATTCCGACGATCATGGACATTCCGGCAGAGCAAACGCAGGTCTTCATCGACAGTCTGGAGCCGCGCTGGTTCTACGGAATCAAGAGCTTCAGTGAGACGTCGATCGGCGCCGTGCCCGGTGCGATTTCCAATGCCATCTACAATGCATGCGGCGTTCGAATCCGCGAGCATCCCATCACCCGCGAGAAGATCATCGCCGGACTGAAAAAGCTTTAGCCACAATCAGAAAAAAGGAAAGTGACCTATTTCCTGGGAAAGGGAATAGGTCACTTTTCCCTTTTTTCTTTTTTAAATAACGCTCTCGGCAGCTTGCGTTGATGCGCGTTCACCCGAAAAGAAAATCTGCGCCGCGCAAAACCTCATGGAGCCGAGTGACTGACACGGAAAGTGCAAAATGTGGCAAAATCGGCAAAAGTTTCTGCAGAAGGCGGAGACACCCATTCTCAATCGTGCAGGAGAAGATCAGTCAACAGTTCTGTCCTTATCGTGAGTTCTCCGTTGTAGTTGATCAGTCCCATTGTTCTGAACTTGTTCATGAAGTGCGTAATCCGAGCCCGCGTCGTGCCCACCATTTCGGCCAGGGTCTCGTGACTCAGTACAGGAACATTGGAATCCGGCAAGAGATCATTTCCCCGTAACCGCGCAAGCTTCAGGAGAACACGGGCCAGGCGTTTCTCGCTGTGATTGAAAAGCTGATCGCAAAGGTCTTCTTCAAGGTCGATGTTGCGGGCAAGCAATGAAGCCATAAATTTTTCGGAAAGCTCAGACTGTTCGTGAAGAGCTCGAATCATCGCTCGCTTCTCGATTCGGAATACGGCGGATGGTTCCAATGTTACCGCGGTGCCTACCCGGAGAGATTGCTTGACAAGCGACCCTTCACCAAAAAAATCATGAGGCCCCGGCATCGCCAGCACTGCCTCCTTCCCCGCAGTTGAGACGACGGCGATCTTAATTCTTCCGCTTTGAATGAAGTAGATGGAATCGGCAGGATCGCCCTGAGAATAGACCTTTTCACCTTTCCGAAAAGATAACTGGTGCTTGCCGGCTGTGATCTTCTCCAGAAGAATCGCTACGTAGGGATCAACGTTCGCGCGTTTGGCGGTTGCAGATCTCTTCCTTTTTTTCTTCCTTTGTTGCGGCATTGATCGCAGTTTACATCGGATCTTACGGACCTCCTAAAAATCGATCTCGCGGATCGCAATAAAACATCGCTGGAAGGATTTCACGTTGACGGCTTATAGGTTGCGTCCGGCAACTACAAAAAGTCTTAACAGATTCTGCAATTGTGCACAGTTTCCTCCGGGGAAATCTGGAGGAATCTCTACATGATCGAGAACAACCGTGCCGAGTACGTCCTGATTGTTTCCGGAGATCAGGTCTATCAGATGGATTACGCAGAACTGCTCCGTCGGCACGTCACGAGTGGTGCGGACCTGACGATAGCGGCCGTGGAATATCCTGTCGGTCGAGCGGCTTCGCTGGGCGTTATCGAAGTGGATTCAGGCGGTCGCATCGTTATGGCCCGATCCATTGGCTGGTACGCGGGAGGCCGGCCGGAGGGATTCATCGTGTCAGTGCTCGGCGCGATTCTCCTCCTGGCTCTTTATCGAGTGATCAAGCCGCGGCGTGACGCGCGTCAGGGCGGAGCGAGCAAAGCCGCATAAGCAGGTTCTTTAATGTGTTCTATGGAAGGCGAGGGCCAGGCCTTTCGCGGAATCCGTAATCTGTTTACTGTTGCGCGGCCGGAAACAGACTTTCGCCGCTGAGCACGGCCATGATGGGAAGCTCGTCGCAAGAAAGGGGCAGGGCCCTGGACTATGGCTAAGAAATCCGAGGCCGGCAAGAGAAACCGGCTCGTCTCCGACTAGAACTCCGTCTCTTCCCGATCCAGGCCTACGGCCACCATGCGCGAAGGAGTCTGTTCCGCCTCCGTTTCTTCCTGGCATCGAATACATAAGGTGGCCCATGGAATGGCGTTGAGCCGTTTTTCATTGATGTCGTTCCCGCAACGCACGCATTCCCCGTACCGGCCGCTGTCTATCGCTTTCACGGCTTTTTGGATAGATTTCAGGCGTGCGAAACCGCCTTCGTGAAGGTTGTAAATGACAGCGGTTTCGTGGCTGATCATGGCAAGATCGCCTTCATCTTCTGTTTTCTCGAGTCTGATTTCTTCCGCGGCGAGCCGGCTACGATTGATCGACTTGATCAGGTTCTCGTACTCGCTCGTTAATCGTCGCCGAGTGTTTTTGATCTTCTTTGAGTCCATTCTTCAGTCCTCAATTGAGTTCAGGGAAGTGCATAGTGAGGCGGATACCATCGTCCATAAACAGGACAAAAGCTGTGCAACATTGCACAGCGGGGGCCACAAGCGGTTTGTGCGGGAATGAATGGAGTAGCGCCCAACTGGTGGAGCAAATCCAATAAGTTTGCCGAAACGTGATCTTCGACGATCCCTCCGCGCGAAATCCGAAGTAGATGGGTTATGAAGGCGGTCCCAACCAGCGCCCGTCAATAGGCGGGGTTTCCAAGCCTGCTGTTCACCGCATCCCCATTTTTTTCTTTTGAATTAATCACGCAAGACCAGGTCGGTCAGCAGTCCGTCCTTTACCGTAATGTCTCCGTTTTTGTCGTAGTCGATCAATCCAACTTTCCGGAATTTATTCAGGAAAAAGGTGATCCTCGGACGGGTCGTCCCAACGATTTCGGCCAGCATTTTGTGCGTGAATTTCGGCACCTTTGTGTCCGGGAACTTATCGTGCCGACCGAAACGGGAAAGGTTCAAAAGGACACGGGCCAGCCGTTTTTCGCAATGGTTGAAAAGCTGATCGCAAAGATCTTCTTCCAGGTTGACGTTGCGGACTAACAAAGAAGTCATGAACTGTCCGGACAACTTGGGCTGGGCATGAAGAGCATTAAGCATGACACGCTTGCCGATTCGGAATACCGTCGAGGGTTCCAGGACAGTTGCCGTGCTTGTCCGGACAGAATCGCGGACGAGGCATCCTTCACCCAGGAAGTCACGAGGTCCCAGCGTACCCAGTACCACTGTCTTGCCCTGAGCCGAGACGACAGTGATCTGCACTTTTCCATTCTGAATAAAATAGATAGCGTCCGCTTTTTCTCCTTGAGAAAAAAGTTTTGCGCTCTTGCGAAGTCTTACCAGATCCTTACCCGCGACGATGTTTTCGAGCACGCTCTCGACGGAGGGATTGACCTTCGTGGGTTTCAGCCCAGTAACCTTCCTTGTTCTTTGCATACTAAACATTCCAGTTGTCTGACTGCGATGATTCCAGCTTGACTCCAGGCGCAGAAGGATGCTGAGCGAAATTGCACACGCGCCGAAATTTGTTTCGAGACGAATACGAGCCGACATAGAGGTCGTCTCTCCCCTCCGAACTGGGCAGAGTCCGGCGCATATTCTTTGAACGAAACTGTGCGAAAGTGCACATGGGCGAAATAGATGGCCTCCGCCTCATCTCCGTGAGAGAAGATCGTCCCATTTTCTTCAAGCTCCAATATCGTCTTGCCATGTTCGATGTTTTAGAGGAGTGATGGAGCGTGTCGTCGAGGACCACGCTGGAAGCCGCCAATCGCGCAGACCAGACTCGTTAGCGCAATCGGCAGCCTCGGTAAGCACCGGTCAAGATCAGTTACTTGACGTTGTCACCTTCGGATGGCTGAGGTCGGCCCGATAATTCAGGAAGATCTGTTGCCGATTCCGGATACCCCTGTTAGCGACGTCCTGGATTTGGGCTGCTTCAGAATCGCCGTAGAGTTTCCGAAGGGATTCTCCCAGGTTTGGGTTTGGCACATCGCGGTCGCTCAGCTTATCGATCAGTGTTACAGCGTAATTGGTGAAGCCGAGCCCCTGCACAGAATTCCGCCGGATGATCGTCCGTTTGTCGCCGGCCTTCTCTTGGGCTGTTTTGATCTTTGTCATAGCCGAGGCATATGCCGCAGCCATCTCGGGTTGAAGTTCGTTCCGCTGCAGGTTCATGAATGCAGCCGGTGGGTCGTTGTTTTTGGGATTCAAGCTGGCGTCGGCTGTATAAGCGAATACTTCGCTCCGTGTCTGGGTAACTGAATCACGTTGGACTTTCTGCAGCCGGGTCGCTTCAGCCTGACCGTAGACCTTTGTCATCATGTCACCAAAGTTAGGAAATTTGTCTCGATCCGCCCATTTTTCAAAACCGGTAAAGGCATAATACGTGAAACCAGGTCCTCCAAGATTCACCGCATATGTCAGTACGGCCGGAGCGCCCGGCGTTTTGTCCCGCGCTGCGTTCAGCTTTTTCAGGAAATCTTCATAGTCCGCAACAGCTGCCGGTCTTATGGTCGTGAGCGTCAGCTGGACGAACTGCACTGGTTTGGTCTGGGTCTGTGCTTGAGCCAAGGGACTGAAGGCAAGAACACAAAGAATTCCTGCCGCAAGGGTGCGTCGATTCCGCATAGAAGCTCCTTTCAGGAGCGAAACAATGTTTGGGATTGGGAAGGGACATGTTTGTTTGTCCCTTATGTTCAGACATCATCGCGCACCCGGGTTCTGAGTTATGTGCAAAGTTGCACATACGGTAATGCGCGTGGGGGTAACAACCGGTGAGTGCTAGGACGTTTCTTGGAACAGTTCCGGCGCCAACGGCGCGCCGCCTCGCTTCAACTCACATCAACTCTTTAATAAGACGTTTCGCAAGTTCTAGTGGGATCCGAGGTTCGCGGTAAGCCATAGGACCTCCGTGATCCAGAACGGGTTCGGCCTGGTCGAGTGCAAGGCGATCCGTTCTCTGGAAAAACTTTCCGATAGGGATTTCGTCGCCCCACAGCGTCGCACGTTTCATCGCCTCGTGCCAATCGGATGAATCGTAGGAAGGATCATTCTCAAGTTTTCTGACGCGCTCCCGGAACCAAGCGTACGTATTGTCATGGTTGTAGGTCACGCAAGGGCTAAAGACATCGATGAACGAAAAGCCCTTGTGCTCGAGTCCCTGCTTCATCAAGTCTGCGAGGTGTTTCGGTTCGGCGCTGAAGCCGCGCGCTACAAAAGTCGCTCCGGCAGCAAGCGCGAGGGTTATCGGATTAATCGGTTCTTCGACATTGCCATAAGGCATAGACTTTGTCTTCATTCCTATCCGGCTTGTTGGAGAAGTCTGGCCGGTCGTCAGACCGTAAATTTGGTTATCCATCGCGACATAGAGCAAGTCGACGTTTCGCCGGATTGTGTGAATGAAATGATTTCCTCCGATGCCGAACCCGTCTCCGTCACCACCTGTTACCACTACGTGCAGCTTGTGGTTTGCCATCTTCACGCCCGTGGCAACGGCCAACGCGCGGCCGTGAAGCGTGTGCATGCCATAAGTATTGATAAAGCCGGGCAAGTTGGAGGAGCAGCCGATCCCGCTGATCGTCACGACGTCGTGGGGCTGGATGTTCATTTCGGCGAGAACCTTCTGAAGTGAGGACAAAACGCCGAAGTCGCCGCAGCCCGCGCACCAGTCCGGATCGACCTTTCCTTTGAAATCCGCCGCTGTGAGTTTTTGTGGTTCAAGTACGGTCGCCATTAAGTTCCCCTATCTGCTTAGACCATGATTTCGTGCATGGGCACTGACAGTGTTTTGTGCGTCTCGCTTGCCAATTGTTCTTTGACCGCTTCTACGATGTGATGCGGCATAAACGGCTCGCCATCGTATTTTCTGATGTACCCATCCGGCACGTAGCTCGTTTCACTTCTGAGGTAACGTGCGAATTGGCCACTGTAGTTGTTCTCCACGATGATCGAGTATTTCGATGACTTGAGTATTTTTACGATGGCTTCTCCATGCAGCGGTACGAGCCAGCGGATCTGAAGATGGTTTGTGGAGATGCCGTCTTCATTCAACATTTCCACGGCTTCGCGGATTACACCGTCGGTGGAGCCCCATCCCACCAATGTGACCGCAGCTCCAGATTCTCCAATGAGCACTGGCGGTTTAACCGCTGCCTCGATACCGATCATTTTTCGCTGGCGCTTTTCCATCATTGCGCGCCGCTTGAGCGGGTTTGTGAATTCATCGCTGATAAGCACGCCGTTTTCATCGTGTTCATCCGTTGAGGCCGTGTGCGTATGGCCCGGCACACCTGGAATGGCGCGCGGCGAGACACCACTTTCGGTTATTTGGTAACGGTTATAAGGAGTGGTCCCTCCCGGATTTGTAGTGATCATTTCTCCTCGATCGATTTCTGTATCGAAGGTCAGTTGTTTCGGATCGATGGATGAGCGTCCCTCCGAGAGCAGGAGATCGCTGAGGATGATTCCGGGACACTGGAAACGGTCGGCGAGATTGTGCATTTCCGGAACGAGTTTGAAGCAGTCGAGAATGTCGGTGGGCGCCGCGATGGCTCGTGGAAAATCGCCGAATCCGGCGCCCAGCATCTGCCAGAGATCCCCTTGTTCGGTTTTCGTCGGGACGCCGGTTGAAGGACCCGCACGTTGAACGTCAATCACAACGACCGGTGTTTCCATCATCGCCGACATACCGAGTCCTTCCGTCATTAACGCGAATCCGCCACCCGACGTTGCACACATGGACCGGACACCCGCGTGAGCGGCGCCGATAGCCATATTGATCACTCCGATCTCGTCTTCGACTTGACGGACTACGATTCCGGCATCGCGCGCGTGTGACGCCATCCAGTGCAGCACTCCGGTCGAAGGGCTCATGGGATAAGCACAGTAAAATTTCACACCGGCCGCGGCGCCTCCCATAGCAAGTGCGATGTTGCCGGAAAGCAATGCGTATCGCATTTCGCTCAGGGGAAGCGGAGGCGCAAAAGGCTGGAAGTTAGCAGCTGCGTAGTCATAACCGATACGCGCAATATCCAGGTTTTCGGTTACAACCTTGTCGCCTTTTCTCGCGAATTGTTCTGTGAGCACTTCCGCGAGCGTCTCAAAGCCTAAACCCATCAGTTTTACAGAAGCAGCCAGGGCAATCGTGTTTTGCTCCACTTTGCTGCGGCTTTGCTTCGAGAGTTGGTTCACTGGAATTGGACAAAGCTGGACGCCCTCATGCGGTCCGCCGGGCCGAATCGTATCGCTGTTATAGATGATGGCGGAGCCGGAGTGCATGAGACGTAAATGCCGGTCAATGGAGTCCTGATTGAGAGGAATCAATAGATCAATGCGGTCGCCGAAGCACTTCACCTCTTCAATACCCGTGCGAATTGTCAGAAAAGTGTGTCCGCCACGAATAATCGACTGGTATGCGTTGTATGCATTGACATGGAGGCCCCGCCGGGCGAAGAGTTTGGCGAAAATGTCTCCTGGCGTAGCCACACCTTGTCCTGCGGCTCCCCCTATCGCGACAGCGAAAGTACGGTCCATGCTGGTCTCCTTTAAAAGAGGAAAAAAGAAAGTGGAGGTCTGACTATTGGCCGATTAGCCTATGAGTTTCCACAGCAGCACAACGACCAGACCAGGCACCGCAACGAAACCCATAACCCTCAAGCGCCTTTCAAACCTAAATCTGTCCTGGGCTTTGTTCTTCTTTATCCAAGCTTGCCAAACGGCTTTAGAGAGCTCTGCGGTCTTGCCGGTCTCAACCATCAATCCACCTCTAATCGTTCGTCTTCTTCCGGCTATTGTGTCGAAGTTGCGCGATAACGGCTGTGCAATTGTGCACAGTTTTTTACCTCGACCCAGCTCACACTTTCCCGCAGGACTACAAGACCCGGAATGCACCGAGGCGCCTGCGAGAGCGAATGACTATGAAAATTGATCAAGATCAAACTGTCGAAAGAATGCTCGAATCTGCGATCGTTGCGAATTGGAGAGAGCTCATGCACGGCGCCCAGGGCGGCTTGATTCAAGTTGAATACGGCTACGCGCCAAGCGGTACTTTGGATTATCTGCGAGTCTGGTCATCTATAACCCGAGGCTATTGGCTCCTGGCTTGTGCGTACTGGACGTCAGCCTCCGGATTTCACAACGCCGGCGTCCACTTCGAGAATGGATATCAATCAGAAGGGCTGGCGCAAAGTGTGGAAATTGTGATGCAACACCAGAATGCATTCGCAGCTCTTCCAAAGCTTGCGCGACAAGGATTGCGCCACCTCACAACTCCCACGGAAGAGGAGTGCACAGCCGCCGCCGCCGCGATGAGCGACATGTTCGCTCATTTTAGGTCCGCGCCCGCCGAGCCCTTGCTGGCCACGGGCTGAGACACGTTTAACTCAAGGCTTAAAGACGTGAATCTCAAGCGTGGCTCCAGGTTCTCGACTGTTTAGCGTTCGTATGGACGATTACCATGAATTCAAACGAACAATTCAGTACCTCGATCGGTGACGCCCTGCTTGGTTTCAACAGAGAAGCCGTCTTTTACTGTCAGGGCATTTCCGACGCCGATGAACACGAGTACGCCATGGATTACGCGAGGCTGCTTAGAAGACGAGCGCAGGGTTTAGAGTGCGAGCGAACTCGATTTTTAAAGCATTTATTTGAACCGAACCAAAATTTGATCGAGGCCACGCTGCATAAAATCTACTGCAAGTACTTTGCGGCTTAAGAATGTAAGTCCGACAGGGCGTAAACAGTAATAAAAAGGAGAACCTAATGATTAGCATTACTAGAGTCGCGACTTCTATCTTATGTGCCGTACTCTTTTCTTCTGTTGGCGCCGCCCAGGAGCTTTCCAGGTACCGTGATTTTGAGTTTGGAATGAGTATCGAGTCCGTGGCGAAATTAGCTCATACGAACGCGTCCGGTGCAAGAACGGTTCATCAACGTCCGGAAGTGATTCAGACGCTCGACTGGGACGCGCATGGAATTTTCGACAGCTCACCCAAAGCAGACTCTATCCGAGATATTCGCTTTCACTTTTATAATGATGAACTCTTCAAAATGGTAGTGGTCTACGATCCAAATCAGACCAAAGGCCTGACGGCCAATGATCTGATCGAAGCACTATCTGACCTGTACGGATCGGCCGGCAAGCCGGAAACGAGCGTCGTGGTTTCGGGATTTTTGACATACAACGATAACGAAAAGGTGCTGGCGCGCTGGGAAAATGCGGAGTATTCGTTCAACCTTTTCCGGTCTCGCTACGGAAACTCGTTTGGTCTAGTAGTCTTTTCGAAAAAGCTCGAATTACTGGCGAGCGCTGCAAGCCTGGAGGCTGTCCGGCTAGACGAATTGGAGGCGCCTGCGCGCGCGGGCGCACGTCAAAAGAAATATGAAGAAGACGAGCAAGCGTTGCAGGAGAAAGCCAGGTTGATTAACAAGCCCACGTTTCGTCCATAACCTCGCTATCAGAAATGGAGGACATCAGCGTATATTCCCTTCATGTGCAAAATTGCACATACCCGCCAATAAGACAGCGCTACCCTTTACGGGGCCGTGGAAAAGCTAATTGATTTCGGATTTATCGCTTTGCTCACTCTCACCAGCGCGGTTGCTGGTCTGTTTGGTAAGGCGTCTTCGGTCATGAACAAGATTTCTGACGACGCATCAAAACTTCATGCAGTGTCCCAAGTGCCAATCAACATCCATCCGTCGTTCGCGTCGCTGCGGCCCAATTGAATGGCTGCTCAAACAAATCGATCGTTCCGTGGCGATGCGTGTTTTGCCATCGGCGATTTTTACGGCCGACACCTTCGCGAAAATTCCGATTCTTCAAAAACCTATCGGCCACGTTTCGCTCTCTCTTCTGGTAATCAGCAACATCGAGGCGCGATTACAGAACTTTGGCCTTTTCACCCATCGGCCATCCGACGACGCCTATGGTTGGCCGCCCTGAAGTGCTGCTCGCGGTGTATGGTCGCCATCGATGCTGACGCTTTCGATCTATTCAAAGCCTGCAAGAAGATCCGATTCACTTCGCGAATGCGATCCGAAATATGGAAGAGGCCCGGCGGGCTGGTAGCCATGGCAAAGCCACAAGGGTAGCGGGCTTGTGCAATTGTGCACAGTTATCGTCCTCCATTACGCGCAGATTCTACTCGTGCATTCACTAATGCGGTTCGCGGTGATCACGCCTGTCGGTGAGCGTGTGGGGCAGTTCGTCATCCACTGCACTTCTCCGAGGCCAGCAGAATTTCGGAAAGACTTTATCCGCGGGCCAAGACAATATTGAGGAGCCGTCAAGAAGATCTTGAGCGAAGACGAGTTGATCCAGAAAGACACTCTGGATCGTGGTCAGATCGAGTTTCTGCTTCTTCCTCACCTGAAGCAGTTCCCAGCGTAGACCGCGTTACCAAGGGATTGTACTGGAATACGCGTTGATCATTCGGCGTTCATAACCTGACCGATTCCGGAGGAGCCATGCCCTTAGCAATTACATCAAGAATCTCTTCTAATGTCGTCATTGTGGATATAAACGGCAGATTGTCCGTCCTTGACGTCGCTTTGCGTGAACATATGAACGAATTGTTGGAGGAAGGCCATCGCGCATTCGTACTGAATCTCGCGAACGTTCCATACATCGACAGCTTCGGTCTAGGTCAGTTGATCACAATCTGGACTTCCGTTAGAAATAGAGGCGGCCAACTCATCCTTCTGCGGCCAACCGATCACGTCCAGACACTGTTTCGGATCACAAAGCTCAATACTATTTTTCAGATTTCGGGGGAAGAAACTCA
>Ga0075425_100008280_pt1 | contig 11021 bp, 12 predicted proteins | sample SoiMethybrSBSTD4_FD_75300 | JGI IMG/M metagenome (GOLD analysis project Ga0075425, IMG submission 75300) | Bulk soil microbial communities from a Populus tree surrounding site in Tennessee, USA - Soil MetaG P. TD hybrid SBSTD4 | ecosystem: Environmental > Terrestrial > Soil > Tree plantation...
CTCGAGCTCCGTGCGCAGGAGGGCGAGGGGTGTACGCAGCTCGTGGCCGGCGTCCGCGACGAAGCCGCGCTCGCGCTCGAGCGCGGCTTCGAGGCGCGCGAGCATCTCGTTCAGGGTCTCCGCAAGACGTTGGACCTCGTCGCGGGTGTCCGGCACCGGCAGGCGCTCCCCCGGCGTGTCGGCCGAGATCGCCGCCGCGCGGCGGCGCATCGACTCGACGGGGGCGAGGGAGAGGCCCGCGAGCAGGTACCCCGCGAGCGTCGCGAGGATCAGTGCGACCGGGCCCGCGATGAGCAGCTCGTAGCGAAGGCTCGAGAGCGTCTCGACTCGGTCCTGGCGCGTCGCGCCGACGACGAGGATCCGCCGCTTCCCCTTCTGCGTGATGGGCGTCGCCAGCAGCCGCGACGGCTCGTCGAGGCCGGGCACCGTCGTACGGTTGTGGAAGATCGTGCCCGTTCGCGCGGCACGCAGCTCCTCCGGGCTCAACAGCAAGGTCGCGCCGAGCGGCGGCGTCGCATCGAGGACTCGGCCCTGGAGGTCGAGCAGCTCGGCGTAGCTCTCGCCGGGCTCGACGACGCGGGTGCGTTGATTGGCCGCCAGCGACGTCTCCGTGTCCCGCACGACCGTCGCGAGGTCCTGAGCCCGCACCCTGAGGTTGTTGTCGAGTGCCGTCCGGAGGTGCGAGTCGAGGCGGACGTAGAGGAACCAGCCCGTGGCGACGAGCACGACGGCCATCGCAAGGGCGAACGCTCCCGCCACGCGAACGCGGATCGGGAGTCGTCTCACGGTCCGCCGTTGGCGCGCAAGCGATAGCCCGCGCCGCGAATCGTCTCGAGTGTCTTGCACCCGAACGGCTCGTCGATCTTGCTGCGGAGGTGGCGAATATAGACGTCGACGACGTTCGACCTGTTCTCGTAGGCGAAGTCCCACGCGTGGTCGAGGAGATAGACACGCGAGAGCACCTCGTCGGGCCGGCGCATGAACGCTTCGAGGAGCGAGAACTCTTTGGCAGACAGTTGGATCTCGCTGTGCCCGCGCCACACGCGGCGCGTGGCCGGGTCGAGCTTGAGGTCGTCGACCTCGAGCACGGTCGGCCGCTCCTGGGTCCCGCGGCGCGCCAGCGCGCGGAGGCGCGCGAGCAGCTCCGCGAACGCGAACGGCTTGACCAGATAGTCGTCTGCGCCGGTGTCGAGTCCGGCCACCCTGTCATCGACGGAGTCGCGAGCGGTGAGCATGAGAACCGGCACCCAGACCCCGCTCGTCCGGAGGTGTCGGCAGGTCTCGAAGCCGTCCATGCCGGGCAACATCACGTCGAGAACCACCGCGTCGTACTCGAAGCCCTTCGCCCGCCAGAGGGCTTCCTCGCCGTTGGGCGCGACGTCCACCGAGAGTCCCTCCTCCATGAGCCCGCGCCGGATCAGGCTCGCCATCCGGAGCTCGTCCTCGACAACCAGCACGCGCATCACTCCATTGTCACCGCGCTGCATGAACGCGCGATGACGACCTGTCATCGAACGTTCATCTTGCCTCGCTAGCGTCGCCGCAGCATGGAATTCGCCGTCGAGGCGCACGGGATCGGGAAGCGGTACGGCGGGCTCGCCGCACTCGACAAGCTCACCTTTGCAGTCCGGTCGGGCGAAATTCTCGGCGTTCTCGGCCCGAACGGCGCCGGGAAGACGACGGCGATCCGAATCCTGACGACGATCCTGAGCCCGAGCAGCGGAACGTTCACGGTCGCCGGCGTCCCCCACACGAGACCCGGCCTGATCCGCCGCCGGATCGGCGTGTTGCCGGAGAGCGCCGGCTACCCGGACCGGCAGACCGCGGAGGAGTACGTGGTCTACCACGCGCGGCTCTACGGCCACTCCCGGGCGAGCGCCCGCGCCGTGGCTCGAAGCCTGCTGGGGGAGGTGCAGCTCGCCGACCGCGCGGGTACGGCGATCGGCACGTTCAGCCGCGGGATGCGCCAGCGCCTGGGGATCGCGCGCGCGCTCGTCAACGACCCGAACGTCGTCTTCCTCGACGAGCCGACACTCGGTCTCGACCCGGCCGGCCAGCGCCAGATCCTCGGGACGATCCGCTCGATCGCACGAGAGCGCGGTGCGACCGTCCTGCTCAGCACGCACCTGCTCTCGGAGGTCGAGGAGACGTGCACCCGCGTCGTCATCCTCAACCGCGGCCGCCTGATGGCGGACGGGACCGTGTCCGAGGTCGCCCGCCGGGCCGCCGCGCCACGCAGCGGCAGCCTGCGGGTCGAGCCGGAGCTCGTCGAGCATGCCGCTGCGATCCTTCGCGCGGCGCCCGGCGTCGAGGAGGTGGTCGGCGTCGACGGGCGCGCCGGTTGGTTGACGGTGATGTTCCGGCCCGCCCGCGACGAGCTCTTCGACGGCGCACCGAACGACGCGGTGCGCGCTCTCTTGGAGGCGGGCGTGCCGTTGCTCTTCTTCGAGCTCGAAGGGGCGCGCCTCAGCGACGCCTTCCTCGCGATGACCGAGGCCGCCTGACGTGGCCGCCGTCGCCCAGCCGGCGGCGCCCACCGCCTCCCGCGGCTGGTACATCGTGCTCGAGCAGGAGCTCCGCGATCTGTGGCTCGGCGGCCGCGGCCTCGTGCTCAGCTTCGCGTTCAGCCTCCCGATGAGCGTCATCGCCTATCTCGTCGCGACGAACAAGGCGCTCAACCTCCTCGAGCAAAACGAGGCCGTCAATCTCAGCCTCCAGGTCGCCGTTGCGACGGGTGCGCTTCTGTCCCTGCTCGCGGCCGCGGACGCGGTGAGCGGCGAGCGTGAGCGCGGAACGCTCGAGAGCCTCCTCGTGACGCCGGTCCCGAGGCGCGGGATCGCCGTCGGGAAGCTCGTCGCGGCGCTGTCGCTGTGGCTCGCTGCTTTCACGATCAGCGTGCCGTACGTCTGGTTCCTCGGTCGCGGCATCGGCATCGTCTCCACGGCGCTCGCCACGGGGCTCGTCGTCGGCACGATCCTCGCGCTCTTCCTCTGCTCGCTCGGGATCGTGACGAGCCTGCTCTCGAGCTCGAACCGCGTCAGCCTCTCCCTGAGCCTGTTCACGCTCCTCGCGCTGTTCGCGCCGACCCAGCTGCCGAGCAGCGCGAGCACAGGCTGGGCCGCTGAGCTGTTGCTCCGCGTCAACCCGGTGACGGCGGGCGAGCACTACGTCGGGAAGATCGTGCTGAGCAAGCATGGCTGGAGCGAGGACGTCTCGTGGCTTCTCTCGCCGATCGTCGCCGCCGTCCTCTTCACGACCGCTGCCGTCGTCCTCTGCGGGCGCTTCATGCGGCTGCGAGGGAGTGTCGGCGCATGAAGGGCCTCCGCGCGTGGTTCGTCTTGGCCGCCCTGCTCGCTGCGGCCGCGCTCGGCGCGGGCAGCGCGTCCGCGGCGGCCGACCGCGTCACGGTCGGCGTCGACCACACGCTCGTGGCGACGAAGCTCGGGCAGAAGATCGTCTTCCACACGACGATCGCCAACCGCAGCTCCCACACCGCGACCGGCCTCATCGCGCACCTCAACGTCCTCAGCCTGCACAGCGGCACGTATGTCGACCCCGAGGACTGGTCTTCACATCGGACGCAATACCTGCCGCCGGTTCGAGCCGGGAGGTCGCTCACGACGACATGGCGGGTCGAGGCTGTGAACGACGGGAGCTTCGGCGTCTACGTCGCCGTTCTGCCGGCGTCCGGCGTCGCCCGCGAGCCTGCGACGTCTCCCCTCATCCACCTGCTCGTCGCCCAGAAGAAGACGCTCAACTCCGGTGGGATCGTGCCGCTGGCCCTCGGCATTCCCGGTCTCCTTGGCGCCCTTGCAGTGAGCGTCCGCTTCCGCCGCCGCATGCGCCGGCGACACATCTAGCCGGGCCGGGGCCGGGACGTGCCGCGGCGCTCCCGCTCGTGCGGGCGCCCGGTCAAGGGAACGTAAGGCGTCGCCTCGAGCCCTTGCCGCTGTCAGGCGTTAGGCCTAGCCTGGCCGCGGGGAAGGAAGCGACGGGGTCATGCCAGTCGACATCTCACTGCCACCCGTGATCGGAGACCCCGCAGGGATGCGCGCGCTCGCCGCCGCACTGCGGAGCGACGCGGAGTCCGTGGCAGTCGTGGCGGCGGATGCGGCGTCGACGGTCGACGGCCTCGAGTTCTACGGGCCGGCCGCCGACCGGCTCGGGAACCGGGTGCGCGCGACGACGCGCACGGCCGGGCGCGCCGCGGATCAGCTGCTCGCGACGGCCGGGCTCCTGGAGCGGTCGGCGAGCGACGTCGAGGCGCAGCAGCGCGAACGCGAACGGCAGCTCGAGCGGCTGCGCGCCGAACTCGCGCCGAGGGCAACGGGCTGATGCGCGCAACCGACGCCGGCGGCGGCAGCGGAACGATCGTCGTCGACATCGACGGAGTCCGCCGCGCGTCGACGCTCGTCGGGCAGGCGGGACAGGCGCTCGGCCTGCTCGGCCGGCGCATCGGCAGCCATGCGCTGCCGGAGATGCCGCCGGGCGTCGCGGGTGCCGTCGCGGGTGCGCTGGCCGAGGTGTCAGGCTCCCTCGCCGCGGTTCCGAACGAGCTCATCGACGTCGGGCAGGAGCTCCGCGTACGCGCGTTCTGGGCGCAGGTCGCCGACCGGCTGATCGGCGGCTACGACCTCAGCGGCGCCGCGCTGACCGAGTTCAAGGCCGCCTACGCGAGCGGGCTCCTCACGCGCTACGCCGAGCCCTGGCAGCGCGACCTCGCCGAGGCCTACGCGAAGAAGCTGCACGACGAGGAGCATCCGGGCGGCTTCTCCGGGTTCGTCCACGACGTCGGCGACTTCTTCTCCGGCGCCTGGGATGCCATCAAGGACCCGGCGGTGATGATCTACCACCTGACGCCGTTCTCGGGCGACGACTGGACGAAGCACTGGGGCGACCTCGGCCGCGGGCTCGCGCAGGGGGTCACGCATCCCGTCGAGTTCGCGAAAGCGATCGTGAACCTCGATGCGCTGCACGAGCGCGGCTTCTCGTACTGGCTCGGCAACCTCGCGCCGGCCGCCGCCGCGACGCTGCTTTCCGGCGGCGCCGCGGCCGCAGTGCGTGGGGCCGACGCCGCTGTCGCCGCGGACCGCGCGGCCGAGGGGGTGCTCGCGCTCGAGCGCGCGGGTGGCGCCGCGCGCGTGGTCGAGAGCTCGGAAGCGCTCGCGGACGTCGAGAAGGGCGCCGTTGCGGCGGGCCGGATCGACTACTCGTCGCACTTCGCAGACGACCTCGTCAACTTCGAAGGCGGCCGGGCGTGGCTGCACGAGGGACCGCTCGACCGCGACCTGAAACTCGTGCAGTACTACGACCAGAGCAGCACGCGCGCGTCGCTGAAATGGTGGACGCCGACCGACGAGGCGAATGCCGCGCAGACCATCGAGGACGTCCGGCACCGGCTCGCCCTCCTACCGTCGTGGGGCGAGCGCGACGCGGTGCGGGTAGCTGACATCCCGCAGGGGACGAGCGTCGAGTACCTTTACGGCCGCGCGGCGCCGCAGACGGAGAACGGCGTCGTCTACGCCGGCGGGGGCGCGCAGCTCAGGTTCCGGGAGTTCGACCCGAAGTGGATCCGCGAGACACGACCGCTGCCGTGACCGACGCCTACACGGCCGCGGCCGACGACGCGATCGCGGAAGCAGAACGCGTCCGCGCGCGCTGGGCCGAGCGCGGCGACACGGAGGGCGCGGCGCTGGCCGAACGGCTCCAGCAGCAGCTCGTCGCGTCTCGCGACGATGCGCGACGAGGAACGCTGCCGCCGCGGAACGGCGGATTCCCGCTGACGCGGTTCGTCGGCGAGTACGACTGGGGCCCGGATGCCGACGGGCTCGTGGACCGCGTCTACGCGCTGCAGCGGATCTGGGAAGGTCGCGTGTGAGCGGGCTGACGTTCCGGCCCGAGAACGCGCTCGAGGAGGCGCTGCTCGGTGCGTACGAGAGCAACGACCTCGAGCCGCTCCTGCGCACGCTGGCGATCGCCGACGTCTTCCTGCCGGCACAGGGCGAAGGGCCCGACGAGGAGCAAGCTGTGACGGCCGAGCAGGGTGACGAGATCCCGCTGCCCGTGCTCGAGGACGAGGACGGCTTTCGGCTCGTGCCGGTGTTCTCGTCGCTGACGCAGCTTGCACGGTTCCGCCCGAGCGGAGGCGGCTACATCCGTCTGCGGGGGCGCGAGCTGGCCGCGATCACGCCGCCGGATCTCGGCCTCGCGTTGAACCCCGGCGGTGATCTCGGTCTCCCGCTGACGCCGGAGCAGGTCGCAGACCTCGCGACTGCGACGCCCGCGGACGGCGGGGAGTCGCAGTTCCTGATCGGCGAGCCGCGCGAGGAGCCGGTGGAGCTGCTCGAGACGGTGCGGCGCTTCGCCGAGTCGCGCGACGACGTGCGCGCCGCCTACCGCGCACTGCTCGTCCGCGGCCCCGGCGCCGAGCCGGAGCACGTGATCGGGCTCGAGCTCGTGGCGGGCGCCGATCCCGAGTCGGTGGTCGACGCCGCGGCCGAGGCCGCGCGCGCGTCTGGGTTCGAGCGCCTCGGCTTCCTGCCGCTGCAGCCGGGCGTCGAGGCCGGGCAGGTCGGCCGCTTCATGCTCGCCCGCACCCGTCCGTTCTGGGCGCGCTGACCGTCCGACGTAGCCGCCAGAGTGCAGGTCATGGTCAAGAGGCTTCCCGTGTACGACGACGCGGAGGAGGCGCTCTTCGAGGCCCAGGATCTGATGTACGACGCGTTCGAGGAGAGCGATGCCGGGCGACGGCGAGCGCTCGCGGTGGAAGCGCTGACGATCTCGCCCGATTGCGCGGACGCCTACCTGCTCCTCGCCGAGGAAACGCCGCTCGAGATCGAGCAGAACTCGAGCTGCTCGAGGCCGGCGTCGCCGCCGGCGAGCGGGCGCTCGGCGCCGAGACGTTCGTTCACGACGTCGGCTCCTTCTGGCTCGCGTTCGAGACGCGTCCGTACATGCGTGTTCGCGCCGCGCTGGCCGAGACGCTCTGGGAGCTCGAACGCCACGACGAAGCCGTCGGCCACATGCGCGAGCTGCTGCGGCTGAACCCGAACGACAACCAGGGCAACCGCGACGTTCTCGTCGAGTGGCTCCTCTTCCTCGAGCGGTGGGACGAGCTGGACGAGCTGTTCGAGACATACGAGGAAGACCGCGCGGCCGTAATGGTCTACGCGCGGGCACTCGCCGGCTTTTGCCGCCACGGCGAGTCAGAGGAAGCGGAACGCCTGCTCGTCGCCGCGATCGAGTGCAACGCACTCGTGCCCCAGTACCTCACCGGCCGCAAACCGCTCCTGAAGCGCCTCCCGGATGCGTACTCGATCGGCGATCGACGCGAGGCCCTCCTCTACGCGTCCGAGTCGAAGCCGTTGTGGAAGCGCGTGCCCGGCGCGCTCGCCTGGCTCGACTAGATTCGGTGGATGGCTTCGTCCGCCGCGGAGCGGTACGTGCGGCTCGGCCTCCGGCTCGGCCGGCACGTCGACGGAATCGTCGACTCGTACTTCGGGCCGGGCGAGCTCGCGGCCGAGGTCGACGCCGCGCCGCCAGTCGATCCGGCGACGCTCGTCGCCGACGCGGAGGCGCTCCACGCCGAGCTCGACGAGGGCTGGCTCCGCGACCAGGTCGCCGGCCTCCGCACCTATGCCGGCGTGCTGGCAGGCGAGGAGCGCTCGTACGCCGACGAGGTGGAGCGCTGCTACGGCGTGCGTCCCACCTACACGGACGAAGCCGTCTTCACGGCCGCCCACGAGCGCTTGGAGGAGCTGCTTCCGGGAGACGGGGCGCTCGCCGTGCGGGTCGAGCGCTGGCGCGAGTCGATGCGCGTGCCCGCCGACCAGATCGAGCCGATCGCGGCCGCGGTCGCCGAGGAGGCGCGCGCGTGGACGCGCGGGCTCGTCGATCTGCCCGGCGGCGAGGAAGTGCAGCTCGAGATCGTCCGCGACAAGCCGTGGCTCGGCTACTGCGAGTACGTCGGCGACCTGCGCAGCCGGATCGCCGTCAACGTCGACCTGCCCATCTCGGCGATGGAGCTGATCGTGCTGATGCTCCACGAGACGTATCCCGGCCACCACGTGGAGCGATGCTGCAAGGACCGTGCGCTCGTGCAGGAGCAGGGGCTGCTCGAGGAGACGATCGTGATGGTGCCGACGCCGCAGTCGCTCGTCGCGGAGGGGATCGCGGTGCTCGCGCCCGAGCTCGTGCTCGAGAGCGACGGCGGCGCGGTGCTCGCCTCCCTGGTGAACGACGCAGGCATCGAGTTCGATCTCGGCCACGCAATCGCCGTCACGCGCGCGCACGATCCGTGCGAGTGGGCGGAGGTGAACGCCGCGTTGCTGCTGCACGAGGAGCGAAGGAGCGCAGACGAAGTGCGCGCGTACCTCGAACGGTGGGCGTTGATGACGCCGCAGCTCGCAGGTCACCTGATCCGCTTCCTCACGGAGCCGACGTCGCGCACATACGTCATGAACTACCCCGCGGGCCGCGAGCTCTGCCGGGCCTACGTCGCGGGCGAGCGTGTGCGCTTCCGCCGCCTGCTGACGGAGCAGGTGCGCGTGCGGGAGCTCGTCGAGGCACGGGATCTGGCGCGGTCAAGATGAGACCCATCCTCCTCGAGGCGAATCAGCCTCACCGTTTCTACCGCGGTGGGCCGGCGATCGCCCGCTTCCGCGGGACCGAGTCGCGTGCCGAGCACGTCCCCGAGGACTGGGTTGGCTCGACGACGACGATCTTCGGCGACGAGCGGCAGGGCCTGAGCACGCTCCCCGACGGGCGCGTTCTGCGCGATGCGATCGCGGCCGAGCCCTCGGCGTTCCTCGGTGCCGCGCACGTCGAACGGTACGGTCCCGATCCTGCTCTGCTCGTGAAGCTGCTGGACGCGGGCGAGCGGCTGCCCGTGCACTGCCACCCCAGCCGTGCGTTCGCGCGCCGCCATCTCGACTGCGCGTTCGGAAAGACAGAAGCATGGTTCGTCGTGGAGACCAAAGGAGAGCGTCCGCTCGTCCACGTCGGCTTCCGCGACGACGTGGACGCGGCGACGCTGGCCGGCTGGGTCGAACGGCAGGAGACCACAACGATGCTGGGCGAGCTGAACGCCGTCGAGGTTCGGCGCGGCGATGCGGTCTTCGTGCCGGCGGGCGTCCCGCACGCGATCGGCGACGGCGTCTTCCTGGTCGAGCTGCAGGAACCGACCGATTTCTCCGTGCTCCTGGAATGGGACGGCTTCGCGGTCGACGGCCCTGTCGGTGAGCGACTCGGCATCGGCGACGACCTCGCGCTCTCGTCCGTGGATCGATCGGGGCTCGGGGAGGACACGCTGGCCCGGCTCCACCGGCGGGCCGGCGACGCGCGCGAAGTCCGCCCCGGCGTCTGGGACGTGCTCGCCGCGGATGCCGACCCGTACTTCCGCGCCGAGCGCCTGCTGCCGCGGCCGAGTGCCACGCTGGAGCCCGCATTCTCGATCCTCGTCGTGCTGGACGGCCGCGGACACCTCGAGACCGAGCGCGGAGGAGAGCTGACGCTCGCGCGGGGCGCGACCGTCCTCGTTCCCTTTGCGAGCGGTGCCGGACGGATCTCCGGTCAGGTCGAGGCGATCCGCTCCCTGCCTCCGGCGGTGGGCTGAGCGCACCGATCTTGACAGCGACTCCGACGGCGGTGTAGGTTCGACAACGCTGTCAGACAGCGCTATCGAACCCGCAAGGGAGCCCGTTTGCCCGCACCCACGCTCGATGCGATCGCGAACGAGGACGGTCGGCTCGCCGTGCTCGCGATGGATCAGCGCGCGACGCTCCGACGCATGCTCGACGGGGCCGGGATGCCGTCGACCGATGCCGATCTCTCGGCATTCAAGGTCGACGTCGTGCAGGCGCTGGCGCCGCTGTCGAGCGGCGTCCTTCTCGACGCCGACTTCGGCATCGGCCCGGTACGCGCCAACGGCGCTCTCCCCGAGGCCGTCGGGCTTCTCGTCGCCGCCGAGCCCGTCGACAGGGCGAAGTGGAACGGCGAGCCCCGAACGACTGTCGATCCGGAGCGTGGCGCCCGCTACGTCCTCGACCACGGCGGAGACGCACTGAAGTTCCTCGTGCAGTGGCGTCCCGGCCGCCCGGTCAGGACCGGTGAGCCCGACCTGGCCGAGGAGGCGCTCGCCGCCACGGCAGCGGTGATCGCGGACTGTGCGGAGGCCGGGCTGCCGAGCGTGATCGAGCCGTTGATCGCGCGGCTGCCCGGTGAGGCGCCGTTTACACCGGTGACCGCAGGGCCGATCGTCGTCGACTCCGCCGAGCAGATGGCGGGGCTCCGGCCCGACCTGCTGAAGCTCGAATGGCCGGGCAGCGCCGACGGCTGTCGCAACGTTACGGAGGCACTCGGCGGCGTCCCCTGGGCTCTGCTCTCGGCGGGCGTCGGCATCGACGAGTTCGTCGAGCGGGTGGAGATCGCGCTCGACGCCGGTGCCGTGGGTTTCATCGCCGGACGTGCGATCTGGGGCGAAGCCGTGACGCTCCGGCGGGAAGAGCGAGTCTCGTTTCTCCACGAGACCGCGGTCCCCCGCCTCGCCTGTCTCTGCGACGTCCTCGCACGGCACGGGCGCTCATGGCAGGAGGTCGCCGAAGAGGCGCAAGCGGCACCGCTCTAGCAAGACCCGCGCACAACGAGGTGCGCGGCGAATCTCTCAGCGAAGGGAGAACGCAGCTCATGACCGCAGGACGCAAGACGGTGCTCGGCGCAATCGCCATCGGTGTCGCCGTGCTCGTAACTGCTGCGGCCGCCGTCGGACAGCCTTCGGCGGGCGGCAAGAACATCACCTTGATGGTCGGCGTCAAGGGAGACCCGTTCTACGTCTCCATGCAGTGCGGGGCTCAGGCGGAGGCGAAGAAGCTCGGCTACAAGCTGCAGGTCCAGGGCCCGGACAAGTTCGACGCCACGCTCCAGAACCCACTGCTCGACGCGGTCGCCGCCGCAAAGCCGGCCGCGCTGCTCGTCGCGCCGAACGACGTGAAGGCCTCGGCCGCGCCGCTGAAGCGCATCCAGGC
>Ga0075425_100008281_pt1 | contig 11020 bp, 11 predicted proteins | sample SoiMethybrSBSTD4_FD_75300 | JGI IMG/M metagenome (GOLD analysis project Ga0075425, IMG submission 75300) | Bulk soil microbial communities from a Populus tree surrounding site in Tennessee, USA - Soil MetaG P. TD hybrid SBSTD4 | ecosystem: Environmental > Terrestrial > Soil > Tree plantation...
CGGACAGTTCTGATCGTGACTTTAGTCTTAGGTCTGACGTCCGTCGGATTTGCACAAACCAAGCCGAGTCTCAGGCGGCGAACGCCCACGAGAAGAGCTGTAGTGCCATTAGTGCCAGTGGGTACGGATCTAAAGGTACGCATAAACGATACGCTTTCGAGTAAAGACTCGCGTATCGGCGATCGCTTCACTGCGACTGTGATCGATCCGAGCCGGTTCGACGAAGCCAAGCTGACGGGCCACATCAGCTCGATCCAGAAGTCGGGCAAGATCAAAGGCCGGACCAGCATGAATCTGGCGTTTGACTCGATCCAGTTGAGTGATGGCCGTCATGGAGTGCTGCACGGATACGTTACCCGAGTTTATGGTGAAGGTTCGGGCCGGGCTGACAACGAAGGTGGAGTCGAGTCCAGCAGCAGGACCAACCAAACTGTCAAACGGGCGGGAATTGGTGCTACTGTTGGTGCGATCGTCGGTGGTATTGCCGGCGGCGGTAAAGGCGCGGCGATCGGATTGATCATTGGCGGCGCTGGTGGCGCGGGATCTTTGGCTGTCCAAGGCAGCAAGGAGCTGAAGATCGAATCGGGCACGGAGATGCTCGTACACGTCACGCGCTAATTAGTTATAAAACTAGCCGCGGATTTTCGCGGAAGAGCGCGGATTCTATTCCTGATCCGCGTTCTTCCGTGAAAATCCGCGGCTGTTTTTTGGAAGAATTCCCGCCCGAGCTGCGTCTAACAAACCAATGGTAATGGCTGAACAGCTCATTGACGGACGCATTATCGAAGCCTGCCAGCAGGGCGATCGCAGCGCGTTTCAGCTACTCTTCGAAACCTACAAAGACAAGGTGTTCTCCATCGCTGTCTATTCGTCGGGCGATCGCGAGGTGGCCGAGGATGTCACCCAACAGATCTTTCTGAAGTTGTTCACTGCCATTCGCCAGTTTCGCGGCGACTCGGAATTCACGACGTGGCTTTATCGTCTTGTAGTCAATGCCTGTCGTGACGAACAGCGCCGCCGCAGACGATGGCTGCCGTTGAGTGAGACTGTGAGTATGAGTAATCCCGGCGAGAAGAAACCACAGGAGAAACAGTATGCTCGGCTCGAAGTTGCAGAGGCTGTGCGAGCTGCAATCGGCGAACTCAAACCCAAGTTTCGCTTGCCGATCCTGTTGAAGTACATCGAGGGTTTGTCGTACGACGAGATTGCCGGCGTCATGGGTTGCTCGAAGGGCACGGTTGCGTCACGACTCAACCGTGGTCACAGCCAGTTAGCGAGACGGCTATCGCACTTGAATAATCCCTCGGCGTGGGGTGAGTAGTTTGACGGAGAAGTATTTGATGTTGTCCAGACACGTAACAAAAGATATTTCAGCTTATTGTCACGGAGAACTGTCGAGCGAAGATTCGAAACGGTTTGCGGAGCACATTATCTCGTGTGCCAGGTGTCGCACTCAGTTTGAAGAAGTTAAGCAGGGTATCAAGCTTGCCGAGCAATTGCCGCGACTCTCAGCGCCGGAGCATCTTTGGCGTGAGCTTGAACCTCTACTCGCCAAACAAGCTGAAACTCGTGTAGCGATCAGGCCAACCTTGTGGATGTGGCGCGTGCAAATGGCTGCTGCCGCCGCGTTGGTTCTAGTCGCCGGCATGGTCGGCCTGTGGCTTTATAACAATCGCGTTCCTTCGATTCGGACGACGAAACCTTCGTGGCAAGTAAAACGACTCGACGGCACACCGAGAATTGGAAGCGAGAGAATTTCAAACAGCGGACAGTTGGCCGTTGGTGAGTGGTTGGAAACGGATGGAAACTCGCGCGCGCAAATTGCAGTCGGCTCGATCGGCAATGTAGAAGTTGATGAAAACACTCGCGTCAGATTGTTGGAAACTCACGACACTGAACACCGTCTGGAACTTGCGCGCGGCAAGATGAGCGCACGAATCTGGGCGCCGCCACGTCTTTTCTTTGTCGACACTCCGTCCGCAGTCGCAGCGGATCTCGGGTGTGCTTACACGCTCGAAGTTGACGATCACGGAGCGAGTTTGTTGCGTGTGACGTCAGGTTGGGTGGCGCTTGAGTTGAAAGATCGCGAGTCGATAGTTCCGGCGGGAGCGGCCTGTGAAACGCGACCTGGAATTGGTCCAGGTACGCCGTATTTCGAAGACTCGCCGGCAGCATTTCGCGAGGCGCTGAAGAAAGTTGACTTTGATGGCGACGCGGGAGTGCGCAATGCGGCGTTGACTGTGATGTTGAATGAAGCGCGCCCGCGCGACACGCTCACGCTCTGGCATCTGCTGGCCCGTGTTAATGGTCAAGACCGGGTGCGTGTTTATGAGAAGATGGCGATGTTTGCTCCGCCACCGCCAGGTGTCACTCGCGAAGGCGTTCTACAGTTAGACCATCAGATGCTCGAGACTTGGAGACACGCTCTCGAATCGTCGTGGATTAACGGCGGTGGCAAATTCGTGTCGAAGCCTGTTGCCGAGGCTTACTGGAGAGTTAAGAACGGACTCAGTCGCCGGCTGAAAGAGATGGCTCCGAAGTAGTAACTGTAGGGGCGGCACTCCGTGGCCGCCCGTCTTCCCAACAAACCCGTTTGTAAAAACGGGCGGCCACGGAGTGCCGCCCCTACAAAACACCCAGGTGACTGGTATCGTTCACGGTTAAGACTTTTACAAACCCGTCGCTTAGCAGCTCGAACCTCGTGATTCCACAGTTGGCGCTTGAGATCCAGACGGGCTTGAGTTCGGGAGCGTCGAGGGCGCCCATCAGGTGCAGCGCCAGGATGCAGATCGTTCCGGTGTGGCTGAAGACCGCGATCTTGCCGCCGCGATGCTCCGCGATGATCTCGTCGAGTTTCTGTCGTGCGCGATCGAGTAGTTGGCGATAACTCTCGCCGCCGGTCAGCACGTGTTCGAAGTCACGTCTGAGAAGTGCGGCATACTGGTCGGGATGTTGTTGCGCTGCGTCTTCGAAGGTGAGCCCTTCCATCACGCCGACACTGCGTTCGCGAAAGGCGGATGTTCCCTTGACGGGCAAGCCCGTCAGGTTTGACAGGGCCTTCGCGGTCTCCATCGCTCTTTCGAGATCGCTCGAGTAGATGGCGGTCAACGATTCCGATTTCAGCGTGCGCGCCGTGGCCTCAGCCTGTCGACGACCGCGCGCAGACAGCGGAGTCGGAGTGTGACCACCAAAACGACGTTCGGCGTTTCCTCGGGATTGACCATGACGAATGAGGAGGACGTTTGTAGCGACCTTTGTAACAGCGGGCATTTCACGCACTATCTAAGCAGCCACTGCTTCCGCTTTCAACTTCTCCGCTTGATAATGAGCGACGAGTGCGTCGATGAAAGGATCAAGGTTGCCTTCCATGACGAGATCGAGCTGGTGAATGGTCAGGCCGATGCGGTGATCGCTGACACGATTCTCTTTGAAGTTGTAGGTGCGAATCTTCTCTGACCGATCGCCGGTGCCCACCATCGAGCGGCGCTCGCTCGCCACGGCTTCGTGTTGTTTCTGTTCTTCAATTTCCTGTAAACGAGCCCGCAGAACACGCATCGCCTTCTCACGATTCTTAATCTGCGACTTCTCATCCTGCATCGACACAACTACTCCCGTCGGGAGATGCGTAATGCGCACCGCAGAATAGGTTGTATTAACTGACTGACCACCCGGACCGGACGAGCAGAACGTATCAATGCGCAGATCCTTCGGATCGATCTTCACGTCGACCTCTTCTGCTTCCGGCAACACTGCAACCGTGACTGCCGAAGTGTGAATTCTTCCACTCGCTTCCGTCTGCGGCACTCGCTGCACGCGATGAACACCCGATTCGTGTTTCAACTTCGAATAGACTTTGTCGCCTTCGATCAACAGAATTGCTTCTTTGAGTCCGCCAATGCCTGATTCGGAAGCTTCCAGGACTTCAAACTTCCATCGCTGTTTCTCGGCGTAACGTGCATACATGCGCACCATCTCGGCCGCAAACAAAGTCGCCTCGTCGCCGCCTGTACCCGCGCGGATTTCGAGAATCACGTTCTTCTCGTCATTTGGATCGCTTGGTATGAGCAGGAGTTTGAGGTCTCGATCAGCTTCCTCGATCTTGAGTTGCAACGTTTCAATTTCAAGTCGCGCCATCTCACGCATTTCGTCGTCGTCAGCGGTTTCCATCAGCTCACGCGCGTCGGCCAATTGCGCGCTCAAACTTTTCCATGTCTGATACTTCTGCACGACTTCGCCGAGCGTGCGATGTTGTTTCGCCGCTTTGGCGTAGGCAGAAGGATTGCCCAATAACTCCGGAGACGACAGTTCCTGAGTCAACTCTTCGTACCTGCTAACAATCTGTTCGAGTTTGTCTAACATGCACACCTCACGAGAGTGGCGCCATCGCCGGCTCAGCGTTTTGCGGTTCCAACTTCAGCGATTCCTTCAACGCTTCGATTGCAACCTCGAGTTGTTTGTCATCGGGCTCCTGTGTAGTGATGTTTTGCAGCCACACGCCCGGTCGCGTCATCAGTTTGAAAAACCAACTACTCTCTTTTTTTGCCGATAAGCGAATGATTTCGTAAGACACACCGGCGACGACCGGCATCAGCGCGATACGAATCAGAAAATTCAACAGCAGCGAATCAAACTTGATAACCGAGAAGAGCACAATCGCCACCAGCATTACGACCATCAGGAAACTCGTGCCGCAGCGCGGATGCTGCCTCGGTTGCGGCCGCGCATTGTCGACGGTCAACGGCAGTCCCGCTTCCCACGTGAAAACTGTCTTGTGTTCCGCACCGTGGTATTGAAAGACGCGGCGAATGTCCTTCAACAGCGAGAAGCTAAAGATCATGATCAAGAAGAACGTCATGCGAATCAGCCCGTCGATGAGGTTGAAGGCCACCGAGGGACGCACCGGATGCAGGTAAGCTCGCACTGTGTTCCAAGTGGTTTGGTACCAGGCTTCATTAGCTGGTTCTGCTCCAGGAGTCGCGCTTGAAACAGCCGGAGTCGTGTTGCTGCTTGTGACTGCCGGCACGGTGGCCCAACCAGCGCCGATGAACAATGCGTTGGTTAGTAGCAACGGCGCAGCGACGAAAAGCAGTATGTTGAATATAAGCGCAAAGATTATCGAACCGGCGGCTGCGGTAGTCGTGCCTTTTTTCAGTTCGTCTTTGGATCGCTTCTGGGTTGGCACTGGAAACAGGCCGGGCACCGCGCCAGTCAAACCTGCAAAATCTCCTTCGCCCTCGATTACTGCCGGTGAGAGGGCGACCTTCACTTCTTCAGTTTGCTCAGCCTCCGCGAAAGCTTCGTTGGCCGAGTAATTGAGTGCTTTAATTCCCAGGCCCATCGACTGCACGAGTACCGCGCCACCACGCAACACGGGCAGTTTCAGTATCGGATACTTGTCGCTCCATTTGGGCAGGCGTGCGGCTGTGTTCACGATTGTGCCGTCAGCCTTGCGCACGGCGATCGCGTAGGCGTTTGGAGTGCGCATCATCACGCCCTCGATCACCGCCTGGCCCCCAACAATTAAATCTCGTTCCGGTGTGCTCATTTTCGTAAGAATCAGGCGTACAAAAATGCCGGCGATTGGTGTAGTTCGCTCGGAGCGATCTACGAAACTCGCCGGCAATTTAAGAACTGATTTGGCTAATGTTGTGCAGTGGTAGCGCCTTCAGCGGGCTTCCTGCCGTAACGTTTGTTGAAGCGATCGACGCGGCCTGCGGTGTCGACCAGCTTTTGCTTGCCGGTAAAGAATGGGTGGCAGGCTGAGCAGATCTCAACGTGCAGATCGCCCTTCTTGGTGGAGCGGGTTTTGAACGTCTCACCACACGCGCAGGTAACGGTTATTTCGTGATATTCGGGATGAATTCCTGGTTTCATGTAAGTACTCTCTATGGGCGGCACAAAGGCCACGTTTTCAAACACATCATAATAGACTATCTCCCGCAAAGGCGCAAAGCTCACCCAAAGACGCAAAATCAAGATCTTTGCGTCTTTCTCTGCTCCTTTGTGCCTTTGCGTGAAAACTTCTTCGTATTTCTCTCCCAAAACACACCGTCTACATACCCCTGAACACTCTGGTCTGCTGACGCCATCTCGAGTCGTTTCTGCGCGAGGCAACAGTAGGTCTCATCGATCTCCACTCCTAGATAGTGCCGACCGAGCTTGTTAGCGACCACCGTCGTCGTTCCGGAACCGTTAAAGGGATCGAACACCAGATCTCCCTCCCGAGAACTCGCCAGGATGATCTTCGCCAAAAGTTTTTCGGGCTTTTGCGTGGGGTGGTCAGTGTTTTCCGGCATCGACCAGTAGGGCACCGTCAGATCAGTCCAGATGTTTGACGGGTGGGTGAGCCGAAACCGACCATTCTCAGTGTTCGCCCAGTCTTTTGGCGCGCCATTCGGATCGGTGTAGGGCGCGATGACCTGACGTTTGAGCATTACTGCGTCGACATTGAAGTAATAATTTTCAGAAACAGTGAAGAACCAAATGTCTTCCGAGCAGTTCTTCCAATTCGACTTCGCGCCGCGGCCCTTCTCACGCTCCCACGTGATCCTGTTCTGCGGGATCAAGTATTTCTCACCTACGCGGTGAATGGCCGAAGAGCAGCGCCAGTCGCCACAGATGTAAACGGATGCGGTTGGCTTGAGTAACCGCAGAGTCTGCGACAGCCACGAATCCAGCCAATCCGCGTATTCGTCAATCGAGATTTTTCTAAATTTTCTATTATTGAAATTCTTTGTGAGATTGTACGGCGGATCCGCGAACATCAAATCAACCGACCGATCCGGCAGATTCGGAAGAACAGCAAGAATATCGCCACAGACGAGCCGGTCTCGTATTTCTTCGGCTGTTGCCGGCGATTCCAGACTCGCCAGCGTGGCCTGGTATTGAGTCAGCTCCTCGTCGGAAAGTGTCAGCGTGCGGTTGAACGGCGCGCGGGTGTTTTCCACAGACACACTTTACCTCATCAAGGCCTCTTTGGAGTGCGGTGCCTTGGCACCGCTTTGGCCAAAGCGGCAGCAGGCTGCCGCACTCCAAAGGAAAAAATTGATGAGATCAGTCTTGCCATGAGGTAATATGACTAACGCTTTGCTATAATCCGTTTTCGCTTTCTCTCTTACTCGTTGTAATACACTGCTTAACGAGCGGTTGTCTTCCCGATCCGGTGAGGAGATAATCAGCTTAATCGAAGTGTAAGTGTAGACGAGTTGCCATCGTAAATGTCAGAAGACACCAAGCAACCTGGTTCTGGAGAACCGACAGTGCCGGGGGTCTCAGATTCTGAGGCGTCCGGCACGCCACCGCCTTCAGCTATTCCCTCCGCAGGTGTTGTCGCCGGCGCCGACGCCGAAAAGACGGCGATGGTCGAGCAGGCAAAATCTCGTGTGGCCGCGGTAAAGGAATCTCTGGCGGAGCAGTCAGCCGCCGCCGGAACGCCGAAACCCCCAGTCAAGAAGAAAGAAGAAGGCCCGAAACCGACTGACGCCAGCGGTCATCCGCTCGTCGAGAAATTGAAATCACAATTCGGAGAGGCGATTGGTGAAGCAGTCGAGTTTGTCGGACAACTTTCAATCAACGTTGACCGGGGACGCATCGTCGAGATCTGCGACTTTCTCAAAAGCAAGCCGGAAACGAATTTCGATTATCTTAGCGATTTGACGTGCGTGCATTATCCGGAGCGCCGGGATGCGCCGTTTGACATCGTCTACAACCTATTCTCGATTTCAAACAACGAACGTGTTCGACTGAAAGTCAGGACTAGCGATACGGTTGACTCAGTGACGAGTGTCTGGCCGGCTGCGAACTGGCTCGAACGCGAAGTGTTTGATCTGTTTGGCGTTCGCTTCAACAATCATCCGGATCTGCGCCGGTTGCTCTTGCCGCCGGATTGGGAAGGCCATCCGCTGCGGAAAGATTATCCACTCGAATTTATAGAGAATGCGTGGACCGAGAGGCACCTGCCGGAGATGAGCGAAGTGGAGATGGAGCAGTTGCACCAACGACGCGGTTACGGTCTCGAGATTCTCTCAGTGCCACAGGAACGTTTGATGCGCGACATATTTCGCGGCGACAAGGAAGTAATGCCGAAAGATAAATGACGCCGAAAGAGATCGCCGCCCATTACAGTGCGAAAGTCTTTGAGACGCCGGAAGCGGCGAAGGTGGCTGGGTTTGTTTTGGGTGAAACTGCGGCGCCGCGAAACGTCTGGAACAAGGCGAGCGCGGCGAGTGCAATCGTGCTGAAGCTGGTGGAACGGAAGGAAAAAGGCGAGGTCGAAGATATCGGCCTGGTAATCGAGCCTTTCCGCGTCACCGGCTGTTATAAACCGCACCCAGCAGAAGTGCCCGCGGCGTAAACTCTGTGTCTCTGTGTTCTCTGTGTTGAAATAAACCACAGAGCACACAGAGGCACAGAGAAGAACTAGAATGCACCAGGTAGAAATAGCAACAACTCAAGAGACGCTTCTTGACAGCCCAGAGATGGTGCTGAACATGGGGCCGCAGCATCCGTCGACTCATGGCGTGCTGCGTGTGATTCTCAAGCTCGACGGCGAAACTGTTATCGATCTCGATTGCGACATCGGCTACCTGCATCGCGGCATGGAGAAGATCTCCGAGAACCGCTTTTACACGCAGATTGCGCCCTACTGGGACCGACTCGACTACATCGCGGCCGTGTCAAACGGTCTTGTGTGGGTAGAGACGGTCGAGCAGATGATGGGACTCCCTGTGCCACCACGCGCGCACTACCTGCGCACGATTCTTACTGAACTCAATCGCATCGCTTCGCACCTGCTGTGGCTGGCCACGCACGCGCTCGACATCGGCGCCGTGACCGTGCTGCTTTGGGCCCTCCGCGAACGCGAAGAGATTCTGAAGATCTTTGAACGACAATTTGGCGCGCGCCTAACGTGTCACGCGTGGCGTGTTGGCGGCATGCCAAACGATGCTTACGACGACTTCAACAAAGATGTCCGGCAGTTCATCAACAACTTCCCGAAGCGTCTCGATGAGTATGAAACGGTGCTTTCCGAGAACCGCATCTGGTTGAGTCGAACGGTTGGTATCGGCATGATTTCTGGAGAAGACGCAATCGCGATCGGCTTGTCAGGACCGGCGCTGCGTGGCTCCGGTGTGGCTTGGGACGTGCGCAAGTCTAGACCGTACGCTGCCTATGCTGATATGGATTTCGATGTCCCAGTCGGCGAAAACGGCGACACTTACGATCGTTATCTCGTTCGACTCGAAGAGACGCGACAGTCGCGACGCATCATCGATCAGGCACTGGAGAAACTTCCTGACGGGCCAGTCAATGCGAAATTGCCGAAGGTGGTGAAGCCGCCTGCGGGTGATTACTACCACTCGATCGAAGGACCAAAAGGCGAGATTGGCTGTTACCTGGTTGCGGATGGGACCGCGCAGCCGTGGCGCGTGAGAGTGCGTCCGCCGTCATTCATCAATCTTCAGGCGCTCAAGCAAATGTGCGTTGGTCATCTCGTGGCCGATGTGGTGGCGATCATCGGCACGCTCGACATTGTTTTAGGAGAGATCGATCGCTGAGATGGATATTAAGTATGGCATTAGTTAAAACACCAAAACCCACATTCGCGCAGAAGCTGAAACGCTTTTTCATGATCGATCTGATCAAGGGGCTTGGGCTGACGCTGAAATTCAATCTCGGCGCGCTGACTGATAAAGACGCAGTTGCAGGCCACGGAATCTACACTGAACAGTATCCGAAAGTTCGTCCCGACGTCGCGCCACGTTTCCACGGCGCGCCGCGACTCAACATGGATCCCGAAACGCACGACACGCTCTGCATCGCGTGTAATCTCTGTGCGATTGCCTGTCCGGAAGACTGTATCGACGTGATTCCGATGGACATCGAGATCACCGTGGCCGGTAAGCCGCGACGCAAGAAAGTGCTCGACGAATTTATCTTCGACACGTCGCGTTGCATGTTCTGTGCGCTCTGCCAGGAGGCCTGTCCGACTTATTGTTTGGAGCTGACGCAGGATTTCGAGCTGGCCACCTATTCGCGCGCAGGCTTTGTCTGGAACCGCGAGATGCTCGAGCAGGGCCGCGAAACAGTGAAGTACAGAAGTTAGGAAGAGATTAGCCACAAAGAGGCACAAAAGAGCACAAAAAAAATTCGCCCGCTCAATTCATCAGCACATTTTTGTGTTTCTTGTGCCTCTTTGTGGAGAGTTAAGCAGACAGTTCAATGACCTTATCCGGTTACGAAGCGCTCTTCTTCTGGATCTTTGGCCTGGCGGCGATCTTCGCGGGCTTGTTGACCGTGATGGCCCGCAATGCCGTGCATAGCGCGCTGTTTCTGATCTCGTCGCTCCTCGCGGTCGCGGCGCTTTTCGTGCTCGCGCATGCGGAGTTTATCGCCGGTGTGCAGATCCTGGTTTACGTCGGCGGGGTGATGGTCCTGTTCCTGTTCGTGATCATGCTCGTCAACGTCGGCGCGGAAGAACGTGGCCGGGAAGAAATCTTCAACAACCAAAGACAGGTCACTGCCGGCCTGATCTTTTGTCTGCTACTGGTCGGCGGAGTGCTTTACGCAGTCAATCCTGGTTACAGCGGCTTGCTAATTCTCCATCCCAAGCCCGAAGTACCTGCTGAACAGCAAGTAGATCCATCACAGCCAAAAACCGCGACCGGCACCAGCCAGGCGACGAAGAACTCTGAAAGTGTCGGCAACAATCTCTATCGCTACGGCTCCTTGCCATTTGAAATCGCGAGCGTGTTGTTGCTGGTGGCGATCATCGGCTCGGTAATGCTGGCGCGAACGCTAAAGCAGGAGGTTTCTGCTGACGACGTGGATCCGGAGACCTTGCAGGAAGAGCTGGCGAGAGATCCTGAACTCGTGAAACTCGAACCGCGAATAGAATAACTATGCTGAGTTTCTTCAATCTCGCACTGGCATTGTTGCAGGATGAGGCCGAACGTGGCTGGTTTGGTCGAATGACGTACGCTGCCACACATCCCGACCTGTCGAAGTTTCTCGTAATCGG
>Ga0075425_100008282_pt1 | contig 11020 bp, 8 predicted proteins | sample SoiMethybrSBSTD4_FD_75300 | JGI IMG/M metagenome (GOLD analysis project Ga0075425, IMG submission 75300) | Bulk soil microbial communities from a Populus tree surrounding site in Tennessee, USA - Soil MetaG P. TD hybrid SBSTD4 | ecosystem: Environmental > Terrestrial > Soil > Tree plantation...
GCAGCGGGTTCCGGCTGCTTCACCGCCGGCACGGGTGCAGCGGCAGGTGCAGGTGCTGGCCCTGCTACGACCGGCATCACCGGCACTTGCGCAACTGGGACTGGCCGCAGAACCTCGCTCCTCGGCTCGGGTTGGCGAGCCTCCGAGCGCTTGTCTTGCGCCGGCTTTTCCTGCGCGCCCGGCTCTTCAGCCTTGGCAGCCGACGGCTGCGCTGCCGCGGGTTGCTCGCTGGCTGCTGCCTTTTGCGCTTTTGGCGCTTCGGCCTGCTTTTCCTCCGGCGGCATCATGGTGCCCGCCACTCTTGCGAGTGCTTCCGGCGGCGGCTTGATTTCGAGCGCCTGCATCAAGTTGCCCATCGCGTTCAGCACCCGAAAGCGTGCCGACAATTCGATGAACAGCGCGTTGATATACGTGCTGCGCGAAGTGAAGTATTCATTTTCGCTGTCCAGCAAGTCGAGCAGGGTGCGCTGGCCGATCGCGAACTGCTTCGCGTAGGCATCGCGCGTCGCATCGCTCGCCTTCACGTAGCGATCGAGTGAGGGCAGGCGGTCGCGCGCGGTTGCAAACGCGTTGTACGCCAGCCGGACCGCGGCCTCGACCTGGCGGTTCGTGTTGCGCGCGATTTCCTGCGCCTCGCTGATTTGCTTGGCGGTCTCCTCGTCGCGGTAGTAATCGAAGCCGCCGCGGAAGATGTTCCACTTCAGCCACAGCATCACCAGCCGGTCGCGGTTCGCGCCGGGGAGGCCGTCGATATTCTTGTTGTCCGAATAGCTGGCCTCGACCTCGATGCGCGGGAAGAAGAACGAGCGCGCGATCTCGCGCTGCGCCTGCGCCGCGTCGACGTCGGAAAGCGCGGACTTCAGAATCGGATGGTTCAGCACCCCGACCTTCACCGATTCATCGACCGAAGGCGGGATCTGCGGCGCTTCCGGCCGCGTCAGCGTGACCGGCATCTTGCCGACGACCTTCAGGTACGCAATCTCTGCGTCGCGCAGCGTGCTCTCGGCCGCCGACAGGTTCGAGATCGCCAACGCGAGACGAGCATCGATCTGCTCGAGGTCCGCCCGGCGTCCCACGCCCTTGTCGGCGCGCAGCTTGACCTGGTCGAACGTGCGATTGTGCGCGGCGAGGTTTTCCTTCGCGTAGCTCACGAGCTCGACGTTCTTCAGCACGTCGAGATACGCATCGATGGTCTGCAGCGCGGTATCCTCCGCAGCGCTGTAGACGCGGTGCGCAGACGAGTCCGAGATCGCCTTGCGCCGGTCGACTTCGCCGGCGACGCCCATGCCGTCGAAGATCATCTGGTTGAGGACCGCGCCCTCCTGCTTGCGGTTCAGCGCGACCCAATCATTCGGATTGCGACCAGCTGCGGCCAAAGCCGCGGCCGTGGTCGGGTTCTTGCTGCGCTCACGGCCGGTTCCCAACAGGTAGTCGATCTTCGGGAAGTAGCCCCCCCGGGCCGCGTCGATCGCGGAGTCTGCGGCGTCTTTTTTCTTCGCGGCGCCGATCACTTGCGGATGGGTTTCGATGGCGAACGTCACGACCTCTTTCAAGGTCTCGGCCGAAGCGAACCCACTCAACGCTAGGACGGCCGCGGCGACTATAGTTTTCGCTGAAAACTTCATCGTCATTCTTCACCTCGTTTTCCTGATCGAAGCGCGCAGCCGCGCCCCCCAAATCTGTTCTTAGATTCCCGATCACGATAGCCCTTTAAGGGCTTGTCGTAAATGGATTATTGCCCTGCTGGGCAGGAGTCGATCCCGGCGTGTCGCACGGCCGCAACACGGTCTCCCCCGACTGCTTTGATCCTAAACCATTTCCCGGCGGCTGAGAATCATTTGGATCGCGATTTCAGGGGTTCAGGGCTTGCGTCCCAGCGCCGGGGACCCGCCGGGCTTTCCATCGCGTACGTAAAGCATCAGCTTGAGGCGGTCGGCAACCCCAAGCTTCTGAAACACGTTGGATAAATGCCCTTTCACGGTGCGCTCGGAGATGTTGAGGCTGGAAGCAACCTCCTTGTTCGAGGCCCCTTCCACGATCAGACGCACGATTTCGCGCTCGCGCTGCGTCAGCTCGGCCAACGGATCGTGCGCCGGCGTCTCGGCCGGCTTGCGATGCGTATCGACGTACTTGCGCAGTTCGCTGACCAGGCGGGGCAGCAGACTGCGGGTGACCCAGACGCCGCCGTTGGACGTCACGCTGAGCACCTGCTGTAGCGAATCGGGATCGATTCCGCGCCGGCAGCATCCTTTCGCGCCTGCCTTCAGCAAGGCGATCTCCTCGTCCTCGACGAATACCGGGGTCAGCACGATGACCCTGGCCGCGCCGGCGAGATGGACGATGTCCCCGACTTGCCGCTCGAGCGGCTTATCGAGCAGCTCGGAATCGAGAAGGATGGCGGTCGGCTCGCGGGCTGCAATGCGCTCGTTCAGCGCGGCGACGCCGGTCACGAGCTCGAGCTCGTGTTCCGCGCTCGCCGCGCGCCGGCAGCGCTGCTCAACTTCTGCGTCGCGGGTAGCGATCAGTATGGCCATGGCTCAAACGCGCCGAATGCCCGATGCGGACACGGGAGACGTGTCCGCTCATCGCTCGCGGAACGCCAGCTCCTTCGTCTTGATGATCGGCTTGAGCAGATACTGCAGAAACGTCTTCTCGCCAGTATGGATGTGCACGGTCGCAGTCATCCCCGGAATGATCGCCAGGGGCTGGCCGTGTCGTTCCGGCATCGCGCTCATCGTTCGCACGCGCACCAGGTAATAGGTCTCGTTTTTTTTCTCGTCGGTAATCGAGTCGGCGCTGATGTTCTCCAGCTTGGCGTGAAAGCCGCCGTAGATCGAAAAGTCATACGCCGTGATCTTCACCAGCGTCTCCTGTCCGGGCCTCAGGAACGCGATGTCGCGCGGCTTGACGCGCGCCTCGACCAGCAAGTTGTCTTCCAAGGGCACGATCTCGAGCAGGTCGGAGCCCGGCTGCACGACTCCACCGACTGTATTGACCTTCAGCGCCTTGATCGTCCCGGTTACGGGCGAGCGCACGACGGCGCGCTCGACCCGGTCTTTGAGCGCGACCTGCGTCGCGGACGTGCCTTCCTGCTCGGCGCGCACCTGGTTGAGCTCGGTCAGCGCATCGTTGCGGAACTTCGCGACGTAGCCCTCGAGCTTGTTGCGCGCCTCGGTGACCGCCGCGTCGAGCCGCGGGATCGTGATCTTGGCCGAGTCGAGCTCGCCTTGCAGATCGTTTTCCTGGCGCTCGAGCCGCAGCAACTCGACCTCCGACATCGCGCCGGCCTTGACCAGCGGGCGGGACATCGTCAGCTCTTTCTTCAGCAGATCGAGGCTTGCCTTGATCTGGATCTCCCGCGCGCGCTTTTCTTTCAGCTCCTGCATGCGCTGGTCGATCTGCTGGCGCAGCCCGGCGGTGTTCGCGTTGAATTCGGCCTGGCGCGAGCGGTAGAGTGTCAGCTCGCGCTCGGCGAGATCTGGGTTGTCCTTGATGAACTTCGCGCCCAGCTCGAAGTTCTTGCCGCTCACTTCGGCGTTCAAGCGCGCGATCTTTGCCGTCAGCGCGTCGTTCTTGACCTTGTTTTCGTTGAACGACGACGCATAGCGCGTATCGTCGATCAGCATCAGCACCTGGTTCTTGCGAACGACCTCGCCGATCCGGACCTTGATCTCGGAGACGATTCCACCTTCGAGGTTCTGCACCACCTGGATCTGGCTCGACGGAATGACCTTTCCTTCGCCGACCGTGGTCTCGCCGATATTGGCGAACGCAGCCCAGATGATGAATGCAGCGACGAATGCGACGGTACCCCAGATCAGCACATGCGAGTACGCAGGCGGACCCTGCAACGCAGCCGCCGCCGTCTCGCTCATGAAGTCGATGTCTTCGCGCCGATCCAGCGTCGGCGCCGGATTTCCGGGTTTCACAGCGGCCTCACCCGCGCTTTGCGACACTGATCTTGCCCCCCGACAGCGCTTGCATGACCTGGTCCTTCGGCCCGTCGGCAACGACCTTTCCATTATCGAGGACAATCAGCCGGGGCGCCAGCGTGAGCAGCGATGCGCGGTGGGTGACGAGCAGGAACGTCCTTCCGGCGAGCGCCTTGTCGAGCTTCGTCTTGAAGTTTTCCTCCGAGCGGTTGTCCAGCGCGTTGGTCGGCTCGTCCATGATCAGCACCGGGGGATCGAGCAGCAGCGCGCGTGCGATCGCCACAGTCTGGCGCTGTCCGCCGGACAGGCCTTCGCCGCGCTCGCCGATATGGAGGTCGAATCCCTGCGCCGACGGATGCACGAACTCGGTGACGCCGGCAATCTCCGCGGCGCGCAGCAGCGCGGAATCGTCCGCGTACGGCGCGGCGAACGTGATGTTCTCCTTTACCGAGCCATAGAAGAGCACGATGTCCTGCGGTACGTATCCGACGTTCCTGCGCAGCGTCGCCGGATCGATCTGGTTGATGTCGACGCCGTCGATCAGAATCGAGCCCGAATTCGGCTTGTACAGCCCGAGCACCAGCTTCTCGATGGTGGATTTTCCCGACCCGATGCGTCCGATCAGTCCGACGCGCTCGCCGGCTGCGACCTTGAACGACACGTTGGAAAGCGCAGGCACCTTCTGGTTCGGATAGCTGAAGGTCACGTTGCGGAACTCGATGTCGCCGCGAATGTGCGGCCGGTGCACGAAGCTCTTGTTCGCCGGGCGCTCGATCGGCAGCTGCATGACGTTGTGCAGCGTGCGCAGCGCCGCTGCCGACTGGTGATAGCGCGTCATCAGCCCGGCCACCTGCCCAAGCGGCGCGAGCGCGCGCGAAGTGAGAATCGTGCACGCGACGAGCGCACCGACGGTGAGCTCGCGCTCGGCGATCAGGTAGACGCCCAGGACGACCACCGCGACGCTGGTGAGCTGCTGAATGCTCAGCGAAACGTTGACGATCGCCGATGAAAGCGTCCGCGCCTTGATGCCGAGCCGCGCGACCGTGCCAATAATCTGCTCCCATTTGCGCTGGAGCACGCCCTCGCCGGAGATCGACTTCACGGTCTCGATCGCGGTCAGGCTTTCGATCAGCAGACCCTGCTTCTGCGCCGAGTAGCGAAACGTCTGCTGGATGATCTCGCCGAGCTGGCGCTGCAGAATGAGCCCGACCAGAATGATCAGGGCACAGCCAGCACCAGGACGAATCGGAGGTAGCCGCCGATCCAGAAGATCACGCCGATGAACAGGATCACGAACGGGAGATCAACGAGCGCGGTGATCGTCGCCGAGGTGATGAACTCGCGGAACGACTCGAATTCCTGGATGTTCATCGCGAACGACCCGACCGAGGCCGGCCGCGCTTCCATGCGGATCCCCAGCGACTTCTCGAATATGTTGGCCGAGAGGATCACGTCGATGCGCTTGCCAGCGATGTCGACGAGGTAGCTGCGCAGCATCCGCATGCCGAAGTCGAACGTCAGCACGATCAACACGCCGGCTGCCATCGCCCACAGCGTCTCGGTCGTATCGTTTGGCACGACGCGGTCGTACACGTTCATGATGAAAAGCGGCATCACGAGCGCGAACACGTTGATCAGCATCGACCCGACGAGAACTTCGCCGTAGATCGGCCATGCCTGGCTGACTACACCCCAGAACCAGTGCTCGACCCGCGGCACCGCGCTGTGCTCGGTGCGCGAATCGAACTGCAGCTGCTGGCGCACGAGAATCGCATGCCCCGTGTACAGCTTGCGCACGTCGTCGATCGCGGCCTCGGTTGCTCCGCCGGTATCCGGATCGATGATTTCGCAACGCCCGCCCGCCTTCACGCTCTTGAGGATGCAGGCCTGCCCGTTCTGCATCAGCAGCACCGCCGGCAGGACGAGCGGCGAAATCCTCTCGATCGGGCGGCGCGCAACCTTCGCCGTCAGCCCCGCGCGCTCGGCGGCGCGGACGAACAAGTCCGGCGAAAGCCGGTTGTCGACGAGCGGCAGCCCGGCGCAGAGCGTTTCCTCGGAGTAGGGGCGATTGAAAAAGCGCGTGAGGAGCACGAGGCATTTGACGAGCGGGTCGTCCGCCGACATGCCGCGCTGTTGCACGCTCCACTCCCTTTTCGGTGGCTCGGCCGGCGCCGGCTTCTGCTCCGGCGCCGTTCCGCCTGGCTGTTGTACTGCGCTCATTCAGGCCTTCCGATAAAGTAACCCTGCGCTCCGTCGACCCCGAGGCTTCGCGCGAGCTCGAAGTCTCTTTCCGTCTCGATGTACTCGGTGATGACCTGGATATTCAGGCCATGCGCGATTCCGACCAGCGCCTGCACGAAAAACTGCCGATCGGTCGAATCCGCCATGCCGCGCGTGTAGCTGCCGTCGATCTTGATGTAGTCCACTTCCAGGCCACGCAGATAACCAACCGACGCGGTGCTCTGGCCGAAGCGGTCGATAGACAGCCGTACGCCGGTGTCGCGCAGGCGGCTGAACGCCGTCTTCACCAAAGCGATGTTGGCGATGATCGCGTGCTCGGCGACTTCCAGAATGATGTGGCGCGCGACATCGGGCTGCGCCGCGAGCTTCTGGTGCAGCCAGTCGACGAACGCCGGGTCGATGATCGTTTCGACCGAAAGGTTCACCGCGGTTGCGCCGCCCCGCACCGGCCCATCCGTTGCAATTCGCTGCACCACCTTGTCGACGACGACCCGATCGAGCAGCTGGAGCGCGCCGAGCCGCTTCGCAGTCGCAATGAATTCGCCGGCGCGAATCAGCTGGCCGGTCGAGTCGATGATCCGCACGACCGACTCGCTGCGATAGTGCCATTCCGTCTCGGGAACGCGGCATGGCTTGACGGCCTGGAATTGCACCGTGACGCGCTCGGCCGGCAGGCCGACCTTGAACATGTTGTTGATTTCGGCGTACATGGTCGCCGCCTGCTCGGCGACTTCCATCGGCTGCAGGTGCCACGCCGGAATGCCGCGCGCTTGCGCGATCGCGATCGCCGAGGCGACCGCCGACATCAGCTTGCCGAAGGAAGCGCCGGCGTGATGGCGGTAGTACGCCATGCCGATCGTGGTCATGATGCTCGTTTCGGTACGCGGGAACTCCTCGATCTCTGCGAGCGCAGCGAGCATTTCATCGCCGAGCGCGGGGACGTCGCCTTCCGCGATCTCCGGCACGAGGATGCCAAATTCCGGGCCGTCCAGCTTGGCGAGCATCGACTGCGGGCGTTTCTCGCACACCTTGGCGAGCAGCCCGGCAACGCGCTTCAGCAGCGCATCGCCTTCGGCGCGGCCGTTCTTCTCGTTGAAGGCCGCGAATCCGCGGATGCGGACGACTGCGAGCACGCCCTGCGAGAGCTTGGTCGGCGCTCCGATCAGGTGCGACATGCGCTCGGCGAAATCGTTGCGGTTCATCAGCCCGGTGACCGCATCGACGTACGCCTTCTTGCGCATCTTCTCGGCCAGGTCCGTCTGCTCGGTCAGCATGCGCTCGACCGCGACGACCATCGCGTTCATCGCGTTCGCGACGCGATGCAGCTCGCGCGCCCACGGCAGCTTCGGCAGCAGCGTGAACTGGCGCTTCGAGATGTTGATCGCTTGCTGCTCCATGTCGTCGAGCGGCCTGAGCGCAAACCGCAGTACGACGAGCACCGTGACGAGGGACAGGACCGCGACCACGAGCAGCACCCACGTCGAGCGCACGGAAATGCGGTACAGCTCGGCATACGCATGGCCGGGATGGCTGACGACTTCGATCTGCGCGGCCTGGATCCAGCCGTCCATCACGATCGCGCTCATGCGCGGCGTGGCGAGCGGGAAGGAGTCGATGAACCATTGCGGCACGCCCTGGACCGACTCCTCGACCTTCTTGGTCACGAGCGGCGCACCCTTCATGCTCCTCACCAGGATCTCGGTGTAGTAGCCGCGGTCGAACACGGCCGCCGTCATGCGCTCGATCGTTTCGACGTCCTTGACGCGCCCGCTGTGCGTGATCGCAAGCCCGAGGAACGTCGCCGTGTCCTGCGCGTGCGATTCGAGCGTTTTCTGCAGGAAGTCCTTGGTGCTCTCGATGACGATGGCGAGCGTGCCGATGAACACCAGCAGCCACATCGCCGAAATCAGCCCGATCAGCAGCCGGGATAGTTTCATCTCGCCACTCTGATCTGCGCTCTCACGCGACTCACTGCGCGGCCTTCAGGCGGGCCTGCACGTTCTTCCAGTGCCCGATGCGATCCGAGCCGCCGACCGACTGGCCGCGGCCGGTCTGGTCCTTCGCGAGCCACAGGCCCGAGCCGTTGAAGCTGTAGACCGGGACCAAGTCGGTTCGGGTCGACGCGGGCCGGATGGTCTTGTTGATATTGTCGAGAACCAGAGGCTCGGCGTCGGGCGCCGGAAAGTAGGCGAGCACCATGTGAGCCTCATTGTAAACAACGATCTCCTTCACATAGGTGATCCGCAGCTTCTCGTCCGGCACGCCGAGCGAGCGCAGCGCGAAGTATTTCGCGATCGAGAAATCCTCGCAGTCGCCGCCGTTGGTCGACAGGAATTCGACCGGCGTCGCCCAATAGTCTTCCTTCCCCCAATGCTCCAGGTCGCTGACGAACGGCGTGCGATTCATGAAATCGTTCACCAGTTCGAGCTTTTCGCGCTCCTGCTGCAGCGTCTTGTTCTTCGCCGATGTGACGAGCGTGCGTCCGTCGGTGAGGCGGCTCTTCGCGATCGGGCCGAATTGCTGTGCAAGCTTGCCGATCTGCGGATCGGTGATCGTGTCGAGCTCGAGTGCGAGCGCGGCAAGCGACAGCGCGGCCAGGGCAAGCAGGGCCCAGCGGATCCTGAACGAACGCATGGGGCGCAATGATACCTGCTGATGCACCTTCAGGCGCCCTCTCCGAGGTACGCCTCTCTGACCTTCGCGTCAGCGAGCAGGCTGGCGGCCGCGTCGGCGAGCGCGATCGCGCCCGACTCCATGACATAGCCGCGGTTCGCGACCTCGAGCGCGAGCCGCGCGTTCTGCTCGACCAGCAGAATCGTGACGCCGAGCGCGGAGATCTCGCGCACGATGGCGAAAATCTTCGCCACCAATTGCGGCGCGAGTCCCATCGACGGCTCGTCGAGCAGCAGCAATTTCGGGCGCGCCATCAGCGCGCGCGCGATCGCGAGCATCTGCTGCTCGCCGCCCGACAGCGTGCCGGCGGTCTGCGTGGCGCGCTCGCGCAGGCGCGGAAACGTCGCGAACTGGCGCTCGAGGTCGTCCGCGACGCCCGCATCGGCGCGGGTGAACGCGCCCATCGCGAGATTTTCCTCGACCGTGAGCTGCGGAAAGATTCCGCGACCTTCCGGGACCATCACGAGACCGCGCCGCGGCAGCTCGAACGCCGGGGCGCGCGAGATATCGGCGCCGTCGTAGCGCACGCTTCCCGCACGCGCCGGCAGTAGTCCGCAGATTGCGCGCAGCGTCGTGGTCTTCCCCGCCCCGTTGGCGCCGATCAGGCAGACGAGCTCGCCTTTAGCGACCGCGAGATCGATGCCTTTCACCGCGCGGATGCCGCCGTAGCCGACCTCGAGCCCCTTGACCTCAAGCAGCATGCGCGATTCCGAGGTACGCCTCGATCACCTTCGGATTTCGCTGCACTTCCGCCGGCGGCCCCTCCGCAATGCGCTCGCCGTAGTCGAGCACGAGCACGCGATCGCATACGCTCATCACGAGCCGCATGTGATGCTCGATCAGCAGGATCGTCACGCCGTCGGCGCGGATGCGCTCGAGCAGCTTCTTCAGCGCGAGCGTCTCCGACGGATTCATGCCCGCAGCCGGCTCGTCCAGTGCCAGCAGCTTCGGTTCCGTCGCGAGCGCGCGCGCAATCTCGAGACGCCGCTGGTCGCCGTACGGCAGGCTGCCCGCGGCATCATTCGCCCGGGTGCGAATGCCGACGTAGTCCAAAAGCTCGAAGGCGCGGCGCTCGATCGCTGCTTCCTCGGCGCGCGTCCGCGGCCCGCGCAACACGGCCCCGATCACACCGGCGCGCGTTCGAACGTGCCGGCCGATCATCACGTTCTCGAGCGCCGAGAGGTTGGCGAAGAGCCGGATGTTCTGAAACGTGCGTGCGATACCGGCTGCGGCGACGCGATCAGGCGTCAGCCCCGCGAGCGGCTTGCCGTCGAAGACATACGCCCCGCCATCGGTCGGATAGATTCCGGTCAGCGTGTTGAATAGCGTCGTCTTGCCGGCGCCATTCGGGCCGATCAGGCCGTAGATCGCGCCGCGCTCGATCGAGAACGAAATTCCGTCGAGCGCCTGCACGCCGCCGAAGCGCTTGCTGATCTCGCGCGCTTCGAGCAGCACGCTCATGGCGCGTGCTCCGTGAGCTCGCGCTTGCGCACCGCAGAGGGAAGCAGTCCTGCGGGGCGGAACAGCATGATCAGCACGAGCGCGAGGCCGAAGATCAGCATGCGGATCACTTCGGGCTCGATCACCGACCTGCCGAAGATCGCGTGCTGCGCCGGCTCGACCGTCCAGCGCAGGATCTCGGGCACGAACGACAGCAGGAGCGCGCCGAGAATCACGCCCCAGATATTGCCCATGCCGCCAAGCACGACCATCGAAACCACCATCACCGACTCGACCAGCACGAAGCTCTCGGGCGAGATGAATCCCTGGATCGCGGAGAACATGCCGCCCGCGACGCCGCCGAACGTCGCGCCCATCGCGAACGCGAGCAGCTTCATGTGCGTCGTGTTGATGCCCATCGCGCGCGCCGCGATTTCGTCCTCGCGAATCGCTTCCCAGGCGCGGCCGATCCGCGAATTCTGCAGCCGCACGTTGATCACGATGAGCGCGAGCATCACGAGGACGAGCAGGTAGTAGTACTTCATGACCCCGATCAGCGTCAGTCCGGCGAACGAGTGCGTGACCGAGAAATCGATCGGGCCGAGGCGGAACGGATCGATCAGCGCGAGGCCCTGCGGGCCGTTCGTGATGTTGACCGGGCGCGAGAGATTGTTCAGGAAGACGCGCACGATCTCGCCGAAACCGAGGGTCACGATCGCGAGGTAGTCGCCGCG
>Ga0075425_100008283_pt1 | contig 11020 bp, 12 predicted proteins | sample SoiMethybrSBSTD4_FD_75300 | JGI IMG/M metagenome (GOLD analysis project Ga0075425, IMG submission 75300) | Bulk soil microbial communities from a Populus tree surrounding site in Tennessee, USA - Soil MetaG P. TD hybrid SBSTD4 | ecosystem: Environmental > Terrestrial > Soil > Tree plantation...
TACGGGCGGAAGTTGGGCTTAAGCAAGCCGCACGCAATGCCGCTGCAACGCGCCGGGGTTCGCAACCCGCCCCCGCTCCCGGTACACTTCCCCTGGCGAATGCCGGCACACCCAACCGCCATCGACAGATGAAGCAGCACCTGGCCGTCTCGGCCATCGGCAGCGACCGCACGGGCATGGTCCACGAGCTGACCCGTGTCATCAGCGAGTCCGGCGGCAACATCAGCGAGAGCCGCATGGCGAGCCTCGGCACCGAGTTCGCGATGCTGCTGCTGGTGTCGGGCAACTGGCACTCACTCGCCAAGCTGGAAACCGAGCTGAAGCGGCTCGCCGACACCTCGAACCTCAGCATCCATCTGAAGCGCACCGAACCGCGCACCCCGCGGACGGACATGCTGCCCTACTCGATCGATGTGGTATGTCTCGATCAGAGCGGCATCGTCTCGGGACTGTCGGGCTTTTTCGCGAGCCGCGGCATCGACATTGCGGAAGTATCGACGCGCAGCTATCCGGCGGCGCACACGGGCGCACCGATGTTCGCGGTGCAGATGATCGTCAACGTGCCGAGCCGCATCCACGTCGCGCACCTGCGCGAGGAGTTCATGGAGTTCTGCGACTCGCTCAACCTCGATGCAATCCTCGAGCCGGTCAAATCCTGAGACGAGATGTCCAAGCTGCAAGCAGGGACCAAAGTACCTGACTTCTCGCTGCCCATGACGGGCGGCGGCACCTGGAAGCTCAGGGATGCAGCCGGCGGCAAGCTGGTCATCTATTTCTATCCGCGCGACATGACCTCAGGCTGCACGCGCGAGTCGCAGGACTTCCGCGACCTCGCCGGCGCCTTTCGCAAGGCGGGGACACAGATCGTGGGCATCTCGCGCGACACTGTGGCCTCGCACGAGAAGTTCACAGCGAAGGAATCGCTTCCCTTTCCGCTGCTTGCCGACACCGATGAGAAAGTGTGCAAGCTTTTCGATGTCATCCGGCCCAAGAGCCTGTACGGCAGGAAGTTCCTGGGGGTAGAGCGCAGCACCTTCCTGCTCGATGGCGCTGGCCGCCTGGTGCAGGAGTGGCGCAAGGTGAAGGTTCCCGGTCACGCGGAGGCAGTCCTTGAAGCAGCGCAGCGTCAATGACCCAGGTCCCAAGGCAGCCTCGGGAGAGTCACGCGAAGTGAAAGGCAGAGCGCGCACCGCGCGGCGCCTGTTCGTGCTCGACACCAACGTGCTCATGCACGACCCGACCGCCATCTTCCGCTTCGAGGAGCACGATGTGTACCTGCCAATGGTCGTGCTGGAGGAGCTCGATGCGCACAAGAGGGGGCTGTCGGAGGCCGCGCGCAACGTCCGCCAGGTGAGCCGCTTCCTCGATGACATGATGCGCGGTGTCACCAAGGAGCAGATCGACCAGGGGCTGAAGCTGCCGAGCGGTTACTCCGGCAACCATGGCAAGAAGTCCTCGAGCGGGCGGCTGTTCTTCCAGACCCGGCAGCTCACGGGCGCGCTGCCGGAGAGCCTGCCCGGCCAGGCGGGCGACAACACCATCCTCGAGCAGATGCTCGCGCTGCAGGGCGAGCATCCGGACGCGCGCGTCATCCTCGTGTCCAAGGACATCAATCTGCGCATCAAGGCCGCGGTGCTCGGCGTGCACGCCGAGGATTACTACAGCGACAAGACGCTGGAAGACGCCGACGTGCTGTACAGCGGCATGGCGGCGCTGCCGACCGATTTCTGGGAGCAACACGGGCGCGACATGCGCTCATGGAAGGACGCCGAGCGCACCTTCTACGAGATCACAGGTCCCGCGGTGCGCGAGTGGCAGCCGAACCAGGGGGTGTTCGAGAACTCGCCCCAGGGGATCGAAGGCATCGTGCGCCGAATCAACGCCGATACCGCCACCATCGAGCTGACGCGCGACTATCGCAACGAACGGCACAACGTGTGGGGAATCACTGCGCGCAATCGCGAGCAGAACTTTGCCCTCAACCTGCTGATGGACCCGGAGATCGACTTCGTCACCGTGCTCGGTCCCGCCGGTACCGGCAAGACGCTGCTGGCGCTCGCCGCCGGGCTGATGCAGACGCTCGAGACCAACCGTTTCGTCGAGATCATCATGACACGCGTGACGATCCCGCTCGGTGAGGACATCGGTTTCCTCCCCGGCACGGAAGAGGAAAAGATGGAGCCGTGGATGGGCGCGCTGATGGACAACCTCGAGGTGCTCACCGGCTCGCAGGAGGGCGGCAATTGGGGCCGCGCTGCCACTAACGATCTGTTGCGCAACCGGATCAAGATCCGCTCGCTGAACTTCATGCGCGGCCGCACCTTCCTCAACCGCTTTCTGATTCTCGATGAGGCGCAGAACCTGACGCCCAAGCAGATGAAGGCGCTCATCACGCGTGCCGGTCCCGGCACCAAGCTCGCCTGTCTCGGCAACATTGCGCAGATCGATACCCCGTATCTCACCGAAATGACCTCGGGGTTGACATATGCGGTGAATCGCTTCCGCGGCTGGGCCCACTCGGGGCACATCACGCTGGTGCGCGGTGAGCGCTCGCGGCTTGCCGACTTCGCCTCCGACATCCTCTAGGTGATACCCTAGACGCACCCAGCCGCGGCGGGCCCCTTGTAAGGGTCTGTAAACGCTGGAAACCCCGACCGCCGGATGCGGTCCAAGGCACGATGCGCCGCCTCATCATTTTCCTTGCGACTGCGCTGCTGGCTGCTGGCACCGTGGCTTCGGCGGATCCGCCCGCCACTTCGATGCCGCTGCGCAACGCCCCGAATGCCGGCTCCGATCTGCCGGAGCTCGGCAGCCCCGCGTCCGCGGTGCTGTCGCAGACCGATGAGTACCGCCTCGGTGCCATGGTGACCAAGGAGCTGCGCGATCAGAACGCGCTCATCGAAGATCCCGAGATCAGCGAGTACATCAACGGCGTCGGCCAACGGCTCGCCGCGCAGAGCGCCGAGGGCGGGCGGCACTTCCAGTACTTCGTGATCAAGGACCCGGTCATCAACGCCTTCGCGGTACCGGGCGGTTTCGTGTTCATCAACGCGGGACTGATGCTCGCGACCACCACCGAGTCGGAGCTGGCGAGCGTGATGGCCCACGAAACCGCGCACGTCACCCAGCACCACATCGCACGCATGATCGTCGATCAGTCGAAGCAGAGCATTACCTCGGTGGCGGCGGTGCTCGCGGCGATCCTGCTGGGCGCGATCGGCGGTGGCCAGGCGATCGAAGGCGGTCTCGCCGCCGCGCAGGGCATGGCCGTGCAGCATCAGATCAATTTCACCCGCGACAATGAGATGGAAGCCGACCGCGTCGGCATCGGCTTCCTCGCCGGTGCCGGCTACGATCCGAACGCCATGGCGGGCTTCTTCGAGACCATGAGCCGCCACGAGGGTCTCGCCGCTACCTACATTCCCGCCATGCTGATCGATCACCCGGTGACCACCGACCGCGTGGCCGAGGCGCGCGCCCGCGCCGCACAGTTTCCGCCACACAAGGTGCACGACTCGCAAAGCTACGAGCTGATCCGCGAGCGGGTGCGCGTGGTAACCGCGACCGGGGATGTCGATCTTGCCGGGCAGTATGCGCAGAAGATCGCCCATGGCGGTGACAACCTCGGCAATCGGTACGGCGAAGCCCTCGCGCTCATGAACAGCAATCGCGCCGACGAAGCGCTCAAGATCCTCACGCCGCTCCTGCAGCAGCACGAGGACCTGACATTGCTGCATGCCGCCCTCGGCCAGGCGCAGCAGAAGGCCGGGCACGTGAAGGAAGCACTCGCCACGTTTCAACGCGCCGAGCAGCTCTTCCCGCGCAACGTGCCGGTGACCGTGCGCTACGCCGAGACGCTCATGGCGGCCGGTCGCCCCGCCGAGGCGCACAACATGCTGCTCGACCTCTTCAACAACGTGCCACCGACGCCCGATCAGATCCGTCTCACGGCGCTCGCCGCGAGCGCGGCCGGCGATGCGGGCGATGCCTACTTCTATATGGGCGAGTACCAGATCGCCGGCGGCGACCTCAATCTCGCAGCGCAGCAGCTGCAACTCGCCCTCGCCTCGCCGCACATCACGCCGATTCAGCGCCAGCGTTACCAGGCGCGCCTCGAGGAGGTGCGCGAGTATCTCGCCAGCATACGCAAGCGTCAGGTGGCGAGCGACAACGGCGACGGTCAGGGTCAGCGCGGCGGACATTGACCCAACAGGCGCCGCGACTGTCGGCGAGGCCCTACAATGTCTGGAGTGCGCAGCGCGGCTGTTACAATGGCCGCCTCCTGCTCACGGTTTGCGCTCGCCATGCGATCGACCAGACGGATCTCACTGCTGTCGCTTTGTCTGTTGATATTGTGCGGCTGCGCCACGCTGCCGCCGGGGACCAAACGCGACCCGCGTGATCCCTGGGAGCGGATGAACCGGGCCTCGTACAAATTCAACGACGTGGTCGACCGCAGCATAGTCAAGCCGGTAGCGCGCGGCTACACCCACCTGCCACAGCCGGTGCAGAGCGGTGTCCACAACTTCTTCGACAACCTCGACTACCCGGTGACCATCGTCAACGATCTGCTGCAGGGGCAGCTGAAGCCTTTTTTCTCGGACATCGGACGGTTCCTGCTCAACACTACCGTCGGTCTCGGTGGACTGTTCGATCCGGCCACGGCGGCCGGCATGGAAAAGAACAACCGCGACTTCGGGCAGACACTCGGCAAATGGGGCGTGCCGAAGGGACCGTATATCGTGGTGCCGATCTTCGGACCCTACGATGTGCGTGACGGCATCGGATCGATAACGGTCGACTACTACGCCAATCCGCGCTCTTACACCCCGTTCTGGGTGAACACGAGCCTGTGGCTGGTGCGCGGCGTCGACCGGCGCGCGGGTCTGCTACCGCTCGATGCGACGCTGCAGAGCGCCTACGACCCCTATGCCTTCATCCGCAACGCCTACCTGCAGAACCGCGATTTCAAGGTGCGCGGCGACCAGCCCGAGACCGAGCAGGAGCAGGAGCAGAAGATGATCGAGGAGGCCACCCAGGAAGAGAGCGAGGGCGCTCAGCCGGTGCCCCCACAGCCAGAGACGCCGAAGCCCGAAACGCCGCAACCGCAGAGTCAGCCCCCGCAGGCCCCGCAGCCGCAGCAACCGCCGCCGCCCCCGCAACCGCCGCAGGCGCCGCAGCCGTCGTCCTCGATGCCCGGGCCGGCTGCGCCCGAAGCGCTCGCCGCGCGCTAGACGCCGCGCTCGAGCAGCTCCTGGAGGTCGCTGATGTGCGCGAGCGCCGCGAGGCCCGCCGGCAGCTGCGTGTAGCGCAGCGCGCGGCCGGCACGCTTCGCCGCGCCGAGCCACTCGAGCAGCACCGCCAGCCCCGCACTGTCGGAGACGGTGATGCCGTGGCAGTCGATCTCGAGCTTCGAGCCGGTTGCCGCGGCGAGTGCGTGCACCCCGAGCTCGCACGCGCGGCGCGCGCTCGTGAAGTTGAGTGGTCCCTGCGCAGCGAGGCCGCCCGCGGGCGTCGCCACCAGGCGGAAGGCACCGGCATCAGTGGTGCGCGCAGCTTCCGGCAGGCTCATGCGGCTCTCAGCTCTTGCCGGAGGTCTGCTTGCCGATCGCGCCGGGTTTCTCGCCCGCCTCGAGGCGCTTGATGACCGCATCGATGCCCTGCTGCTCGATCTGTGCGCCAAAGTCGGTGCGGTAGCTGTTGACGTAACTGATGCCATCGATCACCACGTCCCACGCCTTCCAGCCCTGGGGCGTCATGTGCATGTAGTAGTTCACGGAGACTCGATCGCCGTTATCGCGCTTCACCTCGGTGCGCACCGTCGCGATCGACTTCCCCTGCTCGACGTTGCTGGGATAGATCTTCAGCCGGTCGGCGGTGAACTCGGCGAGCGCGGCGCCGTAGTTGCTGAGCAGCGAATGGTAGAACGCATCGATGAAACGCTGGCGCTGCTCCGGAGTCGCGGTGCGCCAGTATTTGCCGAGCACCAGGCGCGCCGAATACTCCGTATCCCAGTGCGGCAGCAGGTATTTGTCGACCAGCTGGCCCACCTTGGCCGGCTCGCGCCGGTAGGCGGCGCGATCTTTGTCGAGATCGGTCAACATGCCCTGGGCGGCGCCCTGTACCACCTCCGAGGGCCCCTGGCTGGTTGTCGGTCCGGCCCCAGCGCTCGTGCCCGCTGCAGGGGCGGCCGGTGCGCTCTGCGCCGGCGCCGGGCTTTGCGCCTGTGCCCAGGCGAAGGCTAGTGTCAGCGCGAGGCCGCTGCAGGCTGCCCGTGTTGCCATGCTCATTGGTGTGACTCCGCCTTGCCTGAGTTGTCGCTGGGCTTGCCCGGGGTCGCCGAGCCCGCATTCTGAGCGCTGCCCTTGCCACTGGAATAGTTGGCGAAGAACTTGTTGATGATGCTCTCCAGCACGATCGCCGACTGCGTCTGGTCGATGCGGCTGCCATCCTTGAGATAAGTGTCGAGACCCCCGGGGCTCAAACCGATGTACTTGCCTCCGAGAAGTCCCTGCGTCTGGATGCTCGCGTAGCTGTCCTCGGGAATCTGGTTGTACTGCAGACCGATGCGCATGGTGACTACGGCCTTGTAGTCCTTGGGATCGAAACTGATGCCCGACACCTCACCGAGCCGCACTCCCGACATGCTGACCGGGGAGCCCACCTTGAGATCGCCGATGTCATCGAAGTCGGCGGTCACGTGGTAGCCCGCCTTGGCACCGCCGAACTTGAGGCCGCTCGCCGGCAGCTGCGTGGTCAGAAACAGCAGTGCGGCAAAGCCGAGCAACACAAACAATCCGGTTCCTATCTCAAGTGTTCGATTGGCACGCATAAGTGGAAGTTCCTCTTACAGGAATGCCGCGGTCAAAACATAATCGAGCAGCAGCGTCAGCACCGAGGAGGCGACCACGGTGCGCGTGGTGGCGAGCGCGACGCCCTCCGCCGTGGGCTCGGCATGATAGCCCTCGTGCACGGCGATCAGACTGCAGGCCACACCAAACACCAGGCTCTTCACCATGCCCTCGCTAACGTCGTGCAGAGCGACCGAGCCCTGTGTCTGCGACCAGAACACGCCCTTGTCGACCCCCATCAGCTGCACACCGACGAGCTGCGCGCCATACAGCCCGATCACGCTGAAAATAGCGGCGAGCAGCGGCATGGCGATCACACCGCCGAGGAAGCGTGGCGCGGCCACATAGCGCAGCGGATCGACCGCCATGATCTCCATGGCCGTGAGCTGGTCGGTGGCGCGCATCAGGCCGATCTCGGAGGTGAGCGCGGTGCCGGCGCGGCCGGCGAACAGCAACGCGGTGACGACCGGTGCCAGCTCGCGCAGCAAGCCGAGCGCCGCCGCGATGCCGAGCGCCTCCTCCGAGCCGAAGCGCTGCAGCAGATCGTAGCCCTGCAGTCCCAACACCATGCCGACGAACAGCCCCGAGAGCATGATGATGATGAGCGAGCGGGCGCCGGCGTTGTAGATCTGCTTCACCAGCAAGCGCGGCCGGGCGAACGCCGCCAGCGACTGCGCCAGCAGCTGCAGCAGGAAAATAGCCACCGAGCCGAGGCGCCGCAAGCCTTCGATCAGGTAGTTGTCGCGCGCGTGGTTAGTCATCGGTGTCGGCCAGCAGCTGCGTGGCGTAGTCGGGAGCGGGGTAATTGAAGGCCACCGGCCCTTCGGCCGCCCCGGTCATGAACTGATGCACCGCCGGAGCGGTACTGGTGCGCAGCTCATCGGGAGTGCCGGCGGCGGCGATACGCCCATCGAGGAGCAGATAACTGTCGTCGGCGATGGTGGCGAGCTCCCGCACATCGTGGGAGACCACGATGCTGGTGATGCCGAGGGCGGAGTTCATCTGCTTGATGAGGCGCATGATGACTCCGAGGGAGATCGGGTCGAGCCCGACGAAGGGCTCATCGTACAGGAGCACTTCCGGGTCCATGACGATGGCGCGGGCGAGCGCCACGCGGCGCGCCATGCCGCCGGAGAGCTCCGCCGGCAGGAGATGCGCCGCGCCGCGCAGTCCGACTGCCTGCAGCTTGGTGAGCACGAGCTTGCGGATGAGAGTCTCGGGTAGATCGCTGTGTTCACGCACCGGAAAGGCCACGTTGTCGAATACGTCCATGTCGGTGAGCAGCGCGCCGTTCTGGAACAGCAGGCCGAGTCGCTGACGCAGGGCGTAAAGGGCGCGGCGGCCCAGGGTCGCGACCTCTTCGCCGAACACCCGCACGCTGCCGCGATCGGCCGTGATCTGCCCGGTGATCAGCTTGAGCAGCGTCGTCTTGCCGCCGCCGCTCGGTCCCATGATGGCGGTGATACGTCCGCGCCGCACGGTCAGGTCGAGGCCGCGGAAGATCTCGCGGCCGCCGATGGCGTAGTGCACATCGCGCACCTCGACGACCGCCTCGGCCGCCGCCGTGGCTTGCGCAGATGCAGAGCTTGTCACGCGAGCCCGGTGCCCGTCCGGCTCTCAGGCCGCCTTGCTTTCCATGTCGCTGGCGTAGCGCCCGTTGGTCGCGAGCGAGGTGAGCTTCGCTCGCCGCACGAACTCCTTCTGCGCGGGGGAGAAGTTCGCGGCCACTCCCCCCCAACTCTTGAGCGCTTCATCCTGCAGCGCGCGGCCATAGCTGAAGGTGAGCGACCAGGGCAGTGGCCCCAGCTGATTGATGAGCGATAGATGCAACGTCGCCTCAGCGGGCGACTGACCGCCGGAGAGGAAGGCGATGCCCGGGACCGCGGGCGGCACGTGGCGCTTGAGCACGCGCACCGTGGCCTCGGCCACCGTCTGCGGCGGCGCGCGATTCGCGGCCTTCTTGCCGGAGATCACCATGTTGGGCTTGAGCACCATGCCCTCGAGCAGAATGCGCTGCTCGAAGAGCTGCCCGAAGACCGTCTGCAGCACCCGCTCGGTGACCTCGGCGCAGCGATCGATCGAATGGGCCCCATCCATCAGCACTTCTGGCTCCACGATCGGCACGATGTCATTCTCCTGGCAGAGCGCGGCATAGCGGGCGAGCGCCTGTGCGTTCGCCGCAATCGCGAAGGAAGTCGGGATGCCCTCGCCGATGTCGATGACCGCGCGCCACTTGGCGAAGCGCGCGCCGAGGGAGCGGTACTCGATCAGCCGCTCGCGCAGCCCATCGAGGCCCTCGGTGATGGTCTCACCGGGAAAGCCGGCGAGCGGCTTCGCGCCCGAGTCGACCTTGATGCCGGGGATGATGCCCTGGCGCGACAGGTACTGCGGAAAAGGCGTGCCGTCCTTGGTTTTCTGGCGAATGGTCTCATCATAGAGGATGACTCCGCTCACGCATTCTGCGGCGCCCGGGGCCGTGAACAGCAGCTCGCGGTAGCTGCGTCGATGCTCCTCGGTCGAGTCCAGGCGGATGCTGTCGAAGCGCTTCTTGATGGTTCCGGTGCTTTCGTCCGCCGCCAGGATGCCCTTGCCCTTGGCCACCATTGCTCCGGCAATACGCGCGAGTTCACTCGGGTTCATGGCCTCGTTCCCTGCTGAATGGAAACGCGAAGGATAGCAAACCGCCGCCGTACCAAGGCGCTTGTGGCCTGGTGAGCGGCGGTGAAGCCGTTGTACGCGCTTGGTTTTCCAGTCTAAAGAGTACTAAAATAGTCCTACTTTAAGAGGGCTTCGCATGCTGCGCATCAGCCGGCTGACCGATTACGCGACGGTGCTCCTTGCGACGCTGGCGGGTGAGCCGCAGAAGGTGCAGACCGCGGCCGCGCTGGCCGAGCAGACGCGTATCGCCGCCCCGACCGTGAGCAAGCTGCTGAAGCAGCTGCAGCGGGCGGGACTCGTCACCTCGACGCGCGGTCTGCACGGTGGCTATCAGCTCGCGCGGCCCGCCGCGCAGATCAGCGCGGCGGCGATTCTCGATGCGCTCGAGGGGCCGGTCGCGCTCACCGACTGCTCCGCCGGGCACGGCCAGTGCGAGATCGAGGAGACCTGCCGGGTCGGGCGGGTGTGGCAGCGCCTGAACCTGGCCATCCGCCGTGCGCTGTATGACGTCACCCTCGCACAGCTCGCCGGCCTCGACGCCCCGCCGGCCCGACTGCCGACACTCGAGCGCGAAATGAAAGCCGCGGCGGCACGGACACCGCTGCGTCAGAGGACCGAATTCAACACATGAGTGAACGTGCACGACAACTCGAGGACCTGATCGCCCGCGGCTATCGGCACGGCTTCGTCACCGACATCGAAGCCGACACGGTAGCGCCCGGGCTCGATGAGGATGTGGTACGGCTCATCTCCCGCAAGAAGGGCGAGCCCGCCTTCCTCACCGAGTGGCGCCTGAAGGCGCTGCGTCACTGGCTGACGATGAAGGAGCCGCACTGGGCGCACCTCAAGGTCGCGCCGATCGACTATCAGGCGATCTCCTACTACTCCGCGCCCAAGGCAAAAAAGGACGGTCCCAAGAGCCTCGAGGAGGTGGATCCCAAGCTTCTCGAGACCTACGAGAAGCTCGGCGTGCCGCTGCACGAGCGCGCGCGGCTTGCCGGCGTCGCGGTGGACGCAGTGTTCGACAGTGTGTCGGTCGCAACGACCTTCAAGGACCGCCTCGCGGCCGCCGGAGTGGTGTTCTGCCCCTTCTCCGAGGCGGTACGCACGCACCCGCAGCTCATCGAGCAGTACCTCGGGACCGTCGTCCCCTATTCCGACAATTTCTTCGCCACGCTGAACTCGGCGGTGTTCTCCGACGGCTCGTTCGTGTACGTGCCCAAGGGGGTGCGCTGTCCGATGGAGCTCTCGACGTACTTCCGCATCAATGCGATGAACACCGGGCAGTTCGAGCGCACGCTCATCATCGCCGATGAAGGCGCGTCTGTGAGCTACTTAGAGGGGTGTTCAGCACCTCAGCGCGACGAGAACCAGCTGCACGCGGCCGTGGTAGAGCTCATCGCGCTCGATGACGCCTACATCAAGTACTCCACCGTGCAGAACTGGTACCCGGGTGATGCGGAAGGCCGTGGCGGAATCTACAACTTCGTCACCAAGCGTGGCGCATGCCG
>Ga0075425_100008285_pt1 | contig 11016 bp, 19 predicted proteins | sample SoiMethybrSBSTD4_FD_75300 | JGI IMG/M metagenome (GOLD analysis project Ga0075425, IMG submission 75300) | Bulk soil microbial communities from a Populus tree surrounding site in Tennessee, USA - Soil MetaG P. TD hybrid SBSTD4 | ecosystem: Environmental > Terrestrial > Soil > Tree plantation...
CCGAGCGGGATGTTCCACTTGGGGATGTTATAGAGGAAGAAAGCGCCCCCGGGCTGTAACACGCGGATACACTCGTCGATCCACCGCTGTGACCAGTCGAGGTACTCGTGATCGGGACGCTCGTCATCGACTGAGCCGCCGTAGACCTTGCCCAGATTGAACGGCGGATCGGCGAACACCGTGTCCACCGTGTCGTCCTTCACGCCGGGGAGCACGTCGAGGCAGTCACCCTGAAAGAGCACCCCGAGCTGCGTTGCGTAGATCGGCTCGCGAGTGCCTGCGAGCACCCCTTCCCCCGACCATGGCGCGCCAAAGGCGAGTCGTGTTTGCGTCATATGGTTAAGGTACTACTCCGAGTCAAAGGTGGCTGAATGGAAGATAGGGTCAAAAAACTGCGCTGCTAAACGCGACCTACATCAGCCCCGCCTCCGCGAACGACACGTAGCGGTTGCCGCCGATGATCACGTGGTCGTAACAGGGGATGTCGAGGAGGCGACCGGCGTCGACGAGCTGCCTCGTCACGGCACGGTCATCGGCGCTCGGCGTGGGATCGCCGCTGGGGTGGTTGTGGGCGAGGATGATGCCCGCCGCGCCTGCGAGGATCGCCGCCCGGAACACCTCACGCGGATGGACGAGCGACGAGTTGAGGATGCCCCGCGTGACCTCCTCCACGACCCGCACCTGCGACTGCGAGCCAAGCGCGATCATGTAGAACGCTTCGACTTCCAAGCGATCGACCCGCTCGGCGAGGAGCCGGTGTACGTCGCCCGGCCCCGCGATCCGTGCCGGGGCCTGTACATCGGTGCCCGGCTCGCGCACGAGGCGCACGAAGCACCACCGAGGCAGGTTCTTGGGTGGGCGGATCGTCGGGAGTAATTCGAGCTGCGTCATCAGTCCTCCTCCTGAAAGTAGAAGAGCCCCTCTTGTGAGGGGGCTCGGGGTGGAGTGTCGGGCTGCCGCTACGCGATCTTCGCTTTGCGCTCGCTCGGGGAGGCGTGCCGGAACTTGTAGAACTGCGTGTCCGCCGTCCTCGGGTTGATGCCGACCTTCGTGCACGCGGCGACAACCTCTTTGCGCGTCGCCCGAGGCATCTTCGAGACGATCTGCCAGACCTTGGCGACGGCGCCTTTGCCGCGTTTCGATTTCTTGGCCATGATGCGATCTCCTTTGTGTGAGGTGCCTAAATGCGAAAAGCCACTCTCACGAGTGGCTCGGGGATCATCTCTAGCAGCGTGTTGTCTACTTCCGGGGACGCACCTTCGAGGTGCCGCACATCAGGTCGTCGGCGCTGACCGTGCGCCGCTCGGGAGCGAGCAGGTCCGTGAGGGGCTGCACGACGTGCGTGTGTAACAGCAGCGCCACGCCATCGACCTGGCTCGTCTTAGCCCGGCCCCTCGCCCACGCGATCACGTCCTTGAGGACGGCGACTTGTTTCTTCGTCATGTGACCTCCTTCGATGTGAGTGATTGACTGCTGGCCAGCTCCGCGCGCTCGGCCCGCTGCCGCGCGAACAGGACCTCGCGGGCTCGCTGCACGTCGATCGCTACGGCTTCCTCAGACTTGCCGAACATGTCGGCGGCGAGCGCCACCGTGACCGACTGCTCGATGGCTTGAAGATCGAGCGTTGAAGAATTGTCATTGCCCGCGATCCACTGGACCGCGAAGCGGTACGAGGGACGCTTCATAGCACCTCCTTGGTTGGGTTGATCGATTGACTGCGGGTAGGAAGACCGACGCCCGGCCCTTGCACCGGACTACCGGAGGGCTGCGCCTCGCACGGCGCTCCCATGTCGGTCGTTGTCTGGGCTCACCGACGTTCCGTCCACGTCCCGCTGGCGGGTGTGCTACGCGGGTGTCACGTGGGCTCGCGCGTCCTCGGGTTGATTCCCTTTCGCTTGCCTCCCCTGCCTGCGTCCACGAGGTACCGGACGGAGCGAGCATCACAGGGAGGCTGACGAGCGAGTGCGTTGTCGTCGGGTCTTGCTGGATCGGCCGTCTGGCTTGGGCGTCGCGGTGCCACGATCGCCGCTCTCGGCCTAGGGGCGCAAGATGTTGCAGCGCCTCATCTTACACACGAAATATGCGGGTTGCGTATTCAAAGGACGACCAGGAGTTCTTCATGTCGATCGGGAGGGTTCTAGGCGGGCAGTGCCCTGGAGCGGGGAGTGTGGGGGGTCGCGGGCTACCGGGTCGTGTGGCCCGGCGTCGCTAGGTCCTGGGTGCCTCTACGTGATCGACGCTCACGGCCCGTACCGAACGAGGAAGCCACGCTTCGAGTTGGCCGTGCCGATGGGATTCCCCTCAACGATCTGGGCGGCGAGGATGCCGGGGACGGCGGCGAGTCTGTCGAACAACTCGGCGAGCGAGGTGCGCTGGGCAGCCACCTTCGCTGACCTCTCGCCTGCCTCCATCGGCGCGAAGCGATCGAACAGCCACGACTCGATCTTCGGCGCCCACTCGGCTTCCAGCGTCGTGTCGAAGCTCGACGGCATGTCCTTCGCGTCGAGCCACAAGCGCACGGTGGTCGGGCCATACGTGACCTCGAACGTCGCTTCCATCGTCGAGACCGTCACGGACGGGACTCCCAACAGGCGGGGCCCCAGTGCCGCACCTTAATCGCCGTCGTCGCGTAGACCTGCTCGCCGTGTTTGCGTACCTGACGACAGAAGTCCCAGTCCTCGCTGACCGACGCGACCTGCGGGTGACCGCTGCACGGTCCCGCGACTTCGTCTTGCACATGGAACTTGATGTACGGGGCCCACGACGTCGTCGCCTTGCGCAAGTCGACGGCAAGGAGCCCCGTGCCGATGAGCAAGTCGGGCGAGGTCCACGTCGGCGGTCGATCGCCAAGATCTGCCCAGCTGAGGTTCGGGCGCGGCACCTCCCACAGATCGCCCGGGGCGTCGTGAGCGACGTTCACTAAATCCCCTGGGCCTTTCAACGGCACGACGACACCGAGCACTGTCGCATCGACGCGAGCCATCTCGCGTAGCACGTCCCCGAGCCACTCGGGATCGGTGGGCGCGGTGTCGGCGTCGAGGAACACGAAATGCGTGATCTTCTCCGCTCGCGCCCGCGTGACCGCCTCGTGCCACATTTCGTTTCTCGTCACGGTGATCAGCGGCCTGGACGCCATGAGGACGTCGAGGTCATTGGTGCGCTGTGCCGCCCACACGAGCGCCTTGGCTGTGGCGGCGTACACCTGCGAGCCGTAGCACGGCATCCCGATCAGGACCCGCGTGTCACGCCTCACGGTCTGTCACCGAGCGAGAGTGGCCGGGCGGGCACCGTGGCCCCTTGCGCCGCCGCCGTTACTACGGACCCGGCCACCTCTATGCCTCGACCTTTACGTCGTTGCGATGCTTCCACGATTGGTATTGCGTGGCCGCCGTGTACGGGTTGATCCCTTCCGCCGCGCAGGCGTTGAGCACGTCTCTGCGGCGAGCTCCCTTCATCCTCGTCGCGATCTCCCACACCTTGGCGCACTTCGTCCCAGGCGTCGGAACCTTCACGTCGCTCATAGCGTCACGTCTGCCGCGTCGCGCGCTTGAGCGGGCGGCGATTTGTCAGCGCGAGGCCGTGAGGGTGTCTGCGACTTCGCACGCCGGATCAGGTCGACGCCCGGGGTGCCTTCGAGCTCCTCGTACGAGCGACCGACGGGCACCAGTCGCCCTTGGGTGTCCTTGCCCCACAGCACCATGGGCTGCACGCTCCGCTCAGCGTTCGCCAACACGCGCACGGCGCCGATCGCCTTCACGACCGCCGCTCGCTCAGACGGCGGCGTGACGGTCGGCAACTCGGGCGGCGTGAGGCCGAAGGTTTCCGCGAGGGTCGTCGCCTCGTGTTTCAGCAACGCGATCGCCGCGTAGCGATCGCTCTCGGTCGTGGCCGCCACCTCAAACTTCCGCGCGGCCTCGATGAGCCGGCGATCGTCCTGCGTGATCTGATCCGCCAGGCTTCCGTACGCTCGCTTGATCGCGAGGAGCCGGGTCGCAGCCTCCGCCCTCAAGGCTTTGGCCTCCCGCTCGGCGATCTGCCGCTCGACCTCGGTCAGTTCGGCCTGGGCCGCTTCCTTTTCCGTCGGCCTCGCGACGGTCTGCCGTAACCGCTCGGCTCGCTCCGTCAACGTTTCGGCCTCGCCTACGGCGGCGTTCACCTCTTCGCTCGGTGCCACAGTGTCCTCCTCGGGTTGATCGTGCATTGCCATGTGATCACAAGCCGGAGCCGCCGACTCGAACGGCGCAGTGGGTGATGCCCACCATCTCCCGAGCCCCGGTGCGCCGGTCGATTGCGTTCGGGCGTGTTGCCCATCGACGAGACGACTTCGCACTTCTCCCCAAGAGCGTGCGCTGCTCCCCGGCCCGCGAACGATGGACGGACCGTACCTGCGGAGGTCACGTCACGGGGTTGCGGACCTGCGTACGCCCCGCCTGGGCGTCCATCCCGCCATTGCGCCACCGCGCCAGCAACTCCTCCACCTTCTGGATGCGCTGGGCGGCCTTCGCCCGTTCGCCTGCGTCGAGGGACCCCGACTGAATCCCGCTGATCAGCTCCCGTCGCTCGCTTTCGAGGGCGTCGGCGTCCGCCTGCGTCTCGGGGACTTTGTTCGGATCAAGATTCCTCGCCAGCAGCGCCGGGAGGACATCAGCATACTGCCGCTCCATCGTGTTGCTCCTTTCTTCGTGATTGGTCTTCGCACACAGGGCGTTCACCCTCTCCACCACCAGGTCCGTCAGGGCCGCGGCCCCGCGTTCCGCGATCCAGTGCTCGACACGTGCGGGCGTCACGGGAACCCCCGCCTTCCGCATCTCGTTGACCGCGCGATCGACGATCGGGCCTTCCTCTGCCCACGCCATCCTCATCGTTGTCCTCCTCTTAGTGCCGACTTGAGTTCACTCGTCGCCGTACGCCCGAACGTCACGCGCCCCATCACCGGCGTTCCCTGCTGCTCGCGCTGCCGTTCCGCTGCTCCCTGCTGATCGAGTTCGCGGCGCGTCCGTGCGATCAGGTCGAGCATCGAGGCGTGCTGCTCCCGTTGCCGTTCGGTCCTCGGCCCAGACGCCGCCCGTCGATCGAGGACCGGGGCCGGGGGTGTGGGCGCCTGAGTGACGGGCTGGCGATCGCGCCGCCGACGTCGAGGCTTGCCCCGCCGCCCGTTCTTGCCGAGGCGGTTCACGACGCCGCTTTCTTGGCCGCGTTGTACGCCGCTTGGTCGGCGAGGAGTTGCTCGTCCGACACATGCGCGAAGATCCGTTGCAGCAGGGAGTCGGCTGACCCCACGGACGCGGGCTCGGTACCGTCGCCGCCTGTTCGCAGACGCCCTACTTCCCGCTGGGCCTCGGCCATCAGTTCTTCATTTGTCAGGCGTTCGAGGTGCACCTGATAGGCCCGCGCGGCTTGGCTCAGGCGTCCCCCGGCGAGCTTGTCGACCCGTCGCTTGAGGCTCACGTTGACCTCCCCAAGAAGGGCGGGTGCTCCCGCCTCCGCTGGTCGGCCAAGCGCTCGCGTTCCTGCTTCGCTCGCGTCGCCTCTGCTTCGAGCTCCTCGATCCGCCTCGTCAGCTCGATGGCGTCGTGGGCACGCAGCCAGGTGTCGACGGCCTTGAGGGCAATCCCGCCCGCCTGGGCGTTCAGCTTGCCGGTGAGCATCGCGGTCGTGATCACCTGGGACAGCCGGGCGGCATCCTCTGGCGTGTTCAGTTCGGGGAGGTCCCGCTCGTCGAGGAATCGAGGACCTTTCCGAATCCTCCGCCCTGTCGCGAGCCCGCCGCGTTCGTTCCTCAGGACCCGCTCCTCGACGTAGCCTGGGTGGTGGGCGTAGCACCACAGCACACCCTCCTGCTCCTCGTCCGGCATGAGCAGGTCCTCAGGCACGGGACACACGCTTCCGTCCTTCTTCACGCCAGCACACCGACGCGGTGCGTTCTCCGCATTCACGTCAGGCATTCGGCGAACCCCTTTGGAATCCGCATTCATGCGCGGGCGTTCTCCGCCTATCGATCGCGCACGAGCTGAGGGAGCCGAACGTCGGGGCATGAACAGGCGGGATGTGGGACCCGTCGAGGTCAACGCCGGAGGCCTTGCCCAAGGCGTGAGGCCCCATGGGCGCCCCTACGCTCCTCGACGTCGCACGGACGGGTCGAGCCCGACGTGTGACAGCCCTGCTCGACCGGGCGTAAACCATTAGTGTGACCGGCACATGACTATTAGTCCGTGCCTGCCGCACCTGATCGGATGGAATGTTGTGGGTGGCGATCGCCGCTCGATCGCCAGGCTTGGGCGCCCGTCCCTCGGGTGTGACGATCACCGGGGACGCGAGCGTCGTGTGCTCATGTGCGGTGGACAGCACGCGAGGAATGGAACACGTGTCGGCCCCCCTGCCACCCATAACGGCGAACCCTTCCATCATGCCTCCCACGGCGGCAGAGGCCTGTTGACCTCTGACGCCCACATGTCCATGAAAGCGACGGCCACGTCCGGCGCGAGATAATCGTTGACGGGTACCTCGTATACGCCGACTACCCACCCGGCCCGCTTGGGCTGCACCCACAGACACAAGCGTCCGCTGACGAACCCTCGGAGGATCTGATCGACCAAGTCCTGCGTCTTCATCAGGCATTCCTCCGTTTCACGTGGCACGACTTCGACGTCACGACCGGGGTGCGATCATCGACGGCCTTCACCGGCGGGTGACACCTCGTGCAGGACCCTTCGACGTGACGGGTGACCATCCCACAGTCCCGGCAGAAGCTTTCGTAGTCGAGCGAGTTCGTGTGGTCGGTCACGACTCCTCCGCCTCGACAAACTTTTCGATCGCACGGCGTCCGATCTCTGACATCGAGACGTTTTCCTTGCGAGCGATCTGTTCCACACGTTCGCGTGTGGCCTCCGTGACGAGCGCCTGAATCGGTTCACGCCGGCGTTCTTGCTTCGCCAACATTCTTGCTCGGCTCGCCGTTATCGCCTTCACACTCATCGTCCGCCTCCTCCAACGAAAAGTCCCCGACCGATGGAGCCCGATGTTCAGTCAGGCTCGCTTCAAGTCGGGGATCGATGCTGCGTCTCTCGTGACTGAGAGGGCTTCGATACGTCCCTGATCTAATAAATACCGTGGCAAGGATCGTAACTTCAACCATGGCAGTTCTTCTTCATGCATTCCTATGTCGACACACCCCGAGGTTACTCCGCTTGCTTGTGTACCTGCCTCGGAGTCTTGCTTTACGTCTGGCTGTTGTTCGTGATGATGGCAACGAACGACACTCAGCCAATCGCATGACGATTCCTGGACCGTCGATCTACACGAGGACCATCTAGCTACCGGGCTCGGGGTTTGCGTCTCCATCCCGGCGCGTGGGCCACCTTTTCGGATGACGTGCCCACTCCGCTTCGTCCTCTTCGCTGCCGGTCGCGATCACGACCTGTCGTCGACGGACGACCACCTAACAGGCACCGTTCGGCAATCCCTCGTGTCATCGCACGAGGCTTTGAGCATTTGACCGGGTCGTTGCATGGAGACCCCACGTTGCCCGGATTCGCCGCCTTACGGTGCAGGTCAGCCTCGGCCACAGTCGCTGCAATCGGCGACCCCTTACGGTTTGAGCCGAGTCGACCTCTATCCCGTTAGGATTGCGCAGTCAGGAATCTTGACTGCGCCGACGTGGGAACGGTGTCAGAATCACGCGGGGCTTGTGGCTTTGGGATTGTTTGGAGAGGGGAACTGCGGAAAAGAAGACTGCTCCTCGCCTACTCTCCCCGCGACGACAGCCAACCGAGGCCGCTGTCCCGAGCGGGGAGAAACCCCGGGACAAGCGCAAGGGCAGGAGGCCAGTCCTGCCTCCTCGGGTTGGTGTCGCGTGTCAGCGTGTTAGGCTGACGACGTATTAGTAACAACTACGCGCGAGATCGGGCAACCACATCGTTCTTGAATGCTCGACTTTCTACTCGACCAAGTACGAAAGCGAGTCCGGCCAGTCAGGTCGGGGCGTTCAAGAATCCCGGAACAGCTCAACGACGATCGCGTTCGCCTTGCTCAGCATCGGTCGCAGTTGTCGATCAGCAGCAATCTCGATGATGTTGTCTCCCCACCCGCCTTGGCCCGTTGCACGCTGGTAGGGACGTATTCGATACGCCCACACGCCGTTCACCCGACAAATTTCGAACCAGAGGTCTTGGTCGGGCTCACCAATTCGGGCGCCTAGGAGTTTGAAGTGATGGACGGGCGGGACGTTCCGGCTCACCTCGATGTTGACCGTGCCTGCAAAGAGGCGCTCGCCCGCGACCGCTTCGAACTCGGCGGCGAACTTCTTCATTCGCTTCTGAAAGTCCCCCACACCGTCGACGATCTTCTTTCCCGTCAGTCTCAACATGGGATTGCCTCCGTCACTGCCGTCTCCTCCAGCTGCGCTTCGAGTTCGTATTGCGGAAACGCATCGATCAAACGCTTGGTCGCTCCGCCTAGCCGTCGCTGACAGTCCTGCAATGCTCGGAACAGGTCGCGCACGTCACGCTCCGCCACGACGGGCGCGCTGAATGAAAGCTGCCTGTCTTTCCCTTCCGCTTCGACGAATTCCGCGATGCGATAGCCGACGTGGTCTCCCGTCCAGAAATTCTCCAAGCTCTGGACGAGGTACTGCCACTCAGACCATATCCTCGCCCGGGCCAGCGCTTCGCGTGTGGCGTGATCATCAATCCTGACTCTCGCGGGATGATCGACGGGCAGATTGGTCAGGAGCCCCGAGGACTTCGTCGCAGGTGCCAAGGTATCGCCATCATGCCACTTCCGGAGAAGCTCTACCGCCTCAGTGAAGCGCAATTTCGTAATGCATTTCGAAATTGCGAGCCTATCCCAGTCACGGGCCACTTTCTGGTAGAGATTGGCTGTGCGCCACCCGAAACCGCAATGCGCCTTGATCCACGGCCCGAACTCGCCATGCTTGAGCCGGCTCTTGACCTCGATCAGCAACTCACCGGCGTGACGGGCATGTCGCAGGCTTTCTCGCATTGACGTTTCAGCGGCCTCGTGCGCTTCCTTGATCTCCTGCGCGAGCTGCGGTAGGCCTCGTGGCCGCGGTTTCCCATTCTGCGATCGCTTCCTCATTGTGACTTCCTTTGCTGATGTGGCACAGGCGCCCGCTCGACCTCGCCTGCATCGAGGAGCGCCTGTGGGTTAAACGATCAACTGCCGAAGTTCACGACGGCGAGGTCCGGCACGCCCTGCTGGTAGTGCAGCGGCATCGACTTGTCCTTCCAATCCTGAGCGAGTGCGAGGTCCGCTGCCGCGAATCCTTTGCGGGCGGTCGCCCAGCCCCGCCGAAAGGCGTGCCAGCCCCGTTGACGCTGATGCCCGATCTTCGCGAGCCGCTCCGCCGTCCTGAGCCACCGTTTCGCGTCCTCGTACGCGAGCGGGCGCGTCTTGTCCGTCAGGGCCGTAAAGAGGAATTGGAAGCCCCTGCCCTTCGTCTTGCGCCGCCAGCCGTCGAGCACGGCACGCACGGCGGGGTTGATCGGGCACACATGGTCGCGCCGCTTCTTGTTTGACTCCAACTCGGCGTACCAGCGAATGCCCCCATGCTCGAAGGCCGCGAGCGGCCACTGCGCCTCCTGATCGTTGAGCTCCTGACAGCGGGAGAAGGCGGCCCGAGGGTTGTCGATCATCACGTCCTGCCACTTGAGGCCGAGAATCGCGGCGATGCGCCTCCCTGTGTGCCAGGCGAGGTCGACGAGCACACCGAACGCCGGGGGCGACTTGTGAGCGACAGACTGCAACGCCTGGACCTGTTCCTCGGAGTACCACGGCTGACGCTCCACGTGCTGACCATTACTCATCGCTTCCTTGATCTTCTTGCGAGCGAGCGGGTTCTCCATGAGGAGCGGCGTGTCCTTTCCCTCCGACTCACCGATCACCCAGTTCACGGCGATCGACGTCGCGACGAGGTCCATCCGGCCAGCGACCTTGCGACCTTCCTTCCGCCGATGCTCCACGTAGCCCTGCACATCGCCGGGGCTGAGTTCCGTGACAGGCTTGTGCTCCCCGAGGAAGGCGACGACGCGCTTCACGGCAGCGATCGCATCGCGGCGGTAGTCCTTCGTTTTGCCGACGAGGCCTTTCGTCTCGTACATGGCGGCGAGTTGTCCGAAGGTGAGCTTCTCGCCTGGCTGAGGTGGTGCGACGACGACCTTGGTCTTCGACTGCTTCAACCGCTCCTTGATGAACGCGCAGCCGTACGCCTTCGCGTGCTTCTCTTGCTCGCGAGCCCCGCCGAGGTCACGGCGACGAACCTTGAGCGAGCGCACGCGCTGCTTCCCGTCCCAGAAGAAGACGTACAGCATGCCGCCGGGTTCGAGTTCGCCGACACGGACGAATGGCTCGTCCGGGAACTCGGGATGTTTGATGCGAGGGACCGACCAGAGGGCCTTTGTCTCTTTCACGTTTCCTCCTTGAGGGATGAGCGAGCGATAGATCGGATATGGTCACGACCGACCCGACGGCGGGGACGCCGTCCGGGACTGCCAGGTCGCTTGTGTGGGAGATCGGCACGACGAATGCGAGGAGCCTTCGGGCGCCCGGCGTTCTTGATCACGCCGCGACGAACGAGCGCACCTAAGTGGTCGGCTGTGAATCCTGACTCAGCGGCAGCCTCGACGAGCGACAGACTCTCGTCGTTGAGGGTCGCGAGCGATCGTTCGAGTTCTTGGGCTGCGATGCGCCAGAGGCGGGCGCTATTGGGATCGCCGTACTCGTCGAGGTGCGCTGCGCGATCACGCCACAGCGCGACGAGGGCGGAAGGGTGCGAGGTCTCCATGACATATAAGTCAGGATGAACCTCGCTACTGCGGTGGTCATTTCCCGGAACGATCCGGGCAGAAACTATTAGCCCGACTATTAGAGTAGTCGGGCCAACAGCGAGAAACCCTAGTCGGGACGGCGGGATTTGAACCCGCGACCCCCTGAACCCCATTCAGGTGCGCTACCGGGCTGCGCTACGTCCCGAAACTAACAGTTCCAAGTTGCGAAGTT
>Ga0075425_100008286_pt1 | contig 11016 bp, 6 predicted proteins | sample SoiMethybrSBSTD4_FD_75300 | JGI IMG/M metagenome (GOLD analysis project Ga0075425, IMG submission 75300) | Bulk soil microbial communities from a Populus tree surrounding site in Tennessee, USA - Soil MetaG P. TD hybrid SBSTD4 | ecosystem: Environmental > Terrestrial > Soil > Tree plantation...
ACGCAACTCGGCGATGTGATTGATTCCAAGAAGATGCTGGCGCTGCCGTTGAACGGCCGAAGCTATCTTGATCTGCTGGGGCTTCAGGCCGGGGTCGTGCCGATGACCTCGGGCAGCATTCAGCAAGACCGTCCAGTTTCAGGCTACGTGGGGAATGAACCGGGTTTGTCTACTCCCGGCAACCTGTCGGTCAATGGCCAACGCGAAACGGCGAACGCTTTTCTGGTGAACGGCGGCGACGTCAGCGAAGGGCGCAATCTCGGTGCTGGCTTGGTTCCCAACCTGGATTCCGTCGAAGAATTCCGCCTGATTACGAACAGTTTCGACGCTGAATACGGCAAGTTTAGCGGCGCCGTTATGAATGCAATCACCAAATCGGGCACCAATGGGTTTCATGGCACTGTGTTTGAGTTTTTGCGCAATGACAAGCTCGACGCGCGCAGTTTCTTCGATCCCACGAAATCGACGCTACGCCGCAACCAGTTCGGCTATGCGATTGGCGGACCGTTCTGGAAAAACAAGCTTTTCTGGTTCACCGATTACCAGGGAACACGCGAAGTGCGCGGAGCCAGCACGGGGTTGGTTTCAGTGCCGACGCAGGGCCAGCGCGACGGTGATTTGGGCCCTGACGCATTCCTTGATTCCGCTTCCGGCGATCCAACGACGGTCAAAGGTGCTTATTGGGCGCAGGTTCTTACAAATCGCTTGAGTTCGACGACCGGCCAAACAGTAACAGACGGCGAACCATATTCCTCGCCGGGCTGCAGCAACACTAGTCAGTGCGTTTTCCCTAATGGTGTAATCCCAAGCGCAGCATTTGCCACACCGGCGGTGAACGTACTTCCTTATATCCCACTGCCCAACGTAGACCCAGCAAATGGAATTTTCGCGGACGCCAGCCAAAAGCGGCGCATCGAAGACGATAAGTTTGGCCAGCGCGTCGACTTTAACAATCAAAAGACGGGCAGCTGGTCTTTTTACTATTACTACGACAAGTCGAACGTGTTGAATCCGTTGAACGCAAGCTTTCCAGGATTCTCCAGTGTGACTCCGGGGCGCGTTCAGCAATTTGTTATGAGCAACAACAAGACCATAGGCAGTTCGGCTGTTAATCAAGTGCGCTTAAGCTTCTTCCGGACCTCGACCACTACGGACAAGCCGCAAAGCAGTTTTGCGAATCTCGCGGACCTCGGTTTTGTGACTGGGGAAGGAACTCTCGGAATCATCCCGTCTGGTCCTCCAGGTTTTCCGCAGACTGTGCCGCCGATGTACTTCAACAATTTCTATCTCGGCGTAAACACGTTAACCACCTACCAGCCCAACAACACCTGGCACGTGAGCGAAACTTTTTCCAAGCTTATCGGACAACATACGCTCAAGTTTGGCGGGGAATTCCGCTATCTGCAGATCAACGAACGCAACACCTGCGCCCCCAACGGCGACTTCACGTTCGACGGCAGCGAAACCGGCACTGACTTCGCCGACTTCTTGATTGGGGCGCCCGCCAACTACAACCAGTGCAGCCAGCAGTTCCTGGATTCGCGGACGAGATATGGCGGCGCCTTCGCGGAGGATACTTACAAGGTGAAACCCAACCTAACGCTCAATCTTGGCTTTCGTTGGGAAGTCAGTATGCCTTGGTATGATACGCAGGGCAAAATCGAAACCATCGTGCCTGGCCTGCAATCCACTCAATTCCCAACCGCGCCTCTCGGGTGGGTAGTACCCGGTGACCCGGGAATTCCGAGCACGCTGGCGCCCACGCGCTATAATAACTTCGCGCCACGTCTCGGGTTGGCCTACTCGCCCGGTTTCTCGGAAGGCGCTCTGGGCAAGATTTTTGGCGGGCCCGGCAAGTCCAGCATCCGCGCCGCGTTCGGCATCTACTACACTTCAATCGAAGACTTGAACCTGTTCTATGAAGTTGGAGATGCTCCTTTCGGCCTGTACTGGTCTTCACCGGAGCCGACGATGTTCGACGAGCCGTTCAGGACTCGCTCGACAGGCGCGTCGCAAACGCAGCGCTTCCCATTCACTTTCCCGATTCCCGGCGATCCCGCGAACGCGACGCTGGACTATTCCATCTATTTGCCAATTTCATTTTCACCTGGATACGACATTCACAACCGCTTGCCCTATGCCGAACACTACAATCTGTCGTTCCAGCGCGAACTCTCCAAGTCAACCGTCCTCACCTTGGCGTATGTCGGCACTCAGGGCCACAGGCTGATCAGCCAGTACGACGCCAACCCCGGCAATGCCGCTCTCTGCCTGCATCTCAATGCAATCGGCGCCACTCCGGAGTGCGGCCCGCACGGCGAAAACACCACGTACACTCTTCCAGACAGCAGCCAGGTATTCGGAACGCGCGACAAGCTGGGGCCCGATTTTGCTGACAATAACAGCTTTACCGTAAACCTCGCCAACTCCAGCTACAATGCAGGCCAGGTGACTCTCGAACGCAAGGCCAACGACTTCACCTTCCTGGCGGCATACACGTTCGCAAAAGCGATCGACAACTCTTCCGGCTTCGGGCAATGGGTAAATTTTTCAAATCCGCGCCTCAGCCGTTCTTTGTCGGCATTCGATATCACTCATAACTTTGTCGTCAGTTATATCTGGGCGGTCCCTTTCGATCGTGCGTTTTCCAAGTTGCCGAAGCGGTTGACGCAAGGTTGGACGATGAACGGCATCACTCGCTTTGCCGGGGGGCTCCCAATTTCCCTCAGTCAGAGTGGCGACCAATCTTTGGTTGGGAGTAGCAATACCGACGTTCCCAACCTCGTCGGGAAAGTCTCGATTCAGGATCCGCGCCAAGCCGGGCCTAATGGTCCCAACACTTTTTTCCTGCCGGATGCATTTACGTCTGGTCCGCTGGGCAATTTCGGCAACGCGAATCGCCAGTTCTTCCACGGTCCCGGTCTGAACAACACGGACTTCGGGATCGCCAAGCACACTGTCATTAAGGAATCCATGGCGTTTGAAATTCGAGCTGAATTTTTCAACATGTTTAACCACGCGCAGTTCAACAACCCGGACGGTAATTTCAACAGCGACTTGTTCGGAGTCGTGACCAGTACCAGGCTACCCGGTCGCGAGGGCCAGATCAGCGCCAAGTTCTTCTGGTGATCGCGGAGTATCGGTAGCCGCGCTTCATAATTCCTGGCGTGTTCCGGGCCGTCTCTTCTAGCATAGGCAGCATGAGGACGGCCCACCGCAATTCGGTGCGTGTATCACAGGCTCAGAGAATGGTGCTCATGTTGGCGCTCGGCTTCGCGGTCGCTCAATCTTCCTTCGCACAGACCGCCGAAGAGTACCGTCGACGAGCAGTTGAGGCGTCGCGCACCAAGTCCTGGGACGATGCTATCGGCAATTACCGCCACGCCCTCGATCTTGAACCTAACGATGCCCTGATTCACTACAACCTTGCGCTGGCCCTGAAATACAAAGGCGAGCCGAAACAAGCGGTGGATGAATTTGAAACCGCGCTTCGCCTCAATCCGAAGTCGGCCGATGCGCACTTCGGCCTAGGAGCTGCATGGCTCGACCTCAATGATTTGCCCGCTGCCCGTACCGAATTGCAGAACGCTATCGCACTCGATCCCAGGAATGCGAACGCTCACCGTCTTCTGGCCCGCGTTGCCGCGCAGCAGAACGACTTGATCGTGGCGCAAACCGAGTTGCGTCGCGCGATTGCTCTGAAACCCAATGCTGAGCTGCACTTTGAGCTTGGAATCGTTCAGGGACAACTCGGCGACCTAACGGGTGCTGCGGCTGAATTTCACAATGCGCTTATGCTGAATCCAAGCTCGGCCCCTGCGCATAGACTGCTCGGCGTAACGCTTCGCCGCCAGGGTAATTCCACCCGCGCTCTTGCGGAGTTTCGCCGCGCCGTGCAGTTGGATCCCAACGATCCGGAAGCTCAGTGCGACCTCGGCATGCAACTAAAGTCCTCTGGTGACACGCCAGGCGCGGTTGCTGCTTTTCAGAAGGCCATTGCGTTGAAGCCTGATCTTGAGAAAGCGCACTACAACTTGGGGATCGCATTGCGTTCGCAAGGCAAGTCGGAAGCAGCCCAAAAGGAGCTCGATCAGCTCAACGGATTACACGAATTCCGCGCCCGACTTGCGCAATCCAAAATGCTCATTCTGCAAGGCGTGGACGCGCTGAAACGCGATAAACCAGATGAAGCGCTCCCTCTGTTTCAAAAAGCCGTTGAGCAGAGCCCCGATTTCCCGACCGGTCACTACTATCTGGGAGTTGCATGGGAGAGCAAGGGCGAAACCGCCCAAGCCGTGACCGCGTACCAAAAGGCGCTGGAGCTCAAGCCGGATTACGCTCAGGTGCATTCCAGCCTGGGCTTGTTGTACTGGCGTCAGGGAGACGCGCAACGCGCCGTGAATGAATTTCGGCAGGCGGCGCTTTCCGATCCTGATCTTTCTGAAGCACATTACAATCTTGGATTGGCCATGGCTCGCTCCGGTGATCTGGACGGAGCCGCTCGCGAACTCAACGAAGCCGTTAGCCTCGATCCAAAATACACTGACGCCCGCGTTCAACTCGGCCTTGTTCTGCTCCAGAAAAACGATCTGGCGGCGGCGACCAGCGTTTTCAACGAACTCGTGCGCCGCAACCCCGGGTTCGCTGAAGGCCATAACAACCTGGGTTTAGCACTTTTGCAAGCCGGCGATTCGCGGGCAGCGGTGTCTGCATTTCACGAAGCGCTACGCCTGAAGCCCGGTTACGCGGAAGCGCACTACAACTTGGCGCTGGCCCTGCACCAACTGGGAAAGGAGGCAGAGTCGCGCGCACAGTTCGACAAAGCATTTGAGCTGTCACCGGAACTCAGAAACGCGCCTCGTCCTTGAATGTCGATTCCTCAGATGCTGACAAAACGAAACGGTCCGCTAGTCGTTATAGGGGCGATCCTCGTTCTTGCCGGATCCGCTTTTCCTCGCTTTGGCAGGTCCACACCGCCGACACCACGCACGGCGCAAGAAGACAAAGCCGGTGCGATGTGCGAATTCCTAGCACCGGGCGCGTCTTTTTCGATTCCTTACGCTGCTCACGCGCCGGAGTTAAATACCGACCCCGCTTCGGAAACATGGGCAAATGCTTCGTCCACATGGGTGACGCGAGACTGTACGCACCAGATCGAGTACTCGAAACTCAAAACCGAAGTTCGCGGCTTCTGGACCGATTCGGATTTATATCTGCTGTTCGTCTCTCCCTATAGCGAACTGAACCTGTGGCTGCCCGCCGACAACAGCAAAGACCGCCCGAAGCTCTGGGATCGCGACGTGGTCGAATTTTTTCTGGGCGACGACTGGAAGGACATTAAGCACTATCGCGAATTCGAAATCGCGCCTACGGGAGACTGGGTGGACCTGGCTATCGACCTGAATAAAGACACTTATGACGGCAAGTGGGACTCGGGTTGGCAACGGCAAGGGCGAATCAATGAAAAGGAGCACATGTGGTACGCCGCGGCGCGGGTGCCCCTGCGTTCGGTAAGCGAAAAGCCGGTAGCTGCGGGGACAAAATGGCGGATCAATCTCTACCGCATTGACGGGCTGGGCGACGATTCGAAACGTCATTTCATGTGCTGGCAGCCGACCTGCGTGTTTAATCGCGATCCCAACCACGTGCCGGAACATTTCGGAACTTTGGTTTTTGCGAAGTAGCACAAGTCTTCAGGAGAAAACGTATGACCTCGACACAGCCCTCGAATCGCCGTGGTTTTATGAAAATGCTGGCGGCCTCGCCTCTGCTGGCCCAGCTCACCGCGAAAAATCTGTACGAAAGGTCGGCAGCCGCGATCGGCGCCGATCCGCGCCAAAACGTATATAGCCGTCTCGGCGTCAAGACCGTCATCAATGGCCGCGGCACCTGGACTTATCTCAGCGGTTCGCTGCAGTTTGCCGAGGTGCACGAAGCGCAGATCGAAGCCAGCAAACATTTCGTCAATATGGTCGAGCTGCAGACCGCCGTGGGACGCAGGCTGGCGGAACTGACTGGCGCGGAATCGGGATTGATCACCTCCGGTGCTGCCGGTGCCATGGCCGCTGCGACGGCGGCTTGCATCGCGGGCAACGACGCAAAAAAGATCTGGCAGCTTCCCGACGTCACCGGACTGAAGCATGAAGTCATCATGGTCGGTGGCCGCAGCGCATTCGACAGCGCCATTCGGCTTACCGGGGCGAAACTGGTTCTTGTTGCCAAGCCCGAGGAAATCGCCGACGCGGTCAACGACAAAACCGCAATGATTTACACCACCGATCTCGGCGAAAAACTGGAGCGCGAAGCGTCTATCGCCAGGGAACACGGTATTCCGTTGCTGCTGGATGATGCCGCCGGAATCCCGCCCATCGACAACATCAAGCTCTACGCAAAAATGAAGCTCGATCTCTACACCTTTTCTGGAGGCAAGGGTCTTCGCGGTCCGCAATGCAGCGGCGTATTGCTAGGCCGCAAGGATCTTATCGAAGCGGCTCTGCGAAATTGCAGTCCGTATGAAGGAGCAGTGTGCCGACCGATGAAAGTCGGTAAGGAGGAAATCATCGGCTGCCTCGCCGCGATTGAGACCTGGCTGAAGATCGATTCCAAAAAACTCTACGATGAATGGAACGCTCGCATCGATCGCATCGCGAAGCTCGCCGAAACTGTCCCTGGCGTGAAGACGCAGATTTACATTCCCGACGACGGTAATCGCTACCCGACATTGCGCGTCTCGTGGGACGAGCAGGCTTGGGGCTTCAGCGTTAGCGAATGCGTAAAAAAGCTGCATGACGGCGATCCGGTGATCGAAGTCCTGAGCATCGACAATCCCAGTATGGTTTCGGCAGTACAAGAAGGCACGGACAAGCCGAAACCCAATCCGAAAGAAGTGCAAGAGCAGAATCATCTCGAAATCGTCTCCATGACGATTCAGCCCGGTGAAGAGATGATTGTCGGTCAGCGTTTGCGGGAGATTCTCGGCGCCGCGCGTAAGGGCAAAGCGGCATGACGCGCCAGCTTCTGTTTCTTGCCCTGCTTGTCGCGGCATGCGTTCTTTCTCAGCCGCGTATCGCTACGTCGCAAGCAGTTTCGTCGCTGGCGGTCCCAGGGTCGCCCAGCGTTGAGGGCGGAGGTTATCTCTACATCTCAGGTCAGGGACCGCACCGCGCTGACGGAACAAGCCCGAGCAAATTTCCGGATCAGGTGCGGCAGTGCCTGGACAACGTCAAACAGCTCGTCGAAGCCGCCCATCTTACGATGGATCATGTCGTCTACATGCAGGTTTACCTTCAGGATGCAAGCCGCTACGACGAGTTGAACGAAGTTTTCGCAGTGTATTTCCCGAAAGAGCCACCGGCTCGCAGTGTGCTCGGCGTGGCGCGGGTTCCGGAGCCGACTTTACAGATGAATGCAGTTGCGGTCCGTGATCTAAAAGGAAAGCAGCCCGTAGCGGTGCCCGACTGGCCCGCCAGCAAAGCGTATTCGGCCGGAATGCTGACTCACGACCGTTTGTTCGTTTCGACCATGCCAGGGCGCGATCCAGTCACCGCCTCGGTGCCGGAAAATGCCGCGGCCCAGGTGGACCTGGCTCTCGATCGATTGAGCGCAGTACTGAAAGCTGCCGGACTTAGCAACGCAAACATGGTCTTCGTCAATCCGTACCTGACTTCCGATATTCCGATGCGCATCATGAATGAACATTACGCACGGCGCTTTGAGTTTGGCAACACGCCGGGGCGGGCGACTATCCAAGTTTCGAGTTTGCCCGAGGGCGCGCACATCGCGTACACCGGCGTAGCAGTTCGCGACCTGAGCCAACGCAAAGCAATTCGCCCCAGCAACATGCCCCCAAGTCCGACCGCCAGCCCGTGCGTCTTCGCAGGCGACACGTTGTATTGTTCGGCTAAAAGCGGATTCATCCCGGGTCCTAATGGAGGTGTGTACTTCGCGTCGACGGCCGATCAGACTCGCCAGACGATGCGCAATCAGCTCGATAACCTCGAAGAAGCCGACATGAATTTTGATCAGGTCGTTTCCGCGACGACTTATCTGGACGATATTACGGAAAGCCCGCAGTACTCCGCCGTTTATTCCAAGTACTTCAAAGGTGCGCTGCCCGCGCAAACCACGGTTCAGCAGATTAAATCAGGTGATCGAAAGCCAAATTCGGATGGTCAATACCCGGACCTGGAGCAGATGTCGCTTATCGCAGTTCGTTCGCACCTCAAACCCTGACCGTTCAACTCCGTAAAGTTTGCCGTCAAAACCAGAAATCACTAGAGCGACGAAGTCTTAGCGTGCTTGCCGCCGCTTGACTAGGCCGAATAAATTACCAACGAGCTGCAAAGAATCGACCCGCATCTGCTGCGGGAAATGCGAATCAGAACGTGCGGTCGAAAGTGGCCGGAACGAAACCGAATCGCGAAACCCACCAAGGGACGGCAGCGGTCTCACTCCTCTGCTGGCTCATCTTTTGAAATCGGCTTGGCTTGCTTTTCACCAACGGAAGTTAGGTAGTTCACAAGATCGTCTAACTCAGAAGCAGACAGCTTTGTACCGTAGTTCGACGGCATCGGAGATTCATCCTTGTAAGTCAGTTTCGCCAGCGACGGCTTGGAGAGAAGATGTAACGTACCATCCGGCGTAATCAGCTGGAGCGAAAAGTTGTCCTCATTTCGCGCGATCCCTTCCAGCGTTCTTCCGTCCGGAAGTGTAACAACCACGGTGCGCTTGCGAGGGTCCAGAAAACGATTCGGCCAGACAATCGCTTCACGCACTGTTTCCGGAGACCGCCCGCTCGCATAATTGGTCAGGTCCGTCGCGAAAAATCCGCCCCGTCCGCGAACCGCATGACAGCCGCTACACGCCCCCTTGCCGGAAAAAATCTCTTTTCCACGCTCCGCATTCCCGGCCAGTTTTGCACTCGCGTTCGTTCCCTGTAGGGTTCGAAGATACGAAACGAGCGATCGCTGTGTCTTCTCATCCAAGAATTGAAACGCCGGCATGGAGGTGTTCGGCACGCCCCGCTGCAAGATCTGTAGCAGCTCCGCATCCGAGAGCTGACGCACTTGCAGACGCGTCACAATATCCGGCGCGCGCTCGCCGCCCTTGCCATCCAAGCCATGACACCCGGCACAATTTGCGGAAAACGCCTGCTCCGCGGCTGTGGAATCGCCAGCCTTTATTCGAGCCCTGGCCATTGCAGCAGATTTCTCCTGGGCTTGACTGGCAATGCCTTGAATCAATAAGAAGAACACAGCCACAAACAACGAAGGATGGATTTGTGTCCCGCTTCGAATGACAAGCCGCTTTCCGTAAATGAACGCGATTTTCGACTGATGAAACTTGCCGCAAAACGATTTGGCGCAATCAACCAAAATCTCATTACGTCTATACACCAAGTCCGCTCGGTCGTGTCAAATCATTTTTTCCTATCGCGCTACGGCCCTTGCGGCCTCAGGCGGTGGTCTGAGAAACTTGCAGTCACCGAGCGGCGAGGCAACCGACGTTGTTGAATCTCGCTTTAATCGATTTAAAAGTAGTGTTAAAGTGCGCCGAGCAAATTGGACCGGAGGGAGTCCGTGAATCCATCTCCACGTGTGGCTCGAGCGAGTTTGACGGCGAGAACGGCCTTGGTTGCGGTAATTTGTAGTCACCGGCGTGGACCTTCCGAAAGGCGCACTCCCTCTTTGCCCAGGCGGCCTCTTCCGCTCAACCGGCCAGCCCGGAAGCGCGGTTGGACACTTTTCACCATGTGGAAGTCGTTTCCGTTTCTGCCGCCGAAAAGAACCTTGGAAAAATCCACATTTCGCTCAACAGAACGATTTCATGGACACCTCGATCTATTCCTTAATCGGGAAGTTCCGTACCCTGCAGGAGTGTTGTGAAAAAAGCTCGTAAGGATCTGACAGGAGTCGGCCATATGCCCGCTATCCCCAAGCGAAATTACAACATCACTTCGGTGCAGAGGTGCTTGCGCCTGCTTAGTCTGTTCTCCCACGCCCCCGGCGGGCTTTCTGCCAGCGAAGTCGCCAGGCACTCGGGCCTGCCGGTCAGCACCGTTCACAGATTTCTGGTCAATCTGGAGAACGCCGGCTTTTTGGGCTGTAGTGGCAGCGGCAAGTATTATCTCGGCATCGCCTGCTTTTCGATCGGCCATGCCGCGCTGTCGCAACTCGACATTCGCCGCCTGAGCCTGCCTTATCTGCGGACGCTCAACCAACACACCAGGGAGACGATTCATCTTACTGTGCGGCAGGGACTGACGGCGGTCTACGTCGAAAAATTGGATTCACCCGAGCAGCTGCGCATTTTCTCTCGTATCGGTGCTTCCGTGCCTCTGTACTGCACTGCGGTAGGAAAGGTTCTCCTCGCCTTCATGCCCCAAGCGGAGCTCGACGAAGTCCTCCCGCAAATCGAACCGCGGCGTTTGACAGCAAACACCATAGCCAGTTTGCAGGAGCTCGAGCAGCATCTTCAGCGCGTTCGTAAGGCCGGCCATGCCTATGATCTGGAAGAACACGAACCGCATATCCGCTGCGTCGCCGCTCCGATTTGGGATCACGCCGGTGCTGTCAATGCGAGCTTAAGCCTAACGGCCCCCGCCGTTCGAATGGCGGTGCCGCGCTTGCGGCAGCTCGCTCCGCTCATTCAGGAGGCGGGCCTGCGAATCTCTCGCGACCTTGGGTATCAGGGTCCGGAAATTGCGTCGCCTCGAACGATTCCGGACCGCTCGTCCGCGCGAGTGCCGGAGCCAATGCCCAGACCGACGATCGCTGCAAACTTCCGAGAAACCTGCTAAACAGTGACTTCGAGCGAGCAGGAAGGAGAATTCTTGCCGGACCCGCACAGAATGTTGCATCGATGCTGGTTTTCGCTGTTTCTCTTTACGATTCTAAGTGTTCCGCTCGCGACCATTCAGTGCAGCGCACAGTCTCTCGCCGACCTTCCGGTTTCGGCCGTCATCGATGTGACTCATGCTGACCTCGTCTCCGCTCCCGTGTCGGCAAACTGGCCCTC
>Ga0075425_100008287_pt1 | contig 11016 bp, 11 predicted proteins | sample SoiMethybrSBSTD4_FD_75300 | JGI IMG/M metagenome (GOLD analysis project Ga0075425, IMG submission 75300) | Bulk soil microbial communities from a Populus tree surrounding site in Tennessee, USA - Soil MetaG P. TD hybrid SBSTD4 | ecosystem: Environmental > Terrestrial > Soil > Tree plantation...
GAAACCGTGACCCGGCTCATGCTGACGTCGCTGCCATTCACCACTACCAGGTAATTGCGTTCAATCGTAATACTCAGGTTGTCCGGACAATTGCTGGCCGTGAAGGTCCAGGAGAAAGTGCCCGACGTGGCGCCGCCGTTCAGGGCGCAGCCTTGCACCACGTTGGCCTGCTGCAAATAACTGAATACCGACTGGGCCACAGCGGTTGTGTTGCCGGAGGGGGCCGAGCCTGACACTTCGCCCAGCAGCGGCTGCACAGCGGCAACGCGCGCGCCCTCGCGGGCGGAATTGTCCAGTTTGTCGCGCAGGGAGAACACGTGCCCGAAATCGAAAGCGGCTATGGCAAACACCATGAACAGCGGCAGCACCATGGCGAATTCCACGACCTGCGAGCCGCGGCGACTCCGCGCCTGGTTGCCATTTCGAAATGATCCTGTGCGCATGGCCGTCATTGCTCCTGCATCACCTGCACGCTGGTGGAAACCGTAATCAGAGGCACCCTCACCCAGGCGCCGGCAGTTGGCATGCCGAACGTCACCGGCACGGGATAGGCATAGCTGACCACGGTTCCACACTGCTGCGGCGGCGTTGCGCTGTTCAGTTGCACGCCGCGGCAGATCTGGATTTTGCTGGTACTTTTACAACCCGTGGTGCCAACCCCCGTGCAAAAAGTCATCGCCTGCGGCGGGGTGTACGCGGTGACCGATGCCAGGTTAAGGCTGGCGGCCTGCAGCGAATCGTTGATGGTGCTGATCACTTCCGCATCCGTGGGCGGAGTATTGGCCGGCGAACAGGAAGCGCACGATGGTGCGGCGGCGAAGCGGGCGCCTTCGCGGGCGGCGCGCGTGATGGTGCCGTAAATGCTCAAAGCGCGGCCCGCCCAGATCAGCGCAAACAGCAGCGCCAAAAACAGCGGAAACACCATGGCGAACTCAGCCAGTTCCGCCCCCCGTTGCTTCCGGCGCGAGGCGGGCAGGTGGCGTTGATTTGCCGTTGTTCTTCCAAAACAAATCATGACGAAGCAGGCTCCCAGAGCCGAATTGCCCCTGTGTATTGTGTAAGTCTATAGGCCCCGGAAAAACTAAAGTAGGCCACAAAGGTGCTATTACTTTGGGTTACCCCAGTAATAATGCGGGTTTGCGGTTGCTGGGAAGTGCCAAGATTGGTTAGGGGCGGGCTAATCCAGTCGTACCAGGAAGACGGCGCCTTCGGCGGTGTGGGTGTCGCGGGCCACTTCTTCGGCGCGCTGCTTGTCATCCTGCAGGACACGCACCTGCAGCCACCAGTTGCCGGTAGGGCTGGCAAACTCGTGCACCCGGGCGGTGTGGTAGCGGCGAGCCAGATGGTCGCGCAGTTCCGTGGCCGACTCCTGATCCTCGAAGGCCCCGATCTGCACCGCCCAGCGCCCACCTTCATTCAGGGGAGCCGGCGTCTGCAGCAGTTCTACCTTCACCCGGGCCAGGCCTGGGCGCCACACGTCCACGGCCTTGGCGGCGGCCAGCGACAGGTCAACGATGCGTCCGGGGATGAAGGGGCCGCGGTCAGTAATGCGCACCACCACGGAATGCTGCGTGCTTACGTTGGTAACCCGCACGATGGAACCTAAGGGCAGGGTCCGATGTGCGGCGGTAAGCGCGTTCATGTTGTAAATCTCGCCATCGGAAGATTTCCGATTGTGGTACGGTGGCCCGTACCAGCTGGCGGTGCCGGTTTCCACGAAAAGGGGCTGCCCAATGGCGGGTGCTGGGGCCGGCTGGGAAGGAATGTTGGGCGTGCTGGAAGTGGCCGCGGGTGGCGGGTTTTCAGGGATGCTGGGCGGCGGGGGCACGCTGACGCGCGCGCTGCGGTGGCTGCAACCGCTCAGCAGCAGGGCGCCGGCCACTAACAGCAATACGGCGGTGCGGCTTATGCTCAACGCCGACGGTCCATGTAGTCGGCGAACTGCGCCAGCTTCCTGGCCGCGGTTCGCAGGGCCTGGGTGGAGTGGCTGCGCACGGCCGGAACCACCTCGTCGTTGAGATAGGAAATAATGTTCTCTGCTTCCTTGTCCAAGCCTGTTTTCTCCAGCGAACGGCCCAGCTTTTTGCCGGCGGCTTCTACTTGCTTGCCGGCCCGGGCAAAGGCCTGGTCGAAGCGGGTTTTGAGGTCGTCGGATGAGCCGCGTTTGGAGGCCAAGTGCCACCTTCCTGAGGACTTAGAGAGGCCAGAGACCCTCATTATCGGTCCCACGGAAAGGCCGGTCAATCGGGCTTTGCGGCTTTGTACCTGGAAAGGAACGGGGGCTGGACCGTGGAAAACCTTAACCCTCCAGATTACTTCTGAGTTAAAGGACTTCGGCACGTAGATTGCTCTCGGAGTAGTGGGGATGAGAACTGGGGAAGTTATGCGTGCCTGGCTGGTGGCGGTAGCGGTGGCAGGGATGTGCGCCGGCGCGGCTGCCCAGAGTGATGCCGGCACGGGCAGGCCTCTGCCCTCGGCTCCGGGGCCGGGTAACGCCACTGCGTTTTCGTCTGATCACTCCCCCAAAGCTCCGGTTCTTGTGGAACCAGTGGGGCCGCCCGCATACACGCCGCTCACATCGCATCAGAAATTCCACATTTTCGTGCAGCAGACTTATTCCGTGTACACGGTGGCCAACACCGCTTTCGACGCCGGCTGGGCGCAGATGACCGACGATTGGCCAGCCTATGGCCAGGGCATGGAAGGCTACGGCAAACGCTACGGGGCGCTGCTCGCCAACCATGAAGCCGGCACCTTTTTTGAAAATTTTCTTTTTCCCACGCTGCTTCGCCAGGATCCGCGCTACTTCCGCAAAGGCGAAGGACATTCTTTATTTGCGCGTGTGCCCTATGCCGCCAGCCGCGTGCTGATCACGCAGTCCGACAGCGGGCACAGCACCTTTAACAGCTCATTACTGCTGGGCCTGCTGTTTGTGGATGGAATAACCAACGCCTACTATCCGCGGCCGGAACGCGGTTTGGGCAATACCATGACCCGTTTTGGCGGAAGCGTGCTGAGCAGCGCGGAAACCAACCTGCTGCGCGAATTCATGCCCGACATGATGCGCGTCTTCCACCGCCACGAACCGGAGAAGCTGAAGAAGCTGGAGCAGTTGGAGAAAAAGGTGCCTCTGGCGGACAAGCTGAGCCCTCCTGACGACGGCACCGTCCAGCCCGCGGTCGCGCCCAGCGGCGTTTCCACGCCGGCCGCCGGCGGTGCAGCGGGCAAACCTGGCACGTCTGGCAACCAGCATTCACCGGTGGCGTCGTCCCCGGGCAATGCCCCCTCCGCATCCCAGCACTAATTTGTTTCAGCGGCGGAACCGTTTCTCCTGATGGCTGTTCGGCATGCCTGAAGCCCTATTTTCCTTCTGTCATCCTGAGCGAGCCCGCTGATTCGCTCGTGAATCAGCGGGCGCAGTCGAAGGACCCCTGTAGTGTTCGCTCAATCGTAATTATTCCAGGGAGTTCTCATGACGATTCTCTAACGCTGCATAGAAACTCCCTCGGTCATCGCAATGAGTCCGCCGGTGCAGAGGTGTTTCGACTCGGGCGTTCGCCCTCGCTCAACATGACAGACGCTAAGAAAGCGAAGGAACAATTAAAGCGACGGATGCTCCCCCGGCCGGTTGCTCATTGCACTTGGGTGCTTCGTATCAGGGGAGGCCTTCAGGTACGCCGACCTGTGCGCCTGGGAGAATCCGGCTTAAGCCGATGTACCAGCGGCCCGCAAAAGAAAACAGGCGGCGCGTGGGCGCCGCCTGTTCCTGATTCGCAACGGATTGCGAAGTCTACCCAGCCTCAGTACACTTCTTCGTGCGAGGCCAGCACGCGCAGCACAGCGCGATCGGACATTCGGTTGGTCCAGCAGCTGTCGTAGTTCAACGACAGGTTGCCGCCGCCGCTCCAGGCCAAGGATGGCGCTCCCGGCGGCCCGTTTGACGGCAAGTACTGGGGCGGGTTGGCGCTGCAGTTCTGGCAGATATTGGAGATGAACAACCCGCCATTGATGGTGCCCGAACCGCTGCCTTTATATACCAGGCTGCCTTGGCCAACGATCAGCACAACCCCGTTATAGCTTGGTGTGCCCGTGATCGTCAGCGTTCCGGTGACCAGCAGGATACCCGACCCGGACTGGTTGCCGCTCCAGGTGAGGTCACCATTCACCACCGTGATTAGCGGAGTGGTATTGGTGCCCAGGTTGGCGATGGTGGGGTTGGTGCCGAAGGTCTGATCGGCGGCATATTGGACATTGCTTACCAGTTGCTGCAGACCCCCGACAGTGTTGAGAACTCCCAGGGCGTTGTAAGAGTTGACCACGCTGGGCGTGCCGCCCGCTCCGACGTAGTTGGCTTTGCGGTTGGCGGGGATGTCGTTGGTAAGAGTGGTCGTGGAAGGACCATCGTAAGCGGCAACCGCCGGCATAGTGGGCGAAGCCCAGGTGGAGCAGGTATGCGCGTCCACTCCGCTGATGGTCAGCGCGTTGGAGTTCGGCGGGTTGAAATTGGGGCCCGCGCCGTCGAAGGTAATGGAGCCGGGCAGCGGGGGAACCACCATGTTGGCCACCTCATACTGCGTCATCTTGCGCGAGCCATCGGGCAGCCTGGCCAGCGAGGTCAGCACATAGACGGAGCGCATATTATCGGCTTCGCACACGGCGAAACCGGCAGGCAGCGGCGTCTCGTAATAAGGAGGAACGCCGCCCGCCGGGTTCATGGCCGAACACACCGGCCGGTTAGCTAAGGCGCAGTTGACATCGGCGCAATAAGGAGCTGCATTCTGTTTGAGGGTGATGCGCACCCACTTATAAGGCGTGGCCGCAGGGGTGCCGGTGTTGGGGTCAAAGCTGTTCAGGGCTTTATACCAGGTGTTGCCGGCGGGCGCCGCCTGGGCGCAGGGCACCGTGGCAGCAGTGGCTTGCAGGCCCAGCCCGGTAAAGTTCTCGTGGCAAAGTTCATCGTCGAAATAAGGCGTGTTCGGGGTCCACGGAGTCACCGGATCAGCGGCGCCGCTGGAGTTGACGATGTAAACCACCGAGGCGGTAAAGGGCGGGGGCGCAGTGGTGGGCAGAGCCCAGCCACTCGCAGTGGGTGGCGCGGCATAGAAATTAGCTGAGGTGATGTCGTACTGGGCGTTGTTCGAGTACGCCCCAACGCAGCCGGCGCAGGGGTTATAGCGCAGGCGGTCGCGCGCTTCTTCCAGGCCCGCCTTGGAGGCGTAGTAGGCCTGCTGCTCGCCGCGGAAATTGCTGTCAATGCCGGTTTCGGTGGTGGTCATGTACATCAAGCCCAGGCCGATACCAGTGAGCAGCATCAGGGCAAACAGGACTATGATTAACGCCATCCCGCGTTCGTGTTTTGATTGACCCGTCATACTTTTTCCCCAATCCTAATTCTGAAGATTGATCAGCTTGACCATGGCGCGCATGGACACGCCCGAGCGCAAGTGCGTCTGCATGTCCTGCTGTGCCGAAAGCAGGTTCAGGGAGACGCTGATCATGCGTATGTTGAGACCTTGGGCTACATTGACGCCGGCGTTCAGATTGGCCCCCCGCAGATCATTGGGAACCACCACCGGGTTGCCGTTCTGATCGAAGAAACTGAACACCGCCGGCTGCTTGAAGGCGGCATAGAGAACGTCATTGTTGACCTGGACGCCGTTGAAAGGCGTGGTTCCGTCTATGGCGTAGGGAGCTGCCCCACCCGTGCTGTTGATCACGTTTTGCAGCTGGGTGTTGTAGTTGGTGTTCTGGGCGGAGGGAGCGGTGCCCTGAACCTTGAGAATGGCACTGCGCATCATGGTGCAGGGGCAATTGCCATCTGCCAGGGGCTGCAGAGTGTAACGGATGCTTTGCACGTTGCCACTGTCATCAACGTCGCCTTCGAACCAGATATCGGTGGCGGAGACGGCAACCAAGCCGGCGGCAACAGTGGAGTTGTTCAGCGCGGGAACCGCCAGGGCTCCGGGGTTAAACATCTTCAGGCCGGGATAGCCGGCGCTGTGCAGGTCGCGCACGATCTGGTCGAGGAACTCCCGCGATTCCTGCGTGGTGTTGACGCGGTTTTCCTCCAGCCGGTACTTCTTCATGCCGTCCAGGATGGTGTTGAAGATCGCCCCCAGCACCACGCTGAGCACCGCGACCACGATGAGCATTTCCAACAGCGAGAAGCCTCGTTGGGTTTTATGAGAATGTGGGCTCATGGTTTCCTCTAGTTCTCCGCCACTGCGACGGTGCCGCGCAGGGTAACCGGCAGGATGTAGGAGTTAGCCGCGGTCGTGCCGATTGGCTTAGCGGAGATGCGCACCTGCCGGGTGTAAACGGTAGGCCCGACAGTGTTCATGTCCAGCACGTTCCAGCGCACGTCAAAACGCGAGGTTTGGCCGTTGGCCCGGCACACGTTGTAGACCATGCTGTAGTTGTTGGCGGGCGCCGCCTGGGAAAAGTCAATGTCGCCATTGGCGGTCAGGGGCGCACCCGCGCCCGGGGCCGCGGCGCCGGCGATATTGATGACGAAATTGTTGCCCAGGCAGTCGGTCAGGCCGATGTTGGCTACATTGTTGGTGCCCGCCAGCATGATCTGTTCCAGAACGCTTTGCCCCAGCAGCGTGGCCGTGGTGTCGCGCTGGCTGCGGCTGTTATTGGCCATGGCCGCGACGAACAGGCTGATCACCGCCGTCATTCCCACCGCTGCGATGCTGAGCGCGATGAGCAATTCAATCAGCGTCATGCCCGACCATGCGCTCTTGCGCGTAACTGATTTCATATATTTCATTGCTCACCCCAATTTGCGCCGCCGTTGTTCAGCCACTCACTCACCAGGCCGGTCGGCGTAATCGTTAAGGCCGCATAAGTCGGGCTGTTTCCGCCGGTATAAACGAACTTGTAAAGAAATCCGGTGGGAGTGCCGTTGACCAATTCATCGCACCTGGTGCCGATTGGCTCATTGGTGGGAACGGGTCCTATGCACGGCAGACCGCGATCGTTGTAAGAAACAATGGCTGTGGGCCCTTGCGGGGGGTAATTCAGGCCGGTGAAGCCAGCCGGGCAGGGAGTGACCGCCGGGTTGGGGCCGCATACGATCTCAGCCGTGGGCGGGCCGCTGCCGTCCGTCACCAGCGACACATTTTTGGCCAAAGCCACCATGGGCTCTGTGGCGTCGCATGCCCCGTTGAAGTTGGTGTCTATGCACGCTATCTGCACTCCATTGACCGGAGCGGGAAGAAGTATGCTGTAGGTGGTGTTGTTTTTGACCGCCAGGATGCGTGCCCTTTCCGCCAGCGTGGCCACATCCTGCGCCGAGCTTTGCAACCGGATGACACCCATGTTCTTGCTGATGGTCGGCAAAGCCGCCACGGTGATCACCATCATCACCGCCAGGCAAATCAGCAGTTCCAAGAGGCTGAAGCCCTTTTGCCGCGTTGGACGGTTCTCCATGCCTTCACTCCTTGGGGATGGCCTATTCCAAAGCAGTCCTTCGGCCAAAGGGGCAAGGTTTTCTAAGTTGCTGAAAGCAGAGTTCTTACGGTATTCTCCCGGACGGAACCCAAGGCCGGCAGGCGCCTGGGATGTTTCATTTCGTTACATTTTGTGAAGGTGGTCTCGAAGTGAAGCGGCCTGAAGGGGCGTGGGCCGGGACCAGTTTTAGGGTTGAATACTGCGCCGAAGATGCCACGAACTGCCGCGAAGCGCGAGGTTGAAACTGGATTGGCGTTGGAAGTTTGGCCGCCAGCCATGCTTCGCGCTTTTCGCCGGCGGCTGCTCGACTGGTATGACCGCCACCGGCGTGACCTGCCCTGGCGCGGCAGCCGGGACCCTTACCGCATATGGATCTCCGAAGTCATGCTGCAGCAGACACGGGTGGCTGCCGTCCTTGATTATTACCAGCGCTTCCTCGACCGCTTTCCGGATGTGGCAACGCTGTCTGCGGCCAAGCCGGAAACGGTGCTGGCCGCGTGGAGCGGGCTTGGCTATTACCGGCGGGCGCGAGCGCTGCATGAAGCCGCAAAGCTCATGGTTGAGAAGCACGGCGGAGAATTGCCGCGCCGCGCCGCTGAACTCCGCAATTTGCCCGGCTTCGGCCCTTATAGCGCCGCCGCCGTCGCCAGCATCGCTTTCGGCGAGCGAATCGCGCTGGTAGATGGCAATGTGGAGCGCGTTCTTGCCCGGCTCTTCGCCTGGCAGCAGCTGAAACGCAACAAGGCTTGGGAAGCGGCGCAGCGCCTGCTTGCTCCCGGCCGCCCCGGCGACTTCAACCAGGCCATGATGGAGCTGGGCGCCACCGTATGCCTGCCGGCGCAGGTGCAGTGCGCGGCGTGCCCGCTGTTCCGCTGGTGCCGCACACGCGGCCTCGGACCGGCAAAAGAAAAGGAGCGCCGCCGGCGGCGGCATATGCACTACCGGCTGGCACAGCGCGGAAAAGCCATCTTCCTGGTGCAGCGCGGACGCGATTCGTCGCTGATGCCGGGCATGTGGGAACTGCCGGAAGTGCCCGTCAACGGCGTGCGCCCGGAGGTCACGCTGCGCTTGCGGCATTCCATCACGGTCACGGATTTCACAATTGAAGTCAGCAGGGGCGAGGCCCCCGCGGACATTCGCGGCCGCTGGGTGGCGCAGTGGCTGGTGGAAGAGCTGCCGCTTACCGGCTTAACCAAAAAGATCCTGCGCCGGGCCAATTTCATCTAAGGTTTGTGAGCCGTTAGAATTTGTGAAACATTCTTGAGGAGGAATATTAGATGCCTGCTTTGAGTGCCGGCAAAGCCGCCCCGGAATTTACGCTGGAGAAGATGGACGGCGGCAAATTCGACCTGCGCGAGGTCCTCAGCCGCGGACCGGTGCTGGCAGTGTTTTTTAAGATTTCCTGCCCCGTGTGCCAATTTGCGTTGCCCTATGTAGAACGTCTCTACCAGGCTTACAAGGGCAAGAACGTCACCATCGTCGGTGTATCGCAAAATAATAAGGGTGATACCGCCAAGTTCATGCAGGAGTACAAGCTCACGCTTCCCGTGCTGCTGGACGACACCACCAGCTATCCCGTTTCCAACGCCTACGGCCTGACCAATGTGCCCACTTTGTTCTGGATCGAGCGCGATGGCGAGATCGGCCTGAGCAGCGTGGGCTGGAGCCGGGGGGACATGGAACAAATCAACCGCCTGATAGCGGAAACCGGGCGCGGCGAGCAGGCCATCATCTTTTCGCCGGGGGAGAACGTGCCCGATTTTCGCGCTGGTTGAAGCTCCAAAAACTGACCTGCGGTCGCAGGCAAAAAGACAAGGGCCCGGCGCTTAGCCGGGCTTTTCTATGTGCGGCGGCGTGACTTCTGTAACGTTGGCCGCCCCCATTGGCCATGTTACCCTCCGGCCAGAGTCAGCAATATCAATTGTTTCCGAGGAACCGCATGCATCTGCGACGCAGCGCGCTGATGGTGGTAGTGCTCTGTACGGCATGCTTCTCCGCCACTCAACACGGAGCAACGCGCGCCCACAGCAAGCTGCTTCCTATTACCACCAGTTCTCCCGCCGCCCGCAAATTGTTTCAGCAGGCGATGGTCAACATGGAAAACCTGCGCACCGAGTGGGCGCTGGCGGGGTGGCGCGCCGCCACAAAGCGAGATCCCGATTTTGCCCAGGCCCAGATCCTGGTGGCCTACCTGACGCAGGATCCGGCTGAGGAAATGGCAGCTCTGGCCAAAGCCAAGCAGCTGGAGGCGAAGGTGACGCCCGGGGAAAGGCTGCTGATCCAATGGCTCAGCGGCGTGCGTGAAGGTCACTATGTGCCGGCCATTGCCGCTATGAATGACCTGCTGGCCATGTATCCGCGCGACCGGCGCATTATTTTCCTGGCGGGGCGCTGGATGATCCAGCAGGGGCGCTACGATCACGGCGAAATGCTTCTCGAGCAGGCCATCGCGCTCTATCCCAACTACCCGGCGGCGGTCAACGAATTGGGGTATGCCTGCGCCTACAACGGCGAATTCCAGAAGGCGCTGGGGATGATGGAAAAGTATGTGGCCCTGCAGCCCAGCGAGCCCAACCCGCAGGATTCCTATGGGGAAATCCTGCGCCTTTCCGGCGACTTTGACGGCGCCCTGAAGCATTACCACAAAGCGCTGGAACTCGATCCGAACTTCGTGAGCTCGCAGCTGGGCATTGCCGACACGTACGCGCTGATGGGAAACGAGGACCAGGCGCGGCACGAATACGAGAAGGCCGTTGCCGTGGCTGACGGCGAGGGCGAGCGCCTGCAATACAGCCTGCAGGAAGCCGCCACCTACGTGCGCGAGCGGCGTTACGTCGAGGCTGACCAAGCCTTCCGGGCAGCAGCCGAGCAGGCGCACCACGAAGGTTTCGCCCGGGTGGAGGCCGATGCGTGGCGCAGCATGGCCATGTATCAGCCGCAGCTGGCGGCGGCTTTGAACAGCCTGGAAGCGGCGGAAAAGGCGCTGCACGACCACCAGGTTTCGCAGGCCGATGTGGAGCAGGAGCACGCGCTCATTCTGGCGGTGCGGGTACGGCGGGCGCTGCAGGCGGGCGATCGCAAGTCGGCACTGCAATCGCTGCAGCAGTTGCAGGCCATGGCCGCCTCCAGCCGCAACGAAGTGGTGCAGCGTTCTTATCACGCGGCGGCGGGAGCGCTGGACATGGCGCAGGGCAGGTACACGCAGGCCGTCGCCCACCTGCAGGAGGATCAGAACGATCCGCTTTCGCTGGAATTGTTGTGGCAGGCCTTCGAAAAAACCGGAGCCCGGGAGGATGCGGCGGGCCTGCGCTCCGATGTGGCGGCTTTGAACGAGCCTACGCTGGAACAGGCGCTGGTGAACCCGCAACTGCGCGCCAGCCTGAGCGGGGTGGCCGCGCACCCCTAATCAGCATCCGCGGGCAAGCTTATGGCGCGTATTCCAATTCTTCGTTTTGGCAGTCTTGCCGATCACGCGCGCCAGCTCAACCTTGCCAGTTATGCGCCGGCTATCGCGCTGCAGGGCCTGGTGCGCGGCGTGGATAACGTTCGTTACGACGTCTA
>Ga0075425_100008288_pt1 | contig 11015 bp, 6 predicted proteins | sample SoiMethybrSBSTD4_FD_75300 | JGI IMG/M metagenome (GOLD analysis project Ga0075425, IMG submission 75300) | Bulk soil microbial communities from a Populus tree surrounding site in Tennessee, USA - Soil MetaG P. TD hybrid SBSTD4 | ecosystem: Environmental > Terrestrial > Soil > Tree plantation...
CTTCCCATGCGCGCACACCCCGTTCGCCCCACGCCTCCGCATAAGCACTCATGCTGTCACGAACGCTGCGCGGCATCGCGCCGAGCGAGTTGCTGATCAGATACGTAGTTCGCTCCAGGATGGGGAATTCCTGGCGCCACTTGAGCAATTTATCCATCGGCTTATCCAACTGGGCCCGCTCCGGTAGCGATTTTGCTGGAGTGAAATTTTCTCCAGATAAAGTAGCATACCGTCAGGAACCCCAGCCAAGGCGGGCCCGCCAGCAGCGCCACGTGAAAATCGGGAATCCACCAGGTCGAAGCCAGCACCGCCAGGAGCGCGAGAATTCCCAAAACGCTGCTCCACAATCCCAGAGGCGCGATCTTCACAATCGCGCGATTTTCTTTCGCTACTTTTAGACGGAATGCGATGTGTGTCGCCAGCGTCATCAGCCAGACAAATGGTCCGCCAAAAAATGCCACTCCAATCAAAAACATGAAAGCGGTCCGCTGAAATATTTCGGAAAGCACCAGCGCCACCACCAGCCCGACGCTTGAGGCTAGCACCGCGGCCACGGGCATACCGCGCCGGCTCACTCTTCCCAGTCCCGGGGGAGCAAACCCGCCCCGCGCCAGCGAAAACAACAACCGCGCTGTAAAATACAAATTGCACAAGGCGCTCGAGAGGGCCGCCGTCAGCACCACGAAATTCATGATGTGGCTCGCCGCCGGAATCCCTACTCGTTCGAATACGCGCACAAACGGGCTCTGCCCCAGCCCAATCTCGGTCCACGGCACAATGCCCACCACGATCGCCAGCCCGCCCAAATAAAACACCGCCAGCCAACCGAGCGTGCGTCGCAGCGCCCGCGGCACGGCCGTTTTTGGATCGGCCGCTTCGCCTGCAGTCGTGCCCACAATTTCCAGCCCCAGGTAGCTGAAAATCGCCATTACCAAGCCCAAGCCCACTCCGCGCCATCCGTTCGGAGAAAATCCGCCGTGGGCCGTAAAGTTGGCTGCTCCGATCCGCGCAAATCCAATTCCCCAAAGCAGCATCGCTCCCAGCACCAGAAATGCCAGAATCGTCACCACCTTGATCATCGCAAACCAGTATTCGATCGTTCCAAAATCCTCGACGCTCAGTGTGTTGATCAGCACCAGCGCCATCGAAAAGCCCGCGATCCACAGCCAGGCCGGCGTGTGCGGCAGCCAGAATTCGCAATAAATCGCCGCAGCCACAACTTCGCTGCCCACCACCATCACCAGGCACAGCCAATACGTGTAGCGCACCGCAAAGCCTGCCCACGCGTGCAAATACATCTCCGCGTACAACCCGAACGAACCCGGCGCCGGGTGCTCCACCGCCATTTCCGCCAGTGCCCACATCACCGTCAGCGCAATCAGCGCGCCTCCCGCGAAGCTCAGGATTACTGCTGGCCCAGCCTGCTTCACGCTGATCGCACTGCCCAAAAACAATCCCGTTCCGATCGTGGAGCCCAGCCCGATCATCGCAACCTGTCGCGGCGACAGCTTGCTCTTCAAGCCGCTTTCCCGCTTTTCCAGATGTTGCGTTTCCGCGGCCGCTGCCTGCTCATCTTTCATGGCGCTGCATCGTAACAAACGCCCGCTGCAAAACCTAACCACTCGCAATCCGTAGTGGCGGGTCGTTCGATCCGTTCCCTTTCTCTTGTTCTCGGTTTCTCTGCGCCTTCTGAAAACCTCTAATTTCCCCACTGTCCCGCCGTACAGTCACCGTCTCCGCAAAACTGTACCTTCGCTCAAATTCCCAACCGCGAATCAATCTCCGACAATAGCAATGTCACGGCGACCGTACACCTCGCCGCGCTTTACGGGTCCGGGCTCCACTTGGAGGCCGCCAGTTAGAGGAGCAGTCATGAAAGCCGTTCTCGCGTTGATCGTAATTTATGTCGGAACCTTCCTGGTAGCCATCCAGGGCGCGTCCAATTCCCCTGTTGAAGCTTCCGAACAATCGAGCGCGAAAACCGCTTTCACGAAATCCAGTGACCCTGCCAAGGAAGCCGACATTCGCTCGCTGCTCGAACTGGTAGGGGCAAAAGATGCCATTCAGGACGCAGCCGGTAACGCCACCGAACAATACCGCCAGAAGGTGATGGAAACGTCCGCCAACAGCGATCGCGCGCAGGCGTTCAGCAACAACTATCTCGCTAATTTTCAGAAAAAGTTTGACGCCAATGCCGTGAACGAGGAGCTGGTCGGAATCTACGACAAGCACTTCTCCGATGAAGAAATCAAGGGCCTGCTCGAATTTTATGGTTCGCCGCTCGGCCAGAAAGTCGCCTCCGAACTCCCCAAAATCAACCGCGAAGTCCAGTTCGCCACTCGCACCGCCAGCACCCAAGCCGCGCGCCAAGCCTGGCAGGATCTAAAAGCCGAATATCCCAGTGCCGGCGAAAATCCGCGCCCCTTTTCCAACCGCCGCCGCCAAAACGCTTCAACTCAGCCTCAACAGAAGCCGGCGTCGAAGCAGCAAGTCTCCGCCGACTCCTCCCAACCCTGACGAAAGAGCTTTTGTAGCGGCCGCTTTCTGAGACGCGTGCCTTCTTGTTGATGGAGTCGTCGCCAACGCTCAGCAACTTTAAATTACAGCAGACAGGATAAGTACAACAAAACCGGCCAGGAGGAGGAAAAACGCCGATTTAGTTTCGCGCCAGTTTAGCGCCACGTAAATGAGCTGAATGACGGGAATAAACAGACAACCCAAACCCCAGAGAATCCCGCGCTGCCACGCGAGAACGGTAATCCACAAACCTCCGAGAAAGCAAAGAACAAGACCAGCCCAGTGCAGGGTCAGCGACATTCGCTACCTCGTTTCGTTTACGCTTCTGGCCGTCCGGGGGTGGCTGCATCTTCGCACCTCGTCGTTCCAAAATGGAAGGCGGCCTTCAGTCGAAGCGCTTCTTGATCTTCACATCAATCCCGAACGTCCCGTTGTAATCCCGCAGCGCCACGATCGACACGTTGCGATTCACGTTGTACTCCACCTGGATCACCTGCTGCTGCGCCGAACTCACGTTGCTCACATAGGTAATCGTCAGGTTGCGGGCGATTTGCTGTTCCACAGTAATCCGCGCCGCCGCGTTTTGCTCCGAGCCCGTCGAGCCGACTCCGGCCAGCCCGGGATCGACACGAAGGCGCGTTATGCCAAAAAGTCTTTCCAGGCGACCGCCCACCTGGCTCGAAATCGCCTCCGACAACAACGCCGACGCTCCGGTACCGGCGCTCTGCGCCCCGGCTCCCGTACCTCCGCGCCGCACTTCCGATTCCGAACTCGTCTGCCCCAGCGCGAGCAGGGTAATGATGTCGTTGCTGGGCAACGGCGGATCGGATCGATACGAAAGAGAAAGTTTGTTCGCAGGGCCGCTGAAGTTCAGCGTGATTTCGTATTGCTGAATCGTCGTTGTCGCTTCCACGTTGACGTCCGGATTCAACTGGAACGGATTGGCAAAGTTCAAGTCGCCGCGCGCCACGCGATAACGGCTGCCGTGGAAATACAAATCGCCGGAAAGAACATGAATGTGTCCCAGTAGAATCGGATGGTCCCATGTGCCGCGCACGCGCAGATTTGCTTCCGCTTCCAACTCCGCGCTCGGCCACTCCATGCGCGCGTCCGGAGTGGACACCGCTTCGATGTCGAATTGCAGATTGCGCAGGAAAGGCGAGCCGCTCGCCGCACTCGCGCCGGCTGGGCCGCCGCCGATGATGTTGCCGGCCGTTTCGAGGCCGCCGCTCATGTTCACGCGTTCGATTTGCACGCGACCGGAAATGAGTCCGCCCTGCGGGGTACCAGTGAGGCGCAGATTTCCCGCGACTTGCCAGCTCATTCCTTCCGGGTAGCGGATGCGCACGCCATCGGTGCGCGTGGTGATGTCGAAACGGATTGGCCGATCGGCGTAATACACACTGCCGCTGGCATTCAATGTTCCGCCGCCGACCTGCGCGGTGACATTTTCAAAATAGAGCCGCGAGGCGTCAAAAATCAGGTCACCTTTGATGCCGCTGAGGCCGGTTGGAAAATCGACGGCGCGCGCTTGCGCGTTTTCAATGTGCACTTTGCCGGTAATGCGCGGGCGATCGAGCGTGCCTTCAAACGCGGCGTTCACTTGCGCCGGTCCGCGTGCATCCAGCCCCGGCACGAAGCCGCTGAGCAGCCGCAAGTCGAGCGCTCCATTCAAATTGAAATTGAGATTGCGGTGGCCGGAAAACTTCACGTTGCCCCAAAGCTGCAGGTTGGTGTCGGTTCCCTTGAACGTTGCCGAATCAATGGTGATTTCATCTTTCGACGAACGGAAGTGAACGGGGCCGGTATTTTCCAGCTGCACGTTGGCGTAGTTCATCAGCAGCCGCGAAAATTTTGCATCCACGATCAAGCTTTCCGGATGTTGGAGATTTCCTTCGAGCGAAACTTCGCCGTCGACGGTGCCATGGCCGCTGATGTGTTCCATATGAAGCGCAGTCAGCAGGAAGGGATCGAGCGCGATATTTTGCAGTGTGATTTTGCCGCTGAGCGGATAAGGATCGGTCAAGCCCAGAGTGTAGCCGCCAGAGATTCCGCCGCCGCTCATGGCGGAATGCAAATCGAGCTTGGCGATTTTTCCGTCGGAGTGCAATTCGCCGTCAAAGCTGCCGATCACTTCCTGGCCAACGCGAAAATCCACGACCCGCATGGAGCCGTCGCCGACCGGTGCCTGATACGGCCCGGAAGCTTTCAAGTGAAAGGAGATCTGGCCGGAAATTGGCAAGCGGTCAGATTGAATTGTTTCGATGTTCCGCAGCGGCAGGCCAGCACCGACCAACTCGGCGGAAATATTCTTGGTGGAGAATTGATAGCCGAGGCTTCCGGTGATGATGCCGGCGCCGCCGGTTTCTTTTCCGGGAGCGAAGACGCGCAGCTCCGCGTTGTTGATGTGGGCTTCGTCGGGCTGCAGGTTCAGTTGGCCACGCAAGCGATTGAATTCAAAACCGTAAGCTTTTCCGTTGGCCAAATCGAAAAGACCGGTAACCGCGGACTCCTGGCGCGTGCCACGGCCGTGGAACTGTCCTGTGAGTATTCCTTCGACAGGATATTTTTCGCCCACCAGTGCGAGCATGCTGGCAAGCGGAATTTTTTCGACGCTGGCTTCGGCGGTCCATTCGTTTTCCGGGCGAAAGCTCCACTTATCAAGATCCAGACTGCCCTGGAAGTCGGCGCGCATCGCGCCATATTGCATGTGTCCATGCGAGATGGAAACCTCCCGAGGCGAGTAGGTGACATCGCCTTCCACGGAGTCGGCGTGGAATTTGCCGTAGGCGAGGCGCTCGCCGCGCGCGTGGCCGGTGAAGGTGGGGCCGCCGGGCGGACCGCTCATCCTTCCATCCCAGCTGGCGGCGCCGCGAATGCGCGGAACCACTTCTTCCGGTGTGCCGGGAACGACTTCTTGGATGGACTGGATCAGATCGTTGAAGGCTTCGAGTTGGTCGGCGCGGATGTGTAGTTCGAGGATGGAGTCGCTATGGCCGAGCGTGCCGCTGGCCTGGATACGGCTTTGTGGAGTCTCAAACAGCGCGGATTCGAGCGTCAGAATTTGCGCATCCTGTTTGTAGCTGAACTTCCAGTTCGAGGTAACCGGAACGTGACCGGGAGCGACTTCGTCGGGCGCTGTCCAATCGGTTTGCCCGGAAATTTGAAAATGCTCGAAGGCCCCCTTCCAGGTTTCGACAGTATCGGCTGCGAGGATGGAATCCCAGTGCAAGTGGTCGATGGGGAAGCCGTTGTGTTCGACGGCGGGAAGAATTTTGGCGATGCGCATTCCGTCCACGCGAGTTTGTGCGCGGAATTCAAGGCCGGGGAGTTTCATGGTGACACGGCCATTGACGGAACCGCCGAAGGCGTAAGCGGCAAAGTTAAAGATATCTAGGCCGTTTTTGTCGACCTTGTAGTCGCCGGTGCTGCGCAAGCCTCCTTGGTGAAGTATGTCGTAGCTGAGAAGAATTTCTGAACCGTTGTAATTACCGGTACCCTTCAGTTCGCCGCCCGCGAATGTACCTTCTCCGCGCAGGTCCACTTTGCCGGAGGGAGTGAGCGGCGCGCGAAACGTTTTGCGGAAGTCCGTGAGGTTCACCCATGCGCGGTAGCGGTATTTCCATTGCGGCGCCGAGAAATCGGACATTTCGGCTTGCAGGTCGATGCGGGACGTGCCGACGCCGAACTGACCTTGCTCGATGGTGAAGCCGGTGCGCCAGAAAGTGAATTTGGCGGAGGCGCTGAGCGGGACGGGCAGGAAACGCTTGCTGGTGAAGAGAACGTTTTTCCACTGCATGCTGCCGGCGTAGAGCGGATGGTTCATGCTGCCACCGGCATCCAAATTCAATTGCAAATCGTTGCCTTCGAGAGCCAAAGGAGTTTTGACGTCGTTGTAGAGCACCCAACCGTCGGTCAGAGAGAAGCGGCGGACCCTCAAATCGAGAAGAGTTTCGCGCAATGGTTTCGAAGCAGGAGTGGATGCACGGGGAGCCGGAGGGACATTGGTTGTGCCATCTTTTTCGGCGCGGATATGAACGTGCGGCTGGAGAACCACGATTTCCGAGAGAGAGATTTTGCGGCCCCAGAAGGAATCGATCTTGAGCCCGGCACGCACCTCTTTCGCGGAAAAAAGCGGCTCAGTTCCGGCAGGCTCCTTGCCATGAATGACCAAGCCCCTGATGGTGGCGCTCATGGAAAGCCATTGGATGGACAAGTTCCCGATCTCGGTCTGGCCGCCGGTGATGGAATTAATGCGTTTGATTGCCAAGCGGCGAAGCAAAGGATTACCCGCGCCGGTGCCGAAGAAAACGACTACGGCGATGAGAATGAGCGCGACTTTGATGCCCAGTACCCAGGCGATGCGGCGCAGCCATCTCCACTTGCGGCGGATGGTTTGCGGCGTCGTCACGGGTGGCTCTCCTCGAGCATTTTAGTGACGCGAAGGCGGGCGTGGCTTTCTTTGAGCCAGCGGTCAGCCTGTTCGTTGATGCCGCGCTGGATCAGCGCTTCCTGAATAAAATCGTGCGCTGCGTTTAACGTCGGCGGAGTGGTACCTCGGGCCTGGGCGCGGGGCAGCAGGGCGTTCTTATAAAAATCCTGAATAGCCTGTTCGTCCACCTGCACGGTGGGGCGGAAGCGGGAATCCAGATAACTGTTCAGAAACAGCTGGTCGGCGGTGACGCGGCGGACGTCGGCTTCCGTGAGCCCGGAGAGTTTGCGGCGTGCGTCAAAATCCTGCTCGGAAGAGAAGCCTTGAACGAGGCGCTGCACGGCGCGATCGATGTCCGCGTCCGAGGGCTGCGGCGTGCGGGCAGCGTTGGCTTCGCTGCGCACGATCCACTGGTCAATCAGACGGTCCAGGATTTCCGCCTCGCTCTCCGCCTTGCCCTCGACCAGCAACTGGTAGTGGGAAAGCAGGCGAACATCGCTGAGAAGGATGACGTCGTTTTCGATGCGCGCAACGACCCGGTCGATCAATTCCTGCGAAAAGACGCAAGAAGAAGCGCACAGAACTAGGGCCACGAAGAAAGCGGTAGGCCGGATTAGAGTCGCGGCGCGCATCAGAAGCTGGACCCCAGGCTGAAAAAGACCTGCAAGCCGGGAAGCTTGGTGGACTTGAAACCGAGCGAGCCCGTCGGACAAGTCGCGGGGGTGGTGCCATCGGGGCACGCGATGGGGATGACAAAGTTGGGACGGTTCAATTGATAGCCCAGATCCACGCGAATGGGGCCGACCGGAGTAGCGTAGCGCGCACCGACGCCGATGGTGTGGGAAAAATAGTTCAGTTCGTTGGTGCAGTTGAAGAGACACTGCTTGGGATTGGCGGGGTCGAAGATCGGCTTGGGAGTTTTCCAATGAAGGTTGATCTTATTGAACTCGCTAAAGACGTTGCCGCCGTCGTAGAGCAGCGTGCCCCCGACTTTGTTGCCAACCCAGGGCAGATGCATGGGGAAACGGAATTCCTGATTGAGGACAAGCAGCGCCTGACCGCCCACGGGGAAACCAGTGACGGAATCGCGCGGGCCAGCCTGGTTCAACGCGAAGCCCCGCAAAGAAGCGCCGCCGCCTGCGAAGAAGCGCTCCGGAAGAGGGATGACGCGAGGAACAGGTTCGACCGTAGGCGCGGGAAAGGTCAGAGAGATGGTGTCGCGATAGGGAGACAAGACGCCTATGCGGACGGAGCGCGCAAAGCTGAAGCGGCGTTTGATCGGATGATAGGAAGAATTCTGGTAGAGGAAACGAAGAAAGCTGGCGCTGGAGCCGATGTAGGTGTCAGCTATGCCAAAGTCGGCGCTGTTGAGCCAGCCCTTGGTGGCATCGGCGGGATTGTCGCGGGTGTCGCGCACCCAGGATGCGCTGAACTGCGAAACGAGAGTGGGTTGCTGAAAAAGTGGGATTTCCTCGGGAGGAATATTGAGGTTGGAGACGAGAACTTTGCGGAAGCTGTAATGGACAAGAAGTGTGGTGGCGTGGGATTCCTGATTGGTGAGCTGCAGCGAGCCTTCGTAGTGGGTTTCGGTGAACGTATTAATGTCGCGAGTTCTTTCGGCAAACCCGGTAGCCTGAAAGCTGAGTTTGGGATCGCCGAAAGGGCTGGGCGTGCTGTAGCCGAGCACTGCCCGGCCCTGCAGCGTGCTGCCGCGAACTTTTAACGAGAGTGAATCGGCGCGTCCGGTAAGGTTGAGTTTGCTGATTTCAAAGATGCCGCGCGGCGCGGCCTGTACTTCGCCGCCGGTGGGGTCGGTGGTGCTGGCGAGGCGCTGTACTTCAAAGCCGCCGCCATAAGCGACGGTGTAACGCTTGGCTTCTTCGACCAGAACGACAATGTCTTTTTCGGGATCGGTGCCGGCCGGGTTTTGTGTCGAGATAGTGACCCGATTGAAGACGCCGAGGTTGTAAAGGCGGCGCTGGGAATCTACAACCTTGCCTTCGCGGAGCGGTTCGGTAGGCTTGACCTGCACTTCGCGCTGAATGACGTTGGGGTGCGTGTGATCGTAGCCGGTGAGAAGGACGCGACCGACGTGGGTTTGCGGGCCTTCGTGAATTTTGTAGATAAGGCGGACGGCGTCTTGCTGAAGCTGGGCCACTTTTTTGTCAGCGCGGGTTTCACCCGATTTCTCCTGCAAGACGTTCGCTGGAGTTTCTACCGGCGCGGGTTGCGCGTTGAGAGGTTCGACGCTGGACTCGAAGGTGGCTTCGGGAAATCCTTCATTGAAGTACAGCGCCAGAATGTTGGCGCGGTCGCTGCCGACGTTGGCATCGGAGTATGGCTGGCCGGGGCTTGAAGCGATGACGCCCAAGATTTCTTCCTGCCCGAAGATCTGATTACCTTCGATGCGCAAATCGCCGACACGAGTTTGCACGCCTTCATTGATGACAAAGCGGATGAAGAGATTGCCTTTCTTTTTTTGGTAGTTGTCGTCCACTTGGGCAACAACCGTGGCGGCGGCGAAACCGTTGGAACGGTAGAGCCCTTCCATAGATTGCCGATCGGATTCGAGTATGCGGCGGCTGAATCGTCCGTGTGAGCCGAAGGCGGCTTTGTAAATCTGCAGGCGGCTGGAAAGCAATTCGTCGCCGAAGTAACGGTTGCCTGTGATTTCGATGCCAATCAACTTGTGGCGATCGCCACGCTCGATGTTGTAGGTAATGACCTGCTCTTCACCATGCCAGAGTTTGGTCTGCACTTCGCGCATAGCAGTGGTGTATTCGACGTCGGAATCGAAGTAGCCTTCGCGCTCCAGACGTTCACGAATGTTGCGCTTGCCTTCTTCGAGGAGGTCTTCGTCGACAGAACCTTCCTGATAGATGGGAACGAGCTTTTTCAATTCGCCGCCGGAAAGCTTTGCCCCCGCGACTTCCACTTTGACGCGAGCGCCTTCCGACACATCGAGTGTGAAGTCAACGGTGTTTTTTGCGGCGTCATATGCGCCCCGGCGGATGGCGGCACGGCCGCTGAGATGGCCCTTCTTAACCAGAAATTTGCGAATGCGGTTGGTGCCGTTCTGGATGCGGGAACTGGTGATGACGGCACCGGGCTTCATCTTGAGGCGCGAGACGATTTCTGCATCGGGATATTCCGTGTTGTTCGTGAGATGCACGATGCCGACACGCGCCCGGGCTCCCGGCTGGACGTGTATGAGGATATCCATCTGGTGTTCGGCGGGTTGCGGTCGGAGCTCGGCGTCGAGCTTGGCGTTGTAGAAGCCTTCTTCCTGCATGCGGGTGCGCAGGCGCTCGAGACCGTCGCCGAGGGTTTCTTTGCGGAAGGCGTCACCGAGCGTGATTTGCATGGCCGCTGCGGCCGAGGCTTCAGTCGGAGGAGCCTTAAGTCCAAGTAGGATCACTTGATTGAAGAACAGATTTTCCTGAACAACAAAGTCCACACGAACGCCGCCGTCCACTTTCTGTGAAACCGCGCGGATGTCGGAGTATTTTCCGGAACGATACAGGGCTTTGAGGCTCGCGGCGACTTGCCCGGGGTCCAGGGGCTTGCCAATCTCGAGCGTGATGGGGTTTCCAGCGAGGCGCAGGACCTGACCGTCCCGAGTAACTACACGATATTCGGTAAGGGGAAGCGCAGACTGTTCCGAAGCGAGTGCCGGGGATGGCTGTTGCTGCCCGCAAAGATTGGTAGGCACTCCTCCGCAGAGGAGCGCCGCGAGTACCGCGCCGCACCGCCATGTCACACAATCCGGCCTCATACCCCCCAATTTGCTCAGACGAAGGGTAGCACAGGGGCGTTGCCCGCTTGGGTATCTCGAACGCGGCCGGGACGCACGTCAAAGACCGGCGCTTTGGCGCTATCATCTTGAGGTGAGCGAGCAGCCAGCGAAAGCGGGTAATCACCTGAGAAGTAACCCGGCGTGGGAGCGATATTCTCGGCAAATGCTCTTCTCGGGGATGGGAGAAGAGGGCCAGCGACGGCTGCTGGGGTCGAGCGCGGTGGTGGCGGGCGGCGGAGCCATCGGAGCGTCAACCGCGCAACTGCTGGC
>Ga0075425_100008289_pt1 | contig 11013 bp, 7 predicted proteins | sample SoiMethybrSBSTD4_FD_75300 | JGI IMG/M metagenome (GOLD analysis project Ga0075425, IMG submission 75300) | Bulk soil microbial communities from a Populus tree surrounding site in Tennessee, USA - Soil MetaG P. TD hybrid SBSTD4 | ecosystem: Environmental > Terrestrial > Soil > Tree plantation...
ACCGCCCGGGCGCGCTTCGAGGAGCGCGCGTTCCCGCTTGACGAGCTCGACCGGACCGCGGACGCGGCGAGCGCCGGCCCGCGCGCATTGGTCGAGCGCGTGGATCGTGCCCTCGGGCGGCTGCTGGCCGCCCCGCGCCGACGGACCGCCACCGTGCTCGAGGGGGCGCAGCGCGCCGACGCCCAAGCGGCTGCCGCCGTCCGCGCGGCGCTGGCCGAGCTGGCCGATCCCGCGCTCGAGCCGCTGGCCCCCGGCGAGCTCGTCGACGCGCTGGCGGCCCTCCCCGTGAGCGTGGGGGAGCCCGCGCGGCCGGGCGCAATCGCGGTCACCGATCCGCTCGCGATCCGCGCCCGGCGGTACCGGATGGTCGTGGTGGCCGGGCTGCAGGAGGGCGAGTTGCCGCGGCTGCCCAGCCCCGACCCGTTCCTGGACGAGGCGCTGCGCACGCGCCTGGCCGCCGCCGGCCTCCCGCTCGCGCCCCGCGACGCGCTGGCCGACGAGCGCCACCTCTTCTACGCGTGCGCGTCGCGGCCGACCGAACGCCTCGTGCTCGCCTGTCGCACAGCGGACGAAGAGGGCGGGCTCGCGACGCCGTCGTTCTTCCTCGACGACGTCCGGGCACTGTTCGCGGTGCGGCTCGAGCTTCGCGAGCGTCCGCTCGCGGAGGTGACGTGGCCCGCCGGCGCCGCCCCGACGGATGCCGAGCGGGCGCGCTCGCTCGCCGCCGCCGGGCCGCCCGTCGAGCCGGCCGTGCTCGCCAGCCTGGAAGGCGAGGCGGCTCGCGAGGCGCTCGTCGAGCAGCCCGCCATGTCGGCCAGCGGGCTCGAGGCCTACGCCGGCTGCCCAGTGCGCTGGCTGGTCGAGCACCACCTGCGCCCCCGCGCGCTGGAGCCCGAGCCGGCGCCGCTCGTCCGCGGCAGCGTCGCCCACCGGGTTCTGGCGTCGGCGCTCGTGCACCTGCGCGAGCGGCGCGGCTCGGCTCGCCTGACGCCGGAGACCATCTCCGACGCCCTCGCGGCGCTCGACGAGGCGCTCGCCGACCACGCGGCCGACGCCGCGCTGGACCCCGACCCCGCCGTGCACGCGGCGCTCCTGCGCTCCATGGAGGCCGAGCTGCGGCGCACCCTGGAGCAGGAAGCGGCGTCTCCGACCACGCTCGAACCCGAGCGCTTCGAGCTCGGCTTTGGGCGCGAGGAGCACGACCTGCCGTTGGTCGAGCTCGCCGGCGGCCGCGTGACGCTGCGCGGCCAGATCGATCGCATCGACGTCGATCGCGAACGCGGCGAGGCGGTCGTCCGCGACTACAAGGCGCGCGACCGCCATCCGGTCGAGACCTGGACACGCGACACCCGCCTCCAGGTGGCGCTCTACATGCTCTCGGTCCAGCGGTTGTTGGGTCTGGCCGCGGTCGCGGGCCTCTACCAGCCGCTCGCCGGAGGAGACCGCCGGGCGCGCGGCCTCATCCTCGAGGAGGCGGCCGAGCGCGTCGGCGGGAGCGTGGCCAACGACGTCAAGGACACCGAGGAGTTTGCGGCTGCGCTCGACGCTGCGGAGGCCACGGCGGCGGCCCTCGCCGACCGGCTCACGGCGGGCGAGCTGCGTCCCTGCCCGGCCACCTGCTCGCCGCGCGGGTGCGCTCACCCGGGCGTGTGCCGCGGCGGCCAGCCATGACCGAGCTCACGCCCGAGCAGCGTTTCGCGGTGCAGTCACGCGACGGCCCGCTTCTGCTGGCGGCCGGCGCCGGGACCGGCAAGACCTCGGTGATGGTGGAGCGCTTCGCCGCCACCGTGCTCGAGGACGGCGTGGCGGTGGACCGCGTCCTGGCCATCACCTTCACCGAGAAGGCGGCGGAGGAGCTCAAGCAGCGCGTGCGCGCCCACCTGCTCGACGCCGGCAGGCCCGACCTGGCGCGGGCCGCCGAGTCCGCAGCGGTGTCGACCATCCACGGGTTCTGTGCGCGCATGCTCCGCGCCCACGCGCTCGACGCCGGGCTCGACCCCTACGCCACCGTGCTCGACGAGCGCGAGGCGGGGCGCCTGCGCGCCGCCGCCTTCGACGCCGCGCTGCACGACCTGCTCGCGCCCGGCGGGCCCGATGGCGCGCTCGACGTGGTCGCCGCGTTCGGCCCGCCCCGCGCGCGCGGGATGATCCTCGCCGCGCACGCCCAGCTTCGCTCCGCGGGGCAGACCGAGCCGCGGCTGCCGCCGCCCCCGCCGGTCGATGTCGCCGGTGCGGCCACCGCCGCCGGCCAGGCCGCGGCCGAGGCGGCCGCCGACCTGGCAAACGCGGCGTCGTGCAAGTCCGTCGACGCTGCGCGCGACGCGCTCGCCCGGGTCCAGGCGGCGGTGGGCGCCCGGCCGGCGCTCGCCGACCTCGACGCGCTTCGCCTTCCGCGCAACGGCGCGGCCGCGGTCACGTCGCCCGCCTGCGAGCGGTATCGCGCGGCGCTCGCGGCATGGCGCCAGGCCGTCGTGGACGAGCGTGCTGCCGCCGCGCTGTCGGTCCTGGGGGCGCTGCTGGTCGCGTTCTCGGACCGCTACGCCGCGCTCAAGCGCGGGGCGGCCGGCCTCGACTTCGACGACCTCGAGCTCGGCGTGCGCGACCTGCTCGTCGCGCGCGACGACCTCCGCGACCGCTGGGCCGGGCGCTTCGACGCCGTGATGGTGGACGAGTTCCAGGACGTCAACCCGCTCCAGGCCGAGATCCTGTCCCTGCTCGGCCGCGACGACCTTTTCGCCGTCGGCGACCGCCAGCAGTCGATCTACGGCTTCCGCCACGCCGACGTGGGAATCTTCGACCACGCCGCGCGCAAGCTCGGCGAGCGCGGTCGCCTCGCCACCCTGCAGACCAACTTCCGCAGCCGGCGCGAGCTGCTCGATGCGATCGACCTCGCCTTTGACCAGGCGTTCGGGGAGGGCGGCTTCCTCCCGCTCGAGGCCGCGCGCGCGGATGCCGACAACCGCAGCGCCGAGCCGCCGGTGGAACTCCTCCTGTGCGACCTGTCGGGGTGGGAGGATCTCGACGCGGTGAGCGGGCCGCCGTGGCGCCACGCCGAGGCGCGCGGGCTGGCCGCGCGCGTGCGGGCCGAGCTGGACTCCGGCCGTCCGCCCGGCGACATCGTCGTGCTCCTGCGCGCGACCGGCGACATGGCGCTGTACGAGCGGGCGCTCGCCGACCGCGATGTGCCGACGTACCTCGTCGGCGGTCGTGGGTTCTGGTCGGCGCGAGAGGTGCAGGACCTCGTGGCCTGGCTTTCGCTCGTGGCCAACCCGTACGACGAGCCGCGCCTGTGGGAGGTGCTGGCCTCGCCCCTCGTGGGCGTCACGAGCGACGGCCTCGTGCTGGTCAAGGCGGCCGCGCGCGCCGCCGACCGCGACCCGTGGTCGGCGCTGTCGGATGCACTCGCCGGCTGGCGCGGCTCCGAGGCGGACCGCGCGAAGCTCGCCGCCTTCCGCGAGGGCTTGGCCGCCGAGCGGGCCGCTGCGCCCCGCTGCGCGCTCGAGGAGCTGCTCGATCGCGCCGTGCAGCGCACCGGCTACGACCTCGCGCTGCTCGGCGCGCCGGGCGGGCAGCGACGGCTGGCCAACGTCCGCAAGCTGCTGCGGCTCGCGCGGGCCCACGAAACCGCCGAGGGCCCCGACCTGCGCGGCTTCCTCGACCGCGTGGCGCAGCTGGCGCGGGGCGAGGCCGCGGGCGAGCGCGAGGGGGAGGCGCCGGTGGAGGGCGACACCGTCCACGCGGTGCGCCTGATGACCATCCACCGGGCCAAGGGCCTGGAGTTCGACGTTGTCTGCGTGGCCGATCTCGGCCGCGGCCGGCCGAACGGGCGTGGCCCGCTGCGGGTAGGGGAGGACGGCCGGGTGGGGCTGCGCCTCGCCGTGCTCGGCGGCGGCGACTCCGAGCCGGCGCTCCACTGGAGCGAGCTGGCCGAGGCCGCGGCCCACGCCGAGGCAGCGGAGGAGCGCAGGCTGTTCTACGTGGCCGCGACCCGCGCCCGCGAGCGACTCGTCCTCTCGGGAGCCGCCGATCTCGACGACTGGCCCGACCCGCTCAAGGGCCCCCCGATCGCATGGCTTGCGCCGGCGTTCGCCGGCGGGCTGGAGGCGCTGCGCGAGGGAGGACCGATCGTGCGCGAGCGCGACGGCCGCCCGGTGCGGGTCGGGGTGACGCGGGTCACGCCGGCGACCCTCCCGCGTGGAGGCTCCGCGGCCGCGGCACGCGCTCCCGTCGCAGCGTCCGCGGAGCTTCCGCCGCTCGAGCCGCTGCCGGCGCCGCCATCGGCCGTCACCGCCGCCCGCCTCTCGTACTCCGCGCTCGAGGACTACGCACGCTGCGGCTACCGCTACCACCTCCAGCGTGTGCTCCGCCTCCCCGACGAGCCCCCGCCGCCCGGCGTACCGGTCGCGCCTGGGCTCCCCGGCACGGTGCGCGGGACGATCGTGCACGCGCTGCTCGAGGAGCTCGACTTCGCCGACCCGCGCGCGCCGACCGCGGACGAGGTGGCCCGGCTTGCCGCCACGGCGGGCCATACCGTGCCCGCCGGCGAGGCCAACGAGCTCGCCGCCCTGGTCAAGCGCCTGGGCGGAAGCGCGATCGCGGACCGGCTCGCCGCCGCGGACGACGTGCATCGCGAGGAGGGGTTCGCGTTCCTCGTCCAGGGAGGGCCGGCCGCCGGGCTGCTGCTCACCGGCACGATCGACGTCCTTGCCACGGAGGCCGACGGCGCCGCGTTCGTGGTCGACTGGAAGTCCGATCGGGTGGCCGGCGAGGACCTCGACGCGATCGTGCGACGCAGCTACGCGACCCAGCGCCTCGTCTACGCGCTCGCGGCGCTGCGCGCGGGCTGGCCGCGCGTGTCCGTGGTCCACTGCTTCCTCGAGCGGCCACAGGACACGGTCACGGGGACCTTCGCGCAGGCCGACGTCGCGCGGCTCGAGGACGAGGTCGGGGCGCTGGCCGCGCCGCTGCTGGCGGGCGAGTTCACGCCCACCCCGACGCCGCACCGCGACCTGTGCGCGACCTGTCCGGGCCGCCCGGCCCTCTGCTCCTACGACGAGTCGATGACGCTGCGGGCGCCGCCGGACCCCGGTTCGCCGGAGGTCCGCGTCACCCGCTCAGCGGTTCAGCAGCGGCTGTTCTAGTGCGGTCGTCCGGCGCAGCCGGACAGGCGCGATTAGCGCAACTAGCCCCAGCGCCGGCCGAGGCCGTAGCCGCCGGTCGGCACGCCGGCGATGAGCACGAGGATCGCGCCGATGATGGCGACGATCGCCGAACCCGTGAGCGCGATGAGCAGGAGGTACACCAGCGCTGCCAGCACGACTGCAATCAGGATTCCGATCATGAGCGCAAGGTTCCCCGTGCGCTCTTTCGGCAATCTCCTACCGCGGCTCGCCGGGCAGCAGCGCGTGGCCCTCGTCGACCGACCGCGCCACGTCGACCACGGCGCGGTTGTGGCGCCGGGCGTGATCGCGCAGGAGCACGAACGCGGCGCGGTCGTCGACGTGGTGGCGCTCCATCAGGATCCCCTTGGCCCGCTCGATGATCGCCCGCCGCTCGAGCGCGGTCTCGAGCTGGTCGACGCGCTCGCTGAGCGCCGCCGCGTCGGCGTGACGGCGCACGGCGAGCTCGATCGCCGCCTGCACGCTGCCGGCGTCGACCGGCTGTGCGAACGACGCGATGCCGCGGGCTGCAGCCTCGGACACGAACTCCGGATCGGCGTCGTCGAGCACGGCGATCACCGGGCCGCTTGCACTCTCGCCGATCTCCTCGATCAAGGCCAGCGCGTGCTCGTCGTCGCGGTGCAGGCGCACGAGCGAGACCTCGGGATCCTCTGCCGCGATCATCGCTGCGGCCTCGGGCACCGAGACGGCGCGCGAGACCACTTCGTGATCGAGCTCCGCGAGCAGCTCGCCGAGCTCCCTCAGCTGTTCCCGGTTCTCGTCTGCGGTCAGGACACGCAAGCAACCGACCCCCACCGGCAGACTACCCGCCCATGTGGTGGGAGCGAGCCGTCGTCTACCAGATCTATCCGCGGTCCTTCCAGGACGCCGACGGCGACGGCCTCGGCGACCTGCGCGGCGCGGCCCGGCGGCTCGACTACGTGGCCTCGCTCGGCGCGCAGGCGGTGTGGCTGTCGCCGTTCTACCCCAGCTCGGACTACGACTTCGGCTACGACGTGGACGACTTCTGCGCGATCGACCCGCGGTTCGGGACCTTCGACGACCTCGACGCGCTACTCGCCGAGGCGCGCCGCCTGGGCCTCCGCGTGCTCATGGACCTCGTGCCCTGCCACACCTCGATCGACCACCGGTGGTTCCGCGAGCGCCCCGACTTCTACGTCATCCGCGACACCCCAGAGCCGCCCAACAACTGGCGTGCCGCCTTCGGAGGCTCGACCTGGTCGCGCGACCCGTACGGCCGCGGCTGGTACCTGCACTCCTTCTATCCCGAGCAGCCCGATCTCGACTGGCGCAACCCCGAGGTCGTTGCGGCCATGCAGGACGTCGTCCGCTTCTGGCTCGACCGCGGCGTGGACGGGCTGCGCCTGGACGCGCTCGACCGGCTCATGAAGGATCCCGAGCTGCGCGACGACCCGCCGCGACACGGGCCGCCGCCGTTGCCGCTTCACCCCGAGCACGCGACGCTCGACCACGTTCACTCGCGCAACGCGCCCGACATCGGGACCGGCCTCGCAGCCCTGCGCGCGGCGGCGGGCGACCGCCTGCTCGTGGGCGAGGTTTACCTCCCGAACGCCGAGCTCGGCCCCTACCTGCGTCACCTCGACCTCGCCTTCAGCTTCGAGCTCTACCACGCCCGGTTTCACGCCGAGGCGATCCGTGCCGCGCTGGCGTCGGCCGCGGACACGCCCGGTGTCGCGTGGGTGCTCTCCAACCACGACTTCCGCCGCCTGCCCAACCGGGTGGGTCCGGCGAACGTGCGCCTCGCCGCACTGCTCCTGCTCACGCTGCCCGGCTGCGCCTTCGTCTACCAGGGCGACGAACTCGGGGTGCCCGACGGCCCCGAGGGCCCGCTCCCGCGCGATCGCCACGGCCGCGACGGCTTCCGCAATCCGATGCCGTGGGAGAACCGCAGCGGCGCCGGCTTCACCACCGGCAAGCCGTGGCTGCCGCCGGCCACCGCGCCCGGCGGCAGCGCGGCGGCGCAGGGCGGCGACCCCGGCTCGATGCTGAACCTGTATCGCCGCCTGATCGCGTTGCACGGCGAGCTGCCGACGAGCGGCCTCGAGTTCGTCGACCACTCGGAGCCGAACGTGCTCGCGTATCGCCGCGGCGAGCATGTCGTCGTGCTGAACCTGGGCGATGCGCCCGTCCCGCTCCGGGCAGGCGAAATCGTCGTGAGCACCGCTCACGGGCCCCCCACCGAGCCCAAGACGCTATCCCCGCACACCGGGGTGGACATTCGGACGGGTTAGTGGCACGTGCCACCCGGGTATTGCCTGGGCGGAATGAGGAGGAGAGGACTCGTCCTGTCGACGCTCGCGGTCCTCGCCACGAGCCTGGTCGCCGCCGGATGTGGCGGCGGGAACGGCAAGGGCCCCGCGCAGCTGAACTTCTACGTCTTCCCCGAGCCGTCGGGCTCGTTCGAGAAGGCGGCGAAGACGTGCTCGCAGCAGTCCAACGGCGCCTACAGCATCACCGTCAACACGCTGCCCTCCGACGCCGACGGCCAGCGACAGCAGCTCGTGCGCCGGCTGTCGGCCAAGGACAGCTCGATCGACATCATCGGCATGGACGTCATCTGGACGGCGGAGTTCGCCCAGGCCGGATGGATCAAGCCGTGGACGGGGGCGCGCGCGGCTCAGGTCACGCAGGGCACCTTGCCGGTCCCGATCAAGACCGCGACCTACAAGGGCAGGCTCTGGGGCGCGCCGGCCAACTCGAACACACAGCTGCTCTGGTACCGCAAGGACCTGGTCAAGACGCCGCCCAAGACCTGGGCCCAGATGCTCGCGATGTCCGCCGCCCTGAACAAGCAGGGCAAGCCCCACATCATCGAGGTCCAGGGCCGCCAGTACGAGGGGCTCACGGTCTGGTTCAACTCGCTGAACGCCTCTGCGGGCGGCAGCATCATCGGCCCGACCGGCAACGTGACCCTCGGCCCCCCGGCGACGCGGGCGGCGACGATCATGAAGACGCTGGCGAGCGGGCCGGCGGCCGATCCAGGACTCTCGCAGGCGCAGGAGGACCAGGCGCGCCTGGGCTTCGAGTCGGGCAACGCGGCGTTCGAAGTCAACTACCCATTCGTCTGGCCGAGCGCCCAGGAGAACGCGCCCAAGATCTTCAAGAACATGGGCTTCGCGCCCTGGCCCGGCGTCAACCCGGGCCAGCCCGCCCGCGTGACCATCGGCGGCATCAACTTCGGCGTCGGCGGCTACACCAAGCACCCGAACGAGGCGTATGCCGCCGCCGCCTGCCTGCGCAACCGGGACAACCAGAAGCTCTACGCGCTCAAGGGCGGCCTCCCGCCGACGCTCAACGCGCTCTACAACGACCCGGCGCTGGCCAAGCCCTACCCGTTCAAGGACCTCATTCGCCAGCAGCTCAACACGGCCTCGATTCGGCCCCAGAGCCCGGCGTACGCCGACATCTCGCTGGCGATCTCCAAGGGCCTCTCGCCGCCTGACGCGATCAACCCCCCGACCATCGTCTCGTCGCTGACGAGCCAGCTGAAGAAGGCACAGGATTCGGGGGCACTGCTGTGAGGGACGGCACCAATTCGGGGGTGCTGTTGTGAGCACGACCACCGCCGGACGCGTCGAAGCCGCCCCGCCCAAGCGCAAGAAGGTCTCCGACCGCGCTCGCGCAGAGCGCCGGCTGGGCTGGCTGCTTTGCGCGCCGGCGGTGATCGTGATGCTCCTCGTCACCGCCTATCCGATCGTCAACGCGTTCGTCCTGTCGCTGCAGCGCGCCGACCTGCGCTTCCCGGACGCCAACAAGTTCATCGGCTTCGACAACTACGGGACGGTCCTCAGCTCGAGCCTGTGGTGGGACGACGTCTTCCACACGCTGCTGATCACCGTGGTCTCGGTGGGCATCGAGCTCGTGCTGGGCATGCTGCTCGCGCTCGTCATGCATCGCGCGATCTTCGGCCGCGGGACGGTGCGCACGTCGATTCTCATCCCGTACGGGATCGTCACCGTCGTGGCGGCTTTCTCGTGGCGGTACGCGTGGTCGCTGGACTCGGGCTGGATCCCGGGCCTGCTCGGCATAAAAACGGACCCGCTCGCACAGACCGGCTGGTCCTACGTCGCGATCATCATCACCGAGGTCTGGAAGACGACGCCGTTCATGGCGCTCCTGCTCCTGGCGGGCTTGGCGCTCGTCCCCGACGAGTTGCACGAGGCGGCCAAGGTCGACGGCGCCAACGCCTTCCAGCGTTTCTTCCGCATCACGGTGCCGCTGATCAAGCCCGCGATCCTCGTCGCGCTCCTGTTCCGCACGCTCGACGCGTTCCGGATCTTCGACTCGGTCTTCATCCTGACCGCGGGCCAGAACAACACCGAGACGGTCTCGATCCTGGGCTACAACCAGCTGCTCAACCGGCTGAACCTCGGCCTCGGCTCGGCCATCTCGGTCCTCATCTTCCTGCTGGTCGCGGCGATCGCGTTCGTCTTCATCAAGGGCTTCGGGACCTCCCTGGCCGCGCAGCGAGGGGAGACGTAGTGCGCACGACGCCGCGCGAGAAGGCCCTTTGGGGCGTCACCAACGTCGTGGTGATCCTCGCGGCGCTGATCCCGGTGCTGTGGATCGCGTCGCTGTCGTTCAAGGACCCGTCGACGATTGCCGACGGAAACTTCTTCCCGAGCAAGTGGTCGACCGAGAACTACTCGGGGATCTTCCAGACGAGCGAGTTCACCGACGCGCTGCGCAACTCGATCGGGATCGCGCTCATCACCACCGTGATCGCGGTGACGCTCGCCTGCATGGCCGCCTACGCGATCGCTCGCCTGAACTTCCCGGGCAAGGTGCTCATCCTCACGATGGCGCTGGCCATCGCCATGTTCCCGCCGATCTCCATCGTCGGCCCGCTGTTCAACATCTGGCGCGAGGTCGGGCTCTACGACACCTGGCCCGGGCTGATCATCCCGTACATGACGTTCAGCCTGCCGTTGGCGATATACACGCTGTCGGCGTTCTTCCGAGAGATACCCTGGGAGCTCGAGCAGGCGGCGCAGGTCGACGGCGCCACGCCGTTCCAGGCTTTCCGCAAGGTCATCATCCCGCTCGCGGCGCCGGGCGTGTTCACCACGGCGATCCTCGTGTTCATCTTCGCCTGGAACGACTTCCTGTTCGCGATCTCGCTGACCTCGACGAACGCCGCGCGCACGGTGCCCGCCGCGCTGGCGGCGTTCCCGGGCGAGTCGCAGTTCACCCAGCCGATCGGCTCGGTCGCGGCGGCCGCGGTCATCGTCACCATTCCGATCATCATCATGGTTCTGATCTTCCAGCGCCGCATCGTCGCGGGGCTCACCGCCGGCGCAGTCAAGGGATAAGGAGGCTCCGCGATGGCCGAGATCGCGCTCGAGGACATCACCAAGCGCTACCCCGACGGGTTCGAGGCCGTCAAGCACATGGACCTCGACGTCGCCGACAGCGAGTTCATCATCCTCGTCGGGCCATCCGGCTGCGGGAAGTCGACCGCGCTGCGGATGATCGCGGGGCTCGAGGACATCACCGACGGGGAGGTGAAGATCGGCGGCGAGGTCGTCAACGACCGCGCGCCGAAGGATCGCGACATCGCGATGGTGTTCCAGAACTACGCGCTCTACCCGCACATGACGGTGCGCGAGAACATGGGCTTCGCGCTGAAGCTGGCCCACGTGGACAAGCAGGAGATCGACCAGAAGGTCAACGAGGCGGCCAAGACGCTCGACCTCACGCAGCACCTCGAGCGCAAGCCGGCCAACCTGTCCGGCGGCCAGCGCCAGCGCGTGGCCATGGGCCGCGCGATCGTGCGCGACCCCAAGGCGTTCCTGATGGACGAGCCGCTCTC
>Ga0075425_100008290_pt1 | contig 11013 bp, 8 predicted proteins | sample SoiMethybrSBSTD4_FD_75300 | JGI IMG/M metagenome (GOLD analysis project Ga0075425, IMG submission 75300) | Bulk soil microbial communities from a Populus tree surrounding site in Tennessee, USA - Soil MetaG P. TD hybrid SBSTD4 | ecosystem: Environmental > Terrestrial > Soil > Tree plantation...
CGAGCTGCGCGACGTGGGCCGGATCGGTCGCGGCGACCGTGCCGACCAGCTCGAGCGTCGCGGGATTGACCACGCGCAGCTCACGGGTGGCAGCGACCGCCATGAGACGAAGGTTACGCCGCCACGCGGTCCAGGTCGGCGAGGAGGCCGTCGACCCAGCGCGTCACGTCGTGCTCGCGCACCTGCGTGCGAATCGCCTCGGCTCGCCGCCGTCGCTCGTCCTCGGGCATCGACAGTGCCTCGTGCAGCGCCTCCGCCTGGCCCCACACGTCGAAGGGGTTGACGGTCACCGCCCATTCGCCGAGCTCCTCGTGCGCGCCCGCATTCTCGGACAACACGAGGACGCCGTCGCGCGCGTTCACGAGCGGGCCCTCCTTCGCGACGAGGTTCATCCCGTCGTAGACCGGGTTCACGAACAGCACGTCGTACTGCTTGTACGCGGCAACCGACTGCGCGAAGGCGTCGGCGACCTGCACCTCGACCGCCTCGGGATAACGAGCCTGCAGCGCCTCCACCTCGGCCGCAATCGCCTCTCGGTAGGCGGCGTACTCGGGGATGGTCTCGCGCGACGGGTCGAGTCGCGCGAGCAGCTTCACGCGGCCGCGCCACTCCGGGTGCTCGTCGAGCAGGATCCCGAACGCGCGAAAGCCGCGGGCGATGTTCTTCGAGGGGTCGGTGCGGTCAACGCGCACGACGAGCTTCTCGGGTCTTGCAAGCCTCTCCTCGGCGGCCAGGACGTCGGCACGCTCGCGCAGCACGTCGAACTCGCCGACGTCGATCGAGATCGCATGGTGCGTGACGTGCGTCGAGCGGCACCCGCCGCTCACGTCGGCGCAGCTGCGCACGAAGTTGTGCGCCCACCGCTCGGTGTGGAACGCGACCACGTCGTTCGCGAGCAAGCCCTCGTGGACCGCCCGCCGCATCTCGATTGGCAGGATCGTCCAGTCGTCCGGCCACGGGATGTGGACGAAGTGCGCGAGCCGTGCGTCCGGCCGGCGCTCGCGCACCATGCGCGGTGCGAGATAGAGGTGGTAGTCGTGGAAGAAGACGTCGGCGTCCGGGTCGTTGTCCAGTTGGGCAACGACCGCGTCGGCGAACGCACGATTCACCGTCTCGTACCCCTCGTGCCACGCATCGTGGAACGCGTGATCGATGACAGGCGTCGTCGCGGGAGCCCACAACGAGTGCTGGATGAACCACAGCATCGGGTTCGAGACGACGTTGTAGTAGAGGTCGTACGCGTGCGGATCGTGCGCGACCATGATCACGGGCCCTGTGCTCTCAGCGGCGACGACGCGGTCCTCGTCCGTCGTCGCGCTCGCGATCCACGTCACGTCGTGGCCTTCGAGCAACCCGCGCAGCGCCGTGACGAGACCGCCGGCCCCGCGGTGCGCGACGCGGTTGCCGTCGGCGTCGCGCCCGTAGGTCACCGGGCCGCGGTTCGAGACGATGATCAGCGGGCGACGGCCAGAGGCGCTAGACAACAGAACCTCCAGAGGCTAGACAATGGTGATCGTGCTGCCGCCGGTGTCGTTGCCGGCAAGGCGGTTGAAGAGCACGAGCCAGTCGCGGAGGAGCCGGGGCGTGAGGAAGTGCCGCCGCACGTGCTCCTTTCCCTTCAGCGCGCGCGTCCGCGCCTCGTCCGGATCGCGCAGGACCTCCACGCACGCCTGCGCGCACTCGTGGGGCGAGCCGACGAGCCAGCCGGTCTCGCCGTCGGTCACCTGCACGACGATGCCGCCGACGCGGCCGGCGGCGACAGGCCGGCGCTTCCAGAGCGCCTCCGTGACGGTGAGCCCGAACCCTTCCTTGATGGACTTCTGGATCACCACGGATGCGTGGACCTGGAACGCGTTGACCTCGACGGCGCCGACGTTGTTCATGTTGCTGAGCACGAAGATGTCAGGGTCTGCGTCCGCGTGCTCGAGGGTGCGGTTGTAGTACTCCCAGCCCTCGGGGTCGTCGTGCGCCATCGACCCGACGAGCGCGAGCTGCACCTCGGGATACCGCCTCTTCACCTCGCGGTAGGCATCGATGACTCCGAGCGGGTCTTTCCAGGGATCGAAGCGCGACACCTGGACGAGGAGCGGCCGCTCGACGTCGATGCCGAACTGGTCGAGGATGTAGGCCGCGTCCTCGGGCGAGAGCGCCATGTTCTTCGGCGTCAGCGGGTCGATCGCGGGCGGCCAGATCACCACCTCGGGAAGCCCGTCCGCGTGCGGGACGTAGCTGCGCAGGTGGAAGATCGCGTCGTCGTAGCGGCGGAGCGGCGGGAGCAGGAACGCCATCACGTCCGGGTTCGGCGCCGAGAAGTCGATGTGACCGCGCCAGATCCACTTCGCACGCCGCCGCGGGAACGACTCGATCATCGCGATCGGCTGCGGATCGTGGACGATCACGTAGTCGTAGTCGTCGGCCGGCAGCTCCTCTGCGTTCTGCGCGTTGTAGCGGTGGAAGACCTCCTGCTCGACAGGCGTCAGCGTACGCGGGTCGCCCTGAAGCGCGTTGTGGATCGCCTTCGTGACGCCGAAGAACTCCTCGGCGCCCCGCATGATCCGCCATTCGACGTCGAGTCCGGCGTCGGCCATGAGCGGCACCAGCGTGTAGTTGATCTCGGCGACGCCGCCGCCGAACGCGGTCGCCGACACGTGGACGACGCGCTTGCCCTGGAGCGGTTCCGCGAGTCGCCGGATCTCGTCCATGAGCCCACGGGACGCCAGCGTCGCGTAATCGCCGAGCGACTTGTGCCCGACGTTGACGAGTTGGAGCACGCTAGGCGAAGTGCTTCACGAAACGGAGGCTGGATCCTCCCTGCGCGCGCTCCCGAATCTCGAGCTCGTCGGCGACGGCCTGGATGATCGCGATCCCGAGCCCGCCCTCGGAGAGCTCGTCCTCCTCCAAGAGGCCGCCCGCCCCGGCGGGCGGCTCGAAGCCCTCCCCGTCGTCGGCGACCTCGACGACGAGCTTGTCCGGGTGCAGCTCGTACATGATCTGCACCGTCCCCTCGACGTCGCCGTAGGCGTGGCGCACCGAGTTGGTGCAGGCCTCGGTCAGGGCGAGCTTCAGGTCGCCGAGCACCTCCTGCGGCAGCGGCCGCGTGCGGAGGCGCGCGATCCCCGTCAGGGCGAGCCGGCCGAGCGTGATGTACTCGGGCTTCGCAGGAATCGTCAGCCGGATCGACCGGACGCGCCCGTCTCCGTTCGCCGCCGAGCTCATGCGGCGTGCTGTTCCCGCCGAATCCGAAAGGTAAACACGTGAGATTCTGCCGAATCCTAGACCCGTGCCGCTCCCGCCCACCTAGGCCGTTCCCGCACGGCTGTTCTTTCTAACCCTGCTTCCTAACCCTCTTCTAACCCGCGGGCGTGCGCGCGGCGAGCGTGACGGGGACGACCCGGCGCTGGCGGCCGCGCACGATCGTGAACTCGGCGGTCTCGCCTGGGATGAGCCTGGTCGTGACGATCCGCACAACGTCTTGGGCGTTCGTGACCGGGATGCCGGAGATGGCGACGATCGCGTCGCCGCCGACCCGGACGCCGACGCCCTCGTAGACCTCGTCCCGCGTCCCCGCGACGAGGCCCGCCTTGGCGGCGGCGGAGCCGTCCGTGACCTGGTCGATGAGCGCTCCGCGGGTGGCGGCGTAGCCGAACTTGCGCGCGATCGCGGGCGTCAGGTCCTCCGTCTTGATCCCGACGAAGGCGTACTTCACGCTGCCGGTCTGCTCGAGCTGCGCCAACGAGCGCTTCGCCGAGTCGATGGGTACCGCGAAGCCGACGCCCTCGAAGCCGCCCGAGCTCGTGTCGCTGGAGCGGATCTGGGCGTTGATGCCGATCACGCGGCCCTTCGCGTCGAAGAGCGGGCCGCCCGAGTTACCGTGATTGATCGGCGCGTCGGTCTGGATCGCGTCGACGAGGTCGTACTTCGAGGTCAGCGACGGGATCGAGCGTCGGATCGCCGAGACGACCCCGACCGAGAGCGAGTCCACGTTGCCGAAGGGGCTCCCGATCGCTGCGACGGGCTGCCCGACGACGACGCGGCTCGAGTCGCCGAGCGGCACCGGGTCGAGGCCGTGCTGGGACGGGTCGACGCGGAGGACGCCGACGTCGTCGAAGAGGTCGGCGCCGACGACGTGGGCGGTGACGCGGTCGCCGTCGGCGAACTCGACGTACACGGTCCGCGCGGTCGTCGTCTTGTCGGTTCCCCGGCCGGCCGTGGTGATCACGTGGGCGCTCGTGAGCACGAGCCCGCGCTTCGAGACGACGAACCCGGAGCCCTGGCCTGCCCGCGCGTCGGCCTGGCCGGCGTCGTCGAAGTACGCGACGACCGTCACGACCCCGGCCGAGCGGGCGCGGTAGATCTGCGCCGGCTGGAAGCCGTTCCCGACGAGTGGCTTGGCGGCGACGACCGGGGCGGCGGCGTCGCCGGCGGTCGGAGCCGGCGCCCGGACGACGACGGTCTTCGTCTCGCCCGCATGCAGCCAGCCGGCCAGCGACGCGACGACGAGGACGAGGGCGCCGCCCACGGCGGCGGCGACCAGCGTGAGCGCGGCTGCGGGAGTCGGGCGCATGAAACGGCCACTGTAGCGCCCGCCCGCTCGTTTTCACGTTTCCAATCCTGCGTAAATCTGACGTTCGGGAAGCTCTTGCTTCAGACGAGGCCCAGCTCGAGGTCGCGCGCCGGCGCGTCTGCGCTCAGGACGAGCGTGAACAACGTCCAGCCGTTCTGCGAGTCGAGCTCGATCCGGCCGCCCATCACCTCGGCGAGCTCACGCGCGATCGCCAGGCCGAGGCCGCTGCCCGACGCCCGCGTGCCGTCGAGGCGGTAGAAGCGCTCGAAGATCTGCTGCTGCACCTCGCGCGGGATCTCGGGCCCGTCGTTCGCGACCGTCAGGGTCGCCCGCCCGCCGTCGAGCGCGGTCGAGACACGTACGATCGTCCCGGGCGGGGTGTGCACGAGCGCGTTCTCGACGAGGATCCGCCCGATCTGGAGCACCCGCTCGGCGTCCCCGCGCGCGCCCACCGGCTCGGCCGCGACCTCGAGCGCGTGGTCGCCGGCGCGGCCGCGGAACTCCGCCGCCAGCTCGTCGGCGAGCTCGGCGAGCTCGATCGGCTCGCTCACCACGCTGAGCCGGCCCGCATCGAGGCGCGAGAGGTCGAGCAGGTCGGTGGCGAGCTTCGTCAGGCGGGCGACCTGCTCGCGCATCTGCGCGAGGAACTCCTCGCGCGTCGCCTCGTCGAGGTCCGGGTCGTCCATCAGCTCGAGGAAGCCGCCGAGGGAGAAGAGAGGCGTCCGCAGCTCGTGCGAGGCGTTCGCGATGAACTCGCCGCGGGCGCGGTCGAGCGAGGCGAGGCGAAGGCGCATTCGCTCGAACGTCCGTGCGAGCTGGCCGAGCTCGTCCGTTCCGTGGTCGACGACCGGATCGTCGAAGTCGCCGGCCGCGATCCGCTCGGCTGCGGCCTCCAGCCGGCGGATCCGGCGGGTAAAGACGCTCGCGCCGGCGTAACCGAGCAGCATCGCGAACGCCGTCGCGAGCACGCCGGCGACGATCACGCGCGTCCGCACGACCGAGACGACTTGCAGCTGGTCGTGCAGCGGGGCCGAGAGGAGGACAGCAGAGGCGCCGAGCGGGTAGGCGACCTCGGCGTACTCCTGGCCGTTCCGCGTCACGGTGCCGCGCGCGACGGTCTGCAGCCGCATCGCGTTGAACGCGACGGGGTCGCTTTCGACGTCGGTCGAGTCCCCCTCGACGTCCGAGTCCGCGACCACGAGGAGCAGGGACGGCTTGACGTTCGCCAGGTTGAACACGACCACGCGCGCGTTCAGCTCCGGCGCCAGCGTCGAGGCGTACTGCTGCTTCATGAACGGCGCGGCGGGGAACGACGGCACGGCCCGCGCGAGCAGGAGCTTCTGGAGGTTGTTCAGCTCGTTGTTCTCGAGCGAGCTCCGATACGAGGGGACGACGATCAGGTAGACGATCGCCAGCACGCCGGCGACCACGAGCAGGAGCGCGAGCGCGAGCCTGACGCGGACGCTGCGGAACGGGCTCATCGGTCGCGGAAGCGGTAGCCGACCCCGCGCACCGTGAGGATGTACTCCGGCGTGCGCGGCTCGGTCTCGAGCTTCTCCCGCAGGTGGCGGACGTGGACGTCGATCGTGCGCGGGTCGCGGTAGTCGGCGCTCTTCCAGAGCGCCTCGAGCAGCATGCGGCGGCTGAAGACGCGTCCCGGCTGGGCCGCGAGCGTCCGCAGCAGCTCGAACTCGACGTAGGTGAGCTGCACGGGCTCGCCGCGCATCTCCACCGACCGGCGCGGGATGTCGATCACGAGCCCGTCGGCCTCCAGCCGCTCGGCCGGCGCGCCGCCGGCCGTCTGCGAGACCTTCGCCCGTCGCAGGAGCGCGCGCACGCGCGAGCGGAACTCCCGGATCGAGAACGGCTTCGTGATGTAGTCGTCCGCGCCGAGCTCGAGCCCGATCACCTTGTCCAGCTCGTCGTCGCGGGCGGTCAGCATGATGATCGGGACGCTGCTCGTTGCCCGCAGCCGCTTGCAGACCTCGAGGCCGTCGAGGCGCGGCAGCATGATGTCCAGCACGACGAGGTCGACGGTGTTCGCCGCGAACTCGCGCAGCGCCTCCTCGCCGTCGGCGGCCTGCACCACCATGAAGCCGTCGCGCTCGAGGGGAAACGCGAGCACCTTCCGAACGGAGTCCTCGTCGTCGACGAGCAGGATCGTGGGGGTGGCTTCCGTCATGTCGGTGCCCGCAGCGCTGCTGCAAAGCAGGCCGCGGCAGGGACTGCCAGGATAGCCCTGCAATGGCGGCGACCCGTGATCCGGAACGTCGTCGCCGCGCGCGCCGCGGCTCGCTCGAGCGGCCCGTCAATGCGCGCCTCTATCGCAGCACCTTTCTCGTCGTCCTCCTGCCGCTCGTCGTCCTCGCCTTCAGCGTCGTCCGTCCCGGTTCGCTGCCCGCGCCGCTCCTCCCGCCGAACTTCGACGGCGCCGCCGCGACGAGGCTCGCCGCCGATTTCGCCGGGTCGTTCCCGGATCGCTCACCGAACGGCGCGAGCTCGGTACGCGCGGCGCGTTGGTTCCGCGACCAGATGGCGCCGTATGGGTTGCCGGTGACGAGCGACGCGTGGCGCGAGCACGTCGCCGGGCTCGGCGAGCTGACGCTGCGCAACGAGTGGGCGGTCGCGGCAGGCCAGTCGCGGGCGGCGATCGTCGTCATGGCCCACCGCGACAACACCGGCACCGGCCCGGGCGCGAACGACAACGCCTCCGGAACGGCGGCGCTCGTCGAGCTCGCGCGCAACTACGCACGCGCGACGGGAGCCGGCGTTCGCTCCGCAAATAGCATCGTCTTTCTGTCGACCGACGGGGGCGCGTACGGCGGCCTCGGAGCGCTCCGCTTCGCGCAGCGTGCGCCGTTCCCGATCGTGGCGATCCTCAACCTCGATGCGATCGCGGGCCACGGCCCACCGCGTGTTGTCATAACCGGCGACAGACCACGTTCCCCTGCGGCGACCTACCTGGAGACCGTCGTCCGCCGCCTGGCCGAGCAGACCCCGGCGCAGGTGCGCCGGGCCTCCGTGCTCGCCCAGCTGATCGACCTCGGCTTCCCGTACACGCTCTACGAGCAGGGCCCCTTCGTCGCGCGACGGCTGCCGGCGGTCACGGTCACGACGGGCGGAGACCGCCCGCCGCCCGCGTTCACCGACCGCACCTCGCGCCTCGACACGGCGCGGCTGACGCAGATCGGGCGGGCGGCGCAGCAGCTGATCGGCTCACTCGACCAGGGCCTCGGGCTCGCGCAGGGCACGACGAGCTACGTCTGGAGCGGAGCGCGAATCGTGCGCGGATGGGCGATCGAGCTCGTGCTCGCATCCCTGCTCGCCCCGTTCCTCGTGGCGGTGGTCGATCTCTTCGCGCACTGCCGCCGTCGACGCATCGCACTGGTCCCGGCGCTGCGCAGCCTGCGTACACGGCTCGCGTTCTGGCTCTTTATCGGTCTCGCGTTCTACGCGTTCGGCGTGCTCGGCGCGTGGCCGTCGGGCGCTGCCCGGCCGCCGAACCCGGCGACGCCTGTCGCGGGCGACTGGGCCGGCCTCGCCCTGCTGGGCCTCGCCGTCGTCGGTCTGCTCGGCTGGCTCGTCGCCCGCCAGCGGCTCGTGCCGCGTCGCGCGGTGGGCGCGGACGAGCAGCTCGCGGGCGCGACGGCGGCACTGCTCGCGCTGGCCGTCGTATCGTTGCTCGTTCTGGCAACAAACCCGTTCGCGCTCCTCTTCGTCCTCCCGACCGTCCACGCGTGGTTGTGGCTGCCGCAGCTGCGAACGGCGCCGGCGACGGTGAAGGTGCTCGTCCTCCTCCTGGGGCTCGCCGGGCCGTTGCTCGTCCTGCTCTCGCTCGGGATCCGCTTCGGCCTCGGCTTCGACGCGCCGTGGTACCTCCTGGAGCTCGTCGCGATCGGCTACATCCCGCCCGCGACCGTTGCGATCGCGCTCGGCGGAGTCGCATGCGCGGCTCAGCTCACCGCCGTCGTCGCCGGGCGCTACGCGCCGTACCCGGAGCGCGGCGAGCGCCCCCCGCGCGGACCGTTCCGCGAGCTCGTACGCACGGTGGTCCTCCGTTCGCGCGCACGGCGGCGGGCGATCGCCTAGAGAGTGAGGTATCTGACGGGCGCGCCCTCCGGCACGGCGCCCACGCCGTGCGGGACGAGGACGAGCGCCGAGGCCTCGGCACTGCGCACGATCATGTGCGACTCCTGCCCGCGAAGCGGCTCGAGCACGACCGCGTCGCGCTCGACCCGCGTCCGCGCGCGGACCAGCTCGTCGCGGTGCTCGTTCCGCCGCAGCGGCGAGCCGAGGCGTCCCGGCAGGTAGGCGGGGCCGGGCTCGCGCGCGCCCTGGAGCGCGAGCAGCGCCGGCCGCACGAACAGCTCGAAGTCGACGAGCGACGACACCGGGTTGCCGGGCAGCCCGAACACGAGCGTCGCGCCGCGGACGGCGAAGGCGACGGGCTTTCCGGGCTTCACCGCGACGCGCCAGAGCACCTCCTCGGCGCCCAGGTCGGCGAGCGCGCCGCGCACCAGGTCGTGCGGCCCGACGGAGACGCCGCCCGACGTCACGAGCACGTCGCCCTCGAGCCCGCGCTCCAGCGCGGCGCGCGTGGCGGCCGCGTCGTCCCCGACCGGATCGAGCACCGTCACCACGGCACCCGCGGACGCCAGCTGCGCTCCCAGCAACACCGTGTTCGACTCGTAGATCTCGCCGGGCGCGAGCGGCTCGCCCGGCGGCCGCAGCTCGCTCCCGGTCGCAAGCACCGTCACGCGTGGCCGTCTCCGGCAGCGAACGGCCGCGACTCCTGCCGCCGCCAACGCGCCGACGCGAGCGGGTGTCAAGAACGAGCCGCCGCCGGCGACCACCGCTCCGGCGCGAACGTCGCCCCCGCGCGGCCGCACGTTGTCTCCAAGGGCAACGCGCTCGACCTCCACGTCTCCCGTCGTCCGCTCGACCGGCACGACCGCGTCGGCGCCTGCGGGAACGACCGCGCCGGTCGAGATGACGATCGCCTCGCCGGCGCCGAGCTCACGGTCGGCGGGGCTTCCGGCAGCCGACTGGCCGACCACGGTGAGCCGCCCGGGCGTGTCGGCCGCGCGGACCGCGAACCCGTCCATGGCGGAGCTGTCGAACGGCGGCAGATCGATCCGGGCCACGGCCGCCTCGGCGAGGACGCGGCCGGCGGCCTGCGCGATCGAAACGTTCTCGGCCGGCAGCGGTGCCACCCGCGCGAGCACGAGGGCGAGCGCTTCGTCGATCGTCGGTAGGACGCTCACGGCCGGATCACGATAATCCGCGCAGACGTGGCCGAGGAGACGATCGCCGGGCGCTACCGCTTGCTCGAGCCGCTGGGACGCGGGGCGATGAGCTCGGTCTGGCTCGCGCAGGACGAGGAGCTGGGCCGGCGCGTGGCCGTGAAGATGCTCGGCCCGAGCGCCGATCGAGCCCGCTTCGAGCGCGAGGCCCGCGCGGTCGCCGCGCTCGCGCATCCGAACATCGGCGCGCTCTACGACTACGGCGAGGAGAACGGCCGCCCGTACATGGTGCTCGAGTACCTGCCGAACGGCTCGCTCGAGGACCGCCTCTCGGCGGGGCCGCTGACCGACGCGGAGACGCTCCGGATCGCGACGGAGATGGCGGCAGGCCTCGCGCACGCACACGAGCGCGGGCTCGTGCACCGCGACCTGAAGCCGGCGAACGTCCTCTTCGACGCCGAGGACCGCGCGAAGATCGCGGACTTCGGCATCGCGCGCATCGGCGACGGCGGCACGTTCACCGAGGCGGGGACGGTGCTCGGCACCGCCTCATACATCTCGCCGGAGCAGGCCGCGGGCGAGGCGGCGGGGCCGGCGAGCGACGTCTACTCGTTCGGCGTGATCCTCTTCCGGATGCTCACGGGGCGGCTTCCGTTCGTCTCGACGAACGCGATGGAGCTCGTCCGGATGCACCGGGACGACACGCCCCCCTCGGTGAGCGACGTCCGCCCCGACGCGCCGCCGCGGCTCGCGCGGATCGTCGCCGTCTCGCTCGCCAAGGACCCCCTCGACCGGCCGCCCGACGGCGACGTGCTGCTGCGCGCGCTGCGCGGGTCGGGCGAGGACGCGACGCTCTTGCTGCCGGGGGCGGGGGCCGGCGCCGGCGCAGCCGCGGCTGCGACCCAGGTCCTGTCCCCACCCCCGCCGCCCGGCGACCGCCGGCGTGCGCTCTGGCTCGCGCCGCTCCTCGTGCTCCTCCTCGGCGGCGGTGTCGCACTCGCCCTCGTCGCGACAGGCGGCGGCGACTCCAGCCCGGCCACGAGCTCGCCGATCCCGAGCCTCAGCCTGCCGGCCGTCCCGACGGCCGGGAGCACCGAGCCGACCACCACCGCGCCGACGACGACCGCGCCCACGACGACCGCGCCCACGACGACCGAGGCGACGACCTCGACGGCGCCGACGACGACCGCGCCGACGACAACCGCG
>Ga0075425_100008291_pt1 | contig 11013 bp, 11 predicted proteins | sample SoiMethybrSBSTD4_FD_75300 | JGI IMG/M metagenome (GOLD analysis project Ga0075425, IMG submission 75300) | Bulk soil microbial communities from a Populus tree surrounding site in Tennessee, USA - Soil MetaG P. TD hybrid SBSTD4 | ecosystem: Environmental > Terrestrial > Soil > Tree plantation...
AGAATGACGGTGACGCTGACGACCTTGTCCAGCGCGCTACCAGCTTCCTCCAGGATGGCCTGAATGTTGGTGAGGCACTGACGTGTCTGCTCCTGGATCGTGGCGCCCTTGATTGCGCCCGTGGCAGGATCGACCGGGGCCGTACCCGAGACGAACACAAGACTGCCTGTTTTGACGGCCTGGCTGTAAGTCGGCGGTGGCTTGGCCGCCTTTGGAGTGAAAACGATTTGTCTCGCCATATTGTTCTCCCGGCTGAGGCCTGACATCCGCGTTGAGCGCCGGACACTATAAGGACGGGGCATCTGATCGCCTAGATCAACGGAGAGGCCCGCTTTGCCGGGCCTTTTCTCTGCAATGGGTTGTTTTGTAAGCTACGCGCAGGCGTAACCCAACACGCCGGGCATGGCCGGGGGATACATGCTCGAAAGAAAGTATAACGGTATTGTCCAGTACACACTGGCGACCACGGCCGCGGAGATCGCACAAGTCTTCGAGCGGCTGCCTGACGGCGTTAGCAAGGGACTGGCTGCCGAATTGGATGTGGCGGGCGACGTCCATCGCTACGATGCCGAGGCGAAGCGTGCTTACTACTTCGAGAAGGACGGTACGAATTTAACAGTGTGGAGCTGGAACGACGTGCAGCGGCCTCACGAGGCCGGCGAGCTCATTTTTTTGGTCGTCAGCTCGGTTGCCTCCCTGGATGAAAGGCTTGCGAGTGACTTTTACGTGCGTGCGACCAACCGGCCGGTCACGCCCTCACCTGCTCCATGATTGACTGAGGCCGGTGGGTTATTTGTCAATAATTCAATAGTCCGGAAATTACGGTGCGTCCCTACATATCCAATTGATACTGTCTGACTTTCGTAGAAGCGCCGTCTGCTCAGAATTTCGCCCAAGCCAAAAGCATTCCTCATGGGCGGATTAACAGAAAAACCAGAAACTACCGGCTCCGCATGTCCACACTGCGGGAGGCCAATACGGACCGCAAGTTCTCGGCCACAGGCATGCGCTTCCCAATCGCAGGCACCGAGCGCGGAACGACGGCGTCGCCCACGTCCCGCGGACTTGCGTACTTACGGTTTGGTATAAAAGTTCGTCCCAATCCGCTACGGCACTCCACCTAGGGCCCAAACACGCCTTGTAGAAAGCCGGGGAGCGGCGCGCCGCCTGCAGCACCGACGGCCGGGATGACGACCATGTCGTCGTCCGCAAGGCCGTCGCCATTCGCGTCCGACACGTGCAGGGAATCTCCCGGATGCCCGTTCGGCACAAACAGTTGCGGGTGGTCGAACGGCGCGCGGCGATATAGCACCCGCTCGTCCGTCAGGCTTTCGAGAAATGCGACAATCGCGTCAATCTCGTCAGAGGTCAGCGACGGCACCCCGAGCGGCTCGATCGGCGTGGCATCCGTCGCCAGGATCGGATTCACGTTGCCGCCACGGCTGTACAGCTCCACCACTTGGCGCAGCGTCAGCGCGTCGCCGTTGTGGAAGTAGGGCGCAGTCAGCGCGACATTTCGCAGCGACGGAATCTTGAAGGCGCCCTCCGTACCGAAGCCCTTGGTCACGGGACCGCCGAAGTCGGCCGGTACGGCGCCGGGGAACATGCGCCGCGTGAGCGATACAAAGCCGAATGCATCCCTGGCACCCACGCCCAGGTCGTCAGTGGTCGGGCGAATCCCGATGTTGTTGAAGCCGCGGTCGATGATATTGCCGTCCCGGTTCCGGACTGTCCCGAACCGCGCCACGCGGCTGGCCGAAGCATCTGTCAACTCGGCCTGCTCATGGCAGTTCGAGCATCGAACGTTGGTCGGCCCGCGCGTGCGGTCGTTGAACAGGTGCGCGCCGAACAACGCGAGGCGGCTGATGTGGTCGGGAGAAGTGTTGAGCCACGGATTCAGCGCCGTGTCGTCCTTTGCGGCGTGCTCGCGGCGGAATTGATCCCAGGGCGTGTCATCCGAGATCAGCGTCGCCTCGTACATCTGGACAGCGAGGCCGAAGAACAGGCCGAAGTTGTACTGGAGCAGCGAGTACTCGTTGGCACTGCAGTTGCCGGCTCCGCAGTCGCCCTGGTTCTTGGCGACGAGCGACTTGGTACCGTCCGCGTTCACGCGGATGACTTTGTTGGACCGCCACCAGCGCTCCTGGAATGCCGTCTTGATCATCTGATCGTAGCGATTGAAGGTGAGGCCCTTCTGCGGCCAGCGGCTCGAAGGACCCAGCACACTGTCGGTTGCGGATACGAGCTGCTTGGCGAGCGGACGAACGCCCGCGAGCTTCTGGCCCTGCCTGCGCTGGCCCTCGGCGAGCTCGCGGCCGATATCCAGCGCCGTCCGGCCCGGGCGTGCCATCTCGAGGTCGCTGACGATGGGCGCGACCGCCTGCGAAGCGAGGCTGGAATTACGAAGTTCGACGCGCACTTCCAGCGGCAGCGAAGGATTGTCCGCGCGAAATACCCGTGCGGCCGGATCGCGCTCGCCCAGGTGGTTCACGCCATTGAAGACTTCTTCCGCGCGCCCGTCCCAGAACTGTCGATGATTGAAGACCGCGTTGATGACGCTCGGCGTGTTGCGCGGTTCGACGCGGCGCGTGTTCACGCCACCGACCTGAAAGCCCAGCGGATCGACGAGGTCGCCAGGATGATGAATGCCCTGCGACGCCACGGCGTCGTTGCTGTCCGTCGCAGGATCGAGGGCGCCGCGCAGGCCGGCCGTCGCGAGCTTGGTCAGCGGGAAATCCGCTTCCGTCAGCTGATGGTTCGGTGCGATCCCGGTCTTGTAGAGGAGATCGGCGTCCGGCGAGTGCTTGAGTCCCGGGCTCAGCTGGTTCTTGGAGCGCGGGTCGGCGCCGGCGCGGAAATGGCAGCTCGCGCAGGCCTGGACGCCGTCGCTGCCAACCTGCATATCCCAGAATAAAGCCTTGCCGAGGGCGCGGGCCATCGCCGGATCCCGCACGAAATCGCCCAGATTGGAGGGCGCAGGGATGGGCACGGCGCGCAGGTCGCCGGGCAGGTTGGAAAGATCGCTATCCGGGGGCGGGTTCTGCACACGCAGAATCGTGGTGTCCGCGGCCGCCGGCAGACCCACGAGCAGGCCGCTCAGGCAAAGCGCTGCGACGTCGACCGCATTGCGGGCATCCCCTCTAGTCTTCATGGCTGGACCACCTGCCGTGCTTTATGTCCGATTGACGCGGCTCGAAAGCCGTCCGTAACCTTCATAACGACAAAGCGGGCCGAAACCGATCATGGCCAGGCAGAAATATCGCGACCAGCCTCGATGAGCGAGCTGTCCGGCATCCCGGAAGTCACGCAACTCCTGGACGCCTGGAGCCGAGGCGACCGTTCCGCGCTCGACAAGGTGACTCGCCTTGTCTATGACGAGCTGCGGCGTCTCGCTCATCACTACATGCAGCAGCAGCGCCCCGACCACACGCTGCAGACGACGGCCCTGGTACACGAGGCTTACCTGAAGCTCGCGGGCCATGCAGATCCGAATTACGCCAATCGCTCGCACTTCCTGGCGGTTGCCGCCAAAGCAATGCGCCAAATCCTCGTCGACCACGCCAAGGCGACGCTGCGCGAGAAGCGCGGGTCGGGCGCGAAGCCGCTCGAGTTGGAAGAATCCGCGCTGCTGTCGCCAGAGCCCACGCACGAGATCGTCGAGCTCGACGAAGCGCTGGAAAAATTGGCGGCGCTGGATGCGCGCAAGGCGCAGGTCGTCGAGCTCACCTATTTCGGTGGTCTCACGCAGGAAGAAATCGCAGAGGTGCTGGACATTTCGGTCGTGACCGTTCGCCGCGACTGGACTTTCTCGCGTGCGTGGCTGTACTCAGAGCTGCGGCGAACGGACTGACCGTGGACCCAAACCGCCTGCGGGCCCTCGAATCGATCTTTCACGACGCGCTCGACGTCGAACCGCAAAACCGCGATGAATTCGTGCGCGCGCGATGCGCTGATGACGAGAGCCTACGCCAGGACGTCGGGTCCCTGCTCGCGGCGCACGCGACGGCGGGAGAGTTCATCGATTCACCAATCGCACAGCCCGACGGCCAGGCCTTCGAAGAGGAGGCCGATCGCCTCATCGGTCAGCGCATCGGGCATTGGGAGCTCGTGAAGCGGATCGGCAGCGGCGGGATGGGCGCCGTCTATTTCGCCCGTCGCGCCGACCGGCAATTCGACCAGCAGGCCGCGATCAAGCTCATCAAGCGCGGCATGGACACGGAAGCGGTGCTGCGGCGCTTCCGCAACGAGCGGCAGATTCTCGCGGGATTCGATCACCCGAACATCGCCCGGCTCCTGGACGGCGACACGACCGATGATGGGCTGCCGTATTTCGTCATGGAGTACGTCGAGGGGCTTCCGATCGACCAGTATTGCGAGCGACATGCGCTCGACGTCACCCAGCGACTGCAGCTCTTCCGCCAGGTGTGCGCCGCGGTTTCCTATGCGCACCGCCGTGCCGTCATCCATCGGGACCTGAAGACGTCGAATATCCTGGTCACCGCGGACGGCACGCCGAAACTGCTCGACTTCGGAATCGCACGGCTGCTCGAAGCCCCGGACGTACCCGCGGCGCCGGCCACGATGCTCGAGCAGCGCGTGATGACTCCGGACTACGCCAGCCCGGAACAATTGCGCGGGGAGCCCGTCACGACCGCTAGCGACGTCTACTCGCTCGGTGTCGTGCTGTACCGGCTGCTCACCGGACAGCCCCCGTACCGGTTGAAGACGCGCACTCCCGAGGAAATGGAGCGCACGGTCGGGAAAACGGAGCCACGGCGACCGAGCGCAGCGATCGATGCGACAAACGCGAAACGCCTGCGCGGCGACCTCGACAACATCGTGCTGATGGCGCTGCGCAAGGAGCCCGAGCGGCGGTACCCGACCGTGGAACAACTCTCGGAGGACGTCCGCCGACACATCGAAAGCCTGCCGGTCCTCGCGCGCAGAGATACGCTCGCCTATCGCACCGCCAAGTTCGTGCGTCGAAACACCGCAGCAACCATTGCTGCCGCGCTCGTCGTCCTCAGCCTGGTTGGCGGCCTGGTGGCCGCCAGCTGGCAGGCCCAGCGGGCGCGCGCGCAGGAATCGATTGCGGTGGCGGAAAAGGCGCGCGCGGAGCGCCGGTTCAACGAGGTGCGCCAGCTCGCCCATGCCGTGATCTTCGACTACCACGACGCGATCCGGGATTTGTCCGGCGCAACGGCGATACGCGCCCGGCTCGTGAAGGACGGTCTCGCCTACCTCGACAGCCTGGCAGGCGAATCCAGCGGCGATCCCATATTGCAGCGTGAGCTGGCGGCGGCGTATGACCGTCTCGGCGACGTGCGCGGCGAGATCTACGGATCGGCGAGCACCGGAGATCTCGCCGGGGCGATCGAGAGCTATTCCAAGGCGCTGCGCATTCGCGAGGCACTGCTGGCCGCGTCACCCGGCGATGTGCAAGACCGCCGCGACGTCGCGGCGAGCTATCGCAAGCTCGGCGGCCAGTTGACGGGCACGGGCTACGCCGCTCGTGGGATCACGTACCTGCGCAAGGGGGTTGCCGTGCAGGAGCAGCTCGCTGCCGAGCAGCCGGACAACCTGGACATCCGGATGGAACTGGGCGCGGCGTACAACCTGCTCGGATTGGCGCTGGAAGACTTTGGAAATATAGGCGGCGCGCTCGAAGTCCACCGCAAGGCGCTGGCAGTGCGCGAATCCCTGGTGGCGGCCGAGCCGGCGAACCGTAAGTTCAGGCGTGGACTTGCGATCACGCTGATCAGCATTGGGCGCGGGCTGGCCATGAGCGGCGATTTCCAGGGAGGCATCGCGGGCAACCACCAGGCGCTCCCGATCTCCGAAACGCTGTTGGCCGAGGATGCCGACAACGCCGACTACCGCCGGTTGGTGGCCAACGTCTACCAGAACGATGGCGACTATCGCGAGATGGCCGGAGACATTGATGGGGCGCTGCAGAGCTTTCGCAAGAAGCTGGTGCTTGACGAACAATCGCTGGCCAAGGATCCCGCTAATTCCGTAGCCCGTTCGGACCTCAGCTACACGAGGGGACGGATGGGGGACCTGCTCGCGCAAAGCGGCAAATACGGCGAAGCGCTGCTCAACTATCGCAAGGCGCTGGCCGAGCACGAAAAGCTGGGCGCGGAATCATCAAAGAATCCGTATCAGAGATACGGCGTCATGCTGACGCGTGGCGGCATCGGCGAGATGCAAGCCAAGCTCGGCGAGCGCGCCGCGGCGCTTGCCGAAGCATCCCGGGCCATGGAGCTTCTGGCCGGGACGCCGCCCGATCCCGCCAGCGCCGCCAACAGCACTCGCAGGGCCCAGGTCTACATGCGCGTGGCCGCGATCCACGCGGCGCTCGCCGAATCGCGCGGTCTCGACACAGCCACGCAGCGTGAGCACTGGCGCTCCGCGCGCGACCTGTATGTGCAAAGCATTGCGATCTGGGATGACATGCAGAAGCGCGGCATCCTGACCGCCGACGATGCTGCGAAGCCGCGGGATGCGGCGCGAGAATTGGAGCGTTGCAAAGCCTCGCTGCAGCGGCTCATTTGACCAGGCTCAAACGGAATGACCCGATCACGCATCCAACAGGGCATGCCCACCCGACGCGACTTTCTGATCGCCTCCATGGCGCTCCTGACGACCCGCGTCGCGGCCGAACAGGCCGCGGCTGAGGCCAAACCGCGCCCCCTGGGTGAAATCCGGGACGAGCTGCGAAAGCTGATCCCGGATCTCATGCACCGGTACCAGGTGCCGGGGCTGTCGCTGGCATTGATCCGCGATCGGGCGATTGCATGGACGGAGGCATTTGGCTTGCGCGACAAGGAAACGAATTCGGCCCTCACGCCGAATACGGTGTTCGAAGCCGCCTCGCTCAGCAAGCCGGCCTATAGCTATGTCGTGCTCAAGCTCGTCGAGCTGGGCAAATTCAGCCTGGAGCGGCCTCTGCTCGAGTACCTGGGCCGTGACCTCAATCCGGATGAGCCGCGATTCACGCAGGTCACCGCGCGGCACGTGCTCACGCACACGTCCGGCATCGAGCCCCAGCCGGGTGGAGAGGGCCGCCCGCCGAAGCTCGTATTCGCACCCGGCGAGCGCTTCGAGTACTCGCCGCACGCTTTCGACATCCTCCAGCTCGCCGTGGAGCGTGCAACCGGCGAGAAGATCACGCCCATGATGGAGCGCATGCTGCTCAGGCCTTTCGGCATGGTGCAAAGCGCATACGGGTGGTCGGAGGAGTTCGCGAAGTCGGGCGCTCGCGGCTACAACGACAAGGGCGAGCATGATCAGACCTTCAATGAAAAGGTGTGGCGCCTCTCAGCGGACGAGCGCGCTCGGGTGCTGAAGCCGTATCCATTCGAGTCGGTTCCCAATGCCGCCGCCGGCCTGCATGCAACGCCAACCGACTATGCGCGCTTTCTGGTGGAAGCCATGCGTCCAGGGAAGGACGATTTCCATCTGGCTCCGGACATGCAGTTGCAGATGCTCACGCCGCATGTGCGTGTCGACAAGTTCGACACGCTCTCGTGGGGCTTAGGGTTCGGGCTACAACGTCCGCCCTTCGGACCTTGGTCGTTCTGGCACTGGGGCGATTGGGGAATATTCCAGCACTATGCCGTCGCCTATCCTGAAGAGGGCTCCGGGCTCGTGGTGATGACCAACAGCAGCGGCCTGCTCGCTTGCCGCGACGTTGCCGTTGCTGCACTCGGCTACGCGCAGCCGGCATTCGAGTGGCTGACGAGCTAAACAACCCACGCCACCTGTCGACTGCGCGCGGCAGCACAATTCCGGATACCGGTTGCCACGACCCCGGACTGCGCAGTAACGTCATGTCCAGGTTCCGCTTCAAATGAGTTCCACATGCACACCAATCACACCGGTCGCTCGTTCCGTCGCTGCGCCGCGATCATCGCTGTCACTTCGATTGCAGTAGTCACATCACACGTTGCCGTCGCCGATATCGTCACCGGCACGCTAAAACCGGCGTCAGCCAAGGCGAGCCTTGTCAATGCCAAGGGCGAGGTCGTTGCGGAGCTCAAGCCTGGCGCGTACCAGTTGCAACTGCCGGTCGGAAAATACAAAGCCAGATGCGAAGCGCCGAAGGTGAAGGAGCAGGACGTGCTCGTGCTTTCCGAGCCCGTCACGCTCAACCTCGACTGCGGCTGATCGAGCGGACACATCTTGAGTCCCGCCGACAATCCGCCCAGCGCGCGCCGCGACTGGCGCGAAAACGTCAAGTTCATCGCGGGCGTCGTGAACAGCCTCGCGATCCCGATATTGACGATTGCCGCGACGGCGGTCGGCATCTACGCAACCAACGCGCTCAAGGAACGCGAAATCGAGATTGCGACCGAAAACAACGCCCAGGCGCTGCTCAACCAGCGCGAGGAATCTGAGACGAACCTGCGCTCAGCGATGTTCCGTGAGCTCGTGGGCCCACTCCTGCAAAGCGAGACGGAGGCGGTCGCGAAGGGCGACCAGACCGACCTGCCTCGCGCTCAACGGCTCGCACTGTTGGCCGAACTCCTTGCCCTGAACTTTCACGAACACTTCGAGCTGGGCCCTCTGCTGCGCTACGTCGACACTTTGCCAGGACAGACCGACGACGCGCGGCAGCGCCTGCGCAGCACTTCACGGCGGGTGATCTCGAGGCAGCTCGCGCCATTGCTGTCTTCCGCAACTTCGACCAGCCAGAAACACCCGGCGTTTCTCGAGCTCTCGCTGAACTCGGACGCCACCGAACCCGCCGATAAGGCAATTTCCTGCGCATTGCCGGGAGGGTCCGCCGCTCCGGAGACAGGCTCGCTTACGCTGCAATGCTCGAGCATGGCGATGGGCGCGCCGCTGCAGATCGTCTCGCCGGATGGCCAGGACCGGCTTCAGGTCAACGTGCGCGCCGTAAATTGGGCCGCGCAGACGGTTGGCATCTACTCGGTGCTGCTCGGGCCAGAAGGCGAATCACAGACACACACGCCGCCGATCGAGTTCACGCTCTCGCCCTACTCGTTCCCGTTCTCGGACAACACGCTGCTGCCGAGTGGCAACCGCTTTGGTATCTACCTGACGCGCATCGACGACATCCCGAACGTCGCGCGGATCATGCGACTCTCTTTCGTCTGGTTCCCGAAAGACTTCGTGCCGCCGCGCGAACGACCGTTCAACTTGGACGTAGAGAAACCGTCAGTCGCCACTGCCCGATCCAGTTCCACCGAGCCGGACCGCGGGTCCGACGACGGTGACGGCACTTAGCAAAGGATGTCGGCCAGGAACGGAATCGAACCTGTCCGTCGTTCACCCCAACAATCCAAGCTGCTGCAACATGCCAGCTTGATCCCACTGCTCCCAACGCTCGACCACGCGATCCCCGGAGATGTGGTCGATGATCAATCCGTCGATCCGGATGCGCCTCCCCGTTGGCTTGGTGTCGCCGAGCGGTCCGGTATGGGTGCCCTCTGCCGTCCATCGGGTGGCCACCTTGTCAGCGGTAACGACCTGATCCTCTATCGTCAACCGAATGTCCGGAAACGCCGCAAGAAGGCCGCCAACCATTTGTTTGAAGCCGCCCAAGGAGAGGTTCGGCTCCGGACTCCCGGCCATGTGAATGACGCTATTCGGCGCGAAGACACTATCCGCAACCGACACATCGCCTCGGTTCAGGCCGTCGATCCATATTCGTTCAAACTTCGTGAACTGCTCGCTCATGGTGGCTCCTGCGGTACTCAGTCCGGATAATTTCCGCGTTGAGCGGGTGACTAGTCCGCCAATTCCTGGATCTTCTTGAGGCTTAACTTTCCTTTCGCGCCCCATCCCGCCTCTCCCGCCGGGATTTCGGGCCGAAACGCCTCGTAGAGCTGAAACGCTTCCTGTGCCAAGGCTTCCGCCCCGCGAGATCGTGCAAGCTTCTCCATGGCGCCACGCACTTCAGGCAGATTCGCGCCGAATTTCGACCGAAGGTATTTATCAACGCCTGTCGGTGCCATTGGCTTCTGTTCTTTATCGACGGCGCGCAGGCCAAAATCGGTGCGGACTACGGGCACCACCCGACCCAGAAGCTCAACTCGCAACACGCCCGCCGCTTTTGCCTTCCTCGCCCGCTCCTTGCGGACCGCTTCAGGCGACGGTGTAAAAATGCCGAGGCGTTGCCCCTTGGACTGCGCGGTGAGTCCTGCAACGGCCTTGCCGAGCGTGAGGGCCTCGTCGGGATCGAATCCAAAACGCTCCGCGACAACTGCCGCCCACAACGTCAGGACCGGTGCGCGATTGATGGTAACGAAGTCCATGGGATGGCGACCTAGTACACAACGCCGTGCTGGCGCATACAAGTTACGTAATACTGGTCCTTTAGGTCGACGAAATAGATGCGCTCCATGTTCTCAGGCGATTTTGTCACGGACCGCTCGCGCGTTGCAGCTCGGACCGTCCTCAATGCCGTACTAGCGACTTTTGTCATCGTCTTTGTCATCTCGCTCCATTTCTTCCAGTTCCTCCTCGCCCTCGCTTTCACGAAAATGGGGCACGAGGAGATAGAAGACACATGCTGCGAGGAAGATGAGAAGGACAATTTTCATTTTAGGCACCCTGTAGAGGCATGGCGCCAAGGCCCCGAGACCCCACGAACAACCAAATCAGCAGCATGTAGCCAGTGGCGAACAGGAGGCTAAATGCAAACTGCTTCGCGCGTGGCATGTGACTTTACAATCCGCCCCGACTGGGCCGCTCTGCCCGCTCGGTGGACGCTATCACCTGCCGCTCAACCGCATTCTTAGGCAGCCCACTCATCGTTTACCCGCCTTGTTATCTGGGACGTCACATTCCCACTGGCCACTGATGCCGTTGCAGTAGACGTTGCCTTCATTGCTATTTTGACTGGTATCGCATTTGACCGACACGTAGATCCTGCTCGTTGTGTTTTTCTCGTAGCGACTTGCCCGGTATCGGACGACGCCCTTCGCGCCGTGAGGACCACACGCAAGAGCCTTCAGCTGAACACGATCATGCGCTGAGAGCGTT
>Ga0075425_100008292_pt1 | contig 11012 bp, 12 predicted proteins | sample SoiMethybrSBSTD4_FD_75300 | JGI IMG/M metagenome (GOLD analysis project Ga0075425, IMG submission 75300) | Bulk soil microbial communities from a Populus tree surrounding site in Tennessee, USA - Soil MetaG P. TD hybrid SBSTD4 | ecosystem: Environmental > Terrestrial > Soil > Tree plantation...
CCGCATCAGCCGCTCCATGCGCTCGCGCGCCTCGACGTCGAGGTGCGCCTCCGGCTCGTCGAGGAGGAGCACGTCGGGGTCGCGCAGCAGGCACGCGGCGAGCCCGACGAGCTTCCGCTGACCGCCCGACAGGACGCGCGTCGCCTTCACAAGCTCTTCGTCCTCGAGCCCGACGTCAACGAGCAGCGCCCTCGCCCGCGGCTCGAACCCCGGGCCGCCGGCGGCCGTCCAGCGCTGGACGAGATCCTCCTGCCTGCGCAGGAGCCTTGCGATCCGGTCGAGGTCGTCGCCCGCCTCGGCGAGCCCGCGCTCGACCTGCGCAAGCTCGCGCTCGAGCTCGTCGAGGTCCGATCGGGAGGCCCGGAGCGTCGCGAGCGCGTCGCGCTCGTCGCCCTCGAGCTGTTGCGGCAGGTAGGCGACGACCAGCCCGCGACGCTGCGTCAGCTCGCCGGCGTCGGCGGTCTCCTCGCCCGCGAGGATGCGGAGGAGCGTCGACTTGCCGCCTCCGTTCGGGCCGATCACGCCGACGCGCGCACCCGGCTCGACGTCGAAGTCGAGGCCGGAGAGGATCGAGCGCGAGCCGAAGCTCTTCGCGATGCCGTGTGCGGAGACGAGTGCCACGGCGTCCACCGTAGCCCCCTCCACGGCACTTGTCGTCCTACCTCAGGACGACCAGAAGGGATGAAACGCGAGCTCGCCGAGCCGGCGGTAGCCGGCGATCGACGGGTGGTTGCCGTCCTCGTTCGTCCACTCCTCCTTCATCCGGCCGGGTCGCTCGGGGTCCTCGAGGGTGTCGTGGAAGGCGAGGAGCGGCACCGGCAGGTCCGCGAGCAGCGCATTCAGCTCCCGGATCGGCTGCTCCTTCTCGGGCCAGCCGTTGTTCCACGGGAGCACGTCGCAGACGGCGACCGGAAGGCCGAGCTGGAGCCCCCGCTCGACCAGCGCACGCAGGTTCGCGGCCGCCGCCGCGTGGTCGCGGTCCTGGGCGATGTCGTTGATCCCGCCCTGCACGATCAGCACGCCGGCGCCGGCGGCGGCTTCGTCGAACCGCCGCGCGATCTCGTCGGTCCGCTCGCCCCCGATCCCGTGGTTGCGGAAGTCGAGATCAGGATGGCGGCGCGCGGCCCAGTGCTCCCACTGCCCCTCGGGGTCGCCCGTTCGGCGGCGCGAGTCCCAGTAGGGCGAGCCCTCCGTGATCGAGTCTCCGAGACACGCGACGACCGTCATGCCGTTCAGAAGAAGAACTGCCGCCAGGCGGTCCACCAGTCGTCGGCGCGCGAGGCGATCTGGCGGGAGCCGGTGATCTCGACCCCGGGCCGGTAGCGGTACTTCTCGAGGTGATCCGACGTGTTGAAGTCGACGAGGATCTCGCAGGGCGAGCCCGGCAGGTATGGCTCGACGGCGGTGGTGTCCTCGAGGGCGCGGCGCGCGGCGTCCTCGATCAGCGCGCGGGCGCGCACGGCCGGGACCTGTCGGGCGCTGAAGCGCCCGAGGCCCTTCTTCACCGCGGCCGTCGTCAGCCCGTCGCCGAGGAGCGCGCGGCCTTCGCGGCAAGCGGCCTCGTCGCCGGTGACGAGCACGACGGGGCAGCCCCAGGTGCCGCAGAGCGCAGCGTTGATGCCGGTCTCGCCGACCTCCTTGCCGTTGAAGCGAAGACGCCACCACGACGAGCCGCTGACCGTATGTGCGAGCACGCCGTCGCGCGTCCCGGCCATCGCATGCATGCCGACGAAGAGCGCCGCGTCGACCCCTTGCTCGAGGTACTCGATGTACTCGGTCCACTCGTTCTGGACGACGAACTCGCAATCGGGATCGAGCTCCTCCGGCAGCAGCGAGTTGTGCGTCCATCCCTCGCCCGCGCCGTGGCAGTCCATCACGACGATCTCGGTCGCGCCGGCAGCCTTCGCGCCGCGCACGGCGGCGTTGATCTCGCCCGTGTACAGACGGCGTCCCTCGTCGTACATCGCGTGGCCGCCGGTCACCTGCTGCCACCTCACGATGCCGGCGACGCCCTCCATGTCGGAGATGACGAAGACCTTCAACGCGCGTAGGTTATTTCGCCGACCACCTCGCCGCGACTGTTGTGCACGGGGGCGACGGCGAGCTCGTCGATCCCGAGCACGACTGCGAGCGCGGGACCGATCGCGCGGAACGCGCCGTCCTCCGCCTTGAGCGCGACCCCGCGCCCATCCTCGTGCGCGGCGCAGAAGAGGCCCTCGGCGCCGCCCTTGGCGATCCAACCTGCGCGGAGCCGCATGAGATCCGTGTCGACGGCTCCCGTCGAGCCGCCCACGAGCTCCGGGCGCGCGCGCATCGCGTCCCGGATGCGCTGCGGCGTGCGCGAGAGGAGCCGAGCGGCGCCTGCGAGCGTGGTCGAGAACGTCGGAAGGCCGCAGCCGTCGACGCCGACATGTTCGCCGTCGAGCAGCCCGGCAATGCGTTGCTGCAGCGGATGCGCGCGGTCGCGATACGGGTGCAGCGGCCACCCGTGCGCGCGGCAAGCCGCGAGCATGCCCGCGTGCTTCCCGGAGCAGTTGTGGCCGAGCTTCCCCTCGGGGCGGCCCTCCTGCAGCCCGTTCTCGAGGTCCTCGACGGTCGCCCCGGCGCGCGCCAGCACCTTCCGGACGGCGGCCAGCTGCGCCGGCTCCGCGCGGTGCGAAGCGCAGGCGATCGCGATCTCGTCGTCGTCCAGGTCCGCGTAGCCGTCGACGAACGGGATCGCCTGGATCGGCTTGCACGACGAGCGGAGGAAGAACGCCAGGTCGGGGTCGCCCCAACTCTCGCCGTCGGTCGTGGCGGCATGCACGCGGTGCACGGCCTCGATCACGTCCCCACGGCGCACGGTTACCCTGATCGCTTCCACCGACGCGGGAGCCTAGTTTGCCGGAGTTGCCCGAGGTCGAAGCCTGGCGCCGCCAGCTCGACCCGCTTGTCAAGAAGGTGCCGATCGAGAAGGCCGGCCCTGCCCACATCGCCACGCTGAAGACCTTCGACCCGCCGGTCTCGGCGCTCGACGGCGAGGGCTTCAAGGGCGTCGAACGGCGCGCGAAGCGCTTCCTGCTGCCGACCGACGACGAGGAGATCGTCGTCATGGTGCACCTGATGAGCGCCGGGCGGCTCAAGTACGTCCCGCCGCACGGCAAAGGCGCGAAGACGCCCGCGTTCCGCGTCCGCTTCACCGACGGCGGGGAGCTGCAGCTCACGGAGGCGGGCGCGAAGAAGCGCGCCGGCGTCTGGCTGCTGCGCCCGGACGACCTCGCGGCCGAGCTCGCGCACCTCGGGCCGGAGGCCGACCAGCTGGCGGCGGAGGACGTCGCGAGGATCCTCGCCTCCGACTCGCGGCGGCTGCACTCGCTCCTGCGCGACCAGCGGCTGATCGCCGGGATCGGCCGCGCCTGGGCGAACGAGATCCTCTGGACGGCACAGCTCTCGCCGTACGCGCTGTCGACGCAGATCGACGACGAGGAGACGGAGCGCCTCGCGGTCGCGATTCACGACGAGCTGGCGCGCGGGCTCGAGCTGCGCCTCCGCGGCGCGAACGACGCGAAGACCTACCGGGTGCACAACAAGCTCGGCGAGCCGTGCGAGCGCTGCGGCACGCCGCTCGCGCGCGTCGACTTCGAGGAGCACACGATCTTCTACTGCCCGACCTGCCAGACAGGCGGGCGCACGCTCAAGGACCGCAGGCTCTCGCGGCTCCTCAAGTAGCAGTGGCGAGCGCCGCATGAAGATCGAGCGCGTCACGGAAGCGGACGAGGCGCTCGTGGCGAGCGTCGCTGCTCTCTTGCCGCAGCTCGCGCCCGATCGCACACCGCCCGATCTCGCGGAGCTGCGCGAGCTGGTCGCGGCGCCGCTCACGCACCTGCTCGTCGCGCGCGAGGGGGACCTCGTGCTCGGCATGCTCGCGCTCGTGGTGTACCGCATCCCGACAGGGCTGCGCGGCTGGATCCACGACGTGGTCGTCGACGGGGATGCGCGCGGCCGAGGCATCGGGGAGGCGCTGACGTTGGAGGCGCTGCGGATCGCGCGCCACGCGGGTGCGGACGCCGTCGAGCTGACGACGCGTCCCGAGCGCGAGGCCGCGAACCGCCTCTACCGCCGCCTCGGCTTCGAGCCGCGCAACACGAACTGCTACGTCTGGCACCCCTGAGGAGCGCCGTCCTGCCGCCTCACTACGCTCTCGCGCGTGATCAGGACGCAGCCACGCGCGGGCGGCTGGCTCGAGGTCGTTTGCGGGCCGATGTTCAGCGGCAAGAGCGAGGAGCTCATCCGGCGCCTGCGCAGGGCCGAGATCGCGGGCCAGCGCGCGCTGATCGTGAAGCCGTTGATCGACGACCGCTACGACGTCGGCCATGTCGTCTCGCACGCGGGCGCGAAGATGCGCGCCGTCACGGCCGAGACGAGTGACGAGGTGCGCCGCCTCGCGGCCGGCTATGACGCCGTCGGGATCGACGAGGTGCAGTTCTTCGACGCCCGGGTCGTCGCAGCGGTCGGCGCGCTCGTGGCGAACGGCGCGCGTGTGGTCGCGGCCGGCCTCGCGCAGGACTTCCGCGGGCTGCCGTTCGGCGCGATGCCCACGCTGCTCTGCGTCGCCGAGTTCGTCGACAAGCTCGAGGCGGTCTGCCACCGCTGCGGCGGGCCGGCGACCATGACGCAACGGCTCGTCGACGGCGCGCCCGCGCCGTTCGGCGGCGAGACGATCCAGGTCGGCGCGCTCGACTCGTACGAGGCACGCTGCCGAGCCTGCTTCGAGCCGGGGCCCGATGCAGGCTCGGCGCGTGCCGCTGCCTAATCGTCGTCGTCCTCGTCGTCGAAGTCGAAGAGGTCGAAGAGATTGCTCAGGCCCTTCAGGCCGTCGCGCGGGGGCGCGGGCGCGCCTCCGGTCTGGAAGTTGCCGCCGGTCGGCGTCGACTGGTCGAACGTGTGGTTGCGGGACGCCAGCGTCGGCAGCCGCCAGTTGCGCTCGATGAACTTGAGCGTCGAGACGTGGTCGGCGGGCTTACGCGACAGGATCGGGCCGGTTCGTGCGAAGGGCGAGACCACCCAGAGCGGCACGCGGACGCCGAGCCCGAACGCGTCGACCTGCGGCGGCGCCACGTGGTCGAAGAAGCCGCCGTGCTCGTCGTAGGTGAGCAGGAACGCCGAGCGCTGCCAGAGCGGCGAGGCTCGCAGCCCCTCGATCGCCTGCTGCTGGAAGCCCATCCCGACGCTGACGTCGGCGTCCGGATGCTCGTCGAACTGCATCGAGAAGCTCGAGATGATCCACGACACGTTCGGCAGGGTGCCGCGACGGCAGTCTTCCAGGTAGTCGTCGAACGTCGCGGTCGTGCGCGGATCGTGCGCCCAGCGGCTCCAGAAGACGGCGACGTTGTCGGTGTCGCCGTTCTCGACGCTGTCGAACCCGATGTAGTAGATCTTCCAGCTCACCTCCGCCTCGTCGAGGAGGTCGAGGATGATCGGCCACGACGTCGAGTCGAAGATGCCGAAGCCCCACAGGCCGTTCGTCGTGATCCCTCCCGACGTCCCCGCCATGAGGTAGAAGCGGTTCGGCCACGTCGGCCCCAGCAGCGAGCAGAAGTAGTTCGCGCAGAGGCCCGAGTCGTTGAACAGGCTGTAGTAGAACGGCAGCTCGCGCGCCGTGTAGAAGAAGATCGCGTTGTCGCCGCTGCCCGTGTCCTCGGCGGCGACGCGATAGAAGCCGTCCATCTTGCCGCCGTTGTACTGCGCGTGGACGGCGTCCCAGCCGTGCGGCGGGTCGGGTGAGCGAAGCGCCGTGAGCTCGAAGGGAGCGTGCCCGACGCCCGCGGCATCGGGCTGCGTGTAGCCCGGCGGCGGCCCGAGCCTCCTCTGCTGGACCTCGGGCGCGAAGCCGAAGTAGTGGTCGAACGAGCGGTTCTCCTGCATCGAGATCACGAGGTGCTCGACGGGAGTGCGGCGCTTCCCTTTCTTGCGCGCCTGCGCGGCGGCGGGAGCGGTCGACCAGAGCGTGCCACCGGCGATCGCGATGCCGGCGGCTCCCGCGCGCTTGACGAACGTGCGGCGGGTGATTCCGTCGTGCTGCTGCGGCATGATCCTCCTCCTCTCGGGCGGACACGGCGACACTACGCCGCTCGGTGAGGCGGCTCCAGGCGGCGCAGCCAGATCGCCTGCAGGCGTTCACCGGAGGTCCACCCGATCCGAGCGTGGGCGGGCGCGCGCGGCGCCCGCCCACGGTCGTGCGGATCGCTCTAGTGGCTCATGCCGGCCATGTGCATGCCGGGCATCGCCGCCATCGCGCCGCCGCTCGTGCTCCCGGTACGCGGGAACTGCCGCGAGTCGAAGAAGAGGAAGAAGTTCGTCGGCACGTCTCCCAGCGCCTTGCCGGCCTGCTGTGCCGCGCGGAGCTTCGCGACCGAGGTGATGCCGGTCGTCCCGGCCGCGTTCGGCCAGGCGCTCTTGTCGGTCACGAGGACGACGACGATCTTCCACCAGATCGAGTTGAAGTTGCCGCCGTCGATGATGTGACTGTGGTTCGGCGTCGGCAGCTGGACGACCTGGTTCGGCGGGATCAGGCCGAGCGAGGCGAGCACCGGCCCGAGGTCGATCTTGGTCGGGTGCATGGTGCAGGTGCCGAACGGGCCTTTGTGCTCGGTCAGCGGCGGCCCGGGCTCCGGGCACTGCACCGCCTCTCCGGGCGTCGGGTCGAACGCATCCGGAACCATCCCGAACAGGCTCTTGAGTGTCGGCGCCAGCCCGTCCGCGGCTTCGCCGTCGTTGTCGCCGTCGAAGAACGGGACGATCACGTAAAGCGGCTCCGTCTCGCCGATCGGGTCGCCTGTGGGATCGATCGGCGGCTGGATGCCGGCGGTGCAATGCGGCGCCTGGAACTCCGCCGGGTCGAGGTCGGCGGGCACGCCGTTGTGGTCGAGGTCGTCGCCCGGCCGGTGGATGCACGAGAAGTTCTGCCCGTACGTGAACCCGAGCAGCCGGTCGTTCCCGAACCCCTCGGTCTGGTCGGCGCGGAGCGGGTGTGTCGGATCCGAGTCGCTTCCGGCCGACCCGGTCGTCAATGCGACCGTGAGCATGCCTGCGGCGACACCGAGGACGACGAGGATGCGAGCGCGCCGGCCGAAGCGGACGCCTCTGCGGGACAAGGACATGCGGCATCTCCTCCTTCCCCCCGAGCTGAACGAACAAAGTCGCCCGCGCTGGGCCGTCCGCGGGCCGCACCTCATTCGCCCGCAAGGCGAATCCGGTTCGGCATGGATTCGTCGCGCACTCTCGTAACGGTGGCAGCCACCGTCCGGTCGGCTTCACACGAACGACAGGTCCAAGCCAGCGGGCACCAGCCTTGGGCGGTCAGCGTCACACACTCGTAACGGTGGCAGCCACCGTCCGGTGGGCTTCACATGAACGACACGTCCCGTTCGGCCGAGCGACGTGGTTCGACCGCAGCCCGCCCGCTAGCATCGCCGCGTGGCGACCTCGGCGAGCCCGTTCACGCTTCCGTTTCGCTGGTACACCGACGACGAGGTGCTGCGCAGCGAGCGCTCGCTGATCTTCGCGCGCTCCTGGCAGTACGGCGGGCGCGCGGCCCAGGTCGCGGAGCCAGGATCGTTCCTCGCCACCGATGCGGGCGGCGTGCCCGTGCTCGTCACCCGAGACGAGGCCGGCACGCTGCGTGCGTTCCTCAACGTCTGCAGGCACCGCGGCGCCGTCCTCGTCGACGGCTGCGGCACGCGCCGCACGATCCAGTGCCACTACCACGCGTGGACCTACGACCTCGACGGCTCGCTCCGCAGGGCGCCGCGATCGGAGCGCGAGGAGGGCTTCGACCACTCGGAGTGGCCGCTGCTCCCGGCGAGCGCCGACACCTGGGGGCCGTTCCTGTTCGTCAACCCGGACCCGGACGCACCGCCGCTCGCGGAGCACCTCGGCGAGCTACCGGAGATCCTCGCCCGCGACATCGACGTCGACACCCTCGCATTCCACTCGCGCGTCGAGTTCGGCGCGGACGCGAACTGGAAGGTCGTGGTCGAGAACTTCCTCGAGTGCTACCACTGCGCGACGGCGCACCCAGCCTTCAGCGCCGAGGTCGACGTCCACCCGGACCGGTACGTCCTCGAAGCGCACCCGACCTTCGCGGCGCAGTTCTGCCGCGCGAAGGCCACCGGCGACCGCGGCCAGTTCCTCCTCCTCTATCCGAACACGGGCATCAACGTCTTCCCGGGGCCTCCGAACCTCTCGATCGGGCCGATCGTCCCGCACGGGACGCTGCGGACGAAGCGATACCTCGACTACTTCTTCGCACCAGACGTCGACGACGGCTGGCTGCGCGAGTTCTTCGCCTTCGACGATCAGGTCGGCCGCGAGGACACGGCGCTCGTCGAGTCCGTGCAGCGCGGGATGAACGCCGGCGTGCTCGACCGCGGCCGCCTGTTGCTCGCCTCTGAGCCGCTGCTCGCCGCGTTTCAGGCCTGGGTTGCCGAGCGTAAGATCGACAATCCCCCCGAGTAACCGAAAGGCTCGACATGACCAAGCGACTCCTCCCGCTCATTGCCTCGGCCGCTGCGCTGGCCGCGGTCGCCGCCACGGCGGTCGCGGCGCCGCGCACCGCCTCCGCCTCGTGCCCGACCGTCACGAGCGGCGAGCTGACGATCGGGACCGACAATCCCGCGTTCCCGCCGTGGTTCGGCGGCGGCTCGAAGACGTCGAAGTGGAAGATCAACGACCCGGCGACCGGCAAGGGCTACGAGTCCGCCGTCGCATACGCGATCGCGAAGAAGCTCGGTTTCGGCAAGTCGCAGGTGAAGTGGATCTTCGTCCCCTTCAACAAGTCGTTCGCGCCGGGGTCGAAGTCGTTCGACTTCGACATCAACCAGATCTCGATCACGCCTGCACGCGCCAAGGTCGTGTCGTTCAGCAAGCCCTACTACGACGTCAACCAGGCGATCGTCGTCAACAAGGGGACGAGGATCGCGTCGGTCCGCAGGATCAAGGGGCTCGCGCGGTACAAGCTCGGCGCGCAACTTGGCACGACGAGCTTCGCGTTCATCAAGGACCAGATCAAGCCGTCGCAGCAGCCTGCCGTCTTCAACTCGAACGCGGCGGCCGTGCTCGCGCTGAAGAACAAGCAGATCGACGGCCTCGTCGTCGACCTGCCGACCGCGTTCTACGTCACGGCTGTCCAGGTGCCGAACGGGAAGATCCTCGGCCAGTTCGAGAACAAGGGCAAGTCCACCGACCACTTCGGCGTCGTCCTCGCGAAGGGCAACCCGTTGACCGCGTGCGTGAACAGAGCGATCACGTCGTTGCGCGCGAACGGGACACTGAAGCGGCTCCAGCAACTGTGGCTGGCGAAGGCGACCGGCGCGCCGATCTTGAAGTAGACCGGCCCCGGCGCCCGCGCCTGCTCGACGGGCTGCGTTCGGGCGGCGATCCCCGCCGGAGCGTGGCCATCGCGCTGCTGAGCACGGCGGTCTTCTTCGGCGTCGTCATCGTCGCGATCACCAACGCACCCGGCTGGCCCGAGGTCCGCAGCCAGTTCTTCAGCTGGAGCGAGTTCAAGTCGACGTTCCCGGAGATCGCGCGCGCGTTCCTGCTCAACATCAAGATCTTCTGCATCGCCGAGGTCTTCATCCTCGTCTTCGCGCTCTTCCTCGCGGTACTTCGCAGCCTGCCGGGGCCGGTCTTCTTCCCGCTTCGCGCGCTCGCGATCGTCTACGCCGACCTGTTCCGCGGCATCCCGACCATCCTCGTCATCGCGATGCTCGGCTTCGGCGCACCGGCGCTCGGGCTGAGCTACGTCCCCAAGTCGGTCGTGTTCTGGGGCATCGTCTCGCTGGTGCTGATCTACAGCGCGTACGTCTCGGAGGTCTACCGCGCGGGCATCGACTCGATCCATCCGAGCCAGGAGGCTGCCGCGCGCTCGCTCGGGCTGACGCGGGCGCAAACGCTTCGGCGCGTGATCCTGCCCCAGGCGGTGCGACGCGTGATCCCGCCGCTTCTGAACGACTTCATCGGCCTGCAGAAGGACACCGCGCTGGTCGGCACGCTCGGAGCCGTCGAGGCGTTCCAGCAGTCGCAGATCGACACGAGCGCAACCTTCAACTTCACCGCCTACCTCGCCGCCGCCGTGCTCTTCGTCGCGATCACGATCCCGCTCGCGCGCTTCACCGACTGGCTCGTCGCGCGTGACCGGCGCCGCCGGCAAGCGAGCGGGCTCACGGCGTGACGGCGGGCCTCGCGATCGAGCGGCTCTGGAAGTCGTTCGGGCGCCACCGGGTCCTGCGCGGCATCGACCTCGAGGTGGCCGAGCACGAGGTCGTGGCCCTCATCGGCGCCTCCGGGTCGGGCAAGTCGACGTTGCTTCGGTGCATCAACCTGCTCGAGCCGATCGACAGCGGCCGCATCTTGCTCGACGGCGAGGACATCACGCGCGCGCGCAACGTGAACGCCGTGCGTCGCCGGATCGGGATCGTCTTCCAGGCCTACAACCTGTTCCCGCACATGACGGTCCTCCGCAACGTCACGCTCGCGCCGCGCGATGCTCTGGGTCTCTCGAAGGGTGAGGCCGAGGAGCGGGCGGTGCTGCTGTTGGAGCGCTTCGGGCTTGCCGACAAGCGAGCCGAGTACCCCGACCGGCTGTCGGGCGGCCAGCAGCAGCGGGTGGCGATCGTGCGCGCGCTCGCGATGCGGCCCGAGCTGATGCTGTTCGACGAGATCACGAGCGCGCTCGATCCCGAGCTCGTCGCCGAGGTGCTCACCGTCGTGCGCGAGCTCGCGGAGAGCGGCATGACGATGGTGATCGCGACGCACGAGATGTCGTTCGCGCGAGACGTCGCGAACGCCGTGTGCTTCCTCGACGGCGGCGTCATCGCCGAGGCAGGCCCGCCGGAGCAGATCTTCAGCGACCCGCAGGAGCCGCGGACGCGCGAGTTCCTCGCGCGCATCATCGAGGCCGGCCGGCTCTAACGGACCGAACGTGGTCTGACCAAGAGCCGAGGCCGAAACGGACCTGTCGTTCGTGCAAA
>Ga0075425_100008293_pt1 | contig 11012 bp, 6 predicted proteins | sample SoiMethybrSBSTD4_FD_75300 | JGI IMG/M metagenome (GOLD analysis project Ga0075425, IMG submission 75300) | Bulk soil microbial communities from a Populus tree surrounding site in Tennessee, USA - Soil MetaG P. TD hybrid SBSTD4 | ecosystem: Environmental > Terrestrial > Soil > Tree plantation...
TTCGCGGGCCGGATCGTCCGCGTGGGATCGATGCTCGGCCGGAAGAACGTGCGGACCGACGAGCCGTCGGAACGAGTCGACAAGAAGATCCTCGAGACGCTCGTCGAGCTCGAGGACGGCCGCGACCTTCCGCTCGGCCTGCGCGTTCAGGCCTTCATCGAGGTCGCCAGATGACTTAGCGTAGGTCAACGTGCCGCGGCCGCCGCCGGCTCTCGTGGCAACGTCGCGCGCCACTCTGCCGCGCGTCCGGGTTTGCCCCACGCGTCGTACAGGTCGACGAGCTGCCGTGCGACGTTCACGGCGGCTCCCTGGGCCTGAAACTCGGTTCGGGTGGGTTGCCCCTCTCGGCCAGGGCCGATCTGCAACCTGCGTGCGACATCGAGCAGGAGGCTTTCCGCTTCGTCGTACCGTTTGATCTTCACGTACATGCCAGCCAGCCGCGCGATGCTCAGCGTCGTCGCGGGATGCACTTCTCCAAGGACGCGACGCTTTGCCTCGCAGACTTCGAGGTAAAGGCGCTCCGCGTCGGCGTAGCGACCGAGCGCATCGTAGGTGGTGGCGAGATTGTGGATGCTGGTCAACGTGTCCGGATGATCGCCGCCGATACTGCGGCGTCTGATTTCCAAGATCTTGACATACAGCGGTTCAGCGTCGGAGTAACGCGCCTGACGCCAGAACAGGCTGGCCAGGTTGTTCATCGTCGACAGAGTGTCGGGATGTTCTTCGCCGGCCACACGCCGTTGAATCTCGAAGGTCTGCCGGGTGAGCTGCTCCGCTTCGGTCCAGCGACGTTGGACCGTATACAGTGAGCCGAGATCGTATGCGGCCTGCAGCGTCTCGGCGTGTTCCTGGCCTAGTGTGCGGCGCCGGCGATCGAGCACCGCGACGTACAGAGGCTCGGCTTCGTCATACCGCCCCTGATACCAATACACATTGGCGAGCGCGTTCATGCTCGACAACGTCTCCGAATGATCCGGGCCCAGTGTTCGCTGCTGAGTCTCGACCGCGCGTTCCAACAAAGGGGCTGCGGCCTTGTAGATGCCGAGGTTCGTGTAGACGTTGCCGATTGTCGCTTCGAGTTTCGCCCGGACCTGAGGCTGTGATGCCAACGAGCGTTCGATGTTCTGTGCCCCTTTGTCGAGAATCTCGCGAGCCGTCAACGTGTTGCCGCGCGCCTCGCTTGGATCGGACACATTGAACAGGCCCGAGAGAAAGTTGGCGACCTGTTTCGCGGATTCCGCCTCGGTGTTTGCCCGGTCGCGTTCGCGAGCGATACGGCGTGCTTGTACCGCCATCGTGGCCGCGAATGCCGCGAGCACGAAGACCAGTGTCGCCGCCACCGCGACGCCCATTCGGTGCCGCCGGACAAACTTGCTCACTCGGTAAACCGTGCTCGGTGGGCTGGCGAGCACCGGAACATCATCAAGGTGGCGCCGCAGGTCTGCGGCCAGATCCGAGACCGACCCGTAGCGGCGGGTCCGGTCCTTCTCGAGCGCCTTCATCGTGATCCAGTCGAGATCGCCGCGAAGCTGACTCGCGAGTCGCGCTGGATTGGTTCCCCGGATCTCGGCGACGCCCGTCGCCCGCGCCCCAAGAGACGTGATGCGTGTACTCGGACGCGGCGGATCCGTATCTCGAATCGTCCGGCGGATCTCGTCGAGTCCTTTTTCGCGAAGCGACTTGCTGTCGAACGGCAGCACGCCGGCCAGCAACTCGTACAGAATCACCCCGAGCGCATAGACGTCGGTCCGCGTGTCGATGTCGAGGCCGGTCATCTCCGCCTGCTCGGGGCTCATGTACTCGGGCGTCCCGATGAGGACGCCGAGTTCGGTATAGAGCGTCCGTTCGGTGAGATGTTGGGTGGTCGCCTTGGCGACGCCGAAGTCGATGATCTTGGGAACCGCGCGATCGTCGAGGACGGTGACGAGAATGTTCGACGGCTTGAGATCGCGATGGATGATGCCTTTCTGGTGCGCGTGCTGCACGCCGTCGCAGACCTCGATAAAGAGGTGGAGGCGCTGCGCCATCGACAGCCGCTGGCGATCGCAATAGGCGGTGATCGGCTCGCCGCGCACGTACTCCATCGCGAAGAAGGGCCGGCCCTGCGGCGTGACGCCGGCATCGAACACTTGCGCGATGGCGGGATGAGACATCAGCGCGAGCGCTTGACGCTCGGCTTCGAACCGCGCCACGACCTGCGCGGTGTCCATTCCGGCTTTGATGACTTTCAGCGCGACCTGACGATGAACCGGGCGGGTCTGCTCGGCGAGCCACACTTCGCCCATGCCGCCTTCTCCCACTCGCTGGAGAAGGCGGTACGGACCAATCGTCTCAGTCGATCGATTCGACGTCGACGCCTGCGTGACGTCGTCGCTCATGCCGCGCGATATTACCGCGCCGGTGTATCGGTCGATCCCGGTTTTTGTACGTCGGTTTTGATGTCGTTGAAGTTCAACACCGTGTTGAACAGCATGTTGAACTCGCCGAAGTTCTGCCAGCGATAGCACGGGTTGCCGGCGAACAGGATCACGTGCCCCTTGCCCGACGGCTGATCGATGATCGCCGGGCGATTGCGAACCTCCGCGGCGCCGCGCATCAGGCCGCTCATCACGTGATCGTCGCCGCCCGGATACCGCATCAGCACGATGTCAGGCGTCGGCGGGGGACCCGGCGGCGGCGGCTCGAACGGATTCTGATTGGTCTGGACGCTCAGGAGCGGTCCGCTGGCGTAGCGGACCGGAATCACCTTCCTGTCGTAGCCGTAAAAGATCGGATGCTCCGGCTTGAGGATTTCCGCCTCGATGATCGGTCCCGGCGCGTAGAACTGCGTTGTCGTCCGCGCCGCATCGACGCGCGGAGTCAGTCCGAATTCCGCGGGGAAGTAGCTGGCGGCGCCGAGCGTGACGAGCACGCCGCCATCCTTCACGAACGATTCGAGCTCCGCCACACCCTGGATTCCCATGCCGCCAGTGATGTCGTCGGATTCGCCGTAGACGCCGAGACTCTTGAACCGTTCGTCTTTCTTGTACGGAATCGGCTTGCCGCGGCTCTCGATGTCGAAGACGAGGCGCTTGGCGCTGCCGCCCTGATTCGGGATCACGATGACGTCGTAGGCGCTGCGGAGATGGCCCTGTCTGATCCGCTCCTTGTAGATCAATTCGTACGGCACTTCGAACTTGTCGAACGCGTAGCGGACCCAGCCGACGTCCTGCGTGTTGCCCCAGGTGCTGAACACGGCGAGCCGCGGCAGATCGAGATCGTGCATCGGCACCTGCGGCGCCGCGCCGAGAGCGACGCCGGTCAGCCCGAGCGCCTCGACCGCGGACCGCACTTTCCCCGCATCGCCGGAGACGACGAATGAGCCCGCCGGAAAAGTGAGGTTGCCCTGTTTGAACTCCTTCTCGACGGCCTGCACCTTCACGTCCTTGAGCCGGTAGCGGAACGTGATCATGTTGTTCGAGCCATAGTTCGCGACGGCGACGATCGATCCGGCGCCGGTCATCGTCCCGGCCACATTCAGGTGATCGACCGGCGTCACGGCGACGTCGAGCACGGCCTTGTCAGCGATTTCCTTGACCTCGGTGTGCTGCATCCATCCCATCGTCCAGGCCGTATCGTCGTAGGTGCGCAGGTTCGGATCGGGATAGTTCTGCTTCTCGAGGAAGATTTTCGCGAGCCGTCCGTACGGTTGATCGCGTTTGACGACGAAGGAGCCGGACGGGAAGGTGCCTTCGGCCAGCTTGACCTCCGACGTGGCTTTGCCGACTTCGATGCCCTGCACGCGCAGCATGTTGACGAGACGCTCGACCCGAGTCATGTCGCGCTGCACCGGGATGACGTACCCGGCGACGGCGTCCTTCCGCGCCGCATCGATCGAGTTGCGCGACTTCTGGTAGAAGTTCTCGAGCACGATCTTCGGCATCGTCGACGTGTACTGCAGCGCCGTCAGCACACCGGTTTCACCGTAGTTGGTGTTGTTGCGAATCGACCAATCGAAGTCGCCGGTCGCCGGCCACGGCCGGAACCATTCGCGCTGACTCTGATTGCCGCGCCCTGCGACTGCTGCGGCGGCTTCGTCGCCCCCGGAGCCGGCCGCTGCGCCGCGTCCGCCGGCCGCGCCGCGGCCACCTGGCGGCGTCAGCCGCATCTTCTGCGTGTTCGCGCCATTGAAACCTTGAATCTCGTACATCCGGATCATGCCGTTGTGATTCGACGACATGAATGCGAGATAGCCGGGCGACCACATGTCCACGAATCCATGCGTCCACACGCCCGGCATCCCGTACTTCGCGAACTGCGCCATCTCGAAGTTCGAGAACATCGGCAGCTCGCCGTAGAGAATTGGATCGAGCGTCGGATTCTGCGGTGCCTGTCCGCTGAAGGTGTAGAGCAGCGTCTGTGCCTGATGCAGGTCGTGCATGATCGGCGGGTGCCACTGCAGGTACCAATCGAGCAGCGCGCGCATCGACACCTGTGAGTAGTTGATGTCGCGGTTGTCGTCGTGGAAGACGTATTTGCCCCAGTAGGGGACGCCGATCTGCGGATTGCCCTCCGTCTGCTGCGGACCGTACAGGTTGAACCAGTCGACGTTGCGATCGCGGCCGTCGGGATCGGCGACCGGCGTGATCGAGACGATCACGTTGTCGCGGATTTGTTTGACCAGGGGCGAGTCCTCGACCGCGACGCGATAGGCCAGCTCCATCAGCATTTCTGACGGACCGATCTCCCCGCTGTGGAGGCCGCCCATCAAGTGATAGATCGGCTTCGCCTTCGCGATGATGTCTCGTGCCTGGGCATCGGGAATCCTCCGCGGATCTGCCAGCTGACCGAGGTACGTGCGGTATTGTTCGAGGGTCTGGATCGATTCGTCCGACCCGACGAAGACGACAACCAACTCGCGCCCCTCGTCGGTCGTGCCGATGGGGGTCACCTTCACGCGCGGCGTGGCTGCTGCGAGCGCCCGGTAGTACTTCAGAATGTCCGCATAGTAGGTCAGTTTCTTTGGCTCACCGATGTGATGACCCAGCACATCTTTCGGGGACGGGATACCGGTCACCTTCGGCAGATGATCGACCAAAGGACTGATAAACTCCGGTCTTGTCGTCCATGTTTTGACAGACTTCGCAAAGTCCTCGTCATTCGTGACGGCAGATGCCCCAACTGGTTTTGTTCCAGCTGATTGCGCTAGCATTCCGGATCCAAGGGCCAGAATCAGCAGGAAAGGCGACACGACGAGCCGCGAAGGACGCCGCCAACCGGACATGACGAAAACTCCTTATTTGCGTGCTATTTAACTAATGTGGCAAAAAAAATCGTTGAGATGGCCGTGTAACGCTGGCTACAATTCGCCTCTTTGGACGTGACAATCGGGCCCGCCAGAAGCGTCCGGGACTTCAACCTATGATCAATGTTGCCGCGATCAGGATGCAGCAGTTCGGGGTGCAATTCTACCAAGCTTCGCTGACGGCCAGTGACATAGATAAGCTTGTCCGGTTCGAGGTCCTGAGCTACGGCGAAAACGCCCAGAACCCGGTCCGCGGGAACCGTCTGAAGCCTGGCACGACACCCTCCAAAGTGAACTGGGATTTCCTCGAGCGGCGCATCGCGTCGAGCGAAAAGGCCTACCAGCGGCAGATCATCCGCAAGAAAATCGACGAACTGGTCCAGTACTACGAACAGTGCCGGCAGGCCCGGGACCTGCCGTCGATTCCCGGCGCCGTCATCATCTCGTGTGATGAGAAGTTGAGTTTCCAGGCCGCCGACGACGAGAGCCGCGTCGGCATCCTGAAGGTGCCCGAGCGCGAGGGGATTCTGCGGGCCATCGACGGCCAGCACCGTCTGCTCGCGCTGCACGCCGACATCGATCGCTTCGAGGGCGAAGATTTCGCGGTCCCCGCGATCATCTTCGACCGCCTCCCGGAAGATCACGTCGTGCAGATGTTCGTGACGATCAACGCGAAGCACACGCGCTTGAACGCGTCACACCTGGTCAGCCTGTCCGGCCGGCAGCTCTATCGCGACGAGGCGCTGGCCACCGGCCACGACATCGTGCGTGCGCTCAACGACCGCGAAGATTCGCCGCTCTACGACGAGATCAAACTGCTCGGCGTCGGCCGCGGACGGGTCGCGCAGGCGCCGCTCGCGCAGGAGCTGAAGAAGCTGTTCGCCGAAGGCGGCGTGTTCACCGGCCGGCGATCGGGCGACATGCACGAGGAGGCGAAAAAGTTCTTCGTGAACTACTTCAAGCAGATCGCGCTCGTCTTCGGCGGCGCCTGGAACGGCCGCAAGTACAGCATCCGGAGCGCGGCGGCGCTCCGCGCGTTCATCCGCGTCGCGCCGGACGTCATCCGCCGGCTCGATCAGGAGCACGCCGACCGCGGCGACTTTCGCGCCATCGGGCGCGTCATCGCGCCGTGGGGGCGGCGCATCGGGGATCTCCGCTTCGAGACCGAAGGGCAGTGGAAGCGCACCGGCACGACGGTCGATTCGCTGGCCAAGGAGCTGCGGCTCGCGCTGCAGTATCCGGAAGGCGCCGCGGTGTAAGTGTCCACGCTGCTCATTACCGGCGGAGCCGGGTTCATCGGCTCCAACTTCGTTCACCACGCGCTCGAACACACTGCCGATCGCCTCGTTGTCGTCGACAAGCTGACCTACGCCGGCAGCCTGCTGAATCTCGCGCGGCCGTTGAACGATTCGCGCGTGACGTTTGTCGAGGCCGACATCGCCGATCGGATGTCGATGGCGCGCGTCTTCACCGACCACCATCCGCGCGCGGTGATCAATCTGGCGGCCGAGACCCATGTCGACCGTTCGATCGACAGCCCACACGCGTTCATCGACACCAACATCGTCGGCACCTACACGCTGCTCGAATCGGCGCGACGGTACGTCACGCTGCTCGACGCCGCGTCGCGTGCCGCGTTCCGATTCCTCCACGTGTCGACCGACGAGGTCTACGGAACGCTCGGCGCGAAGGGTCTGTTCAACGAAGAGACGCCCTATGCGCCGAGCTCGCCGTACGCGGCGAGCAAGGCGTCGGCGGATCATCTGGTGCGCGCCTATGCTCACACCTACGGCCTGCCGGTGCTGATCACCAACTGTTCGAACAACTACGGGCCGTTTCAATTCCCGGAGAAACTGATCCCGTTGATGATCCTCAACGCGATCGACGGCCGGCCGCTGCCGATTTACGGCGACGGCGGCAACGTCCGCGACTGGCTGCACGTCGAGGATCATTGCGCCGGGATCCTGCTCGTGCTGGCGAAGGGGCGCGCCGGCGAGAAATACAATGTGGGCGCCGGCAACGAGCACACGAATCTCGAGATCGTCGATCGGATCTGCAACGTGCTCGACCAACTGCGGCCCGAGGATGCGCCGCACGCGCGCCTCAAGACCTTCGTGCCCGACCGTCCGGGTCACGATCGGCGCTACGCGATCGACGCGAACAAGATTCGGCGCGAGCTGGGATGGGCGCCGCGCCATACGTTCGACGATGGACTGCGCGAGACCATCCGCTGGTACGTCGAGCATCGCGACTGGTGCGAGCAGGTTCAGGCGGGCCGCTATAACCGAGAACGCCTTGGCAATCCGCAATCGATCAACGGGTCCAACAATGCGCAATCAATAAATCCTCAATCCCCGTCAAATCCACAATCCCCAATCAATCCGCAATCCGCAATCCGCAATCCGCAATGCTGAAAGGCATCATCCTCGCGGGCGGATCCGGTTCGCGCCTGCATCCGCTCACGCGCGCCGTCAGCAAGCAGCTCGTACCCGTCTACAACAAGCCGATGGTGTACTACCCGCTGTCGACGCTGATGCTCGCCGGCATCCGGCACATTCTCGTCATCACCACGCCGCACGATCAGGGCGGCTTCCGGCGGCTCCTCGGCGATGGCGCCGAGATCGGGCTCCGGATCGAGTACGCCGAACAGCCGAGTCCGGACGGCCTCGCCCAGGCGTTCCTCATCGGGCGGCCGTTCATCGATCGCGATCGCGTCGCGCTCGCGCTCGGTGACAACATTTTCTACGGCGCGCATTTCACCGACTATCTGAGAAGCGCCGCCGCGCGCGAGATCGGCGCGACCGTCTTCGGGTATCAGGTCCGCGATCCCGAACGCTATGGCGTCGTCGAGTTCGACGCCGCCGGACGGGCGGTGAGCGTCGAAGAAAAACCGGCGAAGCCGAAATCGTCGTACGCCGTCACCGGGTTGTACTTCTACGACAATCAGGTCGTCGACATTGCCGCCGCGCTCAAGCCTTCCGCGCGCGGCGAGCTCGAGATCACCGACGTCAACCGGGCGTATCTCGAACGCGGTCAGCTGGTCGTGGAAAAGCTGGCGCGCGGCATCGCGTGGCTCGACACCGGCACGCACGAATCGCTCGTTCAGGCGGCCAACTACATCCAGGCGCTCGAAGAACGTCAGGGGCTGATGGTGGCCTGCCTCGAAGAAATCGCGTTCCGCATGGGATACATCTCTGCGGCCGATCTCCTGCGTCTCGCCCGCGCGATGGAGGCGAGCGCCTACGGACAGTACCTCTTTCGCGTGCTCGAACAGGAGACCTGACGTGCGGGTCGACCTGACAGAGCTGCCTGGCGTCCTCATCATCGAACCCGATGTCCATCACGACGGCCGCGGATTTTTTCTGGAGACGTACCACGCCGACCGGTATCTGGAGCACGGCATTCGCGGTCCTTTCACCCAGGACAATCTCTCGCGGTCGACGGCCGGCACGCTCCGCGGCCTGCATCTTCAGCTGAAACGGCCGCAGGGCAAGCTGATTCACGTCGTCGAAGGCGAAGTATTCGACGTGGCCGTCGACGTTCGGCGCGGCTCCCCAACCTTCGGTCGCTGGGTCGGTATCGTCCTCTCGGCCGACAACTTCAAGCAGTGCTACATCCCGCCCGGATTCGCGCACGGCTTCTGCGTTCTCAGTCCCATGGCGCAAGTCGCGTACAAGTGCACCGATCTCTATGACCGGGAAGGAGAAATCGGCATCGCGTGGGACGACCCGATGCTGGCGATCGGCTGGCCGATCGCCGACCCTCTCCTCTCCGAACGCGACCGTCATCATCCGACGGTCGCAGCGCAGAACGATCACCTGCCGTTTTACGGTGTCTGACCGAAGGTGTCAGAGTCACTGTTAGTGTCTGGTTCAGATTCACACGCGCGCAGGACCTCGAACCCGTCACGATCGGACGCGCACGATGCAACCGGGACAGATCTGTAAGAACATGCACGAAATCTGTGGCCGTTCTGTGAAGGAGCCGCGCGCGACATCGCCGATTTCCGAAGAAAATTGAGCGGGCATGACCCTTGCCCCTATAAGAGGCACAGTCGCTGGTCTGATTACGGCAGGGCGCCGTGAATGCTGGGGGAGCCAGACCAGTGAAGCAGAGGGGCATCGCAATAACGCGATGCCCTTTTGTTTTGTACTGGTAACATTTCCCGCCGCAACGACCCCGCATCGTTTCCGCGTCCCCTCCTGAGGAGTGCATCGTGACAAGGCGAGTTCTGCTCCTGGCAGTCGCTCTTGGCGTGGTGTCTTTGCCCATCCGCCGGACGGTTCCCGTCATGGCCGACGCGCCGCATCCGGCGACGTTAACTGCACTTGTCGGCGTCAACAGCCTGACGCGCGACACCAACGGTGACGGCCTCGCCGACTCAGTGGCGGCGCGGGTGATCGTGCCGGCGAACCCGTCGATCGCCGATCTGGAAGCCGCCACGAACCTTGCGGCGCGCCTCGGTTACGAGACAACCGCCCTGACGCTTCCGCTGGTCGTCTACGACCGCGATGTCTCTCAACCTGCGTCGGTTGAGGTGCCGATTCTCGTCGGCCGTGAGAACCGGTTCGTGAAGCGCCTGGCCGACGCTCACATCATCGATCTCGCGGGCTTGAAGACCGGTCAGGGTCTCGTGGCGGCCGTCGCCGCCCCGCTGGGCGCCGGGGCCGCCGCCGGCATCGTCGTCGTCGGCGGAGACGATGAGGGGACGCTGAATGCGGCAGTGGAGCTGGCCGCCCGCCTGCCGCGGGCCTGGGGCATGAACGGCATCGCCCTTCCGGCGATCGGCGACCAGGCAGTGCGTTATCTGCGGACGCGCGGGATTACGGCAACTGAACCGGGCGTCACATCGATGCTCGTCGACAGCGACAAGCGCGGCGTGGCGCGTGTGACCCTTCGGCTGGATGTGGCCGAGGCGGACGGCGGGCGCGCCGCGAAAGCGCTGGACGATCTCGAGCTCGCGCACCGCCGCGGCCAGGAGCCAAAAACGCTCAATTTCACGAACATCGCGACCACCGCGATCGAGCTCGCGAGCGGGTCGAAGATCGTGGCTCGCGGGAACGTGTCGCGGACCGGCCTCAATCAGAGAACGCTGACGCCGCCGATCGATCCCGACGAGCTCGCGCCCGATTCTCCCGGCGAGCGTGGCGCGCCCGCAGCTGGCGGCGGCGGTGGCGCAGCGCCGGCGCGCAACTTCGACCTGACGAACGCGCTGACGATCGACGGCTGGTACGGCGACGCGTACGCCGATCTGATTCCCGATCGCACCGACACGGCGATCGTCCTCGGCACGGCAGCCGATGCGTTCGGCGCGACCTACATCGCCGCGCGCCTCGGCTTGGAGACGACGGGCATCACGCTGCCGCTCACGCGCGTCGCCGACAAAGTGCGGACTCCGGAACGCGAACCGAGTCCGATTCTCGTCGGCGCATCGAATGCGCTCGTGCAGCGGCTGGTCAAGATCGGCAAGGCGCGTCTCGACGATCTGCAACCGGGAGAAGGTGCGGTGTCGGTGGTTCCGAGAGCGTTCGGCAACGCGACGGCGACGGTCGTGGCGGGACCTGATGCGGCAGGCACCGAGGCCGCGTCCATGTATCTCGCCCGCCGGATGCCGTACGTCTGGGACAACGCGCGCGGATCGACGTCGCTCGCCGAAGTCGCGCTGCAGGCGAATCGATTCTTTCAAGCGCGCAACGCTGCCGGCCAGGCCAGTCAAATCGACACCGAG
>Ga0075425_100008294_pt1 | contig 11012 bp, 8 predicted proteins | sample SoiMethybrSBSTD4_FD_75300 | JGI IMG/M metagenome (GOLD analysis project Ga0075425, IMG submission 75300) | Bulk soil microbial communities from a Populus tree surrounding site in Tennessee, USA - Soil MetaG P. TD hybrid SBSTD4 | ecosystem: Environmental > Terrestrial > Soil > Tree plantation...
GGCGCCCTCATCGGCATCGCGATCTGGATCGGCGGCGGCGGCGCGGCCTGGGCGCTCCTCTTCGCGTCGTTCTTCGTCGCGACCGCGACGTCGCGCGTCGGGCTCGACCAGAAGGCCGGCCTCGGCATCGAGGAAGATCGCGGCGGCCGCCGCGGAGCCGGCAACGCGATCGCGAATTGCGGGGTCGCCGTCGCCGCCGCGATCGCGGCGGTCGCGACCCCGTATCTCGGCGCGGCGCTCTTCGCGCTGACGGCGGCGCTGACGGCCGGCGGCAGCGACACGGTGGCCAGCGAGATCGGCAAGGCGTGGGGCCGGCGGACGTTTCTCGTCACGACGCTGCGGCGCGTGCCCGCGGGCACGCCGGGCGCGATGTCGCTCGAGGGCACGGTCGCCGGCATCGTCGCCGCGTTCGCGCTTGCAGCCTTCGCCGCGATGCTGCAGCTGATTCCTCCGAACGCGATCCCGCTGATCGTCGTCGGCGCGACGGCGGGCGCGCTGGTCGAAAGCGTCCTCGGCGCGACCCTCGAAGGACCGGGTATTCTGAACAACGACATGCTCAACTTCATCAACACCGCCGTCGCCGCGGCCGTCGCACTCGCCCTAGCGGCATGAACGAATTCCGCATTCCGCATTCCGCATTCCGCATTCGCAATGTGCGGGCCTGGGTCGATCTCGCACGGCCCTTCACGCTCGTCGCGCCCGCGCTCGGCTTCGTCTCCGGAGCGCTGACCGCGATCGGCGCGGCGCCGCGCGATCCGTTGACGCCCGGCATCCTCGTCCCGCCGCTCGTTGGATCCCTGATGGCCGCGATGCTCAACGCGGGCAACAACGCGCTGAATCAGATTTACGACCTCGAGATCGATCGCGTGAACAAGCCGACGCGCCCGCTGCCGAGCGGACGGCTTTCGATTTCCGAGGTCTGGGGCTTCACGATCGTCACCTACGTGCTCGCGCTGATTCTCGCGTGGCTCGTCGCGCCGGGCGGCCGCCACGAGTGCTTCTGGCTCGTCGCGATCGCCGGCGTCTGCACGTACCTCTATTCGGTGCCGCCGTTTCGTACCAAGCGCCTCGGCATCTGGGCGAACGTCACGATCGCCATTCCGCGCGGAACGTTGCTGAAAGTCGCGGGATGGTCGTCGGCGAAGACGATCGCCGGCTTCGAGCCCTGGTACATCGGCGCAATCTTCGGCCTCTTTCTTCTCGGCGCGACGACGACGAAGGACTTCGCCGACATGGAAGGCGACAGACGAGGCGGATGCCGCACGCTGCCGATTCAGTACGGCGTTCGCCGCGCGGCGTGGATGATCTCGCCGTCGTTCGTCGTCCCGTTCCTGATGATTCCCTTAGGCGCATGGCTGCAGATCCTGACCGGCAACTTCATGCTGCTGCAGATTCTCGGCGCCGTGATGACGCTGTACGGCATCTACGTGTGCTATCTCATGCTTCGACGTCCGGAGGAGCTGGCTGTCGAAGCGAATCACGTCTCGTGGGCGCACATGTATCGCATGATGTTCGTCGCGCAGATCGGCTTCGCGCTCGCGTACCTGCTGTAAAATCGAGCGCGGAGGGTGTTGATAAATGTCCCGTACGATCAGATTGGTGTTCGCCGCGGTGATCGCGGCCTTCGCGATCGCGTCAGTCGCTGAAGCCGCGCCGCCGAAGAAGAGCCATCACGCGCCGAAGCATTCCACGTCCTCGTCGACGTCGTCCTCGACGACGAAGAAAAAGACAACGCATCACAAGGCCGCGCACAAACCCGCCGCGTCGAAGAAAACCACGACGAAGCGGGCGGCCCACAAGCCGTCGACCAAGCCGTCTTGACATTCCTGCGGCCGGGTCCCATCATAGCGAAGCAAAAGCGAACATCGTCGCTTTCGCTCCGGGATCCGGCCCATGTCTTCCTTCCCCCTCCTTTTTGATCTCGGGCCGCACCGGCCCACGACGCGCGAAATCGCCGACACGGTCAAGGCCGGCGGCACCGCCGCGCTGACCGAAGCCGAACGCCGCGCCGACGCGGCGCGCTACCAGGAAGTGACGTGCCGCTCCGCGCTCAATCGCGTCGAAGGCATGCCGTTCAACTGGACCCTCAATCCGTACCGCGGCTGCACGCACGGCTGCCACTACTGTTTCGCGCGGCGCTATCACGTGCAGTTCGAGATGGATTCCGACGACGAGTTCGCGTCGGTGATTCTCGTCAAGCACAACATCGTCGACGTGCTCGAGCGCGAGCTCGATCGTCCGTCGTGGAAGCGCGAGCAGGTCGCGGTCGGCACGGCGACCGATCCGTATCAGCCCATCGAAGGTCATTACAGGCTGACGCGCCGCTCGCTGGAAATGCTCGCGCGCGGCAGAACGCCGATGGGCCTGATCACGAAGGGACCGATGATCGTCCGCGACGTCGACGTGCTGCTCGCTCACGCGCGAGCGGCGTCCAGCACGGTTTACATGAGCGTGCCGACGGTCGACGAAGAGGCATGGCGACGGCTCGAGCCGGGAACGGCGCACCCGCTGCAGCGGCTCCGCGCCGTCAGGGAGCTCCACGACGCCGGCGTCAACGTCGGCGTGCTGATGGCGCCCATCGTCCCCGGGTTCTCCTCGTCGCGCGACAAAGTGGAGCGCACGGTGAAGGCGATCGCCGATCACGGCGCGCGTTTCGTCGGCTGCAACGTGATGTACCTGCAGGACGGGACGCGCACGCATTTCCTGAAGTTCGTCGAGCGCGAGTTCCCGAAGATGCTGCCGCGCTTCGAGCGGCTCTACGTCAGGAAATACCCGCCGACCGAGTATCGGAAGGAAGTGCAGGCCATGGTCCGCGTGCTTCAGCAGCGCTACGGTCTGACAGGGCGTAAAAACGCGGACGAAAACGAAAAACCCGACCATGTTCAGCACGAAGCCGAACAGGTCGGGTTTGCCTGGTGAGCTCGATCAACGATCGTTAAGCGACGTCGCCTATAGCGACTGCGTCCGCCGCCGACATCATGCGAGGCTCGACCGCAATCTGTCCGTCCTTGGCGACGACGTCGAAGTGCGTTCCGTCCTTCCAGGTCGAGCTGATCGGCAGCTTGATGCGTTCGTCGATGAAGCGCTTCAGGAACCGCGCGCCGTAGGCCATGCTGTGGCCCTGCGTCACGATCAGCTCGAGCGCCGCGTCGTCCACGCGGATCGTCTTGCCGGCCTTCGCGAGCGCGACCTTGACGTGCTCGAGATAGTGCTTGGCGATCTCGCGGACCTCGTCGTGTTCGAGCGGCGAGAAGAGCACGACCTCGTCGATTCGGTTGCGGAACTCGGGCGGGAACCGCCGTTCGAGCTCGCGCATGACTTCGCCCTGCACCTGCTCGACGCCGGCCTGCTTGTTCATGAAGCCGAACGGGCTCGTCAGCTTGCGGAAGCTCTCCGATCCCAGATTCGACGTCATGATGACGACCGCGTCGCTCAGATACACGCGCTTGCCGCGGCCGTCCGTCAGCCAGCCCTCGTCGAACGCCTGCAGGAACAGGTGCAGGAGATTCGGGCTCGCCTTCTCGATTTCGTCGAGCAGAACGACCGTGTACGGGTTGTCCTTCAGCTGATTGGTGAGGATGCCGCCGCGCTCGCTGCCGACGATGCCGCGCGGCATGCCGATCAGCTTGTCGACCGCGACGCCGCCGTCCTGATATTCGGACATGTCGACGCGAACCATCTTCTTCTCGTCGCCGAAGAGGAACTCGGCAACCGCCTTCGCGAGCTCGGTTTTGCCGACGCCGGTGGGCCCGAGGAACAGCAGGACGCCGTCGGGGCGATCGAAGCCGTCCTTCAGCGGACCCTTGTTCAGCACGAGCCGGCGCGCGACGGCGCGCACGGCTTGACGCTGGCCGACCACGCGCTGCTGCAGGCGGTTCTCGATGTCCTTGAAGCGATCGGTGACGTCGCGGTAGACCATGTCCTCCGGAATCTGCGCGGCGTGCGAGATCACCGCGACGACGTCGGACGTCTTCACTTCCCAGCGATGATCGATTTCGGCGCGGACCGCGGCCGTGTCGAGCCAGCCGATCACCTTGTCCGGCAGATGCAAATGGCGCATGTAGCGCGGCGACAGCTCGAGCGCCGCGTCGATCGCCTCGTCGAGCACGCGGACCGAGTAGTTGCGCTCCAGGCGCGACCGGAGGCTGTAGATGATCCGCCGCGTTTCCTCGACCGACGGCTCGCGAACGATGACGGCGCGGAAGCGCCGCGCGAGCGCTTCGTCTTCCTGGATGTATTCCTTGTACTCGCTGAGCGTCGTCGCCGCGACCATGCGGATCTCGCCGCGCGCGAGCACCGACTTGAAGACGTTCGCCGCGTCCGACGGCGCCCCGAGCGCCGAGCCCGCGCCGACCATCGTGTGCGCCTCGTCGACGAACAGAATGAGGTTCGGACGCTCCTTCAGCTCGCGGATGACGTTCTGGATGCGATCCTCGAACATGCCGCGCAGCATCGTGCCCGCGACCATCGTGTTCATCGACAGGTTGACGACCTGGCAGTCGCGGAGGCGGACCGGCACCGTTTCGGGCTCGTACTCGATCCGGCGCGCGAGGCCTTCGACGATTGCGGTCTTGCCCACGCCCGGCTCGCCGATCAGCATCACCGAATTCGCGCGCTCGCGATGGCAGAGGATCTCCAGCACCTGCTGGATCTCCTTGTCGCGGCCGAACACGGGCGGCACCTTGTCCTGCCGCGCGAGCAGGTTGAGGTTCGTCGCAAAGTGCTTCAGGAACGGCGGCAGCTCGAAGCGCTTCTTCAGGCGCTCCTCGCGCAGCTCCATGTCGCGCATGCGCGCGTTCAAACGCGCGGTCAGCACCTCGGGTTCGACGCCGTGGCGACGGAGAATCGAAACCGGCACGCCCTGCGTCTCTTCGAAGACCGCCGAAAACAGATCCGCCGCCTCGATCGTCTGGCGGCCGGCCCGGCTGGCGTGGTGCAGCGCGAGCTTGAACACGAGCTTGGTCGCCGGCGACACGCGCAGCTCGCGTCCCGCGAACGACGGCATCATGTGCAGATGCTCTTCGATGGCCTCGAGAATCTTGTGCGGATTGAGCTCGACGTCGCGCATCACCTCCGCGAACAGGTCCCACTCCACCTGCGCAAACGCGAGAAAGAAGTGCTCGTTCGTCAGCAGCGCGTGCTCACGCCGGCGCGCTTCTTCCGTCGCGCGCTCCACGATTCGCTGCGCGGTTTCTCCAATCTTGCTCGGCGAGATATCGAGGTCTTCTACGTGCACGATCGCCTCCGTCAATTGCACGGGAGCAATACGCGCGCCAGCAGAAAACGCCGGCGTGGCTTGTTGACTACAGCGGGAAGGGCTAACGGCTTAGGGTTTGGGGCTGAACGTCAGGGCCAAGAAAGTGAACCACTTAGCGATCAGCCCCTGGCTCTAATCAATTCGCGCTTGACGCATCGGCTAGCGCCGGCTCAGCTGAAGAAGGGCAGCGATGCGGTCTTCGGTGGGAGGGTGAGTACTGAACAAGCCCATGAGTCCAGAAACTGAAAACGGCTTGACGATGAACATGTGTGCAGTTGCGGGACTCGCGTCGAGCGGAATCATCTTCGAGCCCGCTTCGATCTTCCGCAGCGCGCTGACGAGACCCTCGGGATGGCCCGCGATGGCGGCGCCGCCGGCGTCGGCGTCGTACTCGCGCGATCGCGAAATCGCCGCCTGAATCAGCATCGCCGCAATCGGCGCGAGGATCATCATCGCGATCGCGACAATGGGGTTGCCGCCTTCGCGATCGTCGCGGCTGCCGCCGAACCAGAACGCCATCCGCCCCACCATCATGATCGCGCCGGCCATCGTCGCGGCGACCGAGCTGGTGAGGATGTCGCGGTGTTTGACGTGCGCGAGCTCGTGTCCGAGGACGCCGGCGAGCTCGTCGTCGTTAAGAATCTGCAGAATGCCTTCGGTGGCGGCAACGGCGGCGTGGTGCGGATTGCGTCCGGTTGCGAACGCGTTCGGAGACGCATCCGGAATGACGTAGCAGCGCGGCTGCGGCAGCCCGGCGCGCCCGGCCAGCGCGGCGACGATCCGGGAAAGGCGGTGATCGGGACCCACTTCCTGCGCGCCGTAACTCTTGAGGACGATCGAATCCGAAAAGAAGTACGAGACGAAATTCATCGCCGCGGCGATGAAGAAGGCGATGACGACGCCCTGCGGTCCGGCGACGAGCTCGCCGACTCCGAGGAGCACACCCGTCATCAGCGCAAGCAATACCGTGGTCTTGACTGCGTTCATGGCTGTCTCAAATCGATGTTAGCAGACCTGCGATGAGCGCGGCGCGGTCGGGCAGCGCGTCCACCTCCACATGCTCGTGGAGCGCGTGCGCGCCGTCGCCGATCGCGCCGAGCCCATCCAACGTCGGGACGCCGAGCGCGCTTGTAAAGTTGCCGTCCGAACCGCCGCCGGTCGAACCTTCCGTCAGCTCGTGGCCGATTTCGCGGGCGATCGCGCGTGCCTGTAGATATAGACGCTCCACGGCGCCTGTGCGTTCCAGCGGCGGACGATCGAAGCCGCCGCGAACGTCCAACGACGCGCGCCGGTCGACCGGCTGGAGCGATGCGAATGCGGAGGACACCTCGTCCATGCCGGCGGACGTCGTCGCGCGGACGTCGACGACGGCACGCGCTTCCTCCGGGATCACGTTTGTCCGCGTGCCGCCGCGGACTTGCGTGACGTTAATAGATGTGCCCCGAGGCAGATTCTGCAACGCGTTGATCCGCAGGATCTGATGCGCAAGCTCCTGGACCGCGCTCGCGCCCTTCTCCGGATCGACGCCGGCGTGAGCCGCGACACCCCGCACGACGACCTCGTACGTGCCGACGCCCTTGCGCGACGTCTTCAACATCCCGCCGGGCAGCGACGGCTCGAGGACGAGCACCGCGTCGCTCCGGCGCGCTTCGTCTTCGATCGCCGCGCGCGACGTCTGGCTGCCGACCTCCTCGTCGGTCGTCCACAGCATGACGATGCGCTTCGACTGCGCCGCGCCCGTCTCGAGAATCGCTCGCGTCGCGAGCATGCCGAGCGCGATGCCGGTCTTCATGTCGAAGACGCCCGGACCATGCAGCCGCCCGTCCCGGGTTTCGACCGGCATGCGTTCGATCTGCCGGACCGGCCACACCGTGTCGAAGTGACCGAGCAAAAGAATCTGCGAGGAGCCACAGCCGAACTCAGCCAGGAGGTGATCGCCGCGATCCGTACGCGTCAGCGTCGACACGCGGCCGCCGATGGCGGCGAGCCGCGCGGCGATGGCGGAGCCGCAGCGATCGACGGCGGCTTTGTCGTCGGTCGGCGACTCGAGGCGGACGAGGCTCTCGATGGTCTCGAGCAGCCACGATCGCTCGGCGCGGCAGAATTCCCGGAGGCGTATAATTTCACTCATGCTGTGCGCTTTGCTTTTCGTCGCGGCCCTTCAATCCGCCGGGCAGCAGCAGCCGCCGCCTCCGGCTCTACCGCCGTTCCCGCGACCGGCGCCTCGAACGCCTCCCCCGACAACGACGACACCCGGCGAGCCGGCCAGGCCGGCGCCGCCCCCGACGACAACGACCACCACGACGAGCGCACCTGCGACGAGCACATCAGCGCCGAAAACCGCGGCACCGGAAGCAGCGCCGACCGAAGCGGAGCTGGGCGTGCCGATTTATCCCGGCTCGCAGTTCATCGCGTCGTACGATGCCGGCCGCGGGCAGCGATACTACATCTTCGGCGTCGCCGCGAGTTTCGTGCAAACGGTGGAATGGTATCGCGCGTTTCTCAAGCAGAAAGGCGAGCTCGTATACGACGTCCCGGCGACGCATGAGTTCGACGTCGGCAAGTATGACGAGGATCGGATGGCGTTCCCGCCCGGCGTCACCGTCAAGGACTATCAGTCGGAGATCTCACAGGGGTATCCGAACCCGAAGCGCGGCGCGCAGCCTGAACGCTTCCCGACCGTGCTGCAGATCGTACCGGTAACGACCCGGTAATCCCCCACCTGCCAGGCAATTACTCGGCGCGCAGCGCCTCGACGGGATCGATGCGCGTCGCGCGCAGCGCCGGCAGCAAAGCCGCCACCGCCGCCGCCGAAAACAGGACGGTCGCGGCCGCGACCAGCGCGGTTGGATCGGTGCCGCGAATGCCGTACATGAATCGATCCGCGAACCGGCCGGCCCACAGCGACACTGCAGCTCCGCCGGCGATCCCCGCGAGCACCGGTACGATTGCGCGCGTGCACGTGTGCAGGAGAATGTCGCGCCGGTGCGCGCCGAGCGCGAGGCGGATGCCGACTTCGCGGCGGCTGCGCGCGACGACGCATGCGACCAGGCCGTAGATGCCGACGACGGTCACCGCCAGGGCGACGCCGCCGAGCACGGTGAGGAGCGACGTGCCCAGACGCTGCGGCATCAGCACGCGGTCAATGTACTCGTCGAGAGGGCGCAGCTCGGTCAGCGGCAGCTGACGATCGATATCCGCGGCGACGCGATAGACGTCCGCGGTCGACGATGCGGCGGTCGTGCGTATGACAATCCGGCCGCTTCCGAGCGTTCCCGGAGCCGCGGCGCGTGGAATGTAGACACACGCGCGCTGATCGTCGAGCAGGTTCGCATAGCGGACATCGCGCACGACGCCCACCACCTCGAGATCATCGGTCAGCGGCAGAAAACCGATTCGGCGGCCGAGCGGATTCTGATCAGGCCAGAAGCGCCGTGCGGCCGACTCGCTGACGATCGCAATCCGTCGCGCCGCGCCGTCGTCGAGCGCCGTGAAACTGCGGCCCGAGACGAGCGGTTGTCTCAGCGTCGAGAAATAGTCGCCGCTGACCACGTTGACGAACGTCATGGCCGGCGAGGAGGCGCTCATGCCAGGCACGAATGAATCGACATTCCGGCCATCGATGCGCACGCTGGGCGTCGTCATCGCCAGGGCGCCAGTCAGCGGCGGCGCACCGTAGGCAGCGCCGACAACGCCGGGCAGCGAACGAATGCGATCGACCAGCTCGGCCTCGTAGCGTCTCGTTCGCGCGGCGTCGTATCCGCGCACGAGCGGATTGACCGAAACGACGACGAGGTGATGGGGATCGAAACCGAGGTCGATCGCCAGTGCACTCGACACGGTGCGGACGAACAGGCCGCAGCCGAATACGAGAACGAGGCAAAGGGCGACCTGTACGGCGACGAGCATCCGCGCCGTCCGCATACGCGGCGATCCACCGGACTGCCGGCGCAAGGCGGGAAGCAAATCACCGCGCGCGCCGCCGAGTGCGGGCGCCAACCCGCACAGCAGCGCGGATGCCATCGTCAGCAGCACGCCGGCGCCAACAAAACCGGTGTCGAACGCCGGCCGCAGGCTCGCAATTGCGATGCGGCCCGGCAGCTCGAACGACCCCAGCGCCGAATCGATCCACGCCGCGACGATCATCGCCGCGATGCCACCCGCCGCCGCGACGACGCCCGCCTCGATGAGCAGCTGCCGCGCGAGCCGCCAGCGGCCGCCGCCGAGCGCCGCGCGCACGGCGAGCTCCGTCCGTCGCTCTTCCACCCGCGCCAGCAGCACGCTGGTGAGGTTGGCGCACGCTATCAATAATGTGAGCGCCACCGCGCCGCCCAGCACCGCGGCGAACGTCGCGTTATCGGACCGCATCGGCACCGCGTTCTCGGCGATCGGCGCCACGCTCCTCGGCCGCGTGCGGCGCGGATCGGCAAAGAGCCCGTTGATCTCGTTCGACGCCTGCACCACGGTGACGCCGGGGCGCAGCCGTCCGATGATTGTGAGCCACGCCGTCGGCGAGAAGCCGCCCGTCACCGCATTCGAAAAGTAATTCCCGGGCGCAACGATCAGCCGGCGTGCGCTCTCAATCGGCAGAAACAATTCCGGCGGCTCGCCGCCCGGCTGCATCGCGGCCAGGGAGGCGGGCGCGACGCCGATGATCGTGACCGCCGCATCGCTCACCGTGATCGCGCGGCCGACGACGTGGGAATCGCGTGCGAATCGCGTCTGCCAGGCCCGTGCGCTGAGAATCGCCACCGGGGCGGCGCCGGCGCTGTCCTCGTCGGATCGGAAATCGCGGCCGACTTCCGGCGCCAGGCCGATCACGCGAAAGAAGTTTGCCGATACGAACGTCGCACGCGCCAGGACGACGCCGGCACCGTATGTCGTGGCGAGCGATCCCGAGCTGCCGAAGGCCGCCACCGGCGCGACGGCCGTGCTCGAGTCGCGCGCATGCAGGTACTCGTCGTAGCGAAACGACGTCCGGATGATCGGGATTCCGCTCGAGGGATATGGCTCCTGCACGACGACGAGCGATTGGGGGTCGGGAACGGCGAGCGGATGAAGGATGACGCGGTCGATCAGGCTGAAGACCGCGAGGTTGGCGCCGATGCCGAGCGCGAGCGTCGCCACCGCCGCGGCGCTCGAAACCGGTGTCTTTCGAAGCAGCCGCAGCGCGTAGCGCAGGTCGTTCACGCTTTCGATTCTACGTAGATCTCGCCTTTCTTCCGGAACTCCACCGACATTTCTTTCATGCCTGAGGCGGCGTACTCGCGAACCTGTTGAGTCAGCTCCATCGAGCAGAACTTCGGACCGCACATCGAACAGAAATGCGCGACCTTCGCGCCATCGGCCGGCAGCGTCGCGTCGTGATACGCGCGCGCGGTCACCGGATCCAGCGCCAGGTTGAACTGATCTTCCCAGCGGAACTCGAAGCGCGCCTTCGAGAGCGCATCGTCCCACTCGCGCGCGCGTGGATGTCCCTTCGCGAGGTCCGCGGCGTGCGCGGCGATCTTGTAGGCAATCACGCCCGCTTTCACATCGTCGCGGTTCGGGAGCCCGAGGTGCTCCTTCGGCGTGACGTAGCACAGCATCGCCGTGCCGTACCAGCCGATCATCGCCGCGCCGATTGCGGACGTGATGTGGTCGTAGCCGGGCGCGATGTCGGTCGTCAGCGGACCGAGCGTGTAGAACGGCGCCTCGTCGCACCATTCGAGCTGCTTCTCCATGTTCTCCTTGATGAGATGCATGGGGATGTGGC
>Ga0075425_100008295_pt1 | contig 11010 bp, 6 predicted proteins | sample SoiMethybrSBSTD4_FD_75300 | JGI IMG/M metagenome (GOLD analysis project Ga0075425, IMG submission 75300) | Bulk soil microbial communities from a Populus tree surrounding site in Tennessee, USA - Soil MetaG P. TD hybrid SBSTD4 | ecosystem: Environmental > Terrestrial > Soil > Tree plantation...
CCTTGGTCTTCGACGACTTGTGCACGAGATACGGATTTCCGCACGACGGGCACTCGAGGGGCGTGGGTTTGTCCCAACTGGCAAAGTCGCAGCCCTGCTGCGGCTCTCCCTCCACGGGGGTCTTGTAGTTGCTGCAGCCGTAGAAGACCTTCATGCGCTTGGTGACCTTCTCGACGATCTTGCCCGTCCCGCACTTCGGGCACGCCATGCCGATCGGGAATGCTTCGGTGTACTTGCACTCCGGGTAGTTGGCGCACGCCGCAAAACGTCCGTAGCGGCCGCTCTTCGCAATCAGCTGTGATCCGCAGCGGGGGCACACGCCCTCGATGTGCACGCTCGGGGACTGCTCGGTCAGCGGGCGCGAGAACTTGCACTCGGGATACGCCGGGCACGCGAGGAACTGCCCGTTACGCCCCCACTTCTTGACCAGGTTGCGGCCGCACTTGTCGCACTTGACGTCGGTCTCTTCCTGCAGGTCGTTCTTGAGCCCGGCCTTTTTCTCATCGATGTGATCGAGCGATTCCTTGAAGGGACCGTAGAACTCCTTCACGACCTTCTGCCACTTGAAGTCTCCGTCCTCCACCTTGTCGAGCTCCTGCTCCATCTGCGCGGTAAAGGACGTGTCGAACACTTCGGGGAAGAAACGCTCGAGCGTCTTCCAAACCTGCCGGCCCAGCGTGGTGGGACGGAGGCGCCCTTCCTCCTTCTCGACGTACTCGCGCTCCTGGATGATGGAGACGATGTTCGCATACGTGCTCGGGCGCCCGATGCCTTTGTCCTCCAGATCCTTGATGAGAGTCGCCTCGGTGTAGCGCGGCGGCGGCTCGGTGAAATGCTGCGAGCCGTCGATGTTCTTGAGCTTGAGCGCATCCCTGGCGTTGACGGCCGGAAGCTCTCCGCCTTCGGCGTCGAGTTGTTCCTCGTATACCGAGAGGAAGCCCGGGAACGTCATGACACGACCGTTGGCCTTGAGCGTGTAGTCGCCCGCCTGCACGAGCACCTCGGTGGTGTCGTAACGCGCGCTCTCCATCTGCGAGGCCACGAAACGGCGCCAGATCAGATCGTAGAGCGCGTGCAGATCCTTGGTGAGCTGGCCCTTGAGCGATTCGGGCGTGCGCGTCACATCCGACGGGCGGATGGCTTCGTGCGCGTCCTGCGCCTTGGCGCTGGTCTTGTACTCGCGCGGTTTCTCCGGTCGGTAGTCGTTGCCGTACTGTTTGGCGACGAAATCGCGCACCGAATCCAGCGCCTGCTCCGCCACGCGCACCGAATCGGTGCGCATGTAGGTGATGAGCCCGACGCGGTCGTCGCCGCCGACGTCGACACCTTCGTACAGCTGCTGCGCCAGCATCATGATCTTCTTGGCCGAGAAGCGCAGGCGGCGCCCGGCGTCGCGCTGCATGCTGCTGGTTATATAAGGAGGCTGCGGGTTGCGGCGGCGCTCCTTGCGCTCCACCGACGTCACCTGGTAGCTGCTCTTGCGCAGCTCGGCCAGGACGGCGTCGGTTTCCTTCTGGTTCGCGAGCTCGATCTTCTTGCCGGCTTTCTCGAACAGCTTCACCGGGAGCTCGGCGCCCGACGGTGTGAGCAGGATCCCTTCCACGGTCCAGTATTCGACTGCGGTGAAGGCTTCGATCTCGGACTCGCGCTCACACACAAGGCGCAGGCCCACCGTTTGCACGCGCCCCGCGCTCAGTCCGTAGTAGAAGATCTGCCAGAGAATGGGGCTGATCTTGTAGCCCACCAGCCGGTCGAGGATGCGGCGCGCCTGCTGCGCATCGACCTTGTTCATGTCGACTTCGCCCGGCTTCAGGATCGCGCTCTGGATGGCGCCACGCGTGATTTCATTGAAGACGATGCGCTTCACGTTCTTCTGCACGGGTGCTATGTAGTCGCGGATGTGCCACGCGATCGCTTCCCCTTCGCGGTCCAAGTCGAGCGCGAGGAAGACTTCGTCCACGGCCTTCGCGTCCTTCTTGATCTGGTCGAGAATCTTCTTCTTGCCGCGCGAGATCACGTACTCGGGTTCGAAGCCGTTGTCGGGATCCACGCCCAGCTTGTTGGTGGGCAGGTCCATGACGTGCCCCACCGACGCCACCACCTTGAATCCCTTGCCCAGGAATTTCTTGATGGTGTTCGCCTTGGCCGGCGACTCAACGATGACAAGTGAACTTTTGCTCATAGTTTTCCTGCATGTTCCCAAAAACAAGAATCGCAAGATCGGAAGGTCTTGCGTCAGTTTCGGTCAGATTCTGTGACTCTATATAATGCTTAAACCGGCTCGCTGTCGGCGTCAAATCCGCCGAACACATCCTCCTCGAGATCACCGGGATCCTTGTCAAAGATCACCGCATACGCGATCGACTTCACGTCCTCGATGCCCACCTTGTCGCCCCCCATCGGGATGGCGCGCGCGACGATGGTTTCAAACTGACGGGCATCGATGAGGCCGAGGTTCTGCAGGCGGTAGAGGTAGCCGCACGCCTCGGTCGAAAGACTCATACGCTCGAACTCGCTCAACACGCGAGTGCTCATCGGTCGCTGCAGGTCGCGCGGCGCGGGGCGCGACGAAAACCAGAACACGGCATGCCCGATCTCGTCGGAGGAGTACCCCCGGCTCGACAGCTCCTTGTCGTACTCGACGTGCTGGCGGTCTGCGCCGTGGCTCATCTCCGCAACCAGCACCACGAGATCCATCAGGCGTGTCCACATATTAGTGTCTCCCGCATCCCGGACCTTGCAGGGGGTGTCCGCATCCGGAAAAGGGAGTGAAACATATACCGAGGATTTCGGACCGGGCAACTGGCAATTTACTGACCCCGGGTGTAAAGGCCCAGGACAGGTCAGCTAACTGTTTGCCCCACAACAGTTTTTGTACTTCTTTCCGCTCCCGCACGGACACGGATCGTTGCGCCCGACCTTCTTTTCGCTGCGGACGACCGTCCCCTTCTGGGGCTGGTCGCGGAGTACAGCGCTGGTCGCCTCGGTGGCGCCACGGCCCTGGCCGAACGGATTCGGGCGCGCGGCGCGTGGGTCCGAAACCGGGGGCGGCGCGCTCTCCTCGGCCGGCGCGGGCGCTGACTGGGCGATCGGCGCCGCTTCATGGTGGACGGCGCGGGCCCGGCTCAGGTCGGCGGTGGGACGGGGCGCGGCGGCCAGGCGGGCATGGAACATGGCGTGCAGCGCGTCGCGGTCGATGCGTTCGTTCAAATCACTAAAAAGGGCGAAGGCCTCGCGCTTGTATTCCACCAGCGGATCTTTCTGCGCGTAGGCGCGCAGGTGGATGCCTTCCTTGAGCGAATCGAGCTCGTGCAGATGATCCATCCACTTCTCGTCGATGACCTGGAGCAGCACGAATTTCTCGAACTCCGGCACCATGTCGGGATTCGCGAACTCCCGGCCGAGGAAATCCTCGCGCATGCGCAGCGCTTCGTGGGCGCGCGACTTGAGGTGCTCGCGCAGCTCGTCGATCGAGTCGGACATGTCCTCGGGCAGTGCGAACGAGTACAGAAACGTCGATTCGAGCTGCGCGATGAGCTCGGAACGCCGCTGGTTCTCGGGCAGCTCGGATCCGTCGATGAAACGCTGGACGGCGCCTTCGATGTGGTCGTCGACCATGGTCTCTATGATGGTGCGCAGGCTGGTCGCGTCGATTACTTCGTTGCGGCGCCCGTAGATCACCTCGCGCTGGCGGTTCATCACATCGTCATAATCGATGAGGCGCTTGCGGATCTCGAAGTTGTGCGCCTCGACGCGCTTCTGTGAACGCGCAATGCTCTTGGTGACGAGCGGGTGCGTGATGACCTCGCCCTCCTTCACGCCCAGGCGGTCCATTACGCCCGCAATGCGGTCGGAACGGAACAGCCGCATGAGGTCGTCTTCGAGCGAAATGAAGAACTCGGACTCGCCGGGATCGCCCTGGCGGCCGGCGCGGCCGCGCAGCTGCCTGTCGATGCGGCGGGATTCGTGCCGTTCGGTGCCGATGATGTGCAGTCCGCACGGCACGTCTTTCTCGCACTCGTTGGTGTCGACCGAGCTGCCGTCCTTGGTCTTCCAGTCGGTGCGACCGGTGCCGATGCCGCACTCGGCGCAGCGCACCACCGAGGCCTCGAGCTTGATGTCGGTGCCGCGACCCGCCATGTTGGTGGCGATGGTCACCGCGCCCGCGCGTCCCGCGCGCGCCACGATCTCGGCTTCCTGCTGGTGATACTTCGCGTTCAACACGTTGTGCGCGATACCGCGGCGCTTGAGGAGGCGCGACAGCGTCTCCGACACTTCGACGCTGATGGTGCCCACCAGCACCGGGAGCTTCTTTTCGTGGAGGCGCGCGATCTCGTCGATGATGGCGTTGTATTTCTCGCGCTTGGTGCGATAGACGAGGTCGTCCATGTCCATGCGCCTGACCGCCTCGTTGGTGGGGATCACCTGCACGTCGAGCTTGTAGATCTTGTGCAGCTCCTCCGCCTCGGTTTCCGCGGTGCCGGTCATGCCGGCCAGTTTCTCGTACATGCGGAAGTAATTCTGCAGCGTGATGGTGGCGAGCGTCTGGGTCTCGCCCTCGATCTTCACGCCCTCCTTGGCTTCCAGCGCCTGGTGCAGACCATCCGAGAAGCGGCGGCCCGGCATGAGGCGGCCGGTGAACTCGTCGACGATCATCACCTTGTCGTCCTGCACGACGTACTCGTTGTCCTTCTCGAACAGCGTGTACGCGCGCAGGAGCTGGCTGAAGTTGTGAATCGATTCCGAGCGCTCGGCAAAACGCCGGTACGCGAGATCCTTCGCTTCCACGCGCTGCGTGGGGTCGAGTGACTCGTCGGAATCGATGGCGTGAATCTGCTCGGAGAGGTCGGGCAGGATGAACTGCTCGCGATCCTCGGCCGAGAGCGCTTCGCGCCCCTTCTCGGTGAGGTTGATCGTGTTCGCCTTCTCATCGATGGCGAAGTAGAGCTCCTCATCGAGGTCGGTGAGCAGCTTGTCGCGCATGAGCTCGACTTCGATGTGCTGGGTCAGCTTCTCGGTGCCCGTTTCGGTCATGAGTTTCATGAAACGGTTGTTCTTGGGGGCGCCGCGCTTGGCCTTGAGGAGCGCCCGCGCGACTTCTTCTTCCTTCTCGGCGTTCTCGCGCTCTTTCTCGGCAAATGCAACCAGGTCGTTGACCAGCCGCGTCTGCAGCCCGACCACACGCTCGACCTTGGGCTTGAGGCGCGCAAACAGGTCCGACGACTGGCTGTGCGAGACGGGGCCCGAGATGATGAGCGGAGTGCGCGCTTCATCGATCAATACGCTGTCCACTTCGTCGACGACCGCGTAGGCGTGGCCGCGCTGCACACGATCCTCGGCGCGCGTCTTCATGTTGTCGCGCAGATAGTCGAAGCCGAATTCATTGTTGGTGCCGTAGGTGACGTCGCACTCGTAGGCCTGCTTGCGCACTTCGTTGGGCTGGTCGGCCTGGATGCACCCCACCGTGACACCGAGCGTGCGCAGGAGCTCGCCCATCCATTCCGAATCGCGGCGGGCCAGGTAGTCGTTCACGGTGACCAGGTGCACGCCGCGCCCGCTGAGGGCGTTCAGGTACAACGGCATGGTGGCGACCAGTGTCTTGCCTTCGCCCGTGGCCATTTCGGAGATCTTGCCCTCGTGCAGCACGATGCCGCCCACGATCTGCACGTCGTAGGGCACCATCTCCCACGCGGTGGGAATGCCGCACACGTTCCAGGACGTGCCCACCAGCGCCTTGCAGGCCATCTTGACCAGCGCATAGGCCTCGGGAAGGAGGCCGTCGAGAGTCTCCCCCGCCGCCAGGCGGGAACGGAATTCGTCGGTCTTGGCCCGGAACTGTTCGGGCGTATACCCCTCGTACGAGGCCGCGTGGCGGTTGACCTCGTCCAGGGTGGGGGCATGGCGCGAAAAGTCGCGCTGGGATTTCGGTTTGAAGATTTTCTGAAGGAAACTCATCGGGCTCGTGTGCCTTTCCAGTGAAACCAATGCAAGGTAGCAAACACACGCCACGCGCGCAAGACGCCCTCCTGCATCAGGTTCCGGAGGAAGTCGCGTGCCGGGCTAGGATTTCGGCGATTCGAGACAGTAGAAGCGGCCGGCGTTGTTGCCAAAGAACACGTGATCGTCGACCACCGCGGGAGACGAGAAGATCGCCTCCCCGGTCTCGTACCGGTCGATGAGCGCGCCGCTGGAAGCGTCGAGGCAGTACACGAAGCCGTCGTACGAAGTGACCACCACCCGATTGTCGCTGACCGAAGGCCGGGAGAGAATGACGCCTTCGGTGTCGAAGCGCCAGACAAGTTCCCCGCTCTTTGCATCTATACAATAGACACGGCGGTCACCCGCGCCCGCATACACGCGCCCGCCGTCAAGCACCAGCCCGGAATTGACCGCACCGCCCGCGCGATACGTCCAGCGCGACTTGCCGCGCGCGAGATCGACAGCCATGATGTCGCCGCGCGGCGATCCCACCACCGCCATGTCACCATCGGTGGCGGGCGAGGCGGCGATCGCTCCACCCACCGTGACGAACCATTTGCGCGCGCCGGTCGCTTCATCGAGCGCGTACAAGCGTCCATCCTGCGACGGCACCAGGAACAATCCATCGGCCGCCACAATCCCGCCGCGCACGCCCCCGCGCGTGGAGAACTTCCACAGCACGCGGCCGGTGTCGAGCGAGAGTGCGTACACGCGGCCGGTGACCGTGCCCACGGCGATGCGCTCGTTTGTCACCGCCGGCGTGCTCACGATCTTCTCGCGCAGTGCGCGCTTCCAGACCGGCGTTCCGCTCCCGGCACGAAGCGACACCACGTTGCCCGCGTAGTCGGCGGCCACCACGACACCGTTCTTGAAGACCGGCGATGCGCCCACGCCTCCCTGGGCGGCGTACGTCCACTGGCGCGAGCCGTCGCTGCGCGCATACGAATACACTTTGCCGTCGCGGCCGCCGAACACCACCGCGTCACCCGCGACCACCGGCGAGGACGTCACCGCGGCGCGAAATGATTCCTGCCACGACACGTCGAAGCCACGCTTCGGCACCGGTGCGGGTGCGGGGGCCTGTACCGGGGCCTTCTCCTCGGCGCTGGTGTCGGGAACCGCCCGCTTCTCGAGCGCCGGCGGCGGCGTCTCCTTGAGCGCGGTTTCGTCGACGTTCTTCTTGGCGCCGTTGTCCATCGCGGAGCGCCAGTATCCAAACCCCGCCAACCCTGCGACGAGCACCACGGCGCCGGCGACGCCCAGCACCGCGCTGCGCGGCACGCGCCCGCGCGGGCGCCCCTCATCGAAAGAACGCGCCGCTGCGGCTTCTGCCCCGGCCAACGCCGGATCGAGCGCCAGCAACAGCACGCTGTGACGCAGTCGCTCCACCCCAACCCGTTCCGACATGCGGCTCGTCGCATGCTCCGCCGCATCGACACTGGCCGCCATGTCGTCGGCGGCGCCACCCAGCAGGAGCTCGCGCGGCGCCGTCTCACCCGCCAGCGCCGTGACGCGGTACATCACGAGCGATTCGGGCAGCGTCTGCGCGAACAGGTCGTGCTGCGAGCGCGAGGTTTCGATGGGAACCTCAATGACTCCGTCGATGCCCGCCGTCACGAGCGGAACGAAGACTCCCTTCCAGCGCACGCGGGTGGATGCGCCGCGCGCACACAACACGTACACGGCATCGGGTTCACGCAGCGCCACGTAGATCCCCAGGCCCTCGATGTCGTCGAGCCGCGTATCCACGGCGCGTGACATCGCCTCGAAGGCGCGCACGCGATCGCGCAGAAACGTCGGCGCTCCCGTCACGCGCGAGGTCGCGAGGTATGCGGAAACCGTGTCACGGAAACAGGCGAGGAGAAAACGCCGGCGCGGCTCATGCGCGCGCGCGGAAACGTCCTGCATGAGCAGGTAAAGCCCGCGCCCGCCGCTCGATTGCTCGCGATAAACGAGATCGGCTTCGGTGCCCGGCTCCAGCGCCGCGGGAACAAATGCAACGTCGTGACTCATGGCCATGCGAGGGCCCGAGCCTAGGCGGCACACTTTCAAACTGTCAATGTTTTAGGAGCGACGGGTACTGCGGCTCGGTCCGTGCCGTTTGACGACCACGGTGGAGCGTTCCGGCTTCTCTTCCGGTTTGGAGCGGCGGAACATTCCGAACAAACCGCCCCCGCCCGGCTTGGCACCGGGCGCGCCGTTGGAACCGGTCTTGTTGTTCTTTGCATCCTTCAGATACTTCCCGGCCACCGGGTGATCGGGATCCCACTTGAGCGCCTCTTCGAAGGATTCCATCGCGGTGCTGGTCAGTCCGGCCTGCATGTAGACGAAGCCGAGATTGGCGTGGTAGTCGGCGTTGTAGAATTCCATTTCCAGCGCCTTCTTGCACGCGTCGCGCGCTTCGTGCAGCTGTGTTTTCAACACGCCCAGCGCGAAGCCGTACCAGCTGTGGTACGCCGGATTGGAATCGTCGTATTTGATGGCTGCCTTGAGCAGGACAACCGCCTTGTCGTAGCGGTTCTGCCGCATGGCCGCGCGCGCCTGCTCGTAGGAAAGATGGCCCGAGCGCTTGTCGGCTTCGCGCCGTTCCGCAATCGAGCCGCTGCCGCTTTTCTTCTTGAGGCGCTCGTCGAACTCGCGGCGCTGGATCGGATCGCTCAACACGGCGAACGCCTCGTTGATGAGCTTGAAGTCCACGCCGCCCTTGCCCGTGGTCTCGCCCGCGACATCCGGGTGGTGCAGCTTGGCGAGCTTGAAGTACGCCTTCTTGATCGCGTCCGAGTCCGCCGTCGGCCAGACGTTCAAGACTTCGTAGTAGTCGATGAACTTGGTGTTCTGTTCCATGATCAACGGCTCCCGGCGCGCGGCGCGCTACTGCGCGGGGTTTCCTCCCCCAACCAGGCGCAGCTCGTGCAGCAGATTGTTGGCGAGCTGGTTGTCGGGCTGCACCTTCAGCACCAGGTCCAGCTGGGCCTGTGCCTCGTCGTAGCGCGAGTTCTCATAATAGAGGAGCGCCAGGTTCAGGCGCGCCTTGAGGTAGTACGGATTGATCTTGAGCGAGATCTCGAACTCGTGCACGGCGTCGTCCACCATGCCGTTGTTGCCGTAGGCGATGCCGAGGAAGTTGTGCAGGTCCGGGTAGTCCGGCTTGAGCGCGATCGCTTTCTTGAGCTCACGGATCGCCTCTTCGGTGTTGCCTTCCTGGATGGCCTCCACCGCCAGCTCCTTGCTGATCTGCGCCGAACTGGGGCGCTCCTCGATAAGCTCGGAGTACAGGCGCGAAATCTCATCCTCGCTGCCGGCGCGCAGCGCGAGCACGAGCGCGTCGAGATTCTCGCGGTAGAAATTGGGGCAGCTCTGCTTGGCGTCGAGCGCCTCGCGCACGGCGGTTTCGCGCTCACCAAGACGGTGCGCGATCAGCGACACGTACACGCGCGAGCGGAAGAACTTGTTGTTGATGTCGAGTGAATTGCGGAAGCAGCGCGCCGCATCCTCGAGACGGCGCTCGCTGGCGTACAGGACGCCCAGCTTGTAGTGGAGATCGGCAAACATGGGCTTGATGCGCACGGCCGATTCCATCTCGCGGATGGCACCCTCGGTGTCTCCGGCGTTGCCGCATTGCTGCGCGAGCGCCACGTGCGCTTCGCAGGTGTACAGATCGAGCGTGGCGCGGTCGATGTCGCCCGCATCCGTGGCCATCGACTGCAGTTCCTGGAATCGCTCCAGCGCGCGACCGTACTCGCCCGAGTTGAACAGGTTGAGGGCGCGCGAAAACTCGCTCTTGGGAATGAACGTGAACAGACGTTTCAGAAACATGGCGTCTTACCCCTGCAGGAACCGGGCCGCCAGCTGCATGGCGATGCCGCTGAAGATCGGGACCCGCATGTTGTCGTCGAGTGGTGACGGCATGATTTCCGCCACCGTCGCCGTTACCGCACCCACCACCGCCAGCCATGGCGACGGGAGCAGCGGCCAACCGACCATGAGACACACCGCGAGGCAGGCGATGCTGCCCTCGGGACTCTTTCCCCAGAACCGCGGTGTACCGAACCGTTTCCCGATGATCGCCGCGGCCGCGTCGCCGAGCACCAGGTACGCGAGCGCCGCGATGGCGATGGCGCGGTCAAACACAACCACACTGAGCAGCGCCGCGATCATGTAGTGCGTCGAGCCGAGCAGGTGCTCCTCTTCGTGCGGCCGTATCACCGACCGGAAGAGCCTCAGGAAAAAACCGCGCAGGCGGCGATCACTGAGCCGGAGCAAATCGACTGCGACCGTGGCAAAAGTAGCAAGTATGAGGCCAAGGAGTGCCGTGGTGTGGGGCATGATGTATACCCACACCGGAACGATGATCATGCCGAGGTGAAATGACTTGCGCTGCAGCTCCTGGCGCATGGGCATGCGCGCCGGGACGGGATTATGGCCGTTGGGTGGAGACTCCATGGCCGTGCGATGGTAGCGCGGCGTCAGGAAGTTGGTAAGAAAAAGATTCCGGGTGGGATGCGGCGGAGAGGAATTGACCGCTCAGCGTGGCATGTTGCTGGCCGATGCGTCGTCGAAGTAGAGCGCGTGGTAAACGTTTGCCGATTCCACCACGCGCTTCACATATCCGCGCGTTTCCTTGTAATCGATCGACTCCACCGCGTCGATGGCGGCGTCGCCGGCGGTGCCGGGGCGGATCCACTGACTGGCCGCGGCGGGGCCCGCGTTGTAGGCCGCCAGCATCCACACCACGCTTCCCTTTCCGGCACGCAGGAGATCCGCCGCATACCAGGACCCGATGGATACGTTGACGATCGGGTCGCCCAGGCGGTCGCCGGCTTCGGGCGAGAGATCCACCTTCTTCGCGATTTTGCGCGCGGTCTCGGGCATCAGCTGCATCAATCCCACCGCGCCCGCACGCGAGACCACGTCGTTGTCGAAGCAGCTCTCCTCGCGCATCATGCCGTAGAGCACGTACGGCGCGATGCCCTCGCGCCCGGATGCGGTCACGACCTGCACCGGGTACGGCACCGGGTGCGTGAGATAGCG
>Ga0075425_100008296_pt1 | contig 11009 bp, 12 predicted proteins | sample SoiMethybrSBSTD4_FD_75300 | JGI IMG/M metagenome (GOLD analysis project Ga0075425, IMG submission 75300) | Bulk soil microbial communities from a Populus tree surrounding site in Tennessee, USA - Soil MetaG P. TD hybrid SBSTD4 | ecosystem: Environmental > Terrestrial > Soil > Tree plantation...
CGTGACGGCACCACGAGGACGACATGGAGGAATGACATGAGCACACGTACGCAAGGCGTTTCGCCGTCCGAGCTCGAGGACGACGATCTGCGTCAGGAACTCGAGCAGCTGTACCAGACCCGAGAGGACACGTTCCTCAACGGCAGCGAGCAGGCGCTCGAGGAGCACACGCATCGTATGTTCGAGCTCGAGAAGGAATACCTCGAACGCTTCCCGCGCGAAACGCGTCCGGCTGCGCAGCGCACGCGCGAAGGAGCACGATCGCACGAGACGGTTCCCGGAACGAAATCCAAGCCGCAGGAGTCGACCACCAGGCCAAACGCCTGACGATCGTGATCAGGGGGTTGCCTCGGGGGCGTTGGGTGCGATAGGAATCGCCCCCGTTATGCGCAGCCGGAAGCTCGGCCGCACCGTCTTTCGCGGAAGCATCGCGGGGGTCCTCTCACTCATACTCTTCGCCGGGCCCGCCGTCGCCGGCCCCGCGCAGACCCGCGTGCGGATCCGCAACGCAAAGCAGCAGCTCTCCGCGCTCGAGTCTCAGGTCGCCTCCCAGCAGAGCGCGATCGCGTCGCTCGCCGTTTCGATGCGCGTGCTCGCCGCGCACGTCTCGCACGCACAGCGGGACGTCGCCCTGGTGCAAGCACGCGTCGAGGCGACGCAAGCCGAACGTGCCGCGGTCCAGCAACGGCTGGCCTCGATCCAGAACCAGATAGCCGACGCGGCCTCCGAGGCGTACATCCGCGGCCCGGGCTACGCCGTCGAGGCGGTGCTCCAGCAGGACTCCCTCGCCGACGCGAGCAACGTGATGGGCTACGCCGCCGCGATCTCGCGGCATATGCGCGCCCTCGCCGACGCCGCGCGCATCGCGGCCGCGCGGCTGCTCGCCCAGACCCGACAGCAGAAGTCGCTCCTGCACCAGCGGGCCGAGGCGCTCGAGGGGTTGCGGTCGGCGCAGACCGCACTGTCGCACGCCTTCATCGAGGACCAGGCTCGGCTGTCGTGGCTCGCGCAGGCGCAGGTCAAAGCCGCGACGTTGCTCGCGCGGCTGCGCGTGCAGCTCCGAGCCGAGGAGCTCGCCGCCGCGCTGCGCGCGTTGTCCAACGGCACGCCGATGTCGTTCGGCCGGTGGGCGAGCGCATTCCTCGGACGCCTGGGCGCGCCGATCGAACGCAACAACCTCGTCGCCGTCGTTTCCTGGGAAACCGCCGAGTTCACGATGGCGCGGTGGAACCCGCTCGCGACGACGTACCCGATGCCCGGCGCGACCGCGTTCAACGGCTCGGGCGTGCGGAACTACGTGTCGCTCTCGCAAGGCTTGCAAGCGACGATCGCCACGCTCCGGGCGCCGGGGCACGGCTACGGCGCGATCCTTCGTGATCTCGCGCGCAACGCCGACCCGATGGACACCGCACAAGCGATCAACGCATCGGGTTGGTGTCACGGCTGCGCGAACGGACGCTACGTGATCGACCTCGTCCCTGTCGTCGAGCGCTACTTCGAAAGCTACGCGCGCTCCCGCGCCGGCTCGTGACGAACGCGGCGCCGGACGACGCCGCCGCAGCCATCCAGAACGTCGTTCGTTCGACCGTGCCGTTGCTCGGCGCGATCGGGATGGAGGTCGTCGAGGCCTCGCCGGGGATGGTGCGCACGCGGCTGCCGTTCCGACCCGAGAACGGTAACCACATCGGCACCGTCTACGCCGGTGTGCTGTTCTCGTTCCTCGAGGCGAGCGGCGGCGCGTTGGTGCTCATGGCGTTCGACGTCTCGCGCTGGATCCCCGTGATCGTCGAAGGGACGATCCGCTACGCGCGTCCGGTCACCGGCCCGATCGAGTGCGCGCTGTCCGTCACACCGTCGGATCGCGACGCGGTGCACGCGGCTCTTAACGCCGACCCGAAATACCGTTGGGTGCTGACCGCGGCGGCGACGGATGCCGACGGCCGTTCGATGTGCGAGGCGGATCTCGTTTATCGCTTCCGCGCGATCGGCTGATCGCTTTCTGGAAGGACCTGCGTCAGCCTGCGAGCGTGATCGGCTTCGCGCACGGAAGCGACACGATGAATGAGCTACCCCTGCCCTCTTGCGATTCGACTCGCACGTCTGCGCCCATGCGGTGACAGAGCTCCTTCACGAGGAACAGGCCGGTGCCGAGCCCGCCGGCCTCGCGCGTCGTAGCAGGGTCGGTCTGAACGAACGCTTGGAAGATCCGCTCCAGCTGATCGGGAGCGATGCCGCGGCCGCGGTCGCGGACCGTCACCTCGACGCGGTCGCCGGAACGCCGGGTGACGACCTCGATCATCGACCCCGCCGGTGAGAACTTGCGGGCGTTCGACAATAGATTGCCGAACACCTGGCGCAAGCGGTCGGCGTCGGCGAGGACCTGGGGCAGATCCGGTTCAGACGAGCGCTCGATCGGGCGCTCGTCGCGGACGCCGACGGCGGTGACGTCGTCGAGGACCGTTTCGACGTCGGCCGGGCGGACGTCGAGCACCAACGCCCCGCGCTCGATCAGCGACAGGTCGAGGAGATCGCCGATCATCCGTGACAGCCACCTGCTCGCGCGCCACATACGCCGCCCGAACTCGGTCACCAGTTCTGGCGAGAGCGCGTCGCCGCGGTGCGCGAGCACCTCGGCGAACCCGGCGAGTGTCGTCAAAGGCGTCCGCAGCTCGTGGGAGACCATCGACAGGAAGTCGTTCTTCATCTCGTGCGCTGCGTGGAGCTCCTCGATCGTCGCGAGCTCGCGCGCGTAAAGCTGCGCGTTCTGCACCGCGGCCGCGATCGCCGGGGCGAGCGCCGTCACCAGCCCGCGCGCCGCCGGCGGGAAGCCGTCGATTTCGGTGGAGTCGACCTGGAGGATGCCGATCGGCCGCCCGGAAAGGATCAACGGCACGCCGAAGTAGCTGCGGATGCCGGGGCTGAGCGCGCGACGGCCCGGCGCGGGAACCCGCGGATCGAGGAGGATGTCCGGGATGTAGATCGGCTGCCCCGTGAGGGCGATGATCCCACCGACCCCTTGCCCCACCGGCACGCGGAGCTCGTACGCCTCGCGCGGCGCCGGCGGGTCGGCGGCCACGAGCGCGAGGCCGTCATCGCGGAGGAGCTGGATCGATCCGCCGCCGAACGGCACCAGACGACGTAGCCCGGCGAGGCTGGTCTGGAGGACCTCTTGGAGGTCGAGGCTGCCGGTGATGTCGCGCGCGAGCTCCAGGATCGGGAGCAGGTCGCCGTCGTCCGTCATCGTCGACCCCGCGCGCAGCCCCATGTCGCGATGGAACCACGCGTCCGTTCCGCGGTCCATGCCGAAAACTACGTAGTGCGTGACGAATTGTCTGCCGAGCAAGCCGTCGGTTCGACGCGGGCAGGGCTCTACGCGGCGGCCCGATACGGGGAGCCGCTGGCACTCCAGATGCGGGCCAGGATGTCCGCGCCGTCCCGGTAGTCGACGAATCGGGGACGGTGCGCGTCGGCGATCCGCACGGGCACGAAGGACGCGGCGACGAGCTTGGACCCCCAGAACGTCAGCGAGAGCGCGGCTCCTTCCTGGGTCTCGGTCGACCAGGTCTGGTCGAACACGAAATTGCCGAGGCTGTACGCGATCAGGTGACCTTTGTAGATCTCGGCGCCCTGGACCCAATGCGGATGCGTGGCGATGAGCATGTCGGCGCCGGCGTCGATCAGCGCATGCGCGACCCGGATCTGATCGGGGTTCGGGTGCGAGTGGTACTCGAGTCCCCAGTGCGGGTAGACGATCACCACGTCGGCCATCGCGCGCGCCCGTCGCACCTCGTCCTCGACGACCGCGAGACTCGCGGCGCTGAAGGGGAACCAGGGCGCCATGTCGATGCGCACGGCGCCGGTCTTGGCGGGCCCCGCCGGCGGGGTCCCGGTGATCGCGTTGAAGGAGACGAACGCGAATCGGATGCCGTTGCGTGTCACGACGGCAGGCGCCGTCGCGCCGGCGAGGTCCGCCCCGGCGCCGGCCACCGCGATGCCGCCGTCGCGGAGGTACTTCACCGTCTCGAGGAGCGTGCCGGCACCGTAATCACCGGCGTGATTGTTCGCCAGCGACAGGAAGTCGATGCCCGCGTATCGGAACCCGGCGACCACGCCGGGCCGCGACACGAACCGCGTCCCGCCGGGCTGCGGATGCGCGTCGTGCGAGATCGTGCCCTCGAAGTTGCCGAAAGCAAGGTTCGCTCCCGCCAGCTCGCCGCCGACGTCTCGGAACGGCGACAGGAAGTCGCCGCTCGCCCGGATCTTCTTGTCCACCGTGCGCGAGGTCATGATGTCCCCGAACGCGATCGCGGTGGTGACGCGCACTGGAGGCGTCGCCGCCGGAACGCGGAGCGGGTACGACACCGGGTCGCGCACCGGGTCGACACCGGCAACGGTCGCAGCGCGGACGGCCGGCGAGAGCGTGTCGCCGGTGACGATCGCGATCGTGGAGGGATCGTCCGCGACGGCGTCGGCGGCTTGTTGCTCCGTGCGTTCGATCGTGACGTTCGGCGGGACGTGACCGGCGAGCAGCCAGATCCCTGCCGCGCGCGCCGCAGCCGCCGGGCCGAGCACCAGCCGTACGCGCACCGCCCTGCCGTCGAGCGAGCGCCACGAGTCGATAGCTCCGTTTATGAGCGAGTAAGCCTGGTCGAACGACAACGCCGTCGCCGGGCGCGTGGGATGGACGACGAACGCCAGCGGCTCGCTCGCCCCGGGAGATCGCCGGGAGGGCGTGCGGAGCTCGCGCGCAGCCAACGGACGTGCGATCGATGCAAGCGGGAACGCTGTGATCGAGGCGAGCAGCCCGGTGACGAGGGCGCTCCGCAAGGCTCGAGTGCGCATCGCGGGCGAGGTCACGGCGACGCGCGGATGGTAGCAGCGCGTCCGCATCGTTCCTCGTTAGGGCGCCGAAATCGGGCTCGCTCGGAATGGTAGTTGCGCCCCAGGGCGATGGGGAGTACAAATGGCCGGTCGCACGGCTCCCATTTTGGGCCGTGCGTCGTCCTGTCGGGACACGAACGCCAGGACAGACGGACAAAAGGTCCCGCCTCAGCGGGGTGGTTGTTAACGGGAGAGTGGATTGTACGAGCGCCCCACGAAGGTCTGTCTCGTCTCGGGAGCCGCTGAAGGCGACTCCGAACTAACGGCGTTCGATAACGCTCTGCTCAAGGCCGGCATCGGCCACCTCAACCTCATCGCGGTCACCAGCATCTTCCCGGAAGGCGCGTCGCTTTCTGCCCTGCCCGAGATCGCCACCGGCACGCTCACGCCGACCGTCTACGCGAAGATGGTCTCCGAGAGCCCCGGTGAAACCATCTCCTCTTGCATCGGCGTCGGCGTGACGTCCAAAGGCGGCGTGCTCATGGAAGCGCACGGGCCGTGGACCGCCGAGCAGATCGAGGACAGGGTTCGTCTCATGGTCGATGAGGGGATGAGGAAACGCGGACTCGAGCCTTACGAATTGCATTTCGCTACTTCCGAACACGTCGTAGAGAAGATCGGAAGCGCGGTCGCGGCCGCGGTGTTGTGGAGGGGGTGATCGGACGTTGAACGCACTTGGTCGGCATTTCCTCGTCGAGCTTTGGGAGGCCTCCAATCTCGACAATCCACCGGTAGTTGAAGAGGCTTTGGTCGAAACGGTTCGCCGTTCGGGTGGGACCCTTCTCGATACGAAGATCGTCGAGTTCCCGAACGGAGCGTGTTCGGGCGTCGCGATCATCGCCGAGTCGCACCTGACGATCCACACCTGGCCGGAGTATGGCTACGCGGCGGTCGATCTGTTCACGTGTTCGAAGGACATGGACGCGGACGCGGGTATCGACACGCTGAAGAAGTACTTCAGTCCCGGCCGGATCCAGATCGTCGAGGTCAAGCGCGGCCTGAGCGCGTAACCGACCCCGCCGCATCGCTTCGACGTCCATCGTGGCCGAGCGCCGCTTCGCCGAAACGCCCGCGCCGGGCGTCGAGTTCGCGTACGCCGGCGAACTGCTGCACTCCGAAGATTCGGCGTTCCAGCACATCGACGTCTATGACCACGAGACGTTCGGGCGCACGCTGGTGCTCGACGGCGCGGTGCAGACGTCGGAACGCGACGAGTTCCTGTATCACGAGATGCTGGTGCACGTGCCGCTGCTCTGCCATCCCGAACCGCGTCGGGTTCTGGTCGTCGGCGGTGGCGACGGCGGCGCGTTGCGACGGGTGCTGGAGCACCCGTCGGTCACCGAAGCGGTCATGGTCGAGATAGACGACCGCGTCACCGCGCTCAGCCGCGAGTTCATGCCGGCGATCGGCGGCTCGGTGTGGGGCGACTCGCGCGCGAAGGTGCTCTTCGAGGATGGCAACGCGTACGTGCACGCCGACGGCGAGCCGTTCGACGCGATCATCGTGGACTCCTCCGATCCCGTCGGGCCGGGCATCGTCCTGTTCGAGACGCCGTTCTACCGCCGCTGCCTCGAACGGCTCAACCCCGGCGGTGTGTACGTGGCGCAGGTCGGGTCACCGATCTACTTCCAGGACGAGATGCGTATGGCGACACGCAACGCGCGCGCTGCGTTCGGCGACGTGCGGCTGTACCTCGGGCACATCACCACCTACCCCGGGGTGCTCTGGAGTTTCATGCTCTGCGGCGGCTCCACGTTGGAGGTCGACGGCGCCGCTGCGGCGAAGCGCGCGGCCGAGCGCGGCTTGCACACGCGCGCCTGGACACCGGAGATCCACGAAGGGGCGTTCGCGTTGCCGGGCTTCGTCGTCGAAGGCCTCTCGGGCGACGGGCGAAACCCCTTCGGGTCGTGAACGGCGTGAGCGAGGGGGCCGGTGTGTACCTCGAAGCCTCACGCCGCATCGACGATGCCGCCGCCGTGATCCTGGGGATCCCCTACGACGGCGGCACCTCGTACCGCGCCGGCGCGAGCGCCGCGCCACGCGACGTCCGCGAAGCCTCGCAGTCGATCGAAACATATTCGCCGACGCTGCGACGCGATCTCGAGGACGTCGCGTACGCGGACGCGGGCGACCTCGACCTCGCCGGGCTGGACGCCAAGGCGGTGATGGAGCGCGTCGCCGATGTGGTCGAGGAGCATCTCCGCGCCGGGCGGTTCGTCGCGTCGATCGGCGGCGACCACTCGATCTCGATCGGCACGACCATGGGGTCGCGGCGCGTGCACGACGAACTCGCGCACGTCGTGTTCGACGCGCACCTCGACATGCGGCCGGAATACGACGGCAGCGAGTACTCGCACGCCTGCGGCACGCGGCACATGTCACTCGCCGGGCCGACGGTCGCGCTCGGGATCCGCTCGGGCGCCCGCACCGAATTCGCCGACGCCGATGAGATGCTGGTCGCGTGGTCGGCCGACCTCGAGCTGCCCCCGGCGGCACGCGACTCGATCGGCGAGAGGCCGGTGCACGTCTCGCTCGATCTCGACGTGCTCGACCCCTCGATCCTGTCGGGGACGGGCACTCCCGAGCCGGGCGGCGCGACCTACAAGGAGCTGCGCGCCGCGCTGCTCGCGCTGAGCGAACTCAACGTGGTCGCGATCGACCTGTGCGAGATGTCGCCGAACTTCGACCCGAGCGGCGTCAGCGCGGTCGTCGCCGCGGAACTGATCCGGGAAGCGATCCTGGGGCTCGGGCCGGGCCGGTCGCTCTAACCGACCGTCGAGCGGACGCGCTCGGCGACCCTGCGCAAGGCGTCTTCGGCGAGAACCGGGTCACCCAGCGCGGGGCGTTCCACGCCGACGTCGACCCACGACACGCAGCCGCCGAACGATTCCTGCGTCGGGATCTCGACGGCGGTCAGGCAGGGACGAGCCTCGACCACAAGGATCACGAGCGGTTTCTTGGGTCGGAACTCCAAGCGCATCGCGACCTGCTCGTCGTCGTAAGGGTGCAAGTCTTGTAGCGCGGCCATCCCGTCGGGACGCCGCACTTCGATGTGCTCCACCGCGCGCGCGACGCCGGTCATGCGGAGCACGCCTTCAGGCGGCGGCGAGGCGAGGGCGCGCGCGCACGCTTCGGCGAACTCCGGACGCACCTTCTCCACCATCTGGTGGAAGTAAGTGGGGTAGAGGAGGAACTCATCGGCCTCCACCCAGAAGCCCTTCTCGTCGATCCCGCCCTTACGGAGCATGACGGCTTGTTCGCCGGCGAGCAGACGCTCGCACACGAACGCCCATTCCTTGAGCGCGGTGAGGGTTCGGGTCAGGGCCATCGGCCGCCATCCTACCGGCCGTCCGCGAGTACGATGACCGCCCATGCCCGCGCGCCCGATGCCCGGCCGAACCTTCGTCCTGTTCCGGCTCGGCCCGTTCGAGATCGCGATCCATCCGAGCTGGTTCCTGATGCTCGGTGTCATCGCACTCATCGCGAACGAGGAGATCGTCCCGGCGATCGTCGGCGACCGCAGCGGCTTGGCGCCGATCCTGTCGATCGGGATCGCGCTGCTGTTCTACTCGTTCGTCGTCTTGCACGAGTTGTCGCACGCGATCGTCGCCCGCTTGCACGGCATCGACGCGCGGCGAATCACGTTGTTCATCTTCGGCGGCGTCGCACAGATCGGCGCCGAGGCGCAACAACCGGCCGACGAGTTCCGGATCGCGGCGGCCGGGCCGCTCTGTAGCTTGATCTTGGCGGGCGCGCTGGTCGGCGTCGCGCACGCGTTGCATCCCGGCGAGAAGTTCTTCCCCGGCGTGTGGGGTCGCCTCGGCCTGATCAATCTCGCCCTCGCCGCGTTCAACCTCGTGCCGGCTTTCCCGATGGACGGTGGTCGTTTGTTGCGCGCCGGGTTGTGGAGCGGGCTCCGCGATCGCGCGCGCGCGACGCGGTGGGCGGCGAACCTCGGCAAAGGGTTCGCGTTCCTGCTCATCGGCGGCGGCGGTGCCTACGCGGCCGCGAACATCGCGTCTGCGGAACCGAGCGGGGTGATCCCCGGCGTCTGGTACGTGCTCATCGGATCGTTCTTGCTGCGGATCGCGGACACCGCCGGCCGCACGGAGGGCGGTGCGATCCCGCGCGGGCCGGACGCGCCGTCGAGCGGCGAGCGGCTGTTCGTCCCGCGCGGTCCGGAAGATCCGCCGTTACAGTGAGACCCCATGAAGGTGAAGCTGCGGAACCCGACGCGCGTCGTGGACGTGCCCGGTCCGCTGTCCGTTCGCGGACTCCTCGACCGTCTGCAGATCAACCCTGAGACCGTCCTCGTCATCCGCGAGGCGGACCTGCTCACGCGCGAGGAGCGGCTCACCGACGCGGACGAGATCGAGATCCGTCCGGTGATCTCCGGCGGCGCGCCGCGCGGCCCGAGCGGCGGCCCGGCGAAGTGCAAGCGCTGCCGCGAGCCGGCCAAGGTCGAGGTGCCGCGCGCGAACGCGTCGTTCTGTCGCGATTGCTTCCTGCGGTACGTGCGCAACCAGGTGACGAAGGCCATCGAGGAGCACGAGATGTTCTCGATCACCGACCGTCTGTTGGTGTGTGTCAGCGGCGGCAAGGACTCGCTCGCGCTGTGGGACATCCTGCTCGACATGGGGTACGACGCGACCGGCTACCACGTCGTGCTGTGGACCGGTGAGGACTACGCCTCTGAATCGCGGCAGATGTGCGAGCGGTTCGCCGACGCGCGCGGCGCGAAGCTGGTCGTCACCGACCTCAAGGAAGACGAGGGCTTCACCATCGAGCAGATCGCGCGCGAAGGCCGCCGTACTCCGTGCAGCGTGTGCGGACTCACGAAGCGGTACCTCACGAACTACGCCGCGACACAAGGTGGGTACGACGTGCTCGTGACCGGTCACAACCTCGACGACGAAGCAGCGACGCTGCTCGGCAACGCGCTGCACTGGCAAACCGAATACATCGCGCGCCAGATGCCGGCGCTGCCCTCCACCCATGAACGCCTGTCGAAGAAGGTGAAGCCGCTTTATCGGGTGTCCGAGCGCGAGACCGCCGCTTACGCGATCCTGCGCGGCATCGACTACATCGTGGAGGAGTGCCCGCTCGTCGCCGGCAACACGCAACTGCGCTACAAGGACGCTTTGAACGACCTCGAACGCCGTTCGCCCGGCACGAAGCAGCAGTTCGTGTTCGGCTACCTCGACAAGGCGGCGCCGCTCTTCGTCGGCGCCGACCCGGTTGAGCTGCGCGCATGCTCGAACTGCGGCCAGCCGACCACGGGCGACGTCTGCGCTTACTGCCGCGCGAAAGCCCAGCTGCGCGCGAAGGCGGGGAAAGCGTGAGCGTTCCATTCGAGTCCGGCGAGCGGGCCCTGCTCGTCGACCGGCGCGGGCGCCGCTACCTGATCACGCTCAAGGCGGGGGAGCGGTTCCATTTCCATCAGGGATTCGTCGATCACGACGCGATCATCGGCTCGGAGGAAGGGATCAAGCTTGCCGCATCGTCGGGCGCGCCGCTTATCGCATACCGCCCGTCGCTCGCCGACTTCATCCTGAAGATGCCGCGCGGCGCGCAAGTGATCTATCCGAAGGACGTCGGCTACATTCTGGTCGAGGCGGACATCTATCCGGGCGCGACGGTGGTCGAAGCCGGAACCGGCTCGGGTGCGCTGACGCTCGCGCTCACACGTGCCGTGGGGGAGCGCGGTCGCGTCATCTCCTTCGAGCTGCGCGAGGACTTCGCGGCCCGAGCGCGAAGCAACATCGAGTCGTTCCTCGGCAAGGTGCCCGACGCGCTCGACCTACGGGTCGGGGACGTCACCGAAGCGGCCATCGAGACCGCGGTCGATCGCGTCGTGCTGGATCTTCCCGAGCCGTGGCGCGTCCTACCCGCCGCGCTGCGGTGGATGCGGCCCGGCGCGATCTTCTGCTGCTACGTGCCGACGACGACCCAGGTGTCGCAAGCGACCGAAGCGTTGCGCGCTGCCGGACTCGGCGAGATCGCAACGCGTGAGGTGATGGTGCGCGCGTGGCACGTCGAAGGATTGTCGGTTCGCCCCGAGCACCGGATGGTCGGTCACACGGGTTTCGTGACGACGGCGCGCTTCCTCGGCTTGGACGTCGAGGAGC
>Ga0075425_100008297_pt1 | contig 11008 bp, 8 predicted proteins | sample SoiMethybrSBSTD4_FD_75300 | JGI IMG/M metagenome (GOLD analysis project Ga0075425, IMG submission 75300) | Bulk soil microbial communities from a Populus tree surrounding site in Tennessee, USA - Soil MetaG P. TD hybrid SBSTD4 | ecosystem: Environmental > Terrestrial > Soil > Tree plantation...
CCCGCGTGATGGAGGAAAAGCTAGCCCGCCGGATGGTCCAGGCCGGCATTCGCACCAGGAATGGTCATCAGCGGGAGCAGGCCCGGCGCTTTGGCGTCGAGTCGCTGGAAATGAAAGACTTAGCGCAGTGGCCGAAGCTGAAATTCAGCGGTCCTGTCTATGTTTCGTTCGATATAGACGTGTTCGATCCCGCCTTCGCCCCAGGGGTGTCGCACTGGGAGCCGGGCGGCATGTCGGTACGCCAAGCGCTGGATGTCCTGCAATCGCTGCAGGGGCGGATTATCGGGGCCGACGTGGTGGAATACAACCCGGCGCGGGATGCCTCCGGCCGCACCGCCATGGTCTGCGCCAAGGTTGTCAAAGAGATAGCGGCGCGGATGCTGGGGGCATAGCCGGCCCGATTCCCATTTTTGTCCTAGATTCTTGCCAAATTAGGACATCAAGCGCAAAAAAATTCACTTTTAGGCAAGGTGTTCGCGCAGTTTGCGCAGAAGTTTGGCAGATGATCAGATGTCCGAGCCCTACGTTATTCCCGGCCTTGATTTACCCCATCAGAACCGTGACTTACGACATGATCTCCATGTCTTTCAGGAGCTTGCAGCGCTAGCGAGACGTCAATACGAGAACGCAGAGCGGGAAAGCGAGCAGTTACGGCAGGGTGTGGCATGTGACTTAGGTACCGTTGCACCAGCTTTGGTGCGGCGATTGCAAAACCATTGTTGCTGGATATCGGGCTCCGAAATGACTCACTCGAAAGGGGCAGGACGGTGTGGATCAGTAAGTTACGCTGGGGCGTGCTGCGGCTGGTAACGCCGGTAGGGCCACGCTACGTGAGGCCCGCATTTTGGGAGCGGGTCTATCTGCTCTGGGTGTTCCGCAACTTCAGCGTGCTGCCGCAAAATGTGCTGAGCCGGCGGGCGCACACCCTGATGGAGAACCTCTGCATGCGCCAGCACAGCGAATCGCACGGCTTTCTGTATGCCATTACCGACCAGCCGGTAATCGGCACCATCGAACGTGTGCCGCAGTTTGGTCTGGAGGAATCCGAAGCAGGCACCGCTAAGGGAATGGCCGCTGCAGCCGGGATCTCGCGCCGAAGTTTCTAGCTGAAATTACCCATTATCACTGGACCGTAAGTTGCACCGCAGTGGAGCTGTCCATTGCGCCGGCGCGTGCGTGGATCACGATAGTGTAGGCGCCAGCAGGCGTAACGGTCCCCGCAACTGGCGCGGAGGGAACGGGAGAAGTTGTTACATTCGTCGATTTGGCGCCGCTGCAGGCCAGCAGAATTGAAAAGAGAATCAGCGCAGCCAGCAGCCCTAGGCGCCTCTTAGCAGCCTCGGTCGGAACGAACACAAGCGCCAATGGCAGCCACAGCCCGTAGAGCGCCAGCTTTCCGGGCGCGATGCTCATCCAGGCTGAAGTGCCTGCAGTTGTTGTAATGGTGAGATTGGCAGTGACGGTGCTATCGGTTGCGACCGCTGTTTGCGGCGAGAAAGAGCAACTGGCGCCACGAGGCAAGTTACTGCAGGAAAAAGACACGGTCTGCCCGCCGGCAGACTTAAGTGGAGCTAAGGCCAGAGCGTAGGAAGCGCTCTGGCCGGAGCTGATGGTTGCCTGCGACGGCGAGGCGATTAGGGAACCAGCCGGGGCGCGCGCAGACCCAGCCGTTCGCTCCGTGAGGCCAAAAACAGTGTTCGCGGGAGTTCCGGTATTGAACTTGAACAACTGATTGCCGGATGTGAGATCGAAACGGATGACATCCGAGGTGCAGTAATCCGCTGCCCAGAAGGAAGAGCCATCACTATCCAGAGCCAAAGAGGCCCAGCATTTCTCGCCGGAGGCGACGTAAGTTGAGATAGTGCGCCCGGCTGAGTCGAGGCGAACGATATTGTCTAAATTGGCCACCAGGACGCCTCCGTCTGGCAGAGCCCGCAGCGCCAGGCCTTCCTTTAAAGAGGAAGAAAAGGGAGGGAGCTGATTTTTGTTGCAAGCGTCAAAGCGAAGCACAGAAGCTCCCTGGGAGGTGTAGAAGAGGGTGCAGCCGTCGGGAGCAAGGTCTATCCAGTCGCTCCCCTCTGCCTCCGTGGCCACGGTGTAACTGGCGGTGAGATTGCCGTAGGCATCGAAGCGCAGAAGAGCGTGGCTGCACCCCGTCTCGCCCACGTAGGCATTGCCCGCGGAATCGAAGACAATTGATTCCGGCTTGCAGTTGTAACCGGATCCATACGTGCCGACCAGGGCGCCTTCGGGATTGAATTTGCTGACTGTATCGGCAGTGAAATTCGTGGCGTAGAGGTTGCCGGCGGAGTCGAACGCCATGCCGGTCATGGAGCCGCCCTGATTTGAGTTCAGTGTGCGCAGCAACGTGCCGGACTTGTTAAATTCAGCGATCTTCCCCCCGCCGATGCCAACAAATAAATGTGGGTTAAGGCCCACAGTGACGGTTTGCGGGGCTGGGTTGGAAGTGTTAGCCGCCTTGTCGCTGGCTGCGACAGATACACGAAAGCTACCGTTGCTCACATAAGTATGGCTTGCGTTTGCCCCAGAGAGGTAAAAGCCATCGCCAAAGCTCACCAGAATGCGGACCGACTGACTATCGCTATCGCTGCAGCTTGTGGAAACATTGACGGTTAAGGGCGCCTGGCCGCTGCTGGGAGAGACCGCCAGCTTGCAAGCTAAGCTCGGCGTCGGAGGAGGCGGAGGCGGCGGCGGTGGAGGAGGAGGCGGCGGTGGTGGTGGAGGGGGAGGTGGGGGCGGCGGTGCCGCTGTGGCCTTCACGACCTGAGAGGCGGAACCCGTATTCTGATTGGAATCAGTACCGGTTAGCACCACCTGAAACTTGCCGGCTTGGGTGTAGGTGTGAGTGGCGCTTATTTGGGACTGCGAGGTGACACTGGGGGCTGACCCATCGCCCCAATCCAGAGTCATCCCTACGATCGAGTTTTGATCACCATTGCCAGGCGTACAACTTCCCGATGCAGTGACTGCAAGGGGAACGTTGCCACTGCCGGGGGTTACGTCAAGACTACAGGAGGGGGCGTGGCCATCTGCGTGTGCAGGGATAGCGAAAGAAAGAACAAAGACCAGAACTGCGGCAACCGTGAGCCCAAGCCTCAAACCCTTAATCCTCTGCCACTTCCGTAGACCCACGTCCGAGATCATGAGGATAGCCCCAGAAAAAGCATTATGGCGAATGCCGCAGCCAGCTTGCGTGAGTTGTCAGGGAAGAAGGTGACCCTGCGTAACCGGACAAAATTTGTGGAGCCAATCTACGAACCGGCTTCTCCGCCCAGGTGTTTTGATAAGGGCAGGGGTCCAGTTGGTTGCCGACGCAAGGGGAGGAAATTCAGACAGTTGACCCACTGGGGCTATATCGTTTCCGGTCCTAAATGACCGCTGGCCTTGCAACGCGTCGGCTGCCTCGAGCAGGAAGGACACGGAGGCCAGTGCCTCGTCGAGGCCGCACCATTCCAAGTTGATTTCAAGGTCTGCTGGTGCGCAGGCGACACCTGGTTCCACTATTTCCACGATTTCGAACTTCACACTTAACCGCGTGGCCAATTGCAATGCGTCTTCAAAAGACGTACAAACGATGCGTGCTGTGGACATGCATCTCCGGCCGGCCAGAGAAGGTGAATTGCTCAGATGTGGCAAGGGGCGTGGCTCTTCCGGCACGGTACATATACTTACTTCGCCGAAGCCGGCGATATGTCGCGCATTTGTAAAATTTTTGTCACTGATCAGCAAGGCGCCATCCGGAGCCGCTGATCCTGATGCCGCGCTCATCTAACTCCTTCAGAAACTGACCAGCCGGTATGGCCATTTCAGGGGGAAGCACGCCGCGTTCGGTGATTTCGCCGCGGGCCAGCATCTGCGCCGCCACCGAGATGGGGAACCCGGTATCGCGAGCCACCGCGCTGAAAACCGGCCGAGTGCTGTAGCGGGTGGTGGCGTCGAGAGTCAGGCGGCGCTTGCGGCCGGCGCTGCTGCCTTCGACCACGACGCGAACCGTCTCCGCATCCCGCGGCGGGGCGGTGCTGACAGTGGCGCGGCTCTTCAGCAATTGCTCCAGGAAGGCACGCGGCGCCACCTGGCAGCCGTTGACCGCCACTGGCTCCTTTTGGAGCAGGCCCATGCTGCTCAGCAGGCGCACGGTTTCGATCATTTGCGGGTCGTAGTTGATCTTGAAAAAGACTTCGCGCACGCCCTGGCGGCGGAAGCTCACTGGCAAAGTGGCCACCTCGGAATGGATGGAGTGGCGCACCACCAGTTTGCCAATAGGCGCGGGGAAGCTTACCTGTTCCGGATGGGAAAAGTTCTCCTGCTGGCGAAACCTGCCGCCCAGGTAGTGCATGGGCGGGATGGTCAGCTCATCGAGAATGGTGGCGATGGAGAAGCTGAAGGCCAGGGGATCGGAGGCAGCGGGACTCAGTTCGCGAGCGCCGTTATAAACCTTGATGGCGGTGACACGCCGCAGTTGGTCGGCGAGGAAGCGGGCCATTACGTTGGCGATGCCGGGGGCGCTGCCGATGCCCAAAATAGCGAGCACGCCGGCGCGGCGAAACTCCGCGTTCAGCTTGAGCTGCTTGCGCGTGGTATAGAAGAGGCCGCCGAGGTCGAGGTAGTGCGCGCCGGCGGCGAGAGCAGCTTTCATGACCTCGAGATTCCAGTAGTACTGGGTACAGTTGAGCACAGCGACGGAACCCGTGAGCAGGCGCACCGCTTCGGCAGTTTGGCGCACATCGCAGAAGGCGGCACGTGATTTGCCGTTGCCGTATTCACGGGCCGCTTGCTGGGCGCGTGGCTGGTCGTAGTCGGCAACAATGATTTCGGTGGCCTCGCGCGAATGGGCCAGATCGTAAAGCGCGGCGCGGCCCATCAGGCCGGCGCCCAGGACGACGAAGCGCATAATTTTTCTCTCTTTCTTTTGCCCTTGGCTTGGTTCGTTGCAACTTCTCGGGCTTACGCCCGGGGCTACATTCTTGCGCCGCTTAGCGGCTAAATTCGGTGCTGCGGTCCCACTCTTGCTCTTTCAGCGGCGGGTATTCGCGGGCGAGGGCGCCCGCGCCACAACACAGAAAGTACCTGCGAGGGCAAGATGCCCTCGCGACAGCCGGCCAGTCACCCCATCGCGCCAAAAACGGGCGCTGGGGGCCCCGGCGGGACGCCGGCGCTACAAAATGCATAGGTCCTTCGCTCGCGCTCCCCTCGCAGGCTCGGCTTGCGCTCACTCAGGATGACGGAGTTGGTAGGCGCGAAAGATTGCATCGGGAGTCAGTTTGCAGCCGCGGTTTCCACCAGTTCCGCGCCGAGTTCGGGCTGGCCTTCGGCGCGGGCCCGCAGGCGGTACCAGAGCACAATCGCGATCAGCGAAAAGACAAATATTACGGTGGAGATGGCATTGATCTCCGGGGTCATGCCACGGCGCAGGCGCGACCAGATTTCCAGCGGCAGGGTATTGTCGCGGCCAATAAGGAAGAAGCTGACCGCAATTTCATCCATGGACAAGGTGAAGATGAGCAAGGCTGCGCCGATGATGGGCAGGCGCAAATTGGGCAGCGTGACGCGCCAGAAAGTCTGCCAGTAGTTAGCGCCGAGGTCGAGCGAGGCTTCCTCCTGGGCGCGGTCGAGTTTCTGCAGGCCGGCGAAGATATCGGTAGTGGCCACTGAGATCAGCGCGGTGCCGTGACCCAACGTGATGGTCAGCAGGCTCAAGTGCATGCCCATGCCCACGAACAGCATGAGCAGGGAAAGACCGGTGATGATGCCGGGCAGAATCAGGGGCAGAAGCACCAAGCGGCGAAAGGCGGCCTTGCCAGGAAAATTAGCGCGGTCGAGGGCCAGCGCCGCGGGGACACCCAGGAGCAGAGAAATGGCCATAGCCGCCAGAGCCACCATCAGGCTATTGAGCACCGAGTCCCACATGGAGCCGTCACCCAACAACATGCGGTACCAGTTGAGGGTGAAATCGTGCGGCGGGAACCCGCCTACGCCGCCGCCATTGAACGAGTACACAATGAGAACCACGATGGGCAAGTAGAGGAACGCGAACACCAGCAGGGCGTAGAGCGCGAGCCAGCGCGGGTTGCGAGAGGCGGCGCTCACGAAAAGCTCCATTTCTTCTCCAGGCGTTCGGAGAGGAACAGCAGGCTGACCACGAGCAGGAGCATGCACAGCGAAATGGCCGCGCCCAGTGGCCAGTTGTAGGCAGCGCCGAAGAGGCTGACCACGATGTTGGAGATCATGATGCCGCTGGGTCCACCCAGGAGCAGTGGAGCGAGGAAATCGCCAAGGCTGAGCACGAAGGCAAAAGTTGCGCCCGCGAGAACCCCGGGAATGGAAAGGGGCAGAATCACGCGCCAAAAGGTTTGCAGCGGTGAAGCGCCCAGGTCGTGCGAGGCCTCCACCAGGTTGCGGGGAATGTGCTCGAGGGACGCATAGATAGGCAAAAAGGCAAATGGAGTGTAGATGTGGGTTAACGTCAGCACCACGGCAAACGGGCTGTAGAGCAGGAACTCCACCGGATGTTTGCTGAGGTGCAGGTACTGCAGGAGCGTGTTGAGCACGCCATCGCTGCCCAGGATGGTCTTCCAGGCATAGGCCCGCACCAGGTAGCTGACCCACAGAGGAATGATCACCAACTGATAGAAGAGGTCTTTGCGCGCGCCGGCGTGAAAGGAGAGGAAGTAGGCCAGGGGATAGCCTAGCAGCAAGGCGAAGAGCATGACGCGGGCGGCGATCCACATGGAGCGCAACAGGGTTTCAAAATAAACGGGAACGGTCAGCAGTTCGCGGTAGTTGCTCAAATTCCAGGAATGAACAATGGTCTGCGCGGGACTCACCGTCCAGAAGCTGTAGCAGAAGAGCAGGGCATACGGGCCCAGCAGAAAGAGTGCGACCCAAAGCAGCGGGGGCACGGTGACGGCGGTCTTGTAGGTGCGGGAGAACACTCAGGATTTCTCCTCGGAGTCGCGCACGGCGATGGCGTCGGCGGCAGAGAACTCAAAATCGCGCTGGCCTGGAGAAGCGCTGTGGCTGGGCACGCGCACCGTGAGCTTCAGTCCATCGGCGCACTCCACCTGCAGCAGGTCAGTGGCGCCATGGAACGACTCGGTGAGTACGCGGGCACGGAAGCGGACGGTCTCGCCGGAAGGGTTGAGCGCCGCAGTGGTACGGATATGTTCCGGACGAAGCGAGAATACTGCCGGGCCATCAGGAGCAGAAGTGCGGAATTCCAGCCCGTTGCAACGAGCCACACCATGTTCCACCCGGCAGCGCAGCAGGTTGGTGTGGCCAATGAACTGCGCGGTGTAAGAAGTCGCGGGGCGGCTGTAGATTTCGCGCGGCGTGGCCACCTGCTCCAGGTTGCCGTTGCGCAGCAGGGCGATGCGGTCAGACATGACCATGGCTTCTTCCTGGTCATGAGTAACAAAGACGAAAGAGATGCCGACCTCGCGCTGCAGGGATTTCAGCTCCAGCTGCATCTGGCGGCGAAGATTGGCGTCAAGAGCGGAAAGGGGCTCATCCAGGAGCAGCAGGCGGGGCCGGTTCACCAGGGCGCGGGCGAGGGCGACACGCTGCTGCTGGCCGCCGCTGATCTTGGCCGGCTTAGAGGCGGCGAATGTGCTCATTTTGACCATAGCGAGGGCTTCCCCCACGTGCTTCTCAACCTGATTGGCAGCGACCTTCCGCACGCGCAAGCCGTAAGCCACGTTGTCGCGCACGGTCAGGTGAGGGAAGAGAGCGTAACTCTGGAAGACGGTGTTGACACGACGTCGGTAAGGCGGGAGCAGGTCGAGACGCTCGCCGGCCATCCAGATTTCGCCCGAGTCGGCGCGCTCAAAGCCGGCAATCAGGCGCAGCAGAGTGGTTTTACCGGAGCCGCTTTCGCCGAGTATGGTCAGGAATTCGCCCTCATCCACGTGCAGCGAGATGGCGCGCAGGACCGCCAGTTTGCCGAAGCTTTTGGTTATGGCGCGAATGGAGAGCAGGGGCTGAGGGCTGGCGGCGGGTTGGGCGGGCGAGATCACAAAAGCAAGTAGTCAGGAGTCGGGAGTCAGCGGGAGAGTGTCTGCAACGCGGTCGCATCGTTCCTCTGACATCGTTTTCAGCCGTCCTTACAGGACTCAGATATTTTTTGCAGACTTACCCGCCACTGAAGTGGCGGGCTACTTTCAAACCGCCGCTCCCGCGGCGGAGCGAAAAAGCAGGTCCTTCCGCGCTCCCTCAAAGGCTCGGTCGCGCGGCTCAGGATGACAAATCAAAAACACTTTCGGCGCAGCTTGAGCTGCGCCCTTCCGAAAGCCTCGGCCTGCCGCTGACTACTGACCACTGGCCACTGGGTTATTGCGCTGCTTTCACCTCGTTCCAGATTTCGTTGTACTTGGCGCGGCGAGGCACATTTTGCCAGAAGTAAATCCGCTTCTGGTAGGCGACCACATCGTCGAGGTGCAGGTTCTTTTTCTCCTCCGCATTCATGAACTGCGCCGCCTGCGGGTTGGCCGGAATGTAGCCGGTAACGTCGGCGACCTTCTTCTGGGTTTTAGCCTGGATCATGAATTCCAGGAACTTGTAGGCCAAGTCTTTGTTTTCGCTGGCGGAGGTGATCATGAGATGGTCAATCCACCCAGTAGTGTTCTCCCGCGGGATGGTCTCGCCGATGGGAAAATTCAGCTTGCGCAGCTGGTTGGTCATGAGCGGCCATCCCATGGCCGCGACGACTTCGTGATTCTGAAACAGGTTGGTGAGCTCGCCGCCGGTAGACCAGATCTTGCGGACATTGGGCTTGAGGGCAAGCAGCTTGGCCTTCACGGCATCCAGTTCCTGGTCGCTCAGATTGTAGAGGTGGCTGGGGTCAGGCTTGTCGTAGCCCAGCACCTGCGCCGCCATGTAGACGGTGGAGAGGTCGTCCCAGACCGACAGTTTGTTGCGGAGTTTGGGATCCCAGAAGACGCTCCAGCTTTCCGGCGGCTGCTTGAAAACGGTGGTGTAATAAAGCAGCGGGTTCGGCCCCCATGTAAAGGGCACGCCATAAACGTTGCCGTTGGCCCTGACCAGCGGCATGGAGGTGAGTTGCGGCGAAAGCTGCGCGTAGCTGGGGATGCGGGAAAGGTCGAGGGGTGCGGCCAGATCCGTGGTCGAGATCATGGTGGCCACGTCGCTGGAGGGAGAAATCACGTCATAGGTGCTGGCGCTGCCGCCACGCAGTTTGGCCACCAGTTCGTCGTCCGAGCCCATGTAGGAGGCGGAAACCTTGCAGTGGTATTGCTGCTCGAAGTCGTGGACGTAAGAAGAATCGGCGTAGCCTTCCCACACCAGCAGATTGAGGGTGGGCCCCTTCCTGGCGCAGGCAGAGAGTAAGAGAGTGAAGACAAGCAGGAACGGGAGCCAGATGCGTTGCGAGATCTGGCAAGGGCGAGACACCCTCGCGGCAGCCGGCGAGACGCCGGCGCTACGAAAACGCGGCGGGACACGTGCGCTACGAAGGAAGGTCATTTCGCACCCGCCGGCGCTTGGCCGGTGAAATCCGGCGCTTGGTACACGACTTTGCCGCCGACCATGGTGAGCAGCACTTGAGTCTTGTTCGCCTGGTTGGCGGGAATCTTGAACAGATCCTGGTTGAGGATAATCAAATCGGCTACCTTGCCCGGCTGCAGTGACCCTTCAGTTTTTTCGCGGTGGCCGGCGTAAGCGGCGCCCAAAGTATACGCTTCGATAGTTTGCGGCAGGGTGATGCGCTCGCTGGGAACGAAGCCGCCGGCGGGCGTACCCGCGGCGGTTTGGCGGGTGAGCGCGGTCTGTACGCCCGGCCAGGGGCTGAGCGTGACCACGGGCCAGTCGCTGCCGAAGGCCAGGCGTCCGCCGGAAGTAGCGATGCTGTGCCACACCCAGGCGCGGGTGGTGCGCTCAGGACCGATATTGGGCGACCAGACTTTCAGCGTATCGGCGTCGGGATAAGAGTGCAAGGGCTGCATGCTGGCAATCACGCCCAACTGGCCGAAGCGGGAGATGTCGGCCGCGCTGATGGTCTCGATGTGCTCCACGCGATCGCGCAAGTCTTTGCCCTTATGCGCCTGGTAGGACGCCTCATAGGAATCGAGCGCGAGGCGGACGGCACGGTCGCCGATGGCATGGGTGAAGACCTGGAATCCGCGGCCGTTAAGCTCGGCGACGGCCTGCTTGTATTTGTCCGGCTCCCAGAACAGCTTGCCGCTCTGGCTGGGATCGTCGGCATAGGGCTGCAGCATGGCGGCGGTGTGCGATTCGACCACGCCATCGAGAAAGAACTTGACAGCGCCGCCCGAGATCCACTGGTCGTGATATTGGGCGCGAGCGTGCTCGAGCTTCGCGATTTCCTCCGCCGTCAACTGCGGCGGACGCGCAATGTCGCTGACGTAAAAGCGCAAAGTGAGCTGGCCTCGTCCGCGCAGTTCGTTGAGGAGGTCGAGATAAGCGAAGTCGCCGCCGGCGCTGTGCACTCGCACTAAGCCCGCTTTGTTGGCTGCCGCCATGCCCTGGCGCAGCGCTTGCATACGCTCTTCGCGCGAGGGCTGGGGAACAACGCGCTGCACCAGTTCCACGGCGGCATCTTCTTTCAGGGCGCCGGTTGGCTCACCCTGGGCATCGCGCACAATTTTTCCATTGGGCGGGTCGGGCGTGTTGCGGGTGATGCCCGCGGCGGCGAGCGCCTTGCTGTTGGCCCAGTAGGTGTGGCCGTCGTAGCCCTCCAGGAGCACAGGGCGGTCAGGCACCACTTCATCCAGATATTTTTTGTCGGGCAGCGCGGCTTTGCCGAAGACGTCGTAGGACCAGCCCCGGCCCAGGATCCATGAGTCCTTAGGATGGGCGGCGGCAAATTTTCTTACTGCCTCCTGAATGCCGGCGATGGTCTTCACGTCCTCCACGTTGATACGTTGAAGGCTGAGCGAGCCATCCATGAAGTGGATGTGGCAATCGGTGAAGCCGGGGAGGATGAGGCGGCCACCGGCATCAATTACGCGGGTGG
>Ga0075425_100008298_pt1 | contig 11008 bp, 8 predicted proteins | sample SoiMethybrSBSTD4_FD_75300 | JGI IMG/M metagenome (GOLD analysis project Ga0075425, IMG submission 75300) | Bulk soil microbial communities from a Populus tree surrounding site in Tennessee, USA - Soil MetaG P. TD hybrid SBSTD4 | ecosystem: Environmental > Terrestrial > Soil > Tree plantation...
GAGATGATGTCAAGTCGAAGGAGTCAGAAATGGAAATTAAAAGAAATGGTTCACAACGTTCCGTCAAAGGACCGGACCAGAATTTTACCGGAAGTGTACGCATTGAGCCGTTGTTTGAGGCACCCGATCCTGCACGGGCCCGTTGTGCGAGTGTCACGTTCGAGCCCGGCGCTCGATCAGCGTGGCATTGGCATCCGCTTGGACAGACGTTGATCGTCACGTCCGGTTGTGGATGGGTGCAAAGCGAGGGTGGACCGAAAGTGGAAATCCGGCCGGGCGATGTGGTCTGGTGTCCGCCGAAGGAAAGGCACTGGCACGGTGCGACACCGACAACGGCCATGACGCACATAGCGATTCAGGAGGCGCTCAATGGCAAGGTCGTCGAGTGGATGGAAAAAGTAACCGACGAACAGTATCTCGTTACGCCCAGTACGTCCTGACACTTTATCGTGTCCTATTAATCATGTCTCGCAAAGTCCCAGAGTTGATGTTGTCGGATACCCTTTCCCATGAAAACATTGACACGCCCTTGGCGCGCATGAATCTTCTATTTGAACTCGAGGAGCCAAATGTTCCCCGTCGTCTCCGCGTACTCGTAGACGATCTGATTGCCAAGCGGTGACCATGCCGGATAACGAACGAAAGCGTTGAGCTTAGAATAATTCGTAAGTTGCCTTTGCTCCCTGGTGCTGCGCGAGACCCAATAAACGTTCCATATGCCATTGCGCTCACCTGCAAAGGCAATCTTGTCCGAGTCACGTGACCAACTGTGAGGCCAGCTCTTACCCTGATCGAAAGTCAATTGAGTTGGTTGTCCGCCTTCTCTCGGCATTATCATCAAATAAGCATTTTCACCATGTTGCTGCTCAAACGCGATGAGCCTACTATCAAGTGACCAACACGGGAAACCCATTAATTGGCCGTCAAAGGTCAGTTGCCGTTTTTGTCCATCACTCACATCCGCAACCCACACATTCAATGCCCCATTTTGGATTAGGTTGAAGGCGATTTGCTTTCCGTCAGGAGACATTTGAGCGAACTGCACGCCATCACCTAAATCGAGAAATCGCTCCTCCTTGCCGGTTCCCAGCGAGATTGTCCAGAAAATCAAATGGTTGTTCTCTCGGTCTGAAAGAAATGCTAGTTTGTTGCCGTCAGGAAACCAGCTTGCCTCAGTATCGGTTGCTGGATTGTTAGTAACTTGCGTCAGATTTGAGCCATTAGCATCAGCGATCCAAATATCGGCGCTGGTACCAGGACGCCAACGGTTAAGGGCCAGCTTACGTCCGTCAGGCGAAAAGCGCACAAGATTGTTTCGCAGGCTGGTATCGCGCGAGAAGACTGCCGGCACCCCGACGGCATTGTTAGTTTCCGGTGACAAAGGAATCGTCCAGAGATTACTTGATGTTCGAGTCGCACTGTAAGCCAATTTAGTTCCGTCGCTGGAGATTGCCAAATTTCTAAAAGATACGCCGGCGCTGCCTTGGAGTACGATTACGGCTTCGCCGGCTGGCTCGCCAGTCGAGGATAATGGGAGCCGCACCAACGCCCCGCTAGACCTCTCCTCGATGAAAAAGATATGTCGTCCATCCAAAGCGTAGATTGGATTAACACCAGCCGCTAACCTTTTCACCTCACCTGTGGCGACGTTAACTGACCAACAGGAGGAAGAAATGTAGTCTGATTGTTCAAACGCGATCCGTTTTCCATCAGCAGACCAGGACGGGCCCGAGTGGCCGCCAGCCGGAATGCCCGGGCGAGTGATCTGTCTCGGATTGCCGCCTTCAGCTTGTACGATCCAGAGCGTTGAGGGCGCCATCGCGCGAGAGTTGAACGTCTCGCCCGGCGTTCCGGACTGAAATGCGATCATTGAGCCATCAGGTGACCACACAGGTCTAGCACCAAAGTCAGTCATTTGTTTTGGAGCCCCACCAAGTGCGGACACCACCCATATCCCTCCTCGTACCCTCGAATAGTAGGCGATGCGTTGACCGTCCGGGGACCAGGAAGGATGCATGTTTTGCTTGCCATCACTGGTGAGTTGTAATTCACCGCCTCCGGATGTCACTTGCTTAACATAGATTTCGAAGCTTCCGTTTTGATCCGAACTGTAAGCTACAGATTTTCCGTCCGGAGATAGCGACGGGAAGCCATCCAACCCAGGCGAGAAGGTAATTTGCGATGTACGCAGTACCTGAGGCGTCGTAGCGTCCGTTCGATTGAGCACAAACCTGTAAAGCCACACCACTCCGGCAGTCAGTAAAACTGCAATCGTTGCACCAGCGAAGACAACACTTTTCTTGTGGCGCTTGATCTCGGCACTCAGTGTGTGAGTAATCGTCGAGACCGCCGTTTTGATTTCACTGGTCTCGGAGAGCGGCTTCTGGTCGGTCGAGATCGGCACAGGATTCGTCTCGTCAGGCGTTTCAGCGTTTCTCGACGGCGCCACAGAACGATCGAGTTTCGCCTGGAAGTCGAGATCTTCCTTGAGAGATTTCAAATCGAGCAGCAGATCTTTAACAACCTGGTAGCGTTCCTCACGATCTTTTCGAAGTGCTTTGGTTACGATGCGCACTAACTCCGAAGGCACCTCAGGCATTACGTGTGAGAGTGGTTCAGGATCGTTTTTCAGAATAGCAGCGAAGACATCACTGCTTGTTTCTCCGACAAAAGGCATTTTGCCGCTGACCATCTCGTAAATGACGGCCCCTAAGTTGAAAATATCCGAGCGCTCATCAACCGTTTGACCTCGGGCCTGTTCGGGCGACATGTAGCCAACCGTTCCGAGGATCGTGCCTGAGCCCGTCCTCACTACTTTTCTAGTTGGCATATCACTGAAGGATGTAATCGATCGCGGCTCGACCAGTTTGGCAAGACCAAAGTCAAGCACCTTCACATACCCGTCCGGCCGAATCATGAGGTTTTCCGGTTTGACATCGCGATGGACAATTCCAGCCTTGTGGGCGGCGGACAGGGCATCGGCAATCTGAATTGCAACATGTAAAGCGTCATTGAGATGTAAAGGACCGTAAGTGAGGTGTTGGCGCAGAGTCTCGCCTTCGACAAATTCTGCGGCAATCATTAGCGTTGAGTTCACCTCACTTATTTCATAAATCGTGATGATGTTCGGGTGATTCAGCGCAGACGCCGCGCGTGCTTCCTGTTCGAACCGTCGCAAACGGCTTGCATCTTTTGTCAAGGCGTCAGGCAAGAGCTTCAGGGCGACTTTACGTCCCAGTCTCTTGTCGTGCGCGAGGTAGATTTCTCCCATTCCTCCCCGACTAATGAAGGATGAGATCTCATATGAGCCAAGCACCTGACCGGGCTTGAATTGGGGCTTTTGATCGATGATTGATTCGGGAGCATCTGCGTAGCCGGGCGATTCGATGAAGCTGCCTTGTTTCTCGTGCGCGGAGATAAGCGAGGCAACTTCGCGAAGCAGCTCCGTGTTGCCGTGGGTCGCCTGGGCCAGATAGCTTTGGCGGTCGGAGGCGGGCAGCTCAACGGCAGCGTGAAACAGGTCTTTGACTAATTTCCGGTGTTCCTCGTTCATTGGGGGAACTCGCTTTCAGATTCCTGATATCTCACGCGTGTGTTCCCAGGAGAGTCCCCCACATTTGATGCTCGCTTCTCATTAACTTGCGGCGCACCCGGGGTCGACTGCCTTTTCCAGTACGCGTTAGACCGCATGACGATATCGTGGCCGAAGATGTTGTGCAAGAATCCCTCTTCGCGATGAGTTCGCGAGAGGACTTTCTCGTTAAATCTAGTTAGGATCTGAAGCATCCACGACTTCCCCCTATGGTATTTTCGCCTTCTTGAAAAACAAGGAGAGATAAATGAAGAAGCGCAAACTTGGAAACAACTTGGAGGTCTCGGCACTCGGGCTCGGCTGCATGGGAATGAGCTATGGCTACGGACCGGCCGCAGACAAGCAGGACATGATTAAGCTGATTCGAACGGCCGTCGAACGTGGTATCACTTTCTTCGATACCGCTGAAGTGTACGGCCCGTTCACAAATGAGGAACTCGTTGGCGAAGCGCTTGCTCCCTTCCGCGCTCAAGTAGTGATAGCCACTAAGTTCGGTTTCAAAATTGGTCCTAACGGAGAGCAGGTTGGAATGAATAGCAGGCCCGAACACATCAAGGACGTCGCCAATGGCTCACTCAAGCGACTAAAAACTGATGTGATCGATCTGTTGTATCAACACCGCGTTGACACTGAAGTGCCAATCGAAGACGTCGCGGGAGCGGTGAAGGACTTGATCAAAGAAGGCAAGGTAAAACACTTGGGCCTTTCTGAAGCAGGAGTGCAGACGATTCGTCGAGCACACGCGGTCCAACCACTCACAGCACTTCAGAGCGAATACTCGCTGTGGTGGAGAAAGCCCGAAGAGGAATTACTGCCGACGTGCGAGGAGCTCGGAATCGGGTTCGTTCCCTTTAGTCCTTTGGGTAAAGGCTTCCTCACTGGGAAGATTGACGAAAACACCACGTTTGATAGTCACGACTTCCGCAACATCGTACCCCGCTTTACTCCTGAGGCTCGGAAGGCGAATCAAGCTTTAGTTGATCTGCTTCGCATCATCGCAGAACGAAAGAACGCGACCCCTGCTCAAATCGCGCTCGCCTGGCTGCTGGCCCAGAAGCCTTGGATTGTTCCAATCCCGGGTACAACAAAGCTGAGCCGCCTCGAGGAAAACATTGGCGCCGTTGAAATCGAACTCACGTCCGATGATCTTCGTGAGATCGATAACGCCGCGTCAAAGATCCCAGTGCTGGGGGCGAGATATCCTGAAGAGATGGAACGAAGGACGGGTTTGTGAGCGGAGGTATGACATGAGCGATAACATTGAAGGGAAAGTCGTCGTGATCACGGGCGCGAGCAGTGGGCTGGGCGAAGCAACCGCTCGTTTTCTATCGCCACAAGGCGCGACCGTTGTGTTGGGTGCCCGACGTAGCGATCGCATTCAATCATTAGCGGAGGAACTGAAGGCGCGTGGCGGCAAAGCACTCGCGATAACCACTGATGTCACCCACTACGAGCAGGTTAAGCAATTGGTTGACGCGGCGGTGCAAACGTTCGGTCGCATCGACATAATGCTCAATAACGCCGGGCTAATGCTGCACTCGCCTTTCGAGCGTCTGAAGATCGATGATTGGAACCAGATGGTCGACGTGAACATTAAGGGAGTGCTGTATGGCATCGCGGCCGCACTACCATACATGAAGCATCAGAAGTCCGGCCATTTCATCAACGTTTCCTCCGTTGCGGGACATAAAATCCGGCCAACCGGCGTAGTGTACGCGGCGACAAAACATGCCGTTCGCGTCATCTCTGAAGGACTACGCATGGAAGTGAAGCCCTACAACATTCGCACGACGGTGATCTCCCCCGGAGCGGTTGAGACCGAGCTGATTGACAGGATCACTGAGCCGGACATCCGTGAGAGCGTCCGCAACATGAGTTACGAGATGGCACTCCCGGCCGAGACGTTCGCGCGTATGGTCGCCTTCGCCATTAGCCAACCGGACGACGTGGACGTGAATGAGATCGTGTTCCGGCCGACGCGCCAGGAGTTTTGAGCGGTGTGTTTAAAGAAAGGGATTAATTGAGCAAGCGTGTGCGTGCGAGCCGCCTGAGAGATTAAAACAATCCTGCGCCGGCACTCGTCTGGTACGCATACCAAATCCCAAAACAAATGCTAAGCACTGCTGCGAGTGCCTGTAGTCGGTGATGAATATAAGTTAGGTTTCTTGAGCTCAGCGCGAACGGCAAACCAATCAACCCCGACATCAGGAGCATTCCGAGGATCGACCCAATGCCAAAGATCGCCAGGTACGACAGTCCAATCCAGGCCGAGCTAATCTGTGTCAAAACCAGGAGCGTCAAAGCTCCTGAACCCGCGAGACCATGCATTGTCCCGACCAGCAGTGGTTTCCATCCAATGCGCGTTGTTGCGTGTGAGTGAACAGCATGCGAAGCCGGTTCATGCTTCGTTTCGTTTTCATGAAAGTGAATGTGGGTATGTGACGGCCCGTCATGACTGTGTTGGTGCACGTGCACTGTGCTTCCCTTTCGTATTGCTCGCCAGAGAGCACTAATGCCCAAGCTAATGATCATGAGTGCGACGCAAAACTCGAGCAGGCCGCTCACTCGATGCGGTACCCCGATACGCAACGATAGTACAATCGCCCCGACTACTAGTAGGGACGCCGTGTGCCCTACGCCCCAAAGCGCGCCGACTACCGCGGAACGGAGGACATTTTTGTGCTCGCTGACAATCGTAGAGACCGCGACCACATGATCCACTTCCGTGGCGTGCTTCAATCCAAACACCAATCCAATAGTTAAAATTGCAAGTGTGCTGAGTGAGCCAAAATTATCTAACATATTCTCGGTAGTTGTTCGCCTACGAGCATATCAACAATGCGCGTACCGCCAAAACCAGTACGCATTGAGACGATACCTGGGTAGCCTACAAATGCTTCACGAGTGCTAAGACGCACGCTTGCTAGTCGCAGCACTATTGGGAACATTAATTGCTCATTCCCTGGTCGCGTCCGAGTTCAACGGTGTAGTCCTTGCCTTCCCAGCGATTTTCATCCACCCAAAAGAACGTGAATCCAATTGGCGTGTTTCCCTGCAGCACTAAGATGTCTACAAAATCAATTCCAACTGCCGTACCTGTTGACCAGGTCTCAGTCGCATGTTGCCAATCGTCGTTCGTCCACCGCAGGAGGAACGGCGAGTTCGCTTGTATGCGCAACAGCGTGCCTGGAACAATAGTCCGCACCTGACGATTGTTTTTCCAAATTTCGATTGGTCTGCGGCTGCGCTTGTTGGCCACGTACCGGTCGTAAGCGGCCTCGATTAGATCAAAGATTTTGCCGTCGGCGACCGAGCGTTGGAGCTTCACGTATTCGGCATGAGACCATAAAAGAGGCACGGCTGCGCCGGTCGGTCCACCGAAATACAGATGGCGCGAATCTATATCCGGCGCATCCCAGATCTGTTCCGGTATTAGACCAACTCCCTGCGCGAATTTCTCAAGCGATCGCAGATAAGGACCCGCGTCTCTTCCCGCAGCAATTTCATAGTGCCCGCGCTCACCGGTGAGCAACGGCCACGGTCGCCCAGTCCCCCAACTTGCATACGATCCACCGTCATCTCGTTGGCCATAGCCGTCATGGTTGTAACGGCGCCAGCATGGTCCAAATGGGGTGTTGACCCTGAGCACCGCATCCACGACGCGAATTGAATCCTTAACGATCGGGTCGTCCGCGTCACGAATACCGTAACGAACCAATTCCAGAAAGCCGGCGTCGATAATTTCCTTCGCTGGAAATTCGGAGCGCGCACCCGGCGGCTGGTTAGCCAGAGTCACTGTTCCGTAGTTCGGATCTTCATCTGCACACTTATTGATATCAGCAGGATTGATGCGAATGTAGTGGCGCGTTATCCCGGGCACCAGCGTTCCTTGTGTTGTCACTGTCCACCGTTCGATGTGAGACTCAAGAAAGTCAGCATAATCGCGAACGAATTCGGCGGTGACGTCCTCACCTCGATCTGTGAAAAACTCGGCCGCGCAAATCAATGCAGCGATATGCACTGCCAGCGTTGATGGCGAGTAGCCGCTCGTTTCCTCCCAGCGATCCTGCGCGGTTGCTGGTCCCTCGCGAATGAGAAACCCGCACGCTCGGCGAACCATCTCGTAAGGATCAAAGTTGCCCAGTGCTTCGTTTTTCCAGAGTCGCCATCCCAATAGAAGAGGAAAAGCAACCTCGTCCAACTGAACGCCTGGCCAGTATGGTCGACCATCAATCCAAAAATTCTGGTGGAACCCGCCGTCCTCTCGCTGCGACACGGCCAGATAAATCAAAGAACGCAACGGCGTGCTCAAGTCACCTACAGCAAGTAAGCCAGACACGGACTTCACTAAGTCGCGCGTCCACACGAGGTGATATCCCCCAAGTTCGTCATCGCTCTTTTCGTCGCCCCACGGAATACTGAGGGAAGCGATCATTGCTCCTGGATACGTCTTGTCCTCATGGGCCAGGAGTAAATTAACGCTACGTACGAACAATCTAGAGTTGTTCGCCGCTGCGGCTAACGCAAATCGCTTGGATGTTCGATCCCACTGGTGAACGAATGTTTCGCGTATCTGGTCGAACGGGATGCTCAGTGACTGCGCAAGAGTACTGAGGGCGTCATGCTGTGTAGTACCGAACGCGAGGCCCACGGTGAACTCGGTCGCGAGAGAGAGATCGATACCCGCAGTCAAAGCAACGTTGCCGTCCGGAGCTGACTCGTATTGCCAGTCAAGTTGGTAGTTGTCAGCGAGGTCGGTCCAACCATCATTCACCCCGACGTAACCCGCGGAACATTCAGTAAACGGAATGCTGGCACCGATAACGAGCCAGGTGTTTCCTTTATAGGCAGCGAGAAGGTTCTGTCCCCGCACACGAAGTACCTGTCCATTGTTGTGCCAGCCACCAATCTCCAGGTGCGGTGCGCAAAGGACGTACATCCGCAACTTCGGCAACAACTCCGCGGGTGCTTCCAATCTGGTATGAACCAGTAGACAAGTCTGATGTGGGTCCCCGAGGATAGTCTTGCGAATGCTGTAACGACCTTCCTTCTCTCGGTTAGTCACTTCAAAGCCTAGTGCCGCCTCTGAAATGCAATCGATCTGCCCGACAAAATTCCTTCGTTCGTCGTGAAAAAACGTTTCACCATCAGTAACCAGGAATTGCAGGTCGCGGATCTGTGGAGAGTCAATAGTGGGGTAGTAGACCTCGGTTATGCAGCCGAAATCGAGCGTATACCAGACACGGCTGGAACTGGAATAGGCTGTTCCGATGGCTACTTTCGCTCCGCGAGTCCACCGCGGCTCAATCCCAGGACCACCCGGTGCGACACGTGGAGAGCTACCATTAGTCATGAGCATATTAAAACCAAAAGCAGATGTTCTGCGCGTTTAGGATTAAACTCCGTACGCAGATCTACTACAAAGACCGGCCGGAAGGAAATCGTTCCTTTGCGTCTGTGTGAAATTCATCAAACTGCCAAGCATTTCGCGTAAAGATCCAAAGGGGGAAATTAAACTACCGACCCGATACTCTACTCTAGCCTCAGCGGCGCATTGCGGATAAGATAGGCCCGCTTTCGCCCAGCTACTCAGTTATCCAAGTAAATTAGCCTAAGAATACTGGCCTGTTCCCATTGAATTTGGTTCTCCGAACTGCTTCACCTCATCTTGGATGGCAGCGATTCGCAAGTGCGGCCCTTCCTTAGAAGCGAATATAGGTGAAGCAATCCGAAGATCGAAAAAGCCAGACGCCGTGAATACTACTGGAGGAACGGCAACGTGACACCAAATACGACCCTGTCGCACTACCGCATTCTCTCTAAGCTAGGCGCAGGTGGGATGGGTGTAGTGTATCTCGCAGAGGACACGAAGCTCGATCGCAAAGTGGCGCTGAAACTTCTACCTGCTGAAGTGGCGTCAGATCAGGAACGCATGCGTCGCTTTGTGCAAGAAGCCAAAGCTGCGTCCGCGCTCAATCATCCCAACATCATCACGATCTATGAGATTGGTGAAACCGACTCCCGTCACTTCATCGCGACTGAATTCATTGACGGAGAGACTCTACGCCAGCGGATGAAGCGCGGGCACTTAAACCTAAACGACCTCCTCGAGATCGCTATTCAAGCGGCAGGGGCACTGGGTGCAGCACATGCTGCCGGAATCATCCATCGCGACCTCAAACCTGAAAACATCATGGTCAGACCTGACGGTTACATCAAAGTCTTGGATTTCGGACTGGCCAAGCTTACCCAGCCCGAAGGCCCCGCCGCTGATACCGAAGCGCCGACGAGAGCTCTGGTTGACACCGCTGCAGGCACAGTGGTGGGAACGTCGTATTACATGTCCCCGGAGCAGGCGAAGGGAAAACGCATCGACTCACGCACTGATTTATGGAGTCTGGGTGCAGTCATCTACGAGATGGTGGCCGGGCATGTTCCTTTCGAAGCTGAGACACCCAGTGAAGTCATTGGACTCATACTCAATAAAGAACCTCCACCACTGGCGCGCTACGATCGGGAAGCGGCGCCGGAACTCGAACGCATCGTCTCTAAAGCGCTGACAAAAAATTTCGATGAACGTTATCAAACAGCCAAAGACCTCTTGGTTGATCTGAGGAGATTTAAACGGCAACACGATCTGGAGTTAGAGATCGAGCGGACCGTTCCACCAGAGTTCAGAACTAGCGGCAGCGTTATCCCGCACACGGGCGCTCACGCGACTGCTGCCTCACAAGAACGTGCCGCCGCCACTGCGAGCAGCGAAGTTAAGCTGCGAGTATCAAGCGCCGAGTACGTCGTTAGCGAAATTAAGCGACATAAGAAAGGCTTTGCGCTCACCGGGGCGGTAGTGTTTGCGCTCCTGCTGGCGACCGTGGGCTACTTCCTGTTCGCTCGCCGGACAGCTGCTTTAACTGACAAAGACACGATCCTGCTGACAGACATCGTCAATACTACGGGCGATAGCGTTTTTGACGGCACGCTCAAACAAGGACTCGCCGTGCAACTCGGCCAGTCGCCTTTCCTGAACCTCTTTTCCGACACGCGTGTGCGACAGACTTTGCGCTTGATGGGCCATTCGCCTGACGATCGTGTGACAGCGGAGATCGGACGAGAGATCTGTCAACGTCAGGGGCTGAAGGCTTTAATCACCGGCTCCATTGCGTCGCTGGGCAGCCATTACGTGCTCACACTGCAAGCGGTCAGTAGCCAAAGCGGCGAGGTGATTGCCAGCGAACAAAGCGAGGCCGAGAGCAAGGAACAGGTGTTGAAGACTCTGTCTCAGGCCGCGATTAAATTACGCGAGAGACTCGGCGAGTCGCTCAACTCACTTCAGAGATTTGATGCACCGCTTGAAGTCACGACCTCTTCGTTGGAAGCTCTTAAAGCCTACTCACTCGGCGCTGAAGAGTCGAACCG
>Ga0075425_100008300_pt1 | contig 11007 bp, 4 predicted proteins | sample SoiMethybrSBSTD4_FD_75300 | JGI IMG/M metagenome (GOLD analysis project Ga0075425, IMG submission 75300) | Bulk soil microbial communities from a Populus tree surrounding site in Tennessee, USA - Soil MetaG P. TD hybrid SBSTD4 | ecosystem: Environmental > Terrestrial > Soil > Tree plantation...
GTCGCAAGCAAGGCGATAGACGGTTCGCGCTGAACTATCTTCGCCGCTAACACACGAATCTCCTCGAGATCACGCCCTTCAAATATGCGAGGAACCACTTTGAAGCCGCGCTTTTCCTCGGCGGCCGCGAGTAGCTCGGCGCCTTCGGCGGTCATTGCAATGTCGAGCAGCTCACGAACCCGTTTCTTCGTTGCCTTGCTTTCCTGAATCGCGCGTTCGACCAACGATGGCGACGAATCCCGATCGGCACTAAACTGTCGCGCCACTGCAAACGCCGTGGAGTTCGCGAGCCGATAATCCGCGAGTGCCCGTCCGCCGCAAACGAATTCCACGCGGGTGAGTCTCTTGGCGCGTTCGAAAGACCGAATGGCGATCAATCCAATTTGCCCGGTGCGCGCAGCGTGAGTGCCGCCACACGGCGACCAGTCAAAATTCTCGATTTCGATGACTCTTATTTCGCCCTGGATCGCGCTCTCTTTTCTCAGAGGCAACCGAGATGCTTCTTCTTCGTTGACGAGGTGTACGCGCATCGGCCGATCTTCAAAAACGATTGCGTTTGCGATTTCCTCGGCTGCTCGCATGTGATCGTTGTTCGGCGAATCCAGATCGATGTCGATGGTCGAGGTCTGTGCGCTGAGATGAAATGACCGGGTCTCGGCTCCGCTCGCTTGCACGAACGCCTGAGACAAGATGTGCTGGCCGCTGTGTTGCTGAAGGTGATCCAGACGGCGAGCTCGATCCACCAATCCGTTAACTTTGTCACCGGCTGTGAGTGGTACAGGTTGCTCGAGAATGTGATGAATCACACCGGAGTCGTCTTCGAACACGTCTACTACGCGAACCCCTTCGAGAATGCCAGTGTCATTTGGCTGGCCGCCGCCGGTTGGATAAAACGCCGTTTGATCCACGATGACGCTGACTCCAGCATCGCGCGGTTGTGTATCCAGAACGGTGGCTGAGAACTCGAGCAGGCTCGAGTCACGAAAGTAGAGTCTCTGTGTTGGTTGCATTTGTAATTTGTGGCACTTTGCAGCAACGCTGCGATTATTGACGGTTCTTTAGTTGAGCTTGAGCGCGATTTAGATTGCAGTGTGCGAGTAAGAGTTGGAGCCTATCACAAGAGACTTACCGAGGAAACGTCTGAAGACTAAATGCGCGACGCCAAAACTTGTACAAGGGAATGCCCAGCGATTGCCTCAAATCCTGGCAGCGATGCTTTGTGACTGGTCAGGCCCATGCGCTCGAAAGATCTCTGGAGATGTCTTGCATGCGATGTGCGACAACCGTTAGCCTCGAAACAAATGAGAAAAAGTTTCGTGCTCGAGTTGTCAGATGGACGCAAGCTTCATCTCGGAGAGCGCACTGCGATTGTCGGTGTGCTGAATGTTACACCGGACTCTTTCTCCGACGGCGGTCAGAATTACGAATCGACGCGCGCAATTTCGCGTGCGCTTGAGTTGGAGGACGAAGGTGCTGACATCATCGAGATCGGCGGGGAGTCGACCAGACCTGGCGCTGTGCGGCTGACTGCCGAGGAGGAACTCTCGCGAGTCGTTCCGGTGCTCGAAGGAATACTGGGCAAGGTGAACGTCCCTTTGGCTATAGACACTTACAAGAGCGAAGTCGCGGCGGCGGCGGTTTCGCTGGGGGCCGCCATAATAAATGATGTAAGCGCGCTGCGATTCGATCCCGGATTGGCCGATGTAGCCGCTCGCGAGCGTTCCGTGCTGGTGCTCATGCACATGCGAGGTGAACCGGCGAATATGCAGAAGATTCCGCCAAGCGCCGACATCTTTTCAGAAATAGATACTGATCTCGATGCTGCCATCCGAGTAGCGGAGTCTCGAGGCGTCAGCCGGGATCGTATCGTAATCGATCCGGGTATAGGGTTCGGCAAGACGCTCGAACAGAACCTCGCGATCCTAAACCATCTGGAGCGACTGGAAAGGTTTGGACTGCCGGTGATGATCGGAACTTCGCGCAAGAGCTTTATTGGCAGGTTGACCGGTCATCGTGAAGACAAACGGATGTTTGGAAGTGCCGCATCGATCGCCATTGCAATTCTTAACGGCGCGCACCTTATTCGAGTACACGATGTTCGTCAGATGGCGGAGGCCGCGCGCATCGCGGACGCGATCATCTCATCAACAACAGAAAATCGAGGATAGAAGATTGAGTGATTGAAGGTTGAGGCTGGAACCGGAAGGCAAAGGTACTCGCGAGCCAAATTCGATTTAGGCATCATCGATCCTCACTCCTCGATCTCAATCTTCAATCTTTCAATCTTCTAACCTCAATCCTCAATCCTCAATCCTCACTCACCTGGAGTTGCAAAAAGAAAAAGGGCCGGAGATTTCTCTCCAGCCCTTTTGAGTTAGTGCTTGTCGAATGTCTTCAACAAGCGTGGTAGTCGTTACTTGTTTGGATTCATAGGTGGCGGTTGCGCAGCCGCGCCGCAGATCGCGGTGTCGTCGAGAGTGTTCCTATCGACGAGGGTACATCTCACCGTTCCCGGAGGCGCCTGCAGTGAGCCGTTGCCGGTATGAACTGCTTTATCGACTCTTGCCACCACGCGACGATCGACAGGGCTGTGGGTCAGGGTGAAGACACAACCCTGAACGGTTGCCTTGCCTGTTCCAGTTAACACCGTCCCGTTGCAACAGAATCGATACGCGCCAGTCAGGGAGTTCCAAACCACGCTGTTGGTCGGAATTGAATCATCCTGGATTATCGTATCGAACGTCGTAACGGTGAACGAACAAGTTGCGGTGTTGCCTGTCGCGTCAGTGGCCGTGCAGGTAACTGAGGTGGTACCGACCGGGAAGCACGAACCCGACGGCGGGTTGCAAAGCACCGTCACACCCGGACAGTTGTCTGACGCGGTCGTCGTGAAGTTTGCGATCTGACAGGTGGTACCCGCGCCCGTACACAAGGCTTGGTTTGTCAGCACCGTTTGGTTGACCGGACAGGTTATGACCGGCGGTTGAGTGTCATTGACCGTGACGGTGAAACTGCACGGCGTGGCGCCGCCACTCTCCGTGCAGGTGACTGTCGTGGTCCCAACAGGGAAGAACGAACCGGAAGCAGGCGTACAGGTGATCGTTCCGCAAGTTCCGGTCGTGGTCGGGGCCGGGTAGTTCACTACGGCGCCGCACTGATTCGGATCGTTGGACTGTGTGACATTCGCCGGACAGGTTATAGTGCACGCCGCTGCGGCGCACGTGGCGCAAGCGAACCCGGAGTTCACATTGATTGTATCGATCGTCCAGCCAGTTGCCGATACACTGCAATCCGAGGCCATGCGGAAACGCAGCTTGATCGTTTGGCCGTTGACGTTCGGTCCAAGGTTGGCAGTTGTTGTAATGAATCCTCCGGAGTTACCGGTCCAAGCCTGACGGCCTGCAATCGGGCTCAGGAAGTTCACGCTTATGGTGCCGTTATAACCACCGCTGACAAAGCTTCCACCGACTGCCGCATTCGTTATGTCAGTGAAAGTACCACCGTTGATGTTTGGCGAGGAGACTTCCAAAACTGCGCCGTCAAATGTGCTTTCAGTGTTGAAGTTGTTTCTGAAAGTAATTTGAGCTGCGGCGGATGTGATAGAAAACGCCGGCGTGTCGAGCACGTTGTCGGTTACACAACTCGGATCGTTGTGGAAGGCCGCGTTTGGTGCGGTATCGGGGGATGTAGTTGTTGTTGCCCAGTTTGAGCCGAGACCGCAGGTCCCAGTAGGCGTGCAATTAGCAGCGCCGTTGGTAAACGAAGTTGTCCATCCAGCTGGTAAGGCCGGCGCCGTCACACCGTCAAAGTTCTCTGAGAAAGCGGTGGCCAACGTGCCCAGGGTGAAGGTATACGTGAGGGTTCCTAAGTTCGTCGCGCCATCCTGGAGCGCGAGCGAGGCCGTAATCGTCCCGCCGCAAGTACCGGTTGCTGTGAAGGTAAAGTTCCTACACACCGGCGCACCGCCGGATACGACAACGCCGTAATCCTGTGGGTTTGGAGGCTGAATGTTAGTGACTCCTCCGGTTGCCTGCAATGTACCCATCAGGTCTACAGTATTGGCGCCGCCGGTGTTTTGAACGCAGAGGCTTACCGTTACAACCTCGTTCGGATCAATAACACCATTAGCTGGAGAGCAACTCTCGGAAACCAGAGTGGCGCCGGCCGAAACGATGATCGCTGAAGGCGCGAGGCAACAGTTGACCGTTGAAGTGCCGCCAGCAGAAACGATGACCTGTTGAGAGCACGTGCCGAAACCGCTGCCGGCCGGTCCGGATACGGTGACGGTATAAGTTCCAGGCGTCACCCCCTCAGAGAACTGGCCAGAAGCATCGCTTTGCCTGATGAACCCTTCGGGGGTAGTAATCACCGCGCCCAGGATGGGCAGACCGGTGTTGCAGTTGGTGATCGTTCCGTTGATTGTCCCTCGAGGTGCAGTGACACAGCCCGAATTCACTTTGAAGCTGAAGATTCGGGTGTTCCAATCAAATGAAGCAGTTGGCGAATCCACATATTCAAATGCCGCCCAGAAAGTGCAGTCGTCCGCGGGATCGACGTACAGCGAACTATAGTCCCCCCAACGGCTGCTGGTGGCAGTCTGTACACCTTTGGTCACGGCTGAAAGGGCGTCGACCTCGCCTTGCGGAAGCGTGTTCACCGGATCGCCAGCCAATCTACCGGTATAAATGGCAGTCGGGTTCAACGCTGCAGGCGTTGGCCCCGGTGCTGATGCGCTGGCGGCGAGTCCGATATTGCCTTCACCGTCTTGTGCAACGCTTCCCATCCAGAGGTCGCGGCCGGTTCCTGATCCTGAGCCGGGCGCATATGTTGCTTGCTGATTAATCGTGACTGCGCCAGTGCCTGAATTGCGTCTCAACTCCATCCATCTGACGCCTGCTTGATAGGTGGCGGCAGTGGTTGGGTTGACGCCGCTTACGTTCACCGTAAAGTTGAGCACGTAAGACTGCACCCCTCCAGGAAGCACCCTGAAGTTGAGCGGATGCATTAGACGATCAGCAATCGAGTCCAGACTTTCTCCACCCGACGGCTGTTGTATGTCACCTCGCCCACTGGGATTCCGCGCGTCAAAAGCTAATGTAGGAATGTCTGATCCTTGAGTGAGCGTTGAATTCGCAGGTGTGTTGTAGTCCGCGTGGAACACAAAGGGACGAATAAGGTCGGTCGCGGCGCCAAATTCATCCGCGTCAAACTCGAAGAACAGATTTGGTGTTCCGACGGGCGGAGGCGTGAATCCTTCCAAATTTGACGGCAACATTCCGCCGTGTGTATTGTCGGTGTTGAATCCAATGATCTTCGCGGTTGGATCTCCGACGACCATCTTGCCGCGTTCCAGAGTATATAGGCCCGCTCCCAGAAATGCAGTGCCCGCCGTATTGAAATCATTGGTCGAGAAGTAGTAGCCATCCGGCCAGACACCCATGTGCGGATAGTCGCCAAAACGATTCGGGGTCACCAGAAAGTCATAGGCAAAGTAGGCGCCCAACGGATCGCCGGTCTTGGAGACCGCGACGTGCATATGGTTGCTATTGTTCGTAAACCGCAAGTTAAACTGACTGATGACCCAGCGATCAGCCAATTGATCGTACAACACTATGGGATCGCCATCATCGTCTGCCGCGTTCGCGATTCCGACCAGCAACTGACTCAATCTGAATTGAGCTTGCTGTACCGTGCCGGTTTTGCTGTAAATGGTCAATCCGCCGTTCGATATTGCGACAACGTTATTTGGACCGACGGCTGCGTTGGTGTCGGGAGGCGCAAATCGGCCTCCAAATAGTGCCGACCCAGTATCCATGTCAGGACCGTCAAAGTTTTGAATTGGATTGGTGACAGCGTTGAGTGCCTGGTCCTTGTGCTTGAAATTGTTGATGCCGGGATCGGTAAACGCCGCCGTCTTGCCGGGAAGAATCGTCTTGACTCTCTCGGTGTTTTCTTCGTTCTTCTCGCGTTCAGCGCGGTCCCGCTTTATCTTCGCGATCTCATCGTCGCTAAGCGCTTCGAACTTGATGTTTCTGACCTCTGGCGTCTCTACGACCTTGAGTGCTTGCGACCAGGTCGGCACAAGACCACTCTTTACGCCGCCCTGGCCGGGAGAAATTGCTCCGCCCTTCTGCATATCTCCTGAAGCGAAAAACGACGAGGGTACTACGACGAAGAAACCGAATGCGAGAATCGCGAGCACCAGCACCGCGAATCTCGTTCGACGCGGCGACAGTGCGTGTGGGCTACGGGCGCGACTGAGTGTCGACTGAATCCATTTCATAAGGTGTGGGTCCTCCCTGACCTGAAAATCTGGAGCGTTGACCTTGATCGTCACTTCTCTCGAGATTGACCAATTCCTAAGGAGCGCTGTCTAAGCAACGTTTCTTGCGCCAGCGTTTGGACGCGCTTGGATCCGGCACCAGCTGGACGCCTTAAAATAACTAGAAGATTTGCCTTCGAAATCTGAGTTGATTTCTTCTTTTCCCAACCAGAAGAGCCTTAGGCCGCAACGCTTGAAACACACATGCGGCAGTGAGAGTCGGATTTTGAATTGTGCGGTGATTCAGTCTGAGACCCGCATTTGTTGGTAGCGATGACCCAAACCGCGGCAAATCATATTCTGACAACCGTACAGAGTCAAGTGTCTTTGTCGAAATAGCGGAAGAAAAGCCGAAAGTCTCGTGTCCCCCAAAATACGCCGTTTCTTCCAAAAATCGCCATCGCAGATCCTTTCCTTAATTGCCGCGCTCAACCAGGTTGGTTGGTCAATGAAAGAGTTAAAAAAAAGGGACCGGCACGAAAGCCGGTCCCGCAACGAGATGAGACTCAGACGGACGTCAGTGACAATTCGTCAGGTTGGAGTCATTCAACGTGTTCTTGTCTGTAATTGTGCATCGCTGCACGCCGGCCGGTGCTTGTAGCGAGGCCGATCCAGCCCTGGCGTTCTTATCGAGCCTCGCGTTGACCCTTCGATCAACCGCGATGGCATCGAGGGAGAATACACACCCCGATTTCCTGGGTGTGCCCATGCCGGTGTAAGTAACCCCGTTGCAGCAGAACCGATAAGCGCCACTCACTGAATTCCACAACAGGATGGTTGACGGATTGGAGTCGTCCTGAAGTGCGCAGTCGAAGGTGGTCACCGTGAACGAGCAGGTAGCGGTGTTGCCCGACGTGTCGGTGGCCGTACAGGTAACGCTAGTAACCCCGAGCGGAAAACACGAACCCGACGGAGGATTGCACGCTACCGTAACGCCCGGACAGTTATCCGAAGCCGGCGGCAGTGTGTAAGTCACTACCTGACAAGTCGCGCTCGGACAAACATTTTGGTTGGTGAGCGCCGTGATGTTAGCCGGGCACGGTCCGACCGTTGGCGGTTGCGTATCGTTGACGGTGACTGTGAATGGGCAGCTTGGACCGGACGTCGTAGCGCAAGTAACCGTAGTCGTACCAGTCGGGAAGAATGAACCCGTCGGAGGAGTGCAAGTCACAACCCCGCAAGTTCCTGTTGTGGTCGGCGCTGAATAATTCACAACCGCGCCGCACTGATTCGGATCATTCGCCGCCGTGATATTTGCCGGACAGGTGATCTGACACGCGGCGCACGGGCCCGTCCCGGGTGTATTGCAGATAAGCCCGCTGACCGTAACGCTGTACCCGCTACATCCAGTGCCGGCGGTTATCTCCTGGACATTCAACACCAGGACGCCGTTTGCCGGCACATTTACCTGGAACGAATTGGTCTGCGCCGGGCTGCCCCCCGGATCGCCCAGATAGTTTGTGCAGAAGTTTGTCGGCACGAAGGTCCCGAGATATGCAACGGTGATGATCGGGTTTGTTGCAGCCGGACATGTCGCCGTTGTGGTTATCGTGACACACGCCGCCGTCGGCCCATTTGTGAAGGTGTAAAGGTCATAGAGGTGTTGATTCGTGTCTCCGGCGATGGCGCCCGGGCAAGCTTTGGGTATCGCGCAAGAGTTGGCGACACCATCTCTACCCAGACGACCGGTTTGGGTTAAGTCTCCGGCTGCGAGTGCTCCGGTCACGATCGTGGGCGGACACACACAAGTCGGCAACGAGAAGGAGAACGAGCTTGATCCACCGGAGAACGACACGGTGAGCGTAAACTGAATTGTCGTACCGCAAACAAAAGAGGGCGAAGTGCTGACCGAGAACGGGACCGTGTTTGTAGCAGTAGCGGTCTCCTGTGTGTTGGGATATGGCGAGTTCGGTTGAGTGATCGTCACTCCTGTGGTTGTACTCGACAGAACCGCCGAAACATTGGTACCCGTCAGGCACCCATCATTCTTGATCACTACATTCAGATTGTTACACTCGTTGGCTTCGATTACTCCATCACCATCTCCTCCCGAGATTGCCGCGGACTGGAAGATGAACGCGGAGCTGCCACTCAGACACTGATTTAGAGTAGTGGTCGCTCCGTCGGTAATGGTGACGTTGAACGGACCAACGGCCATGCAGCTATGGCCGATCGCGCCAATGTTTACGATGTAGTTGCCTGGCGCGAGCTTCATCGAGTAAGTCCCATTGGCAATGGAGGCAGTTGAGAAGCCGCTTGAAGGTCCGCCGCTGACCTCGATGAGTGCATTTGAAATCGGCACTCCGGTGTCGCATGCGGTAATCGTACCCGAGAGTGTGCCTTGTGGCGGCGCACTGCAGGTTGCGAACTTGAACGCTCCTATGCGAGTGCGCCAGTTAAAGGTGCTGGTGGTGCTTGTGTAGTACTCGCTTGTAAACCAGAAAGTGCAGTCATCAGCTGGGTCAACTTGTAGCGAGCTATAGTCGCCCCATCGATTAGTCGTGCCGCGCTGGACTCCGGTGCCGGCGAACAGTGTGCCTTCACCCTGAAACAAACCCCCAGGAGGATCATTGAATGCACGGGCAGCATAATTTAATGATGGGAAGTGACCGGCAGTGACGCCGGAAATGCTATAGGCAACTGCGAGATTCTCCTGATTGTCGATTGCCGCGCTACCGAGCCAGCGATTGTCACCGGTAGCTCCATTGCCAGCGCCCGGAGCGAATGTGGCCTGTTCCACGACGGAGTAAGCCGATGACGGCGTGCTTCGTCGCAGCTCGAAATAGCGGAACCCTGCCTGATAATTTGCAGCGCTGTTTGGAGTGACGCCGCTGACGTTAACCGTAAAATTCGAAACCAACGACTCGTTGCCGTTACGGTTGAAGTATTGCAACCTATACATCGTGTCGGTTGAGATAGAGTCGAGACGATCGGTCGAGTTGTTACCAGCAGGTGGAGGTTGTTCAATGTCGCCGCGGCCGCCTGGATTCCGGGCGTCGAATGCCGCTAACGGCACTGGCGCTGCATATGTGCTTTCGGGACGTTCGGTAAATGTTGAATTAGCAGGGACGGCGAAATCAGCGTGGAAATCAAAAAGCCGAACGCCATTTGCAGGATCACCAAAATTTGTGTTGGTAAAGTAAAGAAACACGTTTGGAGATCCAGCCGGCGGAGGCAGGATGCCGTCGTGATCCGAAGGGAGCATTCCGAAGATCCCTTCGGGATGCGTCGTCAGGTTCAGGTTGAAGTAGATGATACCCGCGGTAGGATCTCCAACCAGCATCTTCTTGCGGTCGAACGCGAATGCGCCGCCTCCGTCAAACCCGCCTCCCATGAGGAACTGGTTGGACGTCATGTAGTACCCGTCCGGCCACACTCCAAACTTTGGATAGTCGGGAAACTCGTTGCCGGGCAACACAAAGTCATAAAGGTAATATGCTCCAGTCGGATCGCCGGTCTTCGAGATGGCAACCGCCTCGTGATAAGGAGGCGTCGTTTGACCGGTGAAAGCGAACTGGCTTATCAACCAACGATCGGCCATGCGATCGTACAAAACGACCGGATCTCCGCGGTCAACCGTAGCCGCCAAGCCGCCCAATGACGCGAAAAGAGTGCTCTGTGTAAAGAACGGAACAAGCTTGTTCCCACTCTTGTCCCAAATACCGACTCGATTGTTAACCGTTTGAACGAAATGATTCGGCCCGACGTCGCCGTTTGTGTCTGGCGGCGCGACCGAGTTCCCCTCATCAGCTGCGGATACTCCGTCGAAAGTTATCGATGGTGTCGGCAGTGCACTTGGCGTCTGCGGAGCGTTGGGCGCTCTCATCGTACGTTGGAGCGCACCGTCGAACGACACCTTTGAGTCGCCAAACTTGCGCACCTCCTCACCATTTTTCTCGTTGACCTCGTGTTGATCGATCTCAGGCGGACCCGGTTTGGTGTTGACCAACGAGTTTTTGGCTGGCCCAATGTCGCGGACCGGAGCGCTTTCCGCAAATGCCACTGCCTGTGCGTAAATCGGGACGTCTGGCTTCGCATCGTCGGGCTTTTGACGAGGTCTAAACACGGGTTCGCGCTCGCGCTCTCGCTCGCGTTTGGCGTGGGTTCGCGGAGTCGGCGTTGACTTTTGGGGCGAGCGTTGTGCCTGACTGGGCAAGAACAGAGCGCCGAGAACAAAGCAGAGCAGCAGGGTGATGAGGATTTTTCTCGTTCTATTCATTTAATTTCCTTGTTGAGGCATCGCACAGCCAATGCCGGTGACTTCTCTCGAAGTGTTACGCAACCGGGTTGGTCCGATCAGATGTATGTCTGTTAACGCTAACGAAGCTCGCCTCACGCTCGATCAGCAGGATGCCGCTCGAGGTTGCTTCGTACTTCCTTCAGGGCGCGGGTTACTGAAACCTCTCCGGTACGATCTCAGATAGCCGTGTAGCTTGTTCGAGTCGCCAAACTCCGGAACCGAACGGTGATTTACGATAGCTCGAAAAAGTAAAAGTCGGAAAGGCCGCGCGAATACTAGACTGACGTAAAAAAGTAGTCAAGACCGCCCAGCGCTTGGAATTGAAGCGAACCGCCTTCACGTGCATCTCTAATGTTAAAGGATTCCTCAGTTTACTCTCAGCTCGCTTCGAATCTTTCCGTCTTGCAGAGAACTTTGTCCTCAATTGACTGAGCTCGCGTTGAGG
>Ga0075425_100008301_pt1 | contig 11007 bp, 8 predicted proteins | sample SoiMethybrSBSTD4_FD_75300 | JGI IMG/M metagenome (GOLD analysis project Ga0075425, IMG submission 75300) | Bulk soil microbial communities from a Populus tree surrounding site in Tennessee, USA - Soil MetaG P. TD hybrid SBSTD4 | ecosystem: Environmental > Terrestrial > Soil > Tree plantation...
TATCGAAAGTCGGGCAAATCTTGCGAAGCTCTTCGAGAGAAAGATCGCTCCAGAGTATGTTTTGGCGTTCGGCTTCTTTCAAAACTTTCCCAACGAGATCGTGCGCCTGGCGGAAGGGAAGTCCTTTGCGGACCAGATAGTCCGCGGCTTCCGTCGCCAGCAGGGCGGGGTTTTCCGCTTTCGCGCGCAGGTGATCATCGCGGAAGCCAGTGGTTTCGACGGCGCCGGCCGCAACCGCGAGCATCTCTCCAACTTGATCATGCGCCAGGAACAGCGCCTCTTTGTCCTCCTGGAGATCGCGCTGATAACTGGTCGGGAGGCCTTTGAGCGTGGTGAAGAGGCTGAACAGCGAGCCGGTGATTCGGCCGCACTTCCCGCGAATCAGCTCCCACGAATCTGGATTTTTCTTCTGCGGCATCAGACTGCTGCCGGTGGAGTATTCGTCGGGAAGTACAACGTAGGAAAACTCCTGCGAAGCGAATAGCACAAAATCTTCCGCCAGGCGCGACAAATGCGTTGCGATGCCCGAGAGTCCGAAGAGATAGTCGAGCGCGAAGTCGCGGTCGCTAACGGCGTCCAAGCTGTTGGCAGTGATTTTGGAAAAACCGAGCTCGCTGGCAATCGCCGCGCGATTGATGGCGAAAGCGTTTCCAGCAAGCGCACCGGAGCCCATGGGACAAGCGTCGGCGCCGGCTGCTGCATTCTGCAACCGAACGATATCGCGAGTGAAAGCTTCGGCGTGAGCAAGTAGGAAATGCGAAAGAAGAATCGGCTGCGCGTGCTGCATATGCGTCATGCCGGCCATTGGCACGCCGAGCTTTGCTTTGGCTTGCTGCAGAAGGGCGCTGATTAAGGCCAGGACAGCCCGGCGTGATTCCGATGCGACGTCGATAACCAAGAGTCGGAAGTCAGTGGCAACAAGTTCGTTACGGCTGCGGCCGGTGTGCAACTTCCAGCCGAGCGGGCCGAGTTCCTCGACCAGGGCTTTTTCGACGAATTGATGGACATCTTCGGCGTCGGCGCCAAAGGATTCGACCCAAGTCGGATCGGATTCCGCGCGCTCGGCAATTTTGTCGAGCGCGGCGAGTGTGTGCTTCACTTCGGTTGCCGTGAAAATGCCAATCGGCTCTAACGCCTTCGCCCAAGCTCGATCCACCGCGATCTCATAGGGCAGCAGCCGCTTGTCGAACGCGAACGAACGTTGAAACGCGTCAAAGCGTTTGTCCGGTTCGCGTTCGAAGCGGCCGCCCCAAAGTTTGCTGTCTTTGCGTTCGCTCATCGCAGGCGAAATCAGCCGTTGCCGCCTTCGGCTTTGGCCTTGGGCCGAACCGTTACGGGAAGGGCGAAGAGATTGATGAACCCCTCAGCGTCCTTCGGGTTGTAGCGACCCATGGTAAAGCTGGCAAGATCGGCGCGATAGAGCGAAAACGGCGACTTGCGGCTCGTGACATTCAGCGTGCCCTTCCACAGTTTCAGGCCGACCGAACCGGTGACGCGCTGCTGCGATACATTGAAGAAGCCGTCCAGTGCCTGCCGCTGCGTTGAGAACCACACACCGTTGTAAACCAGCTCGGCGTAGCGCACCGCAAGCGACTGCTGCAGATGCGCCGTTTCGCGGTCAATCGTCAGGCGTTCCAGTTCACGGTGCGCGGTCACGAGCAGCGTGCCGCCGGGAGTTTCATACGCGCCGCGCGACTTCATACCGACCAGGCGGTTTTCCACCAGGTCCGTGCGGCCTACGCCGTGCCGCGCCGCAATGTCATTCAACGAGTTCAGCAACTCAATCGGTCCCAGCTTCGCGCCATTCACACCGACCGGCGTGCCCGCTTCGAATCCGATTTCCACTTCCTCCGCTTTGTCCGGAGCCTTTTCCGGCGAAATCGTCCACTGCCACATCGCTTCGCTCGGTGCATTAGCCGGATCTTCCAGCTCGCCGCCTTCGTGGCTTAGGTGCCAGATGTTGCGGTCGCGGCTGTAGATGTTCTTCTTGCTCTGCTCGATGGGCACGTTGTGCTTTTCGGCGTAGGCGATGGCGTCTTCGCGAGAGTCAATATCCCACTCGCGCCATGGCGCGATGATTTGCAGATTCGGAGCGATCGCCTTGTACGCCAGCTCGAAGCGCACTTGGTCATTGCCTTTCCCCGTGCAGCCATGCGAGAGCCCGTCAGCGCCAAGCTGCAGCGCCAGTTCCGCCTGGCGCTTGCCGAGAACGGGCCGCGCCATCGAAGTGCCCAGCAAATACGTGTGCTCATAGACCGCTCCGGCACGCAGCGTCGGCCAGATATAGTCGCGAATGAATTCTTCGCGCAGGTCCTCAACGTAGGCTGAAGATGCTCCCGTTGCGAGCGCTTTTTTGCGGGCGGCCTCGAGGTCTTCCTGCTGGCCCACGTCGCCAATCATGGCGATCACTTCGCAGGCGTAATTTTCTTTGAGCCACGGAATAATGATCGAAGTATCCAGTCCGCCGGAATATGCCAGAACTACCTTCTTGGGTTTCGGTGCTGCTGTTTTCACAATCCCTCTTTCTTTTTTGTGTTTGCGCGCGCAATGAAGCTGAAATTCCTGCTGAATGTCCTTTAGCGAAACAGCGTGTGCAGAATCGCCTTCTGCACGTACATGCGATTCTCCGATTGATCAAGCACCACGGACTGCGCTCCGTCTAGCACATCCGACGTAACCTCATGGCCGCGATGCGCCGGCAGGCAGTGCATGAATGCCGCACCGCGCTCGGCCAGTGCCATCAGCTTGCGATTCACCTGGTAGGGCTTGAATACTTCACTGCGCACTTTTTCTTCCGCCTCAAAACCCATGCTGGTCCATGAATCGGTGTAAACGGCCTGTACATCCTCTACCGCTTCGCGCGGGTCGGTGAACAGTTCAATCTTCGCCTTGGTTTCCTTCGCGACTCGCCGCGAATCTGCAATCACATCGTCGTCCGGCGCATAGTTGGCCGGCGTAGCAATGCGCAAATTCACGCCAAGGCGAGCACCCAAATAGAGCAGGGAGTGACAAACATTGTTCCCATCGCCCACGTACGCCAGCTTCAGTCCTTTCAACGCGCCAAATTTTTCTTCTAGCGTGAAATAGTCCGCTAGCGCCTGACAGGGATGGAATTTGTCGGAGAGCGCGTTCACCACCGGGATTTCGGTCGTCGCCGCCATTTCGTCCAGCACGCGCTGCTCGTACACGCGCGCCACAATTCCTTGCACCCACCGCTCCAGGTTGCGCGCCACATCTGCGATGGACTCGCGTTCGCCGAGCCGCGCCTGCGTGTGGTCCAGGAACACCACGTGACCCCCCATGCTCTGGATGCCGACCTCGAACGTCACGCGCGTGCGCAGCGACGGCTTCTCGAAAATCAGCGCCAGAAATTTGCCGCGCAGCGTCTCCGCATAGCGCGCCGGATTCGCCTTGATATCCGCCGTGATCGCCAGCAGCTCGCGCGAATGCGCCGGGCTCCATTCCGCTCCGGTAAGGAGATCGTTGGTTTCCTGTGCCGGAATTGCCAGGGTCGTCGTTGCCATTTTCACCTCGAAACAGACGCCGCAAACTTGGCCGTTGGCGGCGGAATCTTCGTTTCCGAAGTCTCCGCCGCCGGGACCACTCGCGGGGACAGAACTTGTTCAAACAAATTCAGAAACTCGCGCAGCTGCGCTTTAGTAATCAAAAACGGCGGCAGCAGCCGAATCGTGAAGTCATGCGTGCAGTTGATCAGCAAACCTTGTTTGAGGGCTTCCGTAACCAACGCTCCGCCTTCGATCGAAAGCTCCACGCCAAACATGCAGCCTTCACCGCGAATTTCTTTGATGAAGGCATACTTCGACTTCAGCTTTTCGAGCCCCGCGCGCAAGTCTTCACCGCGTGCTCGAACGTTTTCCAGCAGCTTTTCTTCCTCGATGGTTTGCAGAACTTCCAGCGCAACCGCACAAATCATCGGGCCGCCTCCAAAGGTCGTCCCGTGCAGACCGGGAGACACGCGCGAAGCGACCGCATCGTTCGTCAAAATCGCGCCGAGCGGGAGTCCCGCCGCCAGCGGCTTGGCAATAACAGCAATATCCGGCTTTTCCGAAAATTTCTGATACGCGAAGTAACGCCCCGTGCGGCCGAGCCCGCACTGAATTTCATCAGCAATCAGCACCGCGCCATGTTCCGTCGTCAGCGATCGCGCGCGTTCCCAAAATGTTTCGGTGACGGGATAAATCCCGCCTTCGCCCTGAATCGGCTCCAGGATCACCGCGCAAACCGTGTCGTCGAACTTCGCTTCCAGGTCGCTGACATCGTTGAATGCCACAAATTCCACGCCTGGAACCAACGGAGCAAAAGGCAGCCGGTATTTCTCCGTGGCCGTCACGCTCACCGCGCCAAATGTCCGGCCATGAAATGAGTTCGTCATCGCCAGAATGCGCGTCTTGGCCTTAGCCACAGATGGTGAGCCCTCCGCGGGCCGACCGCACAAACGCGCTAGCTTCAGCGCACCATCAATCGCTTCCGTGCCACTATTCGCAAAAAATACACGGCTCAACCCCGACCATTCCGCCAATTTCTTTGCTAGCGGTCCCTGAAACTTGTTGTGAAACAAATTCGAAAGGTGGATTGCGTGCCCGGCCTCGCGGCGGATGGTTCGCACGATCCTCGGATGCGCGTGGCCCAACGCGTTTACGGCGATCCCGCCAAGGAAATCCAGATACTTCTTGCCTGTCGAATCGAACACGTACGCGCCGCGCCCGTGTGTAAACACAATCGCCGGCCGCTTGTAGGTCGGCAGCAAGTATTTGTCCGCCAAAGAGGTCGCTTCAGCGAACTTGCCTACTTTCTGCCGCTGCAAACCGCGCGAGATTGACGGTCCCATCCGATTTTTCTTGAATTTGCTCATCACGCCGCCGACCACGCCGCAGGAACGCTCACCGCCAACGCTTCACGCAACACCCGCGTGCCCGGCACTGTGTCAAACGAAGCGGCGCCGCCCGCATCGACCGCAGCCAACAAGCCGCCAGGAGCCGTTCCTCCGACAATGTGCACGCCGCTCACGCCGCCTTCCAGCGCACGCTTCGCTGCTTCCAGCTTCAGTACCATCCCGCCGGAAACCACCTTCGTCTGCACCAGCCGCTCAATCTCGTCGCAGGCCACGGCCGACAAAGTCCGCTGGCCTTCCAATACCCCATGCACGTCCGTCAAATAAATCAGCTGGTCCGCCTGCAAATATTCCGCGCAAGCCGCTGCCATGTGATCCGCATTGATGTTGTACAGCTCCCGGTCCGAGCCCAGTCCAAGGCAAGCCGCCACGGGAACCAAGCCCGCATTCCACAGCGACGCGATCAGCTCCGTATTCGCACCCGTCAAATAGCCGACGTATCCGAGGCTGCCTTGCGTATCGTTGTGCACCAGCGGCTCTGCTCGAAAACACGCGGCATCCGCCGCCGAAATCCCGATCGCCGGCTGCCCGGCCGCTGAAATTGCCGCCGCCAGCTGCTTGTTCAGCAATCCCGCAAACACCATCAGCGCCACGTCGCGTGTCTCGCGATCCGTCACGCGCAATCCCGCGACGAACTTACTCTCGATCCCCATGCGCTTCAGCGTCGCGGTAAACACGCGCCCGCCGCCGTGCACTACTAGAATCTTGTGCCCTTGCTTTGCCAGCTCCGTCACTTGAGCCGCCAGCGACTTCACCGTCTCCGCGTCTTCCAGCAGAGCGCCCGCAAATTTGATGACAATTTTCATTGCAGCCCCGTTTGCTCCTCGATTCCCAGCAAATGATTGAAGTTCTGCACCGCTTGCCCTGCCGCGCCCTTCCCCAAATTGTCCAGGCACGACACCACAATCAACCGCCGCCCGCTGACATCCAAAACGAATCCGATGTCACAAAAATTCGTATGCGCTACATGCTGCAGCTCCGGCAGAGTCCCCGCCTTCCAGATGCGCACCATTGGCCGTCCAGCATACGTCTTGCGATACAACGCCTCCACGCCTTCAGCTGTCCGGGCCTCGCTCAAATTCAGGTAAATCGTGGAAAGAATTCCCCGCGCCAGGGGCAGCAGATGGGTCGAAAAAATCAGCTGCGACTCCGGCAGACCAGTGTGCTCTGTGATCTCCGGCGTGTGCCGGTGCGCGAACAAGTTGTAAGCCTTGAAGTTTTCGTCCAGCTCCGAGAATTGCAGATCGCGCCGCAACTCTTTGCCCGCCCCCGTCGCGCCGGACTTGCAGTCGCACACCACGCTCGCGCCCGCCTGAATCCAACCCGCGTCCGCCGGCGGCCGCAGCGCCAAAATCACGCTCGTCGCATAACATCCGGGATTCGCAATCAACCTCGCGCCGGCGATCTCCTTCGCATAAAACTCGGGTAGACCGTACACCGCCTCACCGAGCCACGCCTCATGCGGCGTCGGCAGCTTGTACCACTGCGCAAACGTCTCCGCCTCGCGAAACCGAAACGCCCCGCTCAAATCCACCACGCGTATCCCCGCTTCCAACAAACGCGGCGCCGTCTCCGCGGAAGCTTCGTGCGGCGTCGCCAAAAAAGCCGTACCAGCTCCGCTCTCCACGATTGCCTCCACCGACAACTGCTTCACCGGCGCCTGCCCCCACCCGCGCAGCTGCGGAAACAACTCCGTCAGACAGTGCGCACCGTTCGGCTCGCGCACATAAAAGGTCAGCCCCGCCGCCGCCGGGTGCCGCAAAAGAATCTTCGCCAGCTCGAAGCCCGTATAGCCGGAGACACCCACCACCGCGATGTTCTTGGGATCCACCATCATTATGAAGCGCGACTGCGCAAAGGGCTGCTCACGAACGACTCGATCTTCTGTTGCAGCGATACGCGTTGCTTCTTGTTCGGCGTAATGATCAGCACGGTATCGTCGCCAGCGATCGTTCCGGCAATTTCCGGAAACTTCGCGCCATCGACAGCGGCCGCCAAAGGTTGCGCCCCGCTCGGCGGCGTTTTCAAAACCAGCAAATTCTCCGCGGGCCGAATATCCAACAAAAACTCCCCCAGCGCCCGTGCCAGCGGCGGCATCGGAGCCGCTTCTTCCACCAGCGCCGTTGCCGGCCGGTAACCTTCCGGCGTCTTCACCAGCTTCAGCTCGTGCAAATCCCGCGAAAGCGTCGCTTGTGTCACGCGCAGTCTCTGTGTCGACAAACGCCGCCGCAGCTCCTCCTGGTTCGCGATACGTTCCGCCGTTACCAGTCTCAGGATCTGCCCATGCCGGAATGTTTTTGCGCTTGGCATCTTTCAGCGGTAATTCATGCTTCTGTATAAAAATACAATCGTATGAATAAATTTGTCAACGCATTTCTATGCAAAATTCGTCATGCCCATTTCCCGCGCCTGCTTACGTCCAGCGCACATCCCACGCGAACCGTTCTGGCTTTTCCGCCCTTCCTGTGGCTACCTTTATTTATAGCCACCCGATGCCGACTTCCTGCCACATTGCAGGCTGCAAGAGCTCCGCGCCCCACGCTCTCGAAGAGCAGAAGCTCTGCGTGCTGCATTACACGTTGTCTTTGGAAGCCAGTTGTTCGGAAATGCGCCGCGAAACGGCTCTAGGCAACGCGCCTCACGAGCGCCAGCGCGAAATCATGCGCTTCATCACGGAAAGCGGCGAAAAGCTGGCGCGGGTCGCCACTAGCGGCATGCCCCTCACCGACGACCTCAAGGCCCGCATCCTCAGCACTTTTCTGACTTTGATGAATCTCCGCGAAAACTTGGACCGCGCGTCTATGCGCACGCCGCCCGGGCGCAGCGGCGCCATCCGTTAGGTGCTTTTCATCGACGTTTCCCGTGAATTTTGTAGGATCTGTAGCCATACGATCTCGGCTCGGCGTCACCTCACGCACCGATAAACCGCGCATACAATGACCGCGCCACTGCCGGGTCTGTCGACCCCTTCAAAATCGCTCGCCCGTCTTCAAACACGGTCACCTCATACGGCGGTACGCTGAACTTCAGCAAGAAATCGTTCTGCCGCACCGCCAGCCCGGCCGCCGTCAAGTTTGCTCGCAGCGACGCCAAGTCCAATCTCCGCCGCCGCTCATGAATCTGTACCGAATCCCGCCCACACATGGTGATATGCGGTTGTGCATCGCCATCCAAGTAAGAAAACTCGCGCCTGGCGCAAGCCCGGCAGCTTGCATTCCTCTCCACGCCCACCGATTGCATCCTCCCACTCCACACGTCACACGAAATCAGCCGCCCGTGCAGCGCGCCCGCGTGCCCCGACAACAATTTCAGTGCTTCCGCCGCCTGCAGCGACGACACCAGACTCACCGCCGGCCCGAGGACGCCCACGGTGTCGCACGTCTCCTCCAGCATCGGCCCGGCATCCGCGGTTTCCATCAAGCAAGCCAGACAAGCCGTCTCGCCCGGTCGAATCAGAAACGTCACTCCATAGCTGCCGACCGCTGCTGCATAGATCCACGGCCGCCCCCCTGCCACTGCGTAGTCATTCAGCAGGAATCGCGTCTCGAAATTATCCGTTCCATCCAAAATCAATTCGAATCCACTGAGCAGTTCATCCACATTGCGAGGCGTGGCGTCCGCGACCATGCCGTCAATCTGGATCTCTGAGTTCAGCAGCCTCAGCTTCCGCTCCGCCGCCACGGCCTTCGGCAACGCGTCTCTCGCATCGTCTTCATCAAACAGCGCCTGCCGTTGCAGATTCGACGGCTCCACAAAATCCCGGTCAATCAACCGCAGGCGACCCACCCCGGCTCGCGCCAGTAGCTGCGCCGTCGAAGCACCAATCGCTCCACAGCCAACCACGGCCGCGCTCGCCTGTAGCAGGCGCCGCTGCCCCTCATCTCCCATCTCGGCAAACAGAATTTGCCGAGAATATCGCTCCCAATTGGGGTTAGCTTTCAGGTGACTACCCGCTTTTGTCGCCGCTTCGCTCACCGCACGATGATAGCGCCAATGAACATCAGTTTCAGGCCGCCGGTAAATCACCTACGGATGCGGAAGCGGGCAACGTCCCTATGCTACCCTTCGTCTGAGCAAATTGGGTGCATGAGGGCGAATTGTGTGAGATGGCTGTGCGGCGCGATGCTCGCGGCGCTCCTCTGTGGAGGAGTGCCGGCCGTTGTTTGCGGACAGCAACCAGCAACGTCGTCCGATTCCACTCCGGCACAGAACGCACTTCCGCTTACGGAGTATCGTGTTGTGACGGCCAACGGCGAAGTTCTCCGCGTCGCCGGAAATCCCATCTCCCTTGAAATCGGCCAGCCGCTCGATCCGGCGCAAGTCGCCGCGAGCCTTAAATCTCTCTATCGTTCTGGAAAATACTCCGACATCCGCGCCGTCTCACAAAAGGTAGACGGTGGCGTCAGAATGGACTTTGTGGTTCAAGAGAATCTCTACTTCAATCAGGTAATTCTTCTGGGTCTTAAGCCGCCTCCCACCGAAGCATCCGCAGCAGCCGCCATGCAAATCACGCTTGGCGAAGCCTTCCGGAAGGAAACGCTCGACGAGGCGCTGGAGCGACTGCGGACGCGCATGCAGGAGGAAGGCTTCTACAACGCCAAGCTCAACGCCCAGCTTCGTCCGTTTCCGGCTGAACACCAGATGGACATACTCGTCCACATCGATCCCGGTGTACGTGCCCGCGTCGGCGTCGTGCATCTAACCAACAACACCGAATATCCCGACGCGCAAATCGTCTCCAAGCTCAAGATGAAGCCGGGCACCGCGATCACCAGTGCGCGGATCCAGAATGGTACGGACCGCGTTCGAAAGTACCTCATCAAGAAAGGACACCTGAGCGGCCGCGCCGCCGTTCGCCGCGGCGCCTACGATGCCGCCAAAAACACCGTCGATTTCACCCTCGACGTTTCCGAAGGCGCCCGCGTCAAGGTCGAAGTCGCCGGCGCAAAAATCTCGGGCGGCGAACTGAAAAAGCTGGTTCCCATCTATCAGGAGGGCGCCGTTGACTCCGATCTCCTCGAAGAAGGCAAGCGCAACATTCGTGAGCGCCTTGAGCGCGAGGGCTATTTTGATTCCAGTGTGGAATACACAACCGCGACGCGCGAAGTGCAAACCAAGCTCTGGAATGGGCAAGAGCAGGTCATCACTTACAAGATCGAACGGGGCGACCGCCACAAGCTGATCGGCATCGAGATCACCGGCAATCATTACTTCGGCACCGATTTGCTTTCCGAACGTCTGCTAATCTACAAAGCCGCCTTCGGTTCCCGCGGCAGATTCAGCCGCCGCATTCTCGAAAACGACCGCCAGTCCATGGAGAACCTCTACCGCTCCAACGGCTTTGCCGCCGCCTCCGTAGTGGCTCAAATAAACGACAATTACGAAAGCAGAGAAGGAAACCTGTTCATTCGCTTTGTCATCAACGAAGGCGTTCAGACACGCGTCTCGGAACTTCGTATCGAAGGCAATCAGGCTTTCGGTCAGGAAGAACTTCTTGCCGTCATCTCTTCCGGCCCTGGCCAGCCCTACTCCGAAGCGAACGTCGGCAGCGATCGCGCCAACATCCTGGCGCTCTATTTCAACGAAGGCTTCCCGGAAGCCACGTTCGAATCCACGTTCGGGTCAATCACGCCGCCGGCTTCAGCCGTAGCGTCAGCGAACATGCTGCAGGACAAATCCAGTGAAACGCGCGCCGACAAAAAAGTAGCCCCACCTCCACAAGAGGCCGTCCGCCTTATCTACAAAATCCACGAAGGCCCGCAAACCCACGTTCGCCGCATCCTGTTGACCGGCTATGATCACACGCGCCCCAACGTCATCCAGCGCGAAGTTCAGGTCAAACCGGCGCAGCCGTTGCGTGAAGGGCAGGTGGTTGATTCGCAGCGCCGTCTTTACAATCTTGGCGTCTTCAACCGCGTTACCATCGCACCGCAAAATCCCACGGGCAACGATCCTGAGAAAGACATCGTCGTGCTGGTCGAAGAAGCCAAGCGCTACACCATTGCCTATGGCGGCGGCTTCGAAGTGCAGCGCCTTGCCAGCACCACTAGCCCGACCGGCGGCGAAGTCCAGGGCTCTCCGCGTGGCATCTTTGA
>Ga0075425_100008302_pt1 | contig 11006 bp, 5 predicted proteins | sample SoiMethybrSBSTD4_FD_75300 | JGI IMG/M metagenome (GOLD analysis project Ga0075425, IMG submission 75300) | Bulk soil microbial communities from a Populus tree surrounding site in Tennessee, USA - Soil MetaG P. TD hybrid SBSTD4 | ecosystem: Environmental > Terrestrial > Soil > Tree plantation...
GCGCAAAAGTATTTGAATTTCCCGGTCTACGCCGACCCCACAGTGCCGGGCCCATGGAAGACCGAGAACTTCGAACGAAACGCCTCGGTAGGGGGCGATAACGATCAGCTCAGTTTCCGCGGCGACTACAACCTGAGCCAGAAACAGCGTCTGCTCGGCCGCTACACGCGGTTTGAGTCGAACAATCTTGCCGTCGACGTCTTCGGCAATGGCCAGCGGCAAGGGGATCCGTACTCGCCCGAGCATTTCGTCACGACCCAGGTGATGGCTGCTCACACGTACACGCTCAGCTCGAGCACCGTCCTGGATGTCCGCTTCGGGTTCTTGCACTGGGATTACGATCGCATCCCGGGCAATCTCGGCATCAACCTTGAGCAGACATTTGGTCTCCCGAAAACGCCGTACGGCGAGATTTCACAGAGAAGCGGCATTCCGGGAATGGAAACCATTCCGACGATCGCTGCTGGGTCGAACAGCTTCATCAGCACTGGGCTGCTGTTCGCTGACAACAGGTCGTACGCGGTGACGCCGACGCTGACGAAGATTGCCGGCGGCCATGCGCTCAAGTTCGGCGCCAACATCTTGTCGGCCACTGAAGACTACTTTCAGAACAACTCGACGGGAGGTACCTTCACCTTCAGCAACGCGCCGACGGCGCTCGACGGCACCAATCCGGGCGCGACCGGGGATCCGTTCGCGTCGTTCCTCCTGGGCATCCCGACCGGAGGAACGTACCAGTCCTCGGGGTGGACATACGCGCGCACGAACTATCAGGCGTACTTCGCTGACGATTCCTGGCAGGTCAATCGGAAGCTGACGCTGAATCTCGGCGTGCGGTGGGAAATTCCGGGTGTCTACACCGAAAGCGGCGATCGAATCGTGAGCTTCAACCCCGATGCCGTCAATCCTGTCCTTGCTGGTGCGACGAACCCGGTGACGGGACAACCGTACAAGGGCGCGTTCGAGCTGGTGAACAGTTCCGCGCAGCCGGAGCGTGGCCTGCGGAAAGAGGTGTTCAACCATGTCGTGCCGCGAGCCGGCTTCGCGTATCAGATCACCGAGAACACGGTTGTGCGCGGCGGCGGCGGAACGTTCATCACGCCCTCCACGGTGAGATTTCAGGATGGCGTCAACGGACCCGTCATCCTCCGCACGAACAACATTGCGACTAGCGCCGACAACAACCGCACGTTCCTTACCGACATGAGCAACCCATTTCCGACGGGTGTGGAGAATTTCCCGGGACGCGATCCGAGCTTCCAGCGAGTGCTTCTTGGCGGGACGGCCGCTCAATTCTACAGGGATGAGCCAGGATATCCGGGCTACGCACACCAGTGGAACGTCGCTTTGCAGCATCAGTTCCGGAATAACGTCTCGACAGAAGTCACGTATTCGGGTCTCGACGGGAATCACCTGCCCAACACGTTGAACTTCAATCAGTTGGGGAGGGAGCACATCGCACGGGCGGCCAACGACACGACGATCTGCAGCTTGACGAACAACGAGATCATCCCGCAGGGCCAGTCCGGGTTCGTCTCCGCCCAGCGGGACACCTGCTACGGCGCGTATCTGCGACAGTTGGTGCCGAATCCGTTCGTCGGATTGATTCGCGAAGGATCGTTGTCAACTCCGACAATCCAGCGCGCGCTGCTGCTCGCTCAGTTCCCCGAATACTCGTCCGCAAACCGCCAGGGCTATTTCGGATCGAGCCGCTATCACGCGCTGGCGTTCCGGGCCGAGAAGCGGTTCGGCGCCGGCGGCCTCCTGAGCGGCCACTACACGTTCTCGAAGAACATGACCAACGCTGAGACGCTGACGACATGGCTCGAGTCGGGGGCCGGCAACCCCGCGGCGGGGTACCAGACCAACGATCTCAGCGGCGAGTGGTCACTGAGCAGCTTCGACGTCCGTCACCGCCTGGTGTTGAGCTATGTAGTGGATCTTCCGTTCGGCCGAGGCCACCGGTTTGGCGCCGACGCCGACGGGGTTGTCGACAAACTGATCAGCGGCTGGATGGTGAACGGCGTCACGACGATGCAGAGCGGCTTCCCGCTCGCGTTCACCGCCACTCCGAATCTGATCGGATCCGGTTATGGTTTACGCCCGAATATCGATCCAAGCTGCAATAAGGAGGTCACCGGTTCTCCGCTCGACCGTTTGGATCGCTGGTTCAACACGGACTGCTTCAGCGTGCCCAACGCCGGCTTTGTTGCCGGTAATGCCGCAACCAATCCAGGGTTGCGGTGGCAGCTTGGCAGCGCGCCGCGAGTGGACCCGGATCTGCGCGCTCATGGGGTCAACAACTGGAATCTTGCTGTCTCGAAGATGACGCCGATTCACGGCCACGTGAATCTGACGCTTCGCATCGAGGCGTTCAATCTGTTCAACCGGACGCAGTTCGGCCCTCCGAACACCACCGTTACGACGGCCGCCAACAGCACGCTGGGGCGGGTGACGACTCAGTTAAACCAGCCGCGACTGATGCAGCTGGCAATACGGTTGGCCTTCTGAAGAATTTGACTGAACTGGGTTCGGCTGCCCCGCGAGAGGCACGATGAGCCGGTTGCCTGAGCCCTGGTGATTGCGTTCGTGATGACAATGGTCCGCGAGCTCACGCACCGCTCCCCGGAGAGACGCTTGGCCGGCAAGGATGATCCGGTCCAAACATGATTCCTTGATGGTCCGCACGAAGCGCTCCGCGTAGGCATTGAGATTTCGTGATGCGCGGCAGGCGGACCACCTGCACGTCGGCGACGGCGAGCGTCTCGCGGAAGGCCAGGCTGAACCGCGGATCGCGACCTGCGCAACTATCTCGGGAGAAGCATGAGTTTAGCTGCAGAGGGAGCGAACGCGCCGAGCGCAACCGCGGACGGTAAAATCTGGCAAGTCATCCTGGCGGCGGTCGTTGGGACGATGATCGAATGGTATGACTTCTACCTTTTCGGTAGCCTCACCGTCGTCCTGGCCTCGAAGTTCTACCCGCCCGGGAATGCCACCTTCGCTTACCTGGCCTACCTGGCAACCTTTGCCACAGGCCTCGTCGTTCGGCCCTTCGGCGCGCTGTTCTTCGGTCGGATCGGCGATCTAGTCGGTCGCAAATATGCCTTTCTGGTGACGCTGGTTCTGATGGGCGGGGCGACCACTGCGATTGGCCTGTTGCCCACCTACGCGACCGCCGGTTGGTTTGCGCCAATTGTTTTGATCGCTATAAGAGCGCTGCAAGGCCTGGCGATCGGCGGCGAGTATGGCGGCGCCGCGGTCTACGTCGCCGAGCATGCGCCGGATCATCGCCGAGGCTTCTACATCAGTTTCATTCAAATCACGGGCATTCTTGGCATGATCTGCTCGCTCGCCGTAATTCTGCTCGTCCAGAACTCACTCGGCCAGGAGAGCTTCAATAACTGGGGTTGGCGCGTCCCGTTCCTGCTTTCGATTTTCCTGGTCGCCGTATCGCTCTACATTCGCATGCGCATGAAAGAGTCACCCATCTTTCGGGAACTCAAGAGCGCCGGGATGACTTCAACCAAGCCGCTCCAAGAAGCGTTAACAAAATGGAGCAACTTGAAGATCATTCTGGTTTCCCTGTTCGGCGTGACCGCCGGGCAGGGCGTGATCATATACACCAGCAACTTGTACGCATTGTTCTACCTGCAGACGGTCCTTCGGGTGAATGCGCAGTCGGCGAACAAAATCGTCGCAATTGCGCTGCTGATCGGGACGCCATTGTTCATCGCTTTCGGCGCCCTGTCAGACAGGATCGGGCGTAAGAAGATCATGATGGCCGGCTGCCTGCTGGCGGTGATCGGCTATTTCCCGATCTTTAAAGCGATGGAGCGCGCCGCCGGCAATCACGTGGTGACGGCGCAATCGCGAAAGGATCCGGTGACCGGCGCGATTGCCCTGACGCCTCTCACGCAGGATACGAGTGGCGCGCTGGCCCCGGCTCCCGAAGCACGTGCGCCGAACATACCGATGCTCATCTTCCTGGTATTCGTACTGCTAATGTTTAGCTATATGGGGATCGGACCACTCGGCGCCTACCTGGTCGAAGCTTTCCCGGCCAGAATTCGCTACACGTCGTTGTCGCTTCCGCTCCATATTGGCCACGGCATCTTCGGCGGATTGCAGCCTCTGATCGGTTTGTCAGCAATCGCCGCCACCGGAAACATCTATGCGGGTCTTTGGTACCCGTTGATCATGGCTGGGATTACGTTCGTCGTCGGCACACTTTTTCTGCGAGAGACTCGGCACGTCAAAATATGGGATGAAGTGGCAGAAAAACAGCGATTGGAAGTTGCGAAGAACGTCTGACACTGCGATTGCGTCAGAGCGCCCGGGAGCGTATCGCGGCTCGTCCAACATCGACGCCGTCGACGTCGAAGCTGGCGTCTACGAAACCGGAGAGCCGACCGAAGAAATGGACGCCGCCACACGGACGCGGAGTGGTCGTCGACGACAATCGAGGCACTCGAGCGCCAGCAACAGCGCATCGTGCATCGCACGGCGTTGCTGGAGTACGTCCTCACCGCGGAACAGCGCAACCGTGCGCGGCTCACGCTGGGCGATGCGCTGACCGAGCTTCTGACGGACGTCAGCGAGGCGGCCCGCACGATCGGCACGATCCTGCGACCTGTTCCCCGATGACCCGCCCGAAGCCGCGTGGACGTCGGCGCCGCACGCAGCTCGCGCCGGTCGACATCACGCGAGCCACGCTCGAGCGCGTGAAAACGCTCATGCGGATCGTGAACGATCCGACGCAGCCGGCCCGGCTGCGCGTTCAAGCCGCCGCGACGTGCTCCATCAGCTCTACGGGCCACCGGAGCAACCGATCACCGGACCCAACGGCATGCCGCTCGCGGTCAGGATAGTTGGCGAACCGTGACGAGTCACAAGCCGCTGACGCGGACTGCCAGTCTGCTTGCGTCAGCCTGACGTCACCTTTGAAGATGATGAACACGAGCGCGATGTCGAGTATCGCCACCCATGATGACGACGCGGTAGACGACGGTGTCCTTCAGCACGCTGAACAGATCCTCGCCGGGCCTGCCGACGCGGGTCGACGTCGCGGCGAAACGGCGTCCACTCGTTGTCTCTCATGCGGCAGGCGGCTTGTCGTCGGAGTCGTCGTCGTCGTTCTCAGCCGAGCTGTCTCCAGCGACATTCTGTACCTTCGGGCGCGAGTTCTCGTCACCTAGCGGACCGCTCATGCGGGCGGACGGCCCGCACTATCGCGAAGTTCAACGGCATCTGAGGAACACAGAATGAGATGGCTGATTGCCCTTGCCGTGCTCTCGGCCGCGTGGCTCGAGCCACTGCGCTCTCAAGCGCCGGCTCAGACAGGCTCCGGAGTCGCGATCCTCCAGGTCGACACGGATCGCCGGACGGCAACGATCGATCCGAGAATCTACGGCCAGTTTCTCGAACACATCAATCACTCGGTCGAGGATGGTCTCTTCGCGGAACAGATCCGCGGCGCAGGCTTCGAAGGCCGCGACTTCGAAACGTACTGGACCGTCGTTGGACCGCCGGACGCGGTGCGCGTCGTCGAGTCGTCCTTCGAGCGAGGTACGAAGAGTGTGCGCCTCATCGCCGGCCGGCAACTCTCAGGAATACGGCAAGCGCGAGTGTTCCTGGAGTCCGGCCGAAGCTATGACGGGTCGGTCTGGATCAAGATCGAGTCGGGCACGCCGCGCCTGTCACTGCGGGTGCTGGCGGCGGATGGCAGCATGCTGGCGGAGCGTCCACTCCTGACCCACGGAACGGCGTGGCAGGAAGTGCCGTTCTCCTTCTCGAGCGTGCGGACCGATCGCGACGCGACTGTCGAGATCGCCGCCATCGGACGCGGCACCGCGCTCGTCGATTTCGTGTCGCTGACGCGCGCCGACGTGCGTGGCAGCGGCATGCTGCGTCCCGATCTGCTCGGCTCGCTGCGCGGCCTGGCGCCGACGTTCATTCGGTGGCCGGGTGGCTCGTTCGCCTCGACCTACAAGTGGCAGGACGGCATCGGTCCATTCGCGTCGCGCGTCTATCACCCAAATGACATCTGGGGCGGCTACTCCGATTACTACGGCTTTGGCACCGACGAGTACCTGGAACTGACTCGCCAGCTCGGGGCCGACCCACTGATCGTGCTGCCGGCGCCGGACGAGAGTCCCGCCTCGATCGAGTACGCGATGAACTGGGTCCACTACGTCAACGATCCGCCGACGACGACATGGGGACGACTTCGCGCGGGCAATGGACATTCCGAGCCGTACCGCGTCCGGTATTTCCAGATCGACAACGAGCCGATGAACAACGGCTTCACACCCGAGCGCTACGCGACCATCGTCAATCTCTACGGACGCCACCTGCGGCAGATCGCGCCCGATGCGGTGATCATCGCCTGCGGTCAGAAGCGCTCGAACGACATGACGTGGAGCGAAAAGGTCATCGACCTCGCGGGCAGCAGCTTCGACGTGCTCGGCGTGCACAACTACGAGTACGAGAGCGATCGCTTCGAGAGCGGCGTGCGCCGCATTCGCGACTACCTGGTGAAGCTACGCGACTACGTGCGCACGTCGGCGCACCCGGGCATCAGGCTCGCCGTGCTCGAATGGAACCTGAGTCGGACCTACGACTGGCGGGCAGGCCTTCACGCCGCCGGCAGCCTGATCCTCTACGAGTCGCTGACACCCGAACTGACGATGAGCTCGCCGGCGCTGCTGATGCGGAACACGACCGACGACCCGACGTGGACGGCATTCATCTATCACGATCACGTGTCATGGTTTCCCGGCGGCGGATATCTGGTCGAAAAGCTGTTCCGCGAACACTTCGCGGAGACATATCTCACATCAACGTCGGGGACGTTCCGCGACATTCCCGATCGCGCGAGCTTCTTCACCGACATATCTCAGATGAAGCCCGAGGGATGGCAGCCTGGTACAGTTGACGCCATCGCAACGGCGTCGGCTGACGGACGGCGAATCGTCGTCAAGGCCGTCAACTACAGCAGCGCACCGAACACGCTGCTCATCCATCTGCAGGGCTCGCGCGCGCCGGCTGCGGCGACCGTCACGGTCTACGCGATCACGGCTGACCTGCACGACGCGGCATCGCTCGACCAGCCCGAACGGATCAAGGTCGTCGAGCGCACGCGCGAGTACCGTGCCGATCTGGCAATCGATCTCGATCCGCATACGGTCGCGGTCGTGGAGATCGCGACGAAATGAAATGCCGCGGAATCCGGCGTACGAAACGGAGACAAAGATGAAGAGAGCTTGCCTGCTGGCTGCGGCGCTGACGCTTGGTGTGACGGTTCCGCGCGCCGCGGCGCCAACCATCACGGTCGACGCATCCACACCCGCGGGCAAGGTGAGCCCCCTGCTCTACGGCCTGATGACGGAGGAGATCAACCACTCCTATGACGGCGGGTTATACGCCGAGCTGATACGGAATCGCGCCTTTCTCGACGACGCGGCGTCACCCGCGCACTGGGCGGCGGTCGGCGGCGATGGCGCGGCGGCGGCGATCGCGCTGGACACGAACCAGCCCCTCAACGCCGTGATCGCCACCAGCCTGCGCGTCGATGTGACGCAGGCGTCGAGCGGCCACTCCGCCGGCGTTGCCAATGACGGGTATTGGGGTATCCCGGTCAAGCCCAACACTCGCTACCGAGCCTCCTTCTTTGCCAAGGCGGCGGCCGGGATCACGGGGCCGATCACCGCCGCGATTGAAAGCGAGGACGGCAAGACGAGCTACGCCAGCGGACGGGTGTCCGGCCTGACGCAGGCGTGGAGGCAGTACGACGTAACGCTGTCGACCGCTAGCGTGACGCCGACCGCAAAAGCACGCTTCGTGCTGACCGTCGATCGTCCCGGAACGATCTGGCTCAGCCTGGTCTCGCTGTTTCCGCCGACCTACAAGAACCAGGCAAACGGTTTCCGGCCGGACCTGCTGCAGATGCTGATCGACATGCGGCCGACATTCCTTCGCTTCCCGGGCGGCAACTATCTCGAAGGCGATCGGATTGCGGACCGCTTCGAGTGGAAGAAGACGCTCGGGCCACTGTCGGAACGCCCTGGCCATATGGCGCCGTGGGGGTATCGCTCGACGGACGGTCTCGGCCTTCACGAGTTCCTGCTCTGGGCCGAGGACATGAATGCCGAGCCCGTCCTCGCCGTCTACGCCGGCTACTCGTTGAAAGGCGCCTTCGTTAAGCCCGGACCGGATCTCGAGCCGTACATCCACGACGCGCTCGACGAGATCGAGTACGTGACGGGCCCTGTCTCGTCACAGTGGGGATCGCTGCGCGCGAAGGCAGGCCATCCCGCGCCGTTCAAGCTGACCTACGTCGAAGTCGGTAACGAGGACTTCTTCGATCGCTCGGGCTCGTACGATCAGCGCTTCGCGCAATTCAACACGGCGATCAAGGCGCGCTATCCGCACCTGCAGGTCATCTCGACCGTTGGTTTCGAGCATCCCGAGAGCCAGCGCGTCCGCAGCGTCATGCCTGATGTCGTCGACGAACACTACTACCGGACGGTCGAGGCATTCCTGATCGCGGCCCGCGGGCAGTATGACAAGTACGATCGCAAGGGCCCCAAGATCTTCGTCGGTGAATGGGGCGCCTACGAAACGCCGTTCGAGCCCTGGAATCCGCGCTCGCGCGCCGAGGCACCCACGCCCAACATGCGCGCCGCGATCGGCGACGCGGCGTGGATGACCGAGATGGAGCGGAACTCCGATCTGATCATCATGCACTGCTACGCGCCGCTACTGGTCAACGTCAATCCCGGTGCGCGCCAGTGGCGTCCGAACCTGATCGGCTACGACGCGCTTCGCGTCTATGGATCGCCGAGCTACCACGCGATCAAGCTGTTTGCTACGCATGTCGGCGACGAACTCCTGAAGACACACGCCGCCGACACCGACGTGCTGGTGTCGGCCACGCGCGACAGCCGATCACGCACGCTCTACGTGAAGCTGGTGAACTCCGGCAACGCCGCCGCGCCGGTGCAGCTGGACGTCAGCGGGACCGCTCTTCGCCCCACGGCGACGGCCCTGACGCTCGCTGCCGATCCGCAGGCGACGAACTCACTCGACGCGCCGGCTCGCGTGGTGCCGGTCAGTTCACTGGTGACCGACGTAACACCAGGCTTTCGCTACGCGGTGCCAGCCAACGCGATCGTGGTGCTGACGCTGGAGACGCGCTGACGTCGCAGGCGAGATTCAACTCGCGCGCGACGGGTGACTGACCGTTCCGCGCCGGGCTTTGTGTTGTGTCAGAGCCTGGCAGACGCTAACGTCCGCCGAGCCGGCCGCGACGATGCAACAGGCGTTTCGTGGTATGCAACGGCACCGCGAGCGTAGGGCAGGGGGATGCGGGCGCGGGACGACCTGCAGCGGCGACGTCAATCGAGAGGCCAGGAAACGCGAGATGACGACTGTGAATATACGAAGTCGAGGCGTGGCCGCTCTGGCGGCGGTAGTCGTGGCAATGGGCGGCGTCCTCACACTTGCCGCACAAGTGAAGACGAATGTGCCCGACCCCGTCCCGGGAGCTCGTCCGGCCATCGTCGAACGCGTCAAGATTTACGGGAAGGCGCTCGAGGGCAATCTCGAAGGAAACGCCATCGATCGCGACGCGATCGTCTTCCTGCCGCCAAGCTACAGCCAGAGCCGCACGCGCCGGTATCCGGTCCTCTACGCCTTGCATGGTTACTCGATCGGGGCGGAGCAGTGGACACAGGAAATCCACGTGCCGCAGACGATCGAAGGAGCGTTCGCCAAAGGGGCGCACGAGATGATCATCGTGCTGCCCGACTCGAAAACGGTGCACAACGGCTCGATGTACTCGAGCTCGGTGACGACCGGTGATTTCGAACACTACGTGGCGCGCGACGTGGTGGCGTACATCGACGCGCACTATCGGACGATCGCCAGCCGCGAGAGTCGCGGCCTCGCTGGTCATTCGATGGGCGGCTACGGCGCCACACGGATCGGCATGAAGCACGCCGACGTGTTCGGCAGCCTGTACATCATGAGCCCGTGCTGCCTGTCGCCGCGCGGCGGCAGCCGCCGCGACGCTCCGACCGCCAACCAGGCGACCAACGACGAAGCGCTGGCGGCGGTCAAGACACCCGCGGATTCCGCGAAGCTGCCCTTCGGCCTCCGTGCGCAACTGGCATCGGCGGCGGCCTGGTCGCCGAACCCGAAGAATCCGCCGCTGTACCTCGATCTGCCGATCGGTGACCAGACGCAGGCCGTCCTGGCGAAGTGGGCGGCCAACGCGCCGCTGGCGTTCGCCGACCAGTACATCCTGGAGCTGAAGCGGTACCGCGCCATCGCCATCGATGTCGGCGATCAGGACGGACTGCGTGTCGACGCCGGAAAGCTGCACGACGCGCTCGATCAGTACGGCGTCGCGAACACCTTCGAGATCTATCCCGGGACGCACACCAGCGACGTCGCCCTTCGCTTTCAGGAGCACGTGATGCCGTTCTTCAGCCGGACGCTGTCGTTCGAGCCGGCGAAGCGATGACGCGGTTGGGTCTCGCGATCGCGGCGATGCTTTTCGCCGTCGCGCCGACGCTCACCCTCGACGGCCAGCGGGGATGCACGATCCGTCGACGGTGATCGAGGCGGGCGGCACGTTCGACGTCTACGCGACGGGCAACGGCTTGCCGGCCTTCGCGTCGGATGCTGCCTGGAGCTGGCACCGCACGGGCTCGGTGATGCGGGCGGTCACGACCCAGGCGAACCAGCCGCGATTGATGCAGTTGGCGGCCCGGATCGCGTTCTGAAGTGCCGTGCTTTCAATGGAGTGTCCATCCGCCGTCGACCATCAACACGTGACCGACAACCATATCCGAGAGGTGACTTGACAGAAACAGCACCGTTCCGACCAAATCCTCGGGCTGATTCCAGCGGCCAGCCGGCAGCATCTGGGTGGTCGCCCATTCCTTGTAGCCGGGGCGCTCGAGAATGACCTTGCGGCTCTCGGTTTCGGTGATACACGGCGC
>Ga0075425_100008304_pt1 | contig 11006 bp, 9 predicted proteins | sample SoiMethybrSBSTD4_FD_75300 | JGI IMG/M metagenome (GOLD analysis project Ga0075425, IMG submission 75300) | Bulk soil microbial communities from a Populus tree surrounding site in Tennessee, USA - Soil MetaG P. TD hybrid SBSTD4 | ecosystem: Environmental > Terrestrial > Soil > Tree plantation...
TCGTGGCCCGAAGCGTGACCGCTTCACTCAGAGGCCGGATACATTAACGCGGACGGTTCCTTCACCGATGATGCGGCTTGCGGATCAGGGGCGGACCATACACTTTTGCAGAGGATAGTTGGCGTGGCGTTTATGCCGGTTAACTCGAAGTGCGCCCACCACTAGCCCGTCTGCGACGAGTTGGGAGTGACTTGCTGAGGCTCGCGGAGATTGCTGCGGATCAGATCTGGGCGCGGCCGCCGTCGACAAAAACTTCGCTGCCTGTCATGAAGCTGCTGTCGTCCGAAGCCAAAATGTGTCCAGCATCCCGGTGGATGCGAGACCGTTCATCAAGCCAGGCGTTGCCGTCGGCCCCGGAGAGAGGACATTGACGCGAATGCCCGTGCCCGTGAGGTCGACCGCCCAACTGCGCACGACATTCCGGATTGCCGCTTTGGACGCGCTATAAACGCTGAACGCGGCTGTTCCTTTGGCGCCGGTGGTCGATCCGGTGAGGATGATCGAAGACTAGACCGAACCTCAGCATGTTGACGCGATGTCGTCGATTCGCTCGCTCAACGCGCTAGCTCATACGCGCCGAGTGTCTGGAGACTCCTGACCTGTCTTCCAGTCCGGCCCTTTCAGGTCGTCGAGGCGCGACAGGAACAATTTGAGAATCGGCGAGGTGTTCGACGTGCTGTAGCCCACCGCGACATCGATCGTCGGCGCCTCGCCTTCCAAGGGCCGGCTGACCACGGACGCGGGCAGCAGGTTCCTGGCATACGCAGGCATCAACGCCAGCCCGCGCGTTGAGACGACCAAGGACATGGCCATCGCCAGGTTGTCCACGCCGTGATCTAGCTTGATGTCCATTCCCAATCGCCGCAAGTAATCCTCGGTGACGCCCCGCAGCACCGCGGCCTTGTTGGCGCCGCCGATGAAAATCTCACCGACGAACTCACGCGGATGAATGGCCTGCTTGGCGGTGAGGCGATGGTCGCTCGGCATGAGGACGATCAGCGGCTCCCGATCCACCACGCGGTACCCCAGGTCGTATCCCGGCTCTACCCGTAAGAATGCCAGGTCCAGCCGGCCACGAACGAGCGCTTCGGCGAGGTCCGGCGAATAGTCGCTCGAGACTGTGACTTGGATGTTCTTCAGCTCGTCCCGCAGCACATGCATGGCACGCGGCAGCCAGGTCATCTCGTGTCCAGTTAGGAAGCCGATGGCGAACGGCTTTTTCCCAGGCTGTGCGGCCCGGCGTGCCGCTTCGACCGCGGCATCGACCTGCGCCAACGCGAGGCGGGCATGGTCGAGAAATGCCTTACCTGAAGCGGTCAGCTCGACGCCATGGACACTGCGAGACAGCAAGTCAGCCCCGACCTCGTCCTCTAGGTCGCGAATCTGCCGGCTGAGCGAAGGTTGGGAGGTGTGTAACCTTTTCTCGGCGGCGGTTGTCAGACTCCCTTCCTCGACCACGGCTACGAAATACCGCAGGTGCCTCAACTCCATCGCCGTTCCATGCCTGAATAGTATGCCCCCCAGCTTACAAAGTCTTTTTCAGGCGAGCCATCGACGCCTACAGTGAAGCCGACGATGAGCAGCACCGTTGTTTACGACCGCCAACGGTCTCCTTCCCGGCCGGCCGCCTCGGTTGATGAAACACGCGTGAGTCACCTTCACCGGAAGGAGAGCTCGCCAGTCCCGTCCGTGGTGCGGGCAGATTCCTTTGCCATTACTCGCTGGGAGTCTCCAAATGGCCTGGCGGACAGAATCCCGAAGGTCTCGAGCGTTTCCGCGTTGCTCGTCTCGGTGTCCATCAAGTCCTTGGCGACAGGCGATTATCACCTGTGGGTGGCCGACAAGCACGTACCCACGCCCTACATTCCAGCATTCCGGTCCAACGTAATCGACCTCGACGCGCAACCCAGCTGCTGGGTTGGCAGTGCCTTCGACTACGTACTGTTTCATGTTCCTCGCACAGGCTTGGACGATATCGCGGCAGAACTTGGGATTGGCCCCCTGGACACCTACCGTCTCTCCTTTGATGAAGAAGATCTCGTGCTGGCACAACTGACGAAGAACATGCTTCCCTACGTTGGGCAACCAGGCTCGCCGGGCTCCCTGTCGCTGGACCATCTCAATCTGATCCTGGGCGCTCATCTGCTTCAGAAATATGCAGGATTGCGAAAACCCAATGTGACTTCGGTTGGCGGCTTGGGGCCGTGGCAGAAACGCCGTGCGACAGAGTTGCTCAATGAGAATCTGGCAGGGCGGATACGCCTCTCGCAGTTGGCGCAGGAGTGCGGCCTTTCGATCAGCCACTTCGCCCGGTCATTCAAGGTGAGCTTCGGTATGTCGACTCACCGATGGCTCGTGCAGCGCCGGATTGAGCGCTCCCAAGAGCTGTTGATGAAGACGCACGAATCATTGGCTGATATTGCGGAAGAGACAGGCTTTTCGGATCAAGCGGCGTTCACCCGCGTCTTCCACCAGATCGTGGGCATCAGTCCAGGTCGATGGAGGCGAGATCATCAGCGCAAAGAATCACATCTCGCGCGGCGTGTAGTGTTTGCGGGCGAGGACGTGCCTGTATCGATATCGAAGGATCGCACTCTGCTTCGCTGAACCCTCCTTTATCCTGATCCTCCAGAAGTCCGGAAGACCGGTTCGTTCAATCGCGAACGGATCTCTGATCGTCGTAGCCTCTTCGATGCTATCCACCGCCTCAGTTCGAAGCAACAACCGACAAACGCCGTCGATATTCTTCCGCGTCGAGGACGGCAAAGTGGTGGAACACTGGGATGTGCTGCAAGAGGAAGTCCCCGCCGCGGATACTGCGAGCGGCAACGCCATGTTCACGATACGTGAGTGAGATATGTCGTTCGTGCCCAGCTCTCGCGATCGCTTCAGACCGTACGAACGAACATTGCGGCGCATGGGGAGAAGTGCAGCAGCGAACTGTGTAGAAACTGTGTAAGGTGGGCGCGAGACCGACGACGAATACGGCCATTTGCGGAGTCACATCAAGGAGCATCCGCTGGACGTAAATCGCTGAATCGATTGCGCGAAGAAGTGTTTAGCTGTTCCTCGGTGAGCGTCGCCGGAATCGCTTTCCAAGCGGGCTCCTTCAACCACTCGGACATCTCAGGCTCGAGTGCGCCAGAAGGGACGACTTCGAGCACCACACGAACTCATGGATCGAGCGCTGGACCAAGCACGACGAGATCGGCGGCACGTGCCGCTCGTCCTGACGACGTGGAGGAGCTTGAGCTCGCTTCCACCGCCGCTATCATCATTGCGAGAGCGCGCCAGATTCGCCTGCCCTCGCCGGAAGGCGCCGCAAGGCGCCACACAGAGTGCCACAAAGGCACGGCGGCGGAGGGTTTCATGCCGTCGCGCGTCATTTTCAGAGTATTCTTGACGAGTCGGGGCGTAGCGCAGCCTGGTTAGCGCACCTGCCTTGGGTCAAGAGCCGGCCAAATCGAGGCCGGCTTTTTCGTGTGATCCTGCAAATTCCTCAGAGAATTTGAACACTTCGCGACAGGTGATTCGCCACGAATCGCCCTATGGCACCGATGCGCACCACAAAAAGCGCCACGCAGAGTGCCACACCTCTTGGCAGGCCTCGGTGGACACCCAAAGAGTGCGGCGGTGTCCACTGACTCGGTACCGCTTCAGCGTCCGGTGTCGTTCTTTCTGGCGCGTTCATGGTTGCCTGCGCGACATCGCGGGCAGGCTTCAACGGCTGCGGACCTGGCTCTGAACGCCGCCAGGACTGAAGTGAGGCGCTTGCAGGTCTGAATCGGGGACGTTGTCAACGCAGTGGCTCGACCTGAGCTTCAGCGGCACTCGCCTCGGATGTCGTGATCGCGCCGGCAGCAAACAGGTGCGCCGCACGCGCGAGTTCTCGACCGAGGGCCCGCAGCTGCTCCTCGACCCGCTTGTCGATCAATCGACCATCCTTGAACACCTGCCACGACTGCGGGATCGGCAGGACGAGCGGCACGGCCCATCCGCGAAGAGCCCGCACGACAAATTCCATGGTGTTCACGGCCTGCAAGCCATGCGTGCCGCCCGCGGTGCTAATGAGGCCGACGACCTTGTCCGTCAGATAGGGCGGCTTGCGCTCGCTCAACAGTTGGAGCCAATCGAGCGCGTTCTTGAACGCGCCGCTGATTGTACCGTGGTACAGCGGACTGCTCCACAGCATTCCCTGGGCCGCAGCGACCGCATCGCACAGCGCCAGCGCAGCGGTCGGGGCATGGCCGGCGCCAGGGACAAACATCGGAAGATTCAGTTCGCGCAGGTCGAACAGTCGTACATCCGCGCCATAGTCGCGGGCGCCCTCCAGGGCGACGTTGAGCGCGGACAAGCTGGTCGAGTACTCCGCGAGTGATCCGCCAAGGCCCACAATCCGTACGCGGCTCATACGTCCTCCATCGATTCGTCTCAGCGCGTGTCTACGGAGCGTTGAGTAGTCATTCGCCGCGCCGGACGTACATGATCGCCGCGCCGCCCGGCACGGCGGCGACCGCGACGGGGAAGTCCCGCCCATGGCGAGTCACAGTGCGCCCCGCGATGATGCCGACGGTCGAGCCGAACATAACGTCGCTCAGCCAGTGCCTGTCGTCGGGCAAGCGCGAGATGGCCACATAGGATGCGAAAATGTACGCCGGAACCGCGCCTTTCCACCCGAGATGTCTTTCCAGCGCCGTCGCAAAAGCAAAGGTATCGGCTGCATGGCCGGAGGGAAATGAGGTCTTGCCGCTCCCGTCAGGGCGGTCACGCCTGGTGGTGTATTTCAAAGCATTTACGAGCGCTTCGCTGACCGCGAGAGACTGGATCAGGTCCATGCCCAAATGCGACACCTTGGGCAGATCCTTCCCCCGTCCCACGGCGTACACCGTGACTGCCGCAGGAAGAAGGGTATACACCTCGCCGAGATAACTACCGAGCTTGAAAAAGTCGTGAGCGAAGTCGCTGTTGACCATCGCCTGTTGAACATGGTCATCGGCCGGGTGGACGCCGAGGGCAAGCCCTCCGCCGACACCGGCCCAGAACAGGTTCTCTTTTGAAGGGAGGTGCGTGAAATCAATCGCAAGGTCTTTGACCATCGCCTTTATGCCGGTGTGCTCTGGCGTCGGTGCCGGACCTGCTGGCTGCGTCACCACCTGTTCGGAATCGGCGGAAACCGACTCGTTCTTGCCCCCGTCGTTCAAGTCGCGTACGGATTCATCGGTTGCAGGAGTCTCCGCGACGGAGAGGTCTTGGCGGGGATCAGCCGACTTGCCAGAGCCGTCGAGCAGAAGGACACAGCACAGTACCTGGGCTACCACACACATGAGAATTCCTCTGGATACTGACCTACGCCGGTCGCACACCCATGTCGTCGAGAATGAGATGACATCACGCCTTCGACGTCGTGGCTCGGAGCGTCCATCCCACGGCGACCGCGATTAGCACGGCGCCAATCGTAGAAAGCGCCCCGACCTTCGCTTCGGTCAGGACCGGCCCCGTCGCAAACACGGCCGTGGCGAAGAACAGTCCGAACACGAAAGCGCACGAGGTGGCGAGCGAGATCACGACGAGCTGACGCCAACCCACACCGGGTGGCAATCGGAGTCCGCACAAGAGCGATACGCCGACCGCGATCAGCGTGCCCGCCGGGCGACCGACAAGGGCGCCAACGGTCACAGCCCACGCACCACGTTCGAGGCCGTGAGCGACCACCCCGGCGTTCACGAAGGCGAACAGGAAGAGGATGCACTGGACGGGCAACCACAGCGCGTGCTCGATGTGCCCCGGCGAATCGTGAGCGCCGTGCTCGAGCTCAGCGCTGAATGGACTCTGGCGCCGCGGTGATCGCGGAAGAGACGGGACGATCGGAATCAGCGCGAGGGCGGGATGCAGGCCGCTCCACCAGAAACCAAACCACATCAAGGTGCCGCCGATCACGACCTGCGGCCAGATCGCTCGAAGCTTGAGTCGCGTCACCCAGACGGTGACCGCCGATCCGACGACAATCAGCAACGGACCGCGCGGCCCGATTTGGCCCGAGTGCTGATGCAGACTGATCGCGATCAAGCCGATGGCGTTGCTGACGATCGCCATCAAGACCACGAAGGGCGCCGCTCCCCCACGACCGATCAGGACCCGTACGAGGAAGTACGCCACGCCGCCGTCTATGGCACAGACGATGGGCCAGCCGCCCAAGAGCACGTGCTCGTCGCCTGCCAGGACGAACAGGTCGTATGCGCCAATCGCACCAGCTGTTCCTCCGACCGCCGCAACGATCGGGAGCGCCGCGCGGCGCCATGTATGCAGCGTTCCGCCGGGCATCGTCGCCTCGAGTACCTCTTGCGTCAGCAAGGCGAAAAAGAATGCCATCCCGATGTCATTGACCGCAAAAGCGAGCGCTTGCGTGATACGGAAGTAACTCTCTGCGGCAAGGTTTGACCAGAGCAGCGCCGCCGCAGCACCGATCGGGATGCCGAGCGAACGAACCGCTGCGGAGCGGAGGGCGCGATTCATGGTCTGGGTTGGCGGTGCACAGTCCCGGAGTCGACGCTGGCGCCGTTTCTCGACACCGCCTGGAAGTAGAGATCGTCGCCGGACACCTCGACCAACATGAAGCTGCAGTCCTGATCGAAAGCGGCAGCCGTCATGTCCGACCGCTTGACATCGCCCTTGCGGAGCTGGCCTCCGGCGCCTGACACGAAGTAGGTAATCCCCTTTTGGGGCTTGAGGCGCTCGTACACGTGATCGTGACCGGAGAACACGACGTTCACGCCGTGCGCGACAAAGAGCGGCTCGAGAGTGACCCGGAGATCGACCTGGGAGCCGTGTGTCTTGCCGTCCGAGTACAGCGGATGGTGGAAATAGCAGATCTTCCAGTCGTCCGTCGAATTGGTTAGCGCCGTCTCAATCCAGGCGAGTTGCTGCGGGTCGATAAGATCGCTATCAATCACGAAGAATCGAACGTTGCGCCTCGCGTACGTGTAGTACCTGGCGCCGCCCATGTTGAACGGCGGATAACGCAGTTCCTCATTCTGGTTGTCGTGATTGCCGAGCGCGGCGTAAAAGCGAACGCCGGCGTCCAGCAACGGACGGAACGGGGTCTCAAACTTCTTGACGAAGTCCTGGGGGGTCTGGCTTCCGTAAAGATTGTCCCCGAGCATGATCACCAGCTCGAACGGAAACCGGCTGTGATGGGCCGCCATCTGGCGGCCGATGTCGTACTCTAGCGAATCGCCGGTGCCGTTGTCGCCGATCGCGGCAAACTTGACCGACTGTGGCCGATTCGGCAACGCGACCTCCTGCGCGCGGCCGGCCAGCGCACCGGCAACGAACAAGAGCGCAGCGGTGCAGACGCGCTTCACGTACGAACCGTCCTCAACTTCTTGATCTCCCACTCGACCGACGCGTCACGTCCATCGAGGCGTTTGATAATCCTCGCTAGCTTTTTGATGTCCTGATCAAACGGCACCGAGACTTCGTAGCGCAGCTCGTCTGGCGACGACGCCCACAGCTTGTAGAGCACACCCTTGCCGCGGAACGCGCGCTCGATCTGGGGACGGATCGTCAGGGAGTCGCTCGACTCGATCACCAGGTTGAATTGCACCCGATCCGGCGGCTCGAGCGACTCTAGGATCCACACGACGACAATCACAACGGCGCACAGCGTGAGCGCGACGGCGAACAGCCCGGCGCCTGCGGCCAGTCCCACGGCCAGCGACACGAGCAGGACACCCACCTCTTTCGGGTCGTCGATCTGCGCCCGGTAACGCACCAGTCCCGCGGCGCCGGCGAGGGCGAACGCCCGTGCGAGGCTGTCGGCGACGATGATCATGACGGCGGTGCCGACGACCGCCAACAGGATCTGGGTCTGAATGACGTGCGAGGATCGCGGCACCAGCGACCGGCGGATCGGCCGGAGCACGCCGAGCGCGGCGCCGAGGATCGCCGCAATCGGCAGCATCAGCACGGCGTGCTTGAACGAGACGAGTTGGTGTGGCAGTCCTTCCATCATCGGTGTGTTGTGCGCGCCTTCGGCAATCTTCTTCAAACCAGGCAATTGCCGATCCAGCCGCAACGTCTTGAATCTACAAATCGTTCTCGATGTTTTCAGTGACGAGATCTCGCCAGTGGCGAGATGATGGACAACACCCCGGGTCGCTACGTGCGTCCGCGGGCCTCTCGCGAAGCGACGTAAAACCCGCTGTCGGTCTTCGAGAGAAAGCCATCGCGGACAAGGTGACCGAGCAGCTCTTCGCACGTGGTCGTGTCCACCTGCCACAGCCGGCAGGCCTGTGCCACGGTCACGCGCAATCCGGGCATCTCGACGTATTCACCTCGAACGCGAGCCACAAGCGAGTCAAACGAAGTCGACGGCATATGAGCAGATCAGCGCACAGGCCCTCCGACGTGCGTCGCCGACGGCAGGTCCGAGACGCTCCAGCTGCCGCCGAGCGCCTCGACGAGCTGCACGCTCGCCGTCATCTGCTGACGGCGCAGGGTGACAGCCGTTTGCTGGTTGGTGAGAAGCGTCGTTTGCGCCGTAATGACGTTGAGATAGGGATCAATGCCGGCGCGGTATCGAGACATCGCGAGCCGCAGGTTTCTCGCCGCGGACTCAACGGCCGTGTCCTGTTGCCGAATCTCGCGGGCCAGGATCCGCAACGCCGCAAGGTTGTCCTCGACTTGCTGAAACGCCGTTAGCACCGTCCCGCGATAGCTCGCAACGGCCTGGTCGAACGATGCTTGGTACTGTTCGACCGTTGCGCGCCGGAGACCGGCGTCGAAGAACGTCTGCGCGAGCGCCGGCCCCACCGACCAGAAGCGGCTCGGCCAGGTCAGCCAGTCGAGAAACGACGTGGACTGGAATCCCGCTCCGGCAGTCAGGATGACGTTTGGAAAGAACGCTGCGGTCGCGATGCCTATCTGCGCGTTTGCTTGGGCCATCCGGCGCTCGGCGGCGGCCACGTCCGGGCGCCGCTCGAGGAGCTGCGCTGGCAGCCCGACGGGAATCGCCGGCGGTGTGACGACCGTCGTCTCCGCCGGCAACGAGAACGTGGACGCGGACCGCCCCAGGAGCACGGCGATCGCGTGCTCGAACTGCGCCCGCGCTATCTCGAGATTCGTATCCTGCGCTTCCGTGGCTTCGAGCTGCGTCTCCGCTTGCGCTACGGCCTCGTCTGACGCGATGCCGGCTCTGAACTGCGCGCGCGTGATATCGAGCGAGTCTCGATAAGCGGCGACCGACTCTTCGAAGAGGCGTTTGAGGCCATCCTGTGAGCGCAATTCGTAGTAATCGACCGCGAGCTCCGCTTGCAGCGTCAGACGCACGGTCGCAAGGTCGCCCGCACTCGCCTGCGCCGCATACGCGTTCGCGCGCACCGTGTTATTGAGCCGCCCCCAGAGATCCGGAGCCCACGAGGCATCGAATGGTAGTACGTACTGCTCGAAAGTTCCGCTGCCGCTGAACGGCGGCGCGGAGCTTGGGGAGCCGCTGGATGACGGCGTTGAGGACAATGGGCTGCCGCCACCGATAGATGGCTGACGTGTCGCGGTGATGCTCGGATTCGTCGTGACCGTCGGGAACAGCTGCGCTCGCGCTTGCCGGGTGAGCGCGCGTGCGGCCATGAAGCTCGACATCGCCGCGGCGATGCTCTCGTTGCCAGTGTTGAGTTGTTCCTCGAGCGTGTTCAGCGTCGGGTCATTGAAGATCGCCCACCATTGACCGCGACCGGCTGCGTCGCTTGGTTGCGCTGGCTTCCACTCCTCGGTGCCGGCGGGGGGATCTCCGTCTAACTCCTTGTAGGTGGGCGGAGGTTGCACATCGGGGCGCACGTACTTCGGACCAACGCTGCACCCGGCCGCCGTAATGGCAGCCTCCGCGACGAGCGCAGCGAGGACAATTCGACCGAGCTGAAACTGTCTCACCCCTGCGCTCTCTCAGCAGTTGCCGGCGCCGTGCGGACCGACCGGAAGAAGCTCGTGCGGTCCAACACGTTCTTCTGGAATTCCTCGAGAGACAGGTAGATCGCCGGCGTGACATACAGCGTGATGAACTGGGATACCACCAGCCCCCCGACGACGACCAGGCCGAGCGGTCGACGCGAGGAGCCGTCGGCGCCGAAGCCCAGGGCAATCGGCAGCGCACCCATCAGCGCCGCGAGCGTAGTCATGATGATTGGACGGAACCGCTCCATGCTCGCCTCGTGAATGGCCTCGTCATTCGCTTTGCCTTGCTCTACGCGCTGCTGCGCAAAATCGACGATCATGATCCCGTTCTTTTTGACGATCCCCATCAGCATGAACATGCCGATGAATGCGTAGAGTGACGCCTCGGCATTGAAGACCCACAAGGTCAGGAGTCCACCGACCAAAGCGACTGGCAGCGATGAGAGAACGGTGATGGGGTGAAGATAACTCTCGTACAGAATCGCGAGGATCACGTACATCACGAACACCGCGAGCACCATGAGGATCGTGAGGCTCGAGACGGTTTCGCGGAAGGTCAGAGCTTGTCCCTGGAAGCTGCCCCGCACGTCGCCCGGAAGCATCTGCTTCGCGGCCCGTTCGACGAAGTCCGTCGCCTGTCCGATCGCGTACCCAGGCTTGAGATTGAAGAAGAACGAGACGCTGGCGAACTGATTGATGTGGTTGACCGCCTGCGGTCCCAGGGTCATCCTGGCCGCAGTCACCGCACGAAGAGGAACCATCCGCTGTCCGTCGTCGCTCTTGATATATAGGAGACTCAGGTTTTGCGGATCTTCGCGGTCGCTGTCTTGAACCTCGACGATGACCTGGTATTGATTGTTCGGCTTTTTGATTAGGTACACGTAGTTCTGGGAGTACGCCGACCGCAGCAGGCTGAGGATTCGAGCTTCCGAGATGCCATACAGTTTCGCCTGGTCCCGCAAGACATCGACCTGCAAGCTCGGCGTGTGATTGAACAGGTCCGAGTTGACGAACAGGAATCCCGGAAACTCATACATCTTCTGCAAGAACTTGCCGGCGAG
>Ga0075425_100008305_pt1 | contig 11005 bp, 6 predicted proteins | sample SoiMethybrSBSTD4_FD_75300 | JGI IMG/M metagenome (GOLD analysis project Ga0075425, IMG submission 75300) | Bulk soil microbial communities from a Populus tree surrounding site in Tennessee, USA - Soil MetaG P. TD hybrid SBSTD4 | ecosystem: Environmental > Terrestrial > Soil > Tree plantation...
TGGAGCAATTTGCTTAAATCACCACGTCGAACTTGAGGGCGTCAGAATACTATTTCTTGCTTTAGTCTGTCAAGGAAATTCGCATCAACAGAAGGAATCGATGCTCAACAAGGTTGCCATTCAAAAAATTGTGCTTGACCTCACGGCCGCCCAGGAGTATATCTATGAGCCTGAGATTGGATTTCTAAAGGCTTATGAGAAGCATGATGCGCAATTCCTATTGCATCTGTTGCTGCGCGGCGAACGCCGCGCCCACTTCACCCAGAGCCTTTAGTGGAGTCCATTGCAATGGGACCTGAGACTTAAAGCTCAACAACGAGCTTTAAGCTCATAAGAGTTTAGGAAAAACCCACTATCGGCTTTGCCGGTGGTGGGTTTTTCGTTTTTGGAGTTGCGTTGACGATGAACGACGCGAAGAAATCAACGGGCAAGGTTTACTTGATCGGCGCGGGGCCGGGCGATCCAAAACTGCTCACGATCAAAGCGGCCGAGGCAATCGGCGCGAGCGACGTGATCGTTTACGACTACCTCGTCAATCCCGAGGTGCTCGCGCATTCGCGCCGGGATTGCGAATTGATCTACGCGGGCAAACGCGCGGGTGAATCATCAATTTCTCAAGCTCAGATCAATCACTTGTTGATCGAACGCGCTGCTACGGGCCAGGTGGTTGCGCGGCTCAAGGGAGGAGATCCGTTCGTCTTCGGTCGAGGCGGCGAAGAAGCTGAGGCGCTTGTCGACGCCGGTATCAATTGGGAAATCATCCCGGGTGTCTCATCGGGAGTCGCGGCGGCAGCCTACGCGGGCATACCGCTCACGCACCGGGATCACTCCTCGAGCGTCACGTTCATAACAGGTCACGACGCTCGCGGCAGCAACAAGCAAGCTGTGGACTGGCCGATTCTGGCACACTCGGCGGACACGCTTGTGATCTTCATGTGCGCTGAAACGATCTCGAGCATCGCACGCGAGCTCGTCGCTGCGGGACGAGTGCCGTCAACGCCGATAGCAATCGTTCGTTGGGGCACTTATCAACATCAGGAAGTCTACTCGGGGACACTTGATGAATTGATCGCGGCAGACGAATACGGTGGGTTAAGAATCGAACCACCCGCGATAGCAATAGTCGGAGAGGTCGCCGCGCTCGGGACGAAGCTTAGCTGGTTTGGAGACGCTGAACTGAGGTTTGAGCTGCGCGCTTTGCTGGAAGCCGCCGTGTGCGCAGTAGGCGATTAACGGAGGGTTGGCGATGTCCGACAAACTTCAGTTTGTCGCTATTGTCGATGCCCACATTCGAAAGTCCAACGACAAACTGAAGTTTGTCGGACAGTTTTGAGGAGAATCATATGTCGCAAGCCGTCAGTGAGATTGTCAGACTGGGGCCGCCTCGCGAGCTTGAGCGAGTTGAAACGGCCGCATCCCTGCTCGACGAAGCCACGCCCGAGGAAACGCTTCGATGGGCGTTCGATTGGTTTCAGGAGAGCGTGACCATCGCCACGGGCTTTGGTGCTGAGGGGGTTGCGCTCATCGACATGGCTGCGAGGATCAATCCACAAGTTGATGTGTTCTTCCTCGACACTGAATTCTTGTTTCCTGAAACGTACGAGTTGCGCCGCCGCCTCGAAGATCGCTACGGGATTGAAATCCGCGTCTTCAAGACTGATATCACAGCCGAGCAACAAGAACTCAGATTCGGGGCGAAGCTGTGGTCCACGAACCCGGACCTTTGCTGCCGGCTGAGAAAACTCGAGCCGCTCAAGGACGCGTTGCAAGGACGCCGCGCCTGGATAACCGCCATTCGCCAGGACCAGACCCTCGAGCGCTCGAACGCTCGGGTCATAGAGTGGGACTATCAATGGCGGCTGGTGAAGATCAACCCGCTTGTGCGCTGGAACAAGCGTCAAGTGTGGGAGTACATCGCCAGAAATAACGTTCCCTACAATCCGCTGCACGATCGCGGTTATCCGAGCATCGGCTGCACGCATTGCACCCGGCCGGTTCGCGAGGGCGAGGACGAACGTGCGGGCCGATGGTCGGGGCGCGAGAAGAAGGAATGCGGGTTGCACGCGCCCGCTCGCCCGGCGGCTTTCGCTTCGCTGACCGAGATGGCGCAAGCGCAAACATCGAACCTGAAGACATTGGATCGGAGAACAAACGACGTGAACGAGAGGTCAAGCGACGCGAACAACGAAGGATTGGTGGTATGGCTCACGGGGCTGTCAGGCGCAGGCAAGACCACGCTTGCGCGGTCGCTCTCCGCGCGACTCAAAGCGGCGGGGCTTCGAGTCGAGACGCTCGACGGCGACGAAGTGCGCGAGAACCTGAGCCGGGGATTGGGATTCTCGCAGGAGGACCGCGACACCAACATCCGGCGTATCGGTTTCGTCGCGCGACTGCTGGCGCGCAATAGAGTAGTAGTACTCGGCGCTGCTATCTCTCCATACCAGCGGTCGCGCGACGATGTTAGGCGGTCCATTGAAGGCGACGGCGTGCGCTTCCTCGAAGTGTTTGTTCGATGCCCGATAGACACTCTCATACAGCGCGACGTGAAGGGGCTTTATGCAAGAGCTCTCGCAGGAGAGGTCAAGCACTTCACAGGCATCAGTGATCCCTATGAAGAACCGCTCTCCCCTGACATAACGGTTGATAGCTCCGTCGAAACGGTTGACGAAAGCACCGCGAGGATTCTCTCGCATGTTCTGAACATCCGCACGCTGCACGATGATGCAACACGCGTCGAATTCTCCGCTGCGTCGTAGTGAGGAGTACGCTATGAACAAGATTGAAGACATCAAGAAGCGCAAAGACGGGCTGGACGTGCTCGCGGATATTCATCGATACGCCGCGCAGCGTGAACACCGGATCACTTCCGAAGACGAAGCGCTCTTCAAATGGTATGGCGTCTACACTCAACGCCCGGCCGAAGACGGTTACTTTATGGTTCGCATCCGAATCCCGGGCGGTCAGTTGAACGCAAGCCAGTTGCTGGCGATCGCTGAGCTGTCTCGCAAATTCGGTAAGGGTCTCGCTGACGTAACCGTCCGGCAGAACATCCAGCTTCATTGGGTCAGGATCCACGACATACCGGCGATTTTCGAGGTACTCGATCGCGTTGGCCTGACCACCACCGATGCCTGTGGCGACACGGTTCGCAACATAATCAGTTGTCCGGTTTCGGGAGTCGACTCGGATGAGCTTTACGACGTGACGCCGCTGATTCGGCGCGTGAACGAATTCTTTGTCGGTAATCGCGACTTCTCGAATCTGCCGCGCAAATTCAAGATCGCAGTCACCGGCTGCGCGGCGCGATGCGTCTATCCGGAGATCAACGACATAGGTATCTTCGCGGTGAAGGATGACGATCGCGGAGGCGTTGCGTTTCGCGCTCGTGTTGGAGGCGGACTATCGACGACGCCACGCTTCTCGAAAGACCTGGGCGTACTGATCGAGGCTGACGAAGTTGTCGAGTTGTGCGCGGCAATCGCTTCGGTGTTTCGCGATAACGGGAACCGCGAGAATCGCAAGCGGGCGCGGTTGAAGTTCCTCGTCGAGCAGTGGGAGATACCACGCTTTCGCGATGAAGTGGAGGCTCAGCTTGGATGGAAGCTTCGACGCGCTGACCAACCGGAAGCCCCGCTGATCACCGCCCGCGATCGCTCGCATCTGGGAATTCATCGGCAGAGGGGCGACTCGTTTCATTACGTTGGCGTGGCGCTGGTCGGCGGCCGGACATCCAGCGATCAGTTGAGGATTCTGGCTGAGCTTGCGGAGAAGCACGGCCGCGGCCGGCTTCGCACCACGAACACTCAGAACATAATTCTGCTCGACATCGATAGCGAGAATCTCGAGACGATGAAGAGCGATCTCAAGTCAGCGGGGTTCGACTACGAGCCCTCCTGGGCAACCCGCGGTTTGATTGCTTGCACCGGAATACAGTTCTGCAAGCTGGCGATCGCCGAAACAAAGAACCGTGCTCGAGAGTTGGACCGATATCTCGCCGAGCAGGTTGATCTGGAGGATCGTCCCCGGATCAGCGTGACCGGCTGCCCGAACGCTTGCGGCCAACATCACATTTGCGATGTGGGGTTGGAAGGCTCGCTGACAACGATCGACGGGGTAAAGAAAGAGACGTTCCAGGTCTTTCTCGGAGGCGGCGTCGGCGCACACGAGACTTTTGGACGGAGAGTTGGCGCGCGGATTCCATCGGACGAACTTGCCGAGTCTCTCGCGCGGTTGTTCCAGATCTACAAGGACCAGCGAGTCGACGCCGAGACGTTTCAGGAATTCTGTCTTCGCCACAGCAACGAGGAGCTGACAAGTTATCTGTGGGCGCCAGCGGTCGGGCCAAGTGTAAAGAACAACACCGAGGCCCTGATAGTTTCGTCAGGAGACTGATGCTGATGGAGCATCGCAGGGCTTTATTCGGCGAGCACTCATGCGCTCAAGCTTGTACCGGCGCTCCTGGGATGACGGCTTCAGTGCGTAGGGCATGTCCTGCCGCATTCTTAATAGTGAGTCTTCGCATTCCAATGGCTGCGCCGCCGACTTCTCTTCGACAACTCTTGCACGATCTTTTCCAGCATCGTGAGTCGAGCTTTCATATCGGCATTCTGGTGTTGGAGAGATTCGATCTGTCGCTGCTGCTGATTCAATGCGTTTACTAGCACAACATTCAAACGATCATACTTGACGCCTTCGATCTCGCCTTTGTCATTGCGAAAGGTAAGCAGGGGATTTACTTCATGAACTTCTTCTGCAACCAGGCCGAAGTCTCTTTCGCCGTTCGATTTCCAATTGAAGGTGACGGGACGCAGTTGCTTGATTATTTCCAGGCCCGGGTTGAATGAAGTAATGTGGTCTTTGTAGCGCTTGCTGCTGGATGAGCAGCCGACAATTCGCTTGTTGCCTGTCCCGTTCCAGCAAAGCGTAGTGGTTGACGTGCTCGCGTCCAGAATTCCGACTCTGATATTACCATCAACATCTAAACCGCCGCCCAAGCTAATAAGGTTGCTGGTTGGGTTGATTGTCATCCTCGGAAAAGAATTCAGGGTTATCGAAAAATTGCCGGCCCCGAGGCTACTTGAGCCTCCGGAAGAAAACAACGTCCACGTATTACCATTGGCTGCCGTATTCTTGATTATTAGTCCGGTGTCATCGGCTGCACTCTGCAGCTGAACAATATTCGGGGACAATCGCATGACCTCAGTTTCGGACGGGCGAAACGTGATGTCTTTGCCGTTGCTCCCGAATTCAAGAGTGTCGTTTCGAGACGCCAGCCCGGCATTAGCGCCGATGTATCCTGTATATCCTCGGTAGACACCAGTATCGTCAACAAAGACCACTTGAGAATAGTTGCTATTGGTGCGGTTTTGAAGGTTGAGGCTTCCATTGCCAGAGGTGGGGTAGACGAGTGCGCTTCCTGCTACATGTAACCTGGTGCTGGGACTCGTTGTGCCAATACCGACATTGCCGCCACTAATCGTCATGGTGTCGGAGGTGTTGTTAATCCGGAAAGATATCCGGCCGTCTGAAAAGGGAGCGTTGACCACTGTCTCGTGGAGGCTCGGGTTTGCCCCCAGAGAGAAAGCGTTGCAGCCCGATAAGCTGCCGAATCCGATTGCCGCGGTAGGAGAACCGCAACCGGTATCGCCGATCAGGACATCCGTCCCGTTACCTTTTATCGCGAGCCGGGCCGCAGGAGTAGTTGTGCCGATGCCGACATTGCCTCCACCGGATTGGAGAACCAAATTTCTCCAAAACACGCTGGGGCTCAGCGCCTCAAGATAGCCCACATTATTTGTTTGGTCATAGGACATACCGATGCCCCCAGTACTCGCGCCTCCTCCAATGACAAAATGTCTGGAGTCCCATGCTGTAACCGTCCCAGGATTGGTATCGTTGGTGGTCTGTACTTGTAGCTTACCCAACGGCGCGGTTGTACCTATGCCGACGTTTGTATTTGCGACTGCGCCATTAACTCCAATGATGCTGCCAAGCACTAAAGAATTGCTCTGGGTCACCTGAGCATTCGCACCGACGGCGGTAGCGTTGGCGACCCCGGTCGCAAGGTCGGCGAACGCGCCCATCGCAGTGTTGTTGCTTCCGGTGCTATTGAAGCCGGCATTCCGTCCGACGAAGGCGTTGCTGGTACCAGTGGCGTTCGTGAACCCCGCGAATGCTCCAAAGAAAGAGTTATCACTAACTGTGTTGTTCTGTCCGGCTTGGTTTCCGAAGAAGGAATTGTGGGAGCCCGTCGTATTTAAAGCACCGGCAAAGTTTCCGAAGAATGAGTTTTTGAAGCCCTCCGTATTAGTATTCCCGGCGCCTGCTCCGAAGAAAGAGTTCAAGTTGCCGGTGGTGTTGTCGCGGCCAGCAGTAACTCCCATGAAGACGTTGTTCGTCCCGGCTACGCTTAGCACACGTGAGCCGCCGATATTGTACTGCGTTGTCGCGTCAACGGCGTTCGCGCTAATCGTTCCTCCCAGCGTACCGTTTCCGCCGATGTTAAAATTCGTACCGCTTTGTTGTGATGTCGTGTTCTGAATAAAACCACCGGCCGGCATCCCGTTGAGTTGCGTCGCGTTGTCTGATGTCGTCGCATTCAAGCTGCGTATGGCATACGGGTTTGAATTTACCGGCTGGCGGGGAGTCAAAGGAATGAATAAGCTACCGCTTGTCTGCTTGACGGCTATCTCGAGAAATCGAACTGATCCGTCAAAGCAAGTCGGACAAACGCCGAAGTCTAACTGCAGAGTGAAGCTGCCATTGGTTACCGTCACATTGGATACTGCGACCGTCGAGCCCTGCTGATTGACACCCGTGAGCATATCGAACAGCTTGAACTGGAAATCGTAGTTGCCGTTCGCGGGGCTGCCGTTTTCAATCAGTTTTCCCTGATAAGTGAAGGCTGTTCCTTGTGCAAGCGCCGCTTCGCCGCTGAACAACAGCGCGAGCGCCAACAACACGGCCTTCGTCGGACTGGGTTGAAATTTATTTCTCATCCTGATGGTCATCTCTTTTACTTCGCTTGCACACGTCAGCATTGGGGTGATCCACGCAGACGAGCTTCTTCAAGTCCTCGACCTGCTGCTGCTGACTGGTGATCTGTGCGTGCTGCTCTTTGATTGCATTGAGCATCGCCCAGAGGATCGGGTCGTTATTGACCAGCAAGTAGCCCTTGTCGTTCTTGGTCACCGCTTCTGGAATGATCTTTTGAACCTCTTGAGCCCCAAAACCGACGTGCTCTCCTTCGGATCTAAGCCCCAGAGCATTGTCTTGCCTGTACTCGTAGCGGATGGGCTGCAGCTGCATCACCGCATTAAGCCCGGCAGTGAAGGTTCCCTTGATTGTCTTCAACCGCTGATCGGAAAACACCGCCCACGATCCGCCGCCGGGCTTGGATGCTCCTCCGTTGACCGTGAGTTTTTGGTCGGGGATGGACGTGCCAATGCCGACGTTGCCGCCGCCGTCTTGCAGTACTACCTTTCCTGTATTGGCAGCAGAACGGATATACCAGTCGCCGGTGGTCCCAAAATGGAGGTGACTGAAATTCGGGCCGATGTTGGGGGCAGAATAGGCTGCAGTGTTGGTGCTGCCGTCTGGAGAAGAGTTAATGATTTGCAGACGCGCCGCTGGAGCTATTGTGCCGATGCCGACATTGCCGCCACCGGACTGAAGGGCCAAATTTCCCCACGCGACATTGGGAATTAGGGATTCTATGTAACCTACATTGTTCGCTAGATCATAGGACATTCCCATCCCAGATTGAGCCAGTGAAGTCCCTGCAATCACAAAGTGTCTCGAATCCCAAGCTGTTATGGTTCCGGGACTGGAGTCACTATCGGTCGCAACTTGAAGCTTAGCGCCAAGAAGTTGGTTCGCCCCGACGAGGAGTTTGTCAGAGATGGTGGAGCTGCCAGCGACATCGACGCGACCCTGGAAGAGACCTGCCACCCCCGACGAGCTTATGCCGTGCACACCAATGCCGTTAAGGCTTTCGCCACGCACGCCGGTGCCGGTGGAGAGGCCGGTGTAAATTCCGTACACGCCGGTGCCGGTACTGCTCAGTCCGTTGACGCCGTAGAGAATACCGGACCCAACAACGCCAATGCCGTTACCGCTAACGCTAGTGCCGAGCACGCCAATTTGATTATTGCTATCACCCCACACGCCCGCAGGATTGGTACCAGTTCCACTGCCAGTCCCTTGCTTGCCGTATACGCCGGCACTGGCGGGCGAAGTGCTGCTGGTTTCACCGCGCAGGCCAACGGTGAAGTTACCGCTGAATGTATTGGTAGCCGAGATGAGAGGAGTTGCTGATATCCCACTCGTCAGGTTCAGCGGAAGCGCTATCTTGATAGAAGAAACCGCATTGTCCGCCAACTGTGATGTGCCTACTGCTCCGCTTCCGATCTTCGCTGCGGTCACAGCCCCGTTGGAAAGCTGCCGGGTTCCGATTGCGTCTGCCACTACCGTGATTGCGCTATCCGCTGACGCTGATGACAGGCTGCGTCTTGCATATGGGGTTGAGGTGACGGGCTGACGCGGAGTCAGCGTGGTGAACGTGCTCGCGCTAGTCTGCTTGACACTGATCTCAAGGAATCGATCAAACCCATTGAAGCAAGGCGGGCAAACGCCCAAGTCTATCTGCACGGTGAAGACGCCATTGGTCACCGTCACATTTGGTACGACGACCGACCCTTGCTGAGTGCCGGCAGTCAGCATGTCGAACAGCTTGAACTGCATGTCGTAACTGCCGTTGGCCGGATTGCCGTTGTCTACGAGTTTTCCCTGATAAGTGAAGGCTGTTCCTTGTGCAAGCGCCGCCTCGTTACAAAACAACAACACTGCGAGCATCCCTGCTCTCACCAGATTTGCTTTCAGATTGTTTGTCTTAAGGGCCATCTTTCTTACCTCGCGTCCACGCATCCGCATCGGGGTGATCCCACCAGATAGCTTCTTATATGTTACGTGAGCCCGCCTTCACTTTCGCGGAGCGAGCATAAACCGCTTCTCGTTCGAGCGGTATCGCATACTTGTGCATTTTCTTGGTGTCTCAGGGATGAACCGCGGGAGCTGAATGCTTAAGAGATTAATCGACTGCGGAAGGCCTTGGTGACGGCTTCAGATTTGGAGTGGACGTGCAGTTTGAAATAAATGCTGCGGATGTATTGGCGGATGGTGTTGACACTTATCTGGAGATTGCTGGCGGCTTTCTTGTAGCTGCAGCCTTGCGCTAGCAGCTTCAATAGCCGCAATTCCTGCGGCGAGAGATGCTCATCAAGTTTTTCCTGGGGGCCGGTCTTTTGAAACAAAGTGACAACCTTACGCGCGATCTCCGGTGACATCGGAGACCCGCCTTCGCGCGCTTCTCTGATGGCCTCGAGCAGCTTGGCCGGCGGAATCTCTTTCAACAGATACCCGCAAGCGCCGTTGCAGATAGACTCAAACACCTTGTCCTGTTCGGCATAAACGGTCAGCATAAGTATCTCTGCTGAAGGGTATTTCTGTTTCAGGACCACGACACCATCAGACCCGAGCATTCCTGGCAAATGAATATCCAAGAGCAGCACATGCGGCGCATCGCCTGGTGTACCTCGCAGCGCGTCTTCCACCGAGCGAAACGTCCCTACGCACCGGTAGCCGGTGGTACCGTTGATGAGCATACCGAGGCCTTCGCGCGTGGCTCGGTCGTCTTCAATGATTGCAACGCGAGTTGTGTCGCCCGCCTGGCGCCCGCCATCTCTTAAGCTCATAGGACGCTCTTCCACAACTGTTTCCATGAACGAATTATTTGCTCGACTCTTTTCGGCAGCGATGGGTATTGCGAGTCCGATCCTATTCCATTCCTGCGGCCGGGACAATCGCACACCTATGCTATGGTTTTTTTCAGAGGAACGCTCACCTTAAGCAACGTTCCCTGGCCGGGCGTTGAATCAATGCTCAGATGACCTCCGAGCTCGGCCACCCGGCTTCGCATGTTTTCCAGACCATGCCCACCGCGACCATTCGTGGAAGCGTGCTCATTTTGCAGCACTGCGAACCCACGGCCATCGTCACGCATCTCTGCCACAAGCAGATTATGGGCAACCGAAATGTTAAGCGAAACACACTTGCAGTCCGCATGACGACCGATGTTGTTGATAGCCTCTTTGAAGATCAAAAATAGATGGCGGCGCTGGTCTGAATCGAGTTTGATTTTTTCCAGCTGCGGCGGCGTTTGAAAATCCCATTCGATATTTCTCGATTCGAGCACGTCTGAGGCGAACTGTTGGATCCTGATGATCACATTGCTCAGATCATCACGGCGAGGATCAATAGCCCATACGATGTCTCTCATAGAGCCCACCAGAACGCGCGCCGATTCAGCTATCTCAGTCAGTGCCGGTACAAACTGTTCAGCGCCCGCTCCCATCTGCTGCTTGATTACCTCGCTTAGAATCGCCACGCGTGACAAGCCTGAGCCAATATCGTCGTGGAGGTCAGTGGCAATACGAGTTCGCACTCGTTCGAGTTCAAGCAGCCGCGCTACGCGGTACCGATATGTTACATAGATGGTCAGTCCAACGAAGATGGCGACCAGCGTTACAAACCACCACCGCTGCCAGATTGGTGGAATGATCGTGAAAGAAACACTTGCCGGAGATTTGCTCACGATGCCGTCGGCGCTCACTGCGCGCACCATAAAGCGATAACTTCCCGGAGAGAGATTTGCGTAATTGATACTTCGTTGCTCAGCCGGCGTATTCCAGTCTCGATCCGCGCCCTCAAGCCTATAGCTGTATTTGAGCCCCTCACCCGTCCCAAAGCCAAGTCCAATGAAGTCTATCTCCACCTGGTTCTGATTTGGCGCAAGCTCCAGCCTCCGCACTTCGGTTTCACCAAGCTCTGAAATTCGTTGGGAAACCCCTGCGATTCGCAGTCCGCTAATCAATATCCCCGGCGGCGATCGCGGCGCATCGGGCTCGGGAACGAGCCGCGATAGACCTTGAGAGGTTCCGAACCAAAG
>Ga0075425_100008308_pt1 | contig 11005 bp, 8 predicted proteins | sample SoiMethybrSBSTD4_FD_75300 | JGI IMG/M metagenome (GOLD analysis project Ga0075425, IMG submission 75300) | Bulk soil microbial communities from a Populus tree surrounding site in Tennessee, USA - Soil MetaG P. TD hybrid SBSTD4 | ecosystem: Environmental > Terrestrial > Soil > Tree plantation...
GCCGGATTGCCGACGAGGACCTCCTCGTGAAGCTTGGTGAGCTCCCGGCAGGCGGCGACCCGCGCGTCGGGCACCAACCCTTCGAGGCTGGCGAGCAAGGCGCCCACTCGATGGGGCGCCTCGAACAAGACCAGCGGCATGCCGGTCGCGCCGCCTGCTGCCACGAGCCGCTTGAGCGCCGCCGTGCGCGCGGCGGCAGGGCGAGCGGGCAAGAACCCACCGAAGAGGAACCCGGTCGCCTCGACGCCGGCCAGCGCCATGGCCGCGGTGACGGCCGATGGGCCGGGCAGCACCTCCACCGCTGCGCCGCCTGATCGAGCCGCCGCAACCAGGCGCGCGCCGGGGTCCGAGACGGCAGGCATCCCCGCGTCCGTGGTCAGTGCGAGCGTGGCACCACCCGCCAGGCGCGCCACGAGCTCGCCCAGCCGTCCATCCGGCGAGTGGTCGTTCAAGGCGATGGTCGGGCGACGCGAGCCAAGGTGGGAGAGGAGCCGGCGGGCCATGCGCGTGTCCTCGGCCACGACGAGGTCGGCGGTGCGGAGCGCCTGGGCGGCACGTTGTGTCAGGTCGCCGAGGTTGCCGATGGGCGTGCCGACGACGAGGAGGCGGCCGGCCACGAGTGGGCTTCAGCTCCCCCGCCGCGAGCCGGGGCGGCGTCGGGGGTAGAGGTGGTCGATCCCGGGCGTGCGGAGGCTCACCTTCGCGACCGGCGGCAGCTGACGCTTGAACTCGTAGCGCGCCACCCGTTGTGCGACCCAGGCCACCAACGCAGCATCGAGGCCAGCGGCGACGCAGCGCTGCACCGTCCAGCGACGGTCGACGAGGGCGAAGAGGATGCGGTCGAGGTCATCGTACGAGGCGCCCAGCTCGCCCTCGTCGGTCTGGCCCTCCCACAGGTCGGCCGATGGCGGCTTGTCGAGGATCTCGGACGGCACGCCGAGCGCGGTGGCGACCGCGCGGAGCTGGCTCTTGTAGAGGTCGCCGATCGGGGCGATCGCGGCCGCCATGTCGCCATGGAGCGTGCCGTAGCCGAGGAGTGCCTCGGTCTTGTTGCTCGTGCCGGCGACGAGCGCGTCAAATGACGCGGATCGATCGTAGAGGACGATCATCCGCTGCCGGGCCATGACGTTCCCGCGTCGCACCAGCGTGGCCTCGTCAGAGCCATCGATGAGCGACAGCATCGGGTCGACCATCGGCGTGATCTCGACCAGCTCCGTGCGGCAGCCAAGGGCCGTCACCACGCGCAGCGCATCGGTCTCCGACGCAGAAGCGGAGCTGCGATACGGCATGCGCACCGCCAGCAGGTTGTCCGCGCCGACCGCAAGAGCGGCAAGGTAGGCGACCGTCGCCGAGTCGACGCCGCCCGAAAGTCCGACCACGAGCCGCTCGAACCCGGTCTGCTCCAGCTGCGACCGGATGAAGCCGGTGATGACGCCGATCGCTCCTTCCGGCTCGATCGCCGGCAGTGGCGGAAGCGTCACCCGCCCTCCGGGTCGAGACTGTCTGGCGGTGGCAGCTCAGCCCGCGCCGCGATGATCCGGTCCAGCTCCCGCCGCACGAGCTCGACGCGCTCGTCGGCGAGCAGCGGCAGTCCGTAGCGCTGCATCCGGAGATCATCGGTCTCGAGCGTGCCCACCACGAGCGCCTCGTCGTAAAGAGGTCCTTCGGCGATGACCGAGCCGTCGGCGGCCAAGATGCGGGAGCCGCCCCAGAAGGTCAGCCCCTCCTCGTTGCCAACCCGGTTGCAGAAGGCGACCGCCACCGTCCCGAGCAGCGCATAGGTGTCCTGCATCTTGTGCCAGCCGGCGATCGCCGCCAGCCCCGCCGCGCTGCCAGGTGCCCGGGCCGGCCCGGCCGCCAGGTTGACGAGCAGGCTGGCGCCGTCGAGCGCCTGGAGCATCGGGAGGCTGGCATGCCAGAAGTCCTCGCAGATGGAGAGGCCGATGCGGCCCAGCGGCTCCCCGACCGGGATCGTGCGGATCCGATCGCCGGGTCGGGTGAAGCGGCCCTCATCGAAGAGGCCGTAGGTCGGCAGATAGACCTTCCGATGGATCCCGACCAGCGCGCCGTCGCGCAGCAGCGCCGCGCTGTTGCAGAAGCGGTGCGCATCGGTCTCTTCCACGAAGCCGATGGCGATCGTGACCCCCGGGGCCTCGCGGCTGAGGGCGAGCAGGCGCGCGTCATCGGAACGCAGAGCCACCTCGGGGACGAGGTCGCTCAGCAGATAGCCGCTCAACGCGAGCTCGGGAAAGGCCACGAGCTGCGCCTCCTCCGCGGCGGCCCGTCGCAGCCACTCGGAGGCGAGCGTCAGGTTGGCGTCGACATCGCCCAGGCGTGGGGCGACCTGTGCCAGCGCGATACGGTATTCCACGCTGGAAGCGTAACCCGGCGGCATCCCCGCCGCAGCGCGGAGGGAGGCCTTAGTGCGGCGGCCCCGGCTCGATGAAGTGGATCTCCGCCGGGGCGTCGCCGGTGTCGTCGACGGCCGGCTTCTCGACCTCGATCCGCTGCGGCAGCTCGGAGACCGAGATCGGGAAGTGGCAGGCGACCTCGTGGCCGGGCGCGACCTCGACGAGCGGCGGGACCTCGATCGCGCACTTCTCCTGGGCCTGGAAGCAGCGGGTGCGGAAGACGCAGCCGCTCGGCGGGTCGATCGGGCTCGGGAGGTCGCCCTGCAGCACGATCCGCTTCCGCCGACCCTGGCGCTGCGGATCGGGAATCGGCACCGCCGAGAGGAGGGAGTGGGTGTATGGGTGGAGCGGGGTCGAGTAGATCACCTCGCGCGGTGCCGTCTCGACGATGTGGCCGAGGTACATCACCGCGACGCGGTGCGAGATCTGCCGGACGACGGCGAGGTCGTGGGCGACGAAGAGATACGCGATCCCGAACTCGCGCTGGAGGTCGCGCAGCAGGTTGAGGATCTGGGCCTGGATCGAGACGTCGAGCGCCGAGACAGGCTCGTCGCACACGATCAGCTTGGGCTTGAGGGCGATCGCCCTCGCGATGCCGATCCGCTGGCGCTGGCCGCCGGAGAACTCGTTCGGGTAGCGGTTGTAGTGCTCGGGGTTCAGCCCGACGCGCTCCATCAGCTCGAGCACGGCCTGCTTGATGCCGCCCTTGGGCACGACCCCCTGCACCTTGAACGGCGCGCTGATGATCGTCCCGACCGTATGGCGGGGATTCAGCGCGTTGTACGGGTCCTGGAAGATCATCTGCGCCTTGCGGCGGACTGGAACCATCGCCTTGGGCGAGAGGCTCGTCACCTCCTGCCCATCGATCGTGATCGTGCCGGAGGTCGGGCGCACGAGCATCAGGATCGAGCGGGCCGCGGTCGTCTTCCCCGAGCCACTCTCGCCGACAAGGCCGAGCGTCTCCCCAGCGCCGACTCGCAGGTCGATGCCGTCGACGGCCTTCACGGCACCCACCGTGCGAGGGATGAGCCCGCGTCCTTTCACGGGGAAATGGGTGTGGAGATCGGTGGCCCGCATCACTTCGCGTGTGTCGGTCGAGGTTGCCGTCATTGCGGGCTCCCTGCCAGGACCTGCTGCACGTCGCGTGAGATCTGCTGGCGCTCTTCGGGCTTGAGGAGGCAGCGGACGAAGTGGTCCGGATCCGACTCCAGGAGGTCGGGGCGAACGGTCTTGCACGCCCCGTCGGGGACGCGCTCCCAGTAGTTGCAGCGCGGCTGGAAGACGCAGCCCTTCGGCAGGTTGATGGGCGACGGCGGGTTGCCGCGGATCGGATCCAGCCGCTCCGGGAGCTTGCGGTCCATGCGCGGGATCGACGAGAGGAGGCCGAGCGTATACGGCATCTCAGGCTGCGCATAGAGCGCCTTGGTCGACGCGACCTCGACGATCCGGCCGCCGTACATGACGGCCACGTCGTCGGCAACATCGGCGACGATCCCAAGGTCGTGGGTGATCATGATGACCGTGGTGCCGAAATCGCCCTGCAGCTTCGAGATGAGCTCCAGGATCTGGGCCTGGACCGTGACATCGAGCGCGGTCGTCGGCTCGTCCGCGATGAGGAGCTGCGGCGAGTTGATGAGGGCCATGGCGATCATGACGCGCTGGCGCATCCCGCCCGAGAGCTGGTGGGGATAGGCGTCGATTCGTCGTTCGACGGCGGGAATGCCGACGTGCCGCAGCATCTCCATCGTCTCCTTGCGCGCCGCGGCCGCGCTCACCTTGCGATGAGCGCGGATCGCCTCGGCGATCTGGTCGCCGATCCGGTAGAAGGGATGGAGGCTCGACATCGGGTCCTGGAAGATCATTGCGATCTCCGAGCCCATGAGCTCCTGGACCTCGTTCTGCGGCAGGCCAACGAGCTCCTGCCCGTCGAGCCAGATCTCCCCAGTGACCTTGGCGGCCTTTCGGTTGACGAGGCCCATGATGGCCTGGGCGGTGACGCTCTTTCCCGACCCTGACTCGCCCACGATGGCGAGCGTCTTCCCCTTCTCCACCGAGAGCGAGACGCCGTCAACGGCCCGCACCAACCCGTCCTCGGTGGGGAATGCCACCGCCAGGTTGTTAACCGTCAGGAACGGCCGGTCGGCTGTGCCGCCGGTCGCCGTCATGTGATGCGGACTCGCGGGTCGACCACTGCGTACAGCAGGTCGACCACCAGGTTCGCGACGATGATGATCGTCGCCGTCAGGAGCGTGATCCCCGTGATCAGGGGCAGATCCGAATCGGTGACCGAGTTGACGGCAAGCGAGCCAAGTCCGGGGAGGCTGAAGATGTTCTCCGAGATGATCGCTCCGCCGAGCAGGTAGGCAAGGTCGAGGCCAGCCGCCGTGACGATGGGCGTCAGGCCGGCACGCAGGGCGTGCTTGACGACGACGGTCCGCTCCGGCAGCCCCTTCGCGCGAGCGGTTCGCACGTAGTCGTCACCGAAGACCTCGAGCACCTGGTTGCGGGTGAGCCGCATGTAGAAGGCCGCGTTCAGCGTCGCGAGCACGATCCACGGCAGCAACATCGTCTGGAAGAACTGGAACGGGTTCTCCCAGGGCGGGACGTAGTTCGGGAAGGGCAGCAGCTTCCACTGGATGATGACGAAGAAGATCAGCACCAGCCCGATGAAGAACGACGGCAGTGAATAGCCGATCATCGAGACGGTCATGATCACTCGGTCCGGCCACCGCCCGCGCCTGAGCGCGGCGACGATGCCTAACGAGATGCCGGCGGTGAGCCACAGGATGAAGGCCCCAACCGCCAGGAAGAAGGTGACCGGCGCCGCCCTGGCGATGAGCGACATCACCTGCTCGTGTCGGTTGAACGAATAGCCGAGGCAGGGTGCGTTGCACTTGATCGGCTGGGGCGAGTCCGGCGAGAAGGTGCGGCCGGCGAAGATTCCCGTCACGAATTTCACGTACTGGGTCATCACGGGCTCGTCCAGGCCGAGCCGGTGTCGGTTCGCCTCGATGGTGGCCGGCGTGCATGCCCGGCCGCAGGTCAGCCGGGCAGGGTCACCCGGCAGGATGTTGAAGAGGACGAAGACGGAGATGGTCAGCAGGAAGAGCAGCAGGATCATGCCCAGGATTCTGCGAACCAGGTAAGCAATCACGCGACCTGCCCTCCGTCACTGCACCGTCGGTGAAATAGGTGTCCCCGGGGGAGCGGTCTCGCCGCTCCCCCGGGGACCTAGACGCTTCGTTACCTAACGAGACGCCGGTCCCGTACTACTGCTTGACGTACATCACGCCGTACGGCCACGAGCCGTAGGCCGACCAGCGGTAGGCCGGGGCAACGCCCTTCCCAGCGATGGTCTGGCTCAGGCCGAAGAAGGTCGGGATCGCGAACACGTTCTCCACGGCCGTCTTGTTGAGTGCCTGCCAGAGGCCTTCCTGGGTGGTGCGATCGAGCTCGGTCTGTGCCGCCTCGACCTTGGCGTTGAAGTCGGCGTCGTCGACCTGCGAGAGGTCCCATCCACCCTTCTGCGTGAAGAGCGGCGGGATGACAGTCGAGGCATTCGGCCAGTCCGCGCCCCAACCGCCGGTCCCGAAGTCACCGGCCTTCGCCGGGTCGAACACGACGCTGTAGTACTGGCCCGGCTCAATCGGGGCCGGGGTGACCGTGATGCCAGCCTTGGCGAGCGAGCTGATGACGATCGCCGCCGTCTTCTGGTTGGTCGGAGTGTCAGCGAAGTTGAAGACGAGCTTCGGTGCCGCCTCGCCCGAATCGGCGATCAGCGACTTGGCCAGATCCGGATCGCCGTTGTCCGCAACCGCCTTCCCGAAGAAGTCGGTCCAGAACCCGGTCGGTGCGTAGTCGGCCCCGATGTTCGGCTTGATGAAGCCATCGGCGTACTCGCCGGCGAACGCGCCGCCGATGTTGAGCCGGATGGCTGCCCGGTCAAGTGCAACCGCCATCGCCTGGCGGATCTTGACGTTCTTGACCTTGTTGACGTTGATCCAGTAGTAGCGCGAGTACGGGTCGAACCCGCTGATCGCACGACCTGCGAACTGGTCGGTGGGGGTGTTCTCGTCCTTGAAGACGACGGCCAGGTTCTCAGGCTGCACGTTGCCGTACTGGATGGCGAACGCGTCGTTACCCGAGCTCTGGATGATCCGCTGGTCGATGACCTTGGGATCGATACCGAAGTCAACTTCCCACTTGTCGGGGTAGGCCGGGCGATACGGGTCGCTGGCCTTGTTCCAGTTCTCGTTGCGCGACAGGATCATCTTGCCGCCGTTGCCGGTGGTGTAGCTGTCGACCTTGTACGGGCCCGACGAGGTGACGTACGGGGCAACGGTCCCGTAGGTCTCACCGGTGTCATCGGCCTTGCGCACGGGCGCGAAGCCAAGGCTGACCGTGTAGTTGAAGTCGGCAACCGGCTTGTTCAGGTGGTAGGTGATCGTGTTGCCGTCGCAGGTGACGGCCTTGTCGTACAGATCCTGGCCGGTCCCCTTGTAGGGGCCCTTGTAGGACGAGGATCCATCGGCATCGGTCGGGATGTCGAGGTAGGCGATGGCGTACGTCGGACCCTGGTTGATGACGTCAGTCGCGAAGGTCCGGGATGCGCCGTACTTGAGGTCCTCGCAGGTGATCGGTGAGCCATCCTGCCAGCTGACCCCGTCCCGAAGCGTGAAGCTCCAGGTCTTGCCGCCGTCGGCGGCGGTCCCGAGGTCGGTGGCCAGGTCCGGCGTGAGCGACGTGCCTTCAGCGGCGTCGGGCGAGAACTTGTACGCCTCGAGGGACCGCATGATGGTGCCGCCGAAGAACGCAAGGTCCTCGCCGGTGTAGACGCGCTGGGGGTCTACCTGATCCCACTGCTCAGCCTGCGTCAGGATGTAGATCGTTCCGCCCGCTTGTCCGCCACCTGACGGAGCAGCGCTAGCACCGCCGCCGCTACCCGCGGCAGACGGCTGGCTGCTCGTTCCTGGGGTGCTGCAGGCCGCCAGCACAAGGCCGCCGGCGAGGCACAGCCCCAGGGCGCGGAGCAACCGCACGTTTGATCTGACCATTCTTATCCTCCAACGAGTTGGGCACGGGACCGTCCCGGCGCAAATTGATGACCGATCATACACGCACATACCTCCAAGTGCGCATACTCCGGCGGTTACATTTCGCGGCGACCCCGAGGCGCCAATCCAGCGCGCCGACTCAGCGCGTGGCCTTCGGATCGAGCGCGTCCCGGAGCGCGTCGCCGACGAGATTGAATGAGACGACGAGCACGACGAGCACTGTCCCCGGGATGAACAGGTACGTCGGGACGACGGTGAAGTAGCTCACCGAGTTGGCGAGCATCGCGCCAAAGGTCGTCTCGGGCGGGAGGACGCCCACGCCAAGGAACGAGAGGGCAGCCTCGAAGCCGATGTAGGCGGGCAGCGTGAGGGTGGCGTAGACGAGGATCGGGGCCCACAGGTTCGGCAGGATCTCGGTGAAGAGGATCCGTCGCTTGTTGGAGCCCATCGCCACCGCGGCCTCCACGAACTCTCGCTCTCGGAGGCTGAGCACCTGCCCGCGCACGATACGAGCGAGGTACGGCCAGCCGAAGACGCTCAGGACGAGGATCAGGTAGACGATGCGCGACGGGTTCCCGTCTGGGACTCCCAGCTGTGTGATGCGCTGGGTGAGGACCCCGGAGAGCGCCAGGATGATGAGCAGGAACGGGAACGCGAGGACCAGGTCCATGAAGCGGCCGATGATCGAGTCGGTCCAGCCGCCGCTGTAACCGGCGACGATGCCGATCACGGTCCCGATCGCTACGGTGATCAGTGTCGCGCTGGTCGAGATGACGAGCGAGATGCGGAGGCCGTAGACGAGCTGGGCGAAGATGTCGCGCCCCGTGCCCCACTCGACCCCCAACGGGTGCGACCAGCTGATGCCGCCCCAGTCTCCGAACGGCTTCCCGCCCAGGTCGCTGATCGCGGCGGGGTCGAACTTGTACGGGTCGATGCCGAAGATCCCGAGGACGAATGGACCGAAGATGGCGATCAGGTACATCGCCACGACGAGGGCCATGCAGACCATTGCGACGCGGTCGCGTCGGAGACGCGTCCAGACGATCTGGCGCAGGCTGCGGCCACTGGTCGTGGGCTGGGCGACTCCCGGCGAGCCCGCCACGTCCTGAACGGAGGCGACCATTGGTGGAGAGTATCCACCAAGCACCGGATGTCAAGCCCGGATTGCGCGCAGCCTCAGGCGGTGCCGTCTGGCCCTGATGGGGGCGACCAGCGCAGGTCCGGCCGCCGGGCCGCAGCAGCCTCGTCGAGGCGTCCGACCGGAGTGGTCCGCGGCGCCCGCTTCAGCTCATCGGGGGTCGCCTCGGCCTGCTCGGCGATCTCGCGCATGATCTCGACGAAGCGGTCGAGCGTCTCGAGCGACTCTGTCTCGGTCGGCTCGATCATGAGCGCCTCCTCGACGATCAACGGGAAGTAGATCGTCGGCGGATGGACGCCATGGTCGAGGATCGCCTTCGCGATATCGAGGGTGGTGACGCCGTGGCTGCGCTTCTGCCGGCGACCGCTGAAGACGACCTCGTGCTTGCAGATGCGGTCGTAGGGGAGGTCGTAGGCATCGGCGAGTTGAACGCGGAGGTAGTTGGCGGCGAGCACGGCGTCTTCGCTCACCGCGCGGAGGCCGGCATCGCCGTTGCTCCGAATGTAGGTATACGCGCGCACGAACATCCCGAAGTTGCCGGTGAAGGCCCGAACCCGGCCGACGCTCGTCGGTCGGGCGGCAGGGTCCTCCAGCGCAAAACGCGCGCCGGCGGTCGAGCGGCCGGCCCAGGCATTGCGTCGGACTTCCGTCGCGTCGCCCTCCACCAGCAGCGGTAGGGGGCCTGGCAGGAAGGGCGCCAGGCGCTCGCTCACACCCACCGGCCCGGCACCCGGACCGCCACCCCCGTGCGGCGTCGAGAAGGTCTTGTGGAGGTTGAAGTGCATCACGTCGAAGCCCGCCTCGCCCGGGCGGAAACGCGCCAGGATCGCGTTGAGGTTGGCGCCGTCCATGTACGCGATGGCGCCCGCTTCGCGGACCGCCGCCACGACCTGGCCGATCTGGTCCTCGAAGATGCCGAGCGTCGACGGGTTCGTGATCATCAGCGCTGCGGTGTCAGGGCCGAGCGCCGCGCGCAGCGCCTCGAGGTCGATCCCTCCCCGCTCGTTCGAGGGGATCGTCACGGTCTGATAGCCGACCATCGTGGCCGTCGCGGGGTTCGTGCCGTGCGCGCTGTCGGGCACCAGGACCTTGGTGCGCTGCTCACCTTCTCCGCGGGACCGATGGTAGGCACGCGTCATGAGCATCCCCGTCAGCTCGCCGTGCGCACCGGCCGCTGGCTGCAGGCTGATCGCCGCGAAGCCGGAGATCTCCTTGAGCAGCTCGGCGAGGAGCCACTCGAGCTCAAGGCTCCCCTGGGCGAGGCCGTCGGGGTCGAGGGGATGCGACTCGGCGAGGCCGGGCAGGCGTGCGGCCCATTCGTTGACCTTCGGGTTGTACTTCATCGTGCAGGAGCCGAGCGGGTAGAAGCCCAGGTCGATCGCGTGGTTGAGATGGCTGAGCCGATTGAAGTGGCGGAGCAGGTCGAGCTCGCTCACCTCGGGCAGCCGGGGCGCCTGAGTCCGCAGCGCCGCCTCTGGGAGCGGCGGCTGGTCAGCGGCTGCCTCACGGGAAGCAGCGGATGGCGCCGGGAACCGGACGGCCCGGCGCCCGGGGCGCGATGCGTCGAAGATGAGCGGCTCGACCACGATCGGCTCACCGCCGGCGGCGACGGAGTGGAAGGCCGCCCCCCGCCCGGAGGCGTCATGCGTGGCGGGCGGCTCGGCCACGCTCACAGCGTCCCCTTCAGCGCATCGACGAGCGCCTCGATATCGGCGTCCGTGGTCAGCTCGGTGGTTGCCAGCAGCAACGTGTCGGCGAGCTCCGGATAGTCCCGCTCGAGCGGGTACCCGGCCACGATCCCCTGTTCGGCGAGGGCGGCATGTCGTCGCGCGGCGTCCGGAAGGCGGACCGCGACCTCGGCGAAGTACGGGGCGCTGAAGCGTCGCTCACCAAGGCCCTCGGCTTCCAGGGAAGCCGCCAGGTGACGTGTCTGGGTGGCGGACAGCTCGGCGACCTCGCGCAGCCCCTCGGGCCCAACCGCGGTCAGGTAAGCGGTCGCCGCCAGGGCGCAGAGCGCCTGGTTGGTGCAGATGTTGCTCGCTGCCCGCTCGCGGCGGATGTGCTGCTCCCGCGCCTGGAGGGTCAGGACATAGCCCTTGCGACCCCGGGTGTCCTGGGTGGCACCCGCCAGGCGGCCTGGCATCTGGCGGACCGAGGCCATTCGGGCTGCCATGAGGCCGACGTACGGTCCGCCGTACGAGACCGGGATGCCCAGCGGCTGCCCCTCGGCCGCCACGATGTCGGCGCCGTAGGCGCCGGGTGCCTCGAGGATGGCGAGCGAGGTCGGCTCGACGACCGCGACCAGCTGGGCGCCGTGTGCGTGTGAGGCGTCTGCCAGGTCCGTCATCGCCTCGATGCCGCCGAAGTAGTTGGGCTGCTGGGCGATGAGGCAGGCGATCTCG
>Ga0075425_100008310_pt1 | contig 11002 bp, 7 predicted proteins | sample SoiMethybrSBSTD4_FD_75300 | JGI IMG/M metagenome (GOLD analysis project Ga0075425, IMG submission 75300) | Bulk soil microbial communities from a Populus tree surrounding site in Tennessee, USA - Soil MetaG P. TD hybrid SBSTD4 | ecosystem: Environmental > Terrestrial > Soil > Tree plantation...
GCGGGGTATGTCATTGCCTACGCGGTGCTGCTGATCACCGGCGCTCGGCTTGGCATGCGCTTTGGCTTTCGTAGGACCTTCATGTGGGGCCTGGCGCTGTTCACGATCGCGTCGTTCGCGTGCGGGATCGCCCCGAGCAGCCAGGCGCTGATCGTGCTGCGCGCTATCCAGGGGGCTGGCGCCGCCCTGATGGTTCCGCAGGTCTTCAGCATGATCCAGCGCAACTTCACGGGGCCGCAGCGCGCCCAGGCGCTCAGCGTGTGGGCGGCAACCCTTGCGCTCGGCGGTGTCGTCGGCCAGGTGCTGGGTGGGACGCTGGTGAGCGCGGACCTGTTCGGCACCGGTTGGCGGCCGGTGTTCCTCGTGAACGTCCCGATCGGGCTCGTGCTGCTGATCGCCTCCCTGCGCCTGCTCCCGAGCGACCAACCGGCGCCGGCGCGGCCGCTGGATCTGGGCGGGTTGATCTCGCTCGCGGCTGCGGTGCTGCTGCTCGTGGTGCCGCTGGTGCTTGGCCACGAGCAGGGCTGGCCGGCGTGGACGTTCGGCTCGTTGGCGCTCAGCGTCGTGGCGATCGTGGTCTTTGCCGTGATCGAGCGGTCCGTCGAGCGGAACGGTGGCGCGCCGCTGATCGCGGAACGCGTCCTCAAGGCGCCGGGAATGCCCGCAGCGCTGGTTGCCGTCGTCCTCGCTCTGGCTTCATACGGCGGCTTCCTCTTCACGTTCACCCAGCATCTGCAGGGCGGCCTGCGCGACACGGCGCTTCAGGCAGGCCTGACCTTCGTCCCGCTGGCCGCCGGCTTTGCGATTTCGAGCCTGAACTGGCGGCGCCTGCCAGCCCGCTGGCATCAGCTGGTCATACCGGCCGGCTGCGTCGTCGCCGCGATCGGCTACCTCGTGGTCGGGTTGGCGGTCAGGGACGGAGGGACAGGCGGCCCGGAGCTGCTGCTGGCGCTGTTCATGGGTGGCTTCGGGCAGGGCATGGCCGCAAGTCCGATCCTCACGGTCGCCCTGGCAAAGGTCGCACCCCAGGACGCGCCGGACGCGAGCGGGGTCATGACGACAACCATCCAGCTGGGCCTGGTGATCGGCGTGGCGACGTTCGGCAGCGTCTTCCTTACGGCGGCCGCAGGGTCAGGCGTCCACCCGACGGCGAGTGCCATGGCGCTCACACTCTGGCTGATCGTAGCTGCGCTGGTGACGTGTGCGATCGCATCCCTGGCGATGATCAGAGCGCAGGCGGGCGATACGGTGTCGGGGTTCGAGCCAGCCGGTGGCGACCGATCCTCCGCTGATATGTCACCCGACGCCTGATTCCGCATCTTCCGACCCGTCCTCGCGGGCCGCGGTCTCCCTTGGTGGTGACACCGCAGATTTCGCCCAGCAGATCAGACGCGAGCTCCGCCCCCGGACTTGCGTGACAGCGAGTCGACGCTCACTGCGGCGAGCAGGACGAGCCCGGTCACGATCAGCTGCCACTGGATCGGCAGCCCCATCAGGTACAGGCCGTTGTAGATGGCGCCGATGACGAGGCCGCCGAGCAGGCCGTGGATCGCCCGCCCGCGACCGCCGAAGAGGCTCGTCCCTCCGATGACCGCGGCCGCAACCGCGTAGAGGACGAGCTGCCCGCCGTTGATATTCGTGGTCATGCCGCCAAGCTGCGAGAGGTAGATGATCCCGGCCACGCCGGCGGTGGCCGAGCAGAGCACGAACCCAAGGGTTCGGACCCGCGCGACGCTGATGCCCGCCCGCCGGGCCGCTTCGGCATTGCCGCCGACGGCGTACATGTGGCGGCCGAACTGCGTCCGCTCGAGGAGGAGGGTCCAGGCCGTGAGGACCACGAGCACAAGTGGCAGGACCCAGGGCACGCCCACGATCGGCAGGATGCTCCCACGATTCGCGTTGCAGATGGCCACGACCACCACGCCCGCGATCGCGATGAAGGCGATCTTGGCGAGTGTGAGGCCGACGGGCGGGGCGACGAGCCCACTCCGGCGGCGGCTCCCGTCGCGGAGCCACATGGCGCCGCCCAGGACCGCCACGAGCACGACGAGCCCGATCCACGAGACGACAGGGTCGATGTAGCTGTAGACGATGCCGTAGAGGACCTGTTGGTTCTGGAACTGGGTGCTGGTGATGCCCACGCCGCCGGCCGCGCCCAGCAGGACGATCATCACTCCGAACCAGATCAGGTACCCGGCCAGGGTGACGACGAAGGCCGGCATGCGGAGCCTGGTGATGATCGTGCCCTGGACGGCGCCGATGAGCGCGCAGACGAGCACCCCTGCCGCGAAGGCTGCCCACCACGGCCAGTCGTAGGTTGGCTGGACGAGCTGGGCGGTCACGATCCCACCGATCGCGGCGACGAAGCCGATCGACAGGTCGATCTCGCCGAGCAGCAGGACGAAGCCCTCGCCCATCGCCAGCACGATGAAGACAGCGCTCTGGTCGAAGAGGTTTACGAGGTTGCGCGTGGAGAGGAAGACGTTATGCGGGCTGATGGCGGTGAAGACCGCGACGACGGCGATCAGGGCGACCGCGACCGGCAGGATGCCGGCGTCGCCGCCACGCACGCGCGCGGACCACGCGCGCAGGTATTGGCCCAGCGACTGAGCGACGATCTCCGGCGGGACCTCGACGGAGACGGCGGTCAGGTCCTCGGCGGCCGGAGCCTCGGCGGGAGTGACGCCGCTCGCCGCGTCCGCACCTAGCTCGTCGGAATCTGCCATATCGGTCAGTTCGATGGTGCGCCGGACGTCATGACGTCGCGGCCCGAGGTGCCGGTCGTCATGAAGTCCACCACGCTCTGGAAGTCGAAGTTGCCGATCGGCTCCTGGGCGACCATGCGGCCAAGGCGCAGCACCGCAATCCGGTCGGCCACCTCGAAGACATCGTTGAGGTTGTGCGAGATGACCATCACCGCCAGGCCGTGATCCTTGAGGCTCTTGATGAGGTCGAGGACCATCCGCGTCTGCGCCACGCCAAGGGCGGCGGTCGGCTCGTCGAGCATGACGAGCTTCGAATTCCACATCACGGCCTTGGCGACGGCGACGGCCTGGCGCTGGCCGCCGGAAAGGGTGGCGACCGGCTGGCGGATGGACCGCACCGTCGTGACGTGGAGGCCCGCCAGCGTCTCCCCGGCCGCACGCTCCATGCTGTCCTCGTTCAGGAAGATGCCGCTCAGGCGCTCGCGACCCAGGAACATGTTCTGGACGATGTCGAGGTTGTCGGCCAGGGCGAGGTCCTGGTAGACGGTCTCGATGCCGAGGTTCGCGGCATCGTTCGGGGTGCGGATCTGGACCGGTCGCCCCTCCCAGAACATCTCACCCTCATCGGGCTGATGGATCCCGGCGATGCATTTCGTCAGCACCGATTTGCCGGCACCGTTGTCGCCGCACAGAGCGGTCACCTGTCCGGCCGGGAGATCGAGGTCGACGCCATACAGCGCCTGGACCGCGCCGAAGTGCTTGCTGATGCCACGTAGCCGAAGGAGCGGCTCGGTTGATTCAGCCATCGCGCGCATCATCACACCTGCGGGTCATCGAGTCCATGAAAACGGCGATGCCGCACCCGAGCAAAGCGGGTGCGGCATCGTCTCGTTGCCTGCGCTCGAGCCGACCGGCGCGAGCGCGTCCATTGGGTAGCCTTACTGGATCCCGGCCGCCGTGCAGACATCGGCGCCAACGGCGGCGCAGAGGTCTGCCTTGGCCACGAAGTTGTCCTTGATAACGGTGTCGTTCATGTTCTTCTCGTTGACCCAGTACGGGGTCAGGAGAACGGCCGGCTGTGTCGCGGATGCGTCCGCGGGGTCAGTCGTCGTGCCATTCACGAGACCGCTCGGCGGGGTCTGGCTGGCGCGCAGGAAGGTGGCAAGAGCCACCGCGGCCTGTGCCTCCAGATAGATCGGCTTGTAGACCGAGCCGCACTGGAATCCCTGCAGGGTGTACTCCATACCCTGGAGGGTGGCGTCCTGCCCGACGGTCGGGACCTTCTTGGCCGGAATGCCGGCCGCCTTGAGCTTGGTGATCACCGCGCCGGCCAGGCCATCATTGGCCTCGATCGTGGCGTTGATCTCTGGATGTGCCGTGAAGGCCTGCTGGAAGATGTTGCCGCCCTGATCGTTGTTCCAGCCTGGAGCGAGCTGCTCGCCCACAAGGGTCATCCCCTCGGCATTCGTGGCCCCCGCGGCAACCTGCGCCACGGCCTGGCCCCAGACCGAGTTGTTGTAGCCCTTGGCGAAGTCGATGGCGTTCGGGTCAACGTCCTGCCCGCCGTCAACGGTGAAGACCTTCGGGCTGGTGACCGCCCAGTCAGTGACGCACTGCTTGAAGCCGTCGCCGATCAGCTTGCCGACCTGGACGTTGTCGAAGCTGACGTAGTAGGTGTTCGTGCCCTGGAAGGTGGCGCGGTCGTAGCTGATCATCGGGACGCCGGCTGCGGCAGCCGCGGCCTGGATCTGGTTGCCGGTCTGGCTGTCGAGCGGGTCGACGAGGAGCACCGATGCGCCGTTGCTGATGTCCGCCTGGGCCAGCGCCAGCTCGGTGGTCGTGGTGCCGGCGGCGTTCTCGATCTTGAAGTCGCTGGCCGAGTAGCCAGCGGCCTGGAAGGCCTGCGTGAGGTACGGCAGGTCGTAGCTGGTATAGCGAGCCGAGGTGGTGGTGTCGGGGAGGATCACGCCGACGAGGCCGCTCCCGGCGGTGTAGACGCTCTTGAGCTGCTCCATCGCGGAGAAGGAGGCGTCAAACGAGTCGACGGTGATCGCCGATCCGCCAGCCGATGCAGCGGCCGACGCCGCTGCCGACGCGGCCGTTGACCCGGCTGCCGACGGCGAGGAGGAGGGCGTGCTACAGGCCGCGATGACCATCGTCATCGTGACCAGCGCAACGAGAGTTCCCGCGCGTGTCTTCATGTGTCCGACTCCTAGTGGGTATCCAATAAGGGTGCCAACCGTTCTGGGCGGGATGGGGCGCCGGGACTACCGTGCCCTGCTGTATGCCTCCAACACCGATTGCGCCACTGCGCACTGTGCCGGACGATTGCCCTGACGCCAGATCATAGCGCGTCAGTGGACCTGTGCTGCAAGAGGCAATTTCAGGCGGGGAGTGGCTGCGCGAGGTTGCACCCGGCGACGCGCGCGTCGGCCGCGAAGGACTCGAGTGGCTCGTCACTGACGGCGCTCTCCGGGATGAGGGCCATCACCCGATCGACGCCGGCCTCGCGGTAGCCGGCGAGGAGCTCAATCCGCTTCGGGCCCCCCGGCGTGATGTCGTAGCGCGAGATGTTCACCGAGATGCGGAGCGTGGCCGGGTCCCGCCCGATCTCCTCGCAGCGCGCCGCGATCACCGGCTTGGCCGCAACCACCTCGTCAGGGGTCAGCCAGTCGACGTTGAGCTCATCGGCGAAGCGAGCGGCGAGCCGCCAGGTGACCTTCGGCCCGTTGCCACCGACCATGATCGGCACGCGTGGCTCCTGGAGGCCGCGCGGGACGTTGATGGCATCCGTCACCGAGGCGTGCTCGCCCGCGAAGGTGGCATGCCCCGGACCCAGCATTCGGCTGATCACCTCGAGGTGATCGGCGAGGGTCGCCAGGCGGGTGCGGGTATCGGGGAAGCCATAGCCGTACGCACGCCACTCGTCTTCCTTCCAGCCGGCGCCGATGCCCAGCTCCATCCGGCCACCGCTGATGACGTCGAGCGTGCCGATCATCTTCGCCGTCAGCGCCGGGTTGCGGAACGCGGTGCAGATCACGACCTGGCCAAGGCGGATCCGCTTGGTCTGTGCGGCAAGGGCGGCGAGCGTCGTGAACGACTCGAAGGTCAGCTCGTCGGTCGGGACTGGCTCGGTCTGGAAGTGGTCAAAGACCCAGGCCGATTCGAAGCCGAGCCGCTCCGCCTGCCCCGCGACGGCTGCGGTGCGATCCCACGCGCGGCGCGCGTCCCAGCCGTCGTACTCGCCGGTCCAGCCCTGCGGCACGACCACGCCCACGTCCATCGGCCCAAACCTAGCACCTTTCCACCGTCAAATCGGGCCATGTCCACCGATGCGGCCCTTGTGGAAAGGAATGTGGATAACTTGGTGGACAGACCCCCTTACCACAGGCCGGGCAGGGGCATACCATTCGCCGCCGACGCCTATCGTGGACCGAAGCCCGAACACATCGGTCCCATAAGCAGACGGGGACTCATCTCTTCTTCGGAGGCCCGCCCAGATGGCTCAGCGGTCCCAACCGCCACCGGTGCGGCCGATGCCCGGCGACGCACCCGCCGACCCGCCACCCCCCGACGTCGCCGAGTTCATCCGGTATTGCCACCATCGAAAACACGTCGGTTGGCCGGAGCTGTATGACGAAATGTGCGCCGTTGCCGCACGTCGGGAGTTCAACGGCTGGGATCACGACCAGTTTGCGGCCCGGGGCCTGACCTTCAGCCTCTTCGAGATGCCCAGGCTGTCGCGCTGGGTCCGCACCGTTCTGGCGGTCGCAGGCGAGAGCGCCGACTAGCGGTTACGAAGGAGACGACCGGCCTCAGCGCCCAAGACGGCGCGGCTTGGCCAGGACTGCGCGGTGCGCGTCGGGACAGGGCTGGCGGGGGTCAGATGGCGTCGTCCGGGGCGGCTGAGTTGTCCACACCGCGGGCCTAACAGCTTGCTGCGTATCCACATTTGGGTGCTCAGTAGGTGTGACGGCGTGCCATCTCCCGTTCGATGAGTCGCTCCATGACCATGTACTTCTCGATCCGCCGACGCAACTCGTTCGCCTCCGGGGTGTAGAGGTGCACGAACTGCTGGAGCTCCAGAGAGAGCTTGCGGCTGAACATCCGTGCGTGGTCGAGGTTTCGTCGCAGCAAGACCTGGTCCATCCGCCGCAGGTGCTCCTCGTTCAGGAGGTCCTCATCGCGCAGCAGCTGCTGATCGACCTCGATCTGGGTCGGCTGGAGCTGGACCGGGGCGATGATGCGGTCGTCTGCCATGAGGTACGCCAGTTTAGCAACGAGGACGCGGTCCGAACGGCCCCCTCGAAACGGGCCGTTCGACGTTGGGCGCTCGCCCCGCGATCCGCGACAGAAGGGCCGGGTCCCGGCCGAGGCCACTGAGGCGTCAACGGTCCGCACCGCGAGCACGATGCCGGCCACGGTGATTGCCACCTGACAGCTTCCTGGCGCGCAGCTTCACTGCCTCGAACGGCCACCCGTCTCCCGACGCGTGGCCGTTCAGCATGCCCGGCGTCGCCACTATGCTTGGCTGCCGAGCACGTCCCCGTAGCTCAGTGGACAGAGCGGCTGCCTTCTAAGCAGCGGGCCGCAGGTTCGAATCCTGCCGGGGACGCCAACGCGATAGAAGTCCTCGATGTGACGCGCGCCATCCGCGGTCCGTTGTGTGGCGCGGAGTACGCTGGCGACGTGTCGGTGCCACGAACCACGGCTGCCTGCCCAAACTGCGGATACCAGAACGCGGAGGGCGTCAAGTTCTGCGCCGAGTGCGGCGAGAGGCTCGCCGCCGCTGAAGCTGCTCGTGAGCAGCGCAAGACGGTAACTGTCCTGTTCTGCGACCTCACCGGCTCGACCGCGCTCGGCGAGTCGCTCGACCCGGAAGCCTTGCGCGCGCTGTTGGCCCGCTACTTCGAGCGGATGAAAGCGATCGTTGAGCGGCACGGAGGCAGCGTCGAGAAGTTCATCGGCGACGCCGTGATGGCCGTGTTCGGTGTTCCGCTGCTACACGAGGATGATGCCCTGCGGGCGGTACGGGCGGCGGACGAGATGCGGCATGCGCTGCCCGAGCTGGGGCTGCGCGGACGAATCGGGGTCATGACCGGCGAGGTCGTGACCGGAACGGCGGAGCGGCTAGCCACCGGCGATGCGGTCAACGTGGCCGCGCGGCTCGAGGCGGCCGCGCAGCCCGGCGAGGTCCTTATCGGCGAACCGACGCTTTCGCTGGTCCGCGACGCGGTTGAGGTCGGGCCACTCCGGCCACTCGAGCTGAAGGGCAAGGCTAAGCCGGTCCCCGCATACCTGCTCGTCAACGTGCGCGCCACGACAGAGCGGCGGCACGCGGCGAGGTTTGTTGGACGTGGGCGCGAGCTGGCGCTCGTCCACGATGCGTGGGAGCGTGTGCAGACCGAGGGCCATTGCGAGCTGGTCACGATCGTCGGCGATGCGGGGGTGGGCAAGTCGCGACTCGTGGCCGAGTTTCTCGGCTCCGTCAAGGCAACCGTAGCCCGCGGCCGCTGCCTGCCCTACGGCGAGGGGATCACCTACTGGCCGGTGGTCGAGGTGCTGAAGCAGCTCGACCTGCTGCCGCCTGACGAGGTCGCGGCGGCGGCGATCCGCTCGGTGGTTGGCGAAAGCCGCGCACCTAGCTCGGCGGAGGAGATCGCGTGGGCCTTCCGCAAAACATTGGAGCACGCCGCGGCGCAACGACCGGTGGTGGTCGTGTTCGACGACATTCAGTGGGGCGAAGAGACGTTCCGCGACCTGATCGAACACGTCGCCCTGCTCTCAGCGGGTGCCCCGATCCTGTTGCTCTGCATTGCGCGGCCCGAGTTGACTGAGCGCCACCCCGCCTGGCCGGTGACGCTACGGCTCGAGCCGCTCGGCGATGAAGACGTGGCCGAGCTCATGGCCGAGCGCATTCCCGGGAAGCTGCGTGACAGGATCGCTCACGCCGCGGGTGGCAACCCTCTCTTCATCGAAGAGATGCTGGCCATGGCCGACGAGGCCGGCGGCGACGTGGTGGTCGTGCCACCCACCTTGCAGGCGCTGCTCGCCGCGCGCCTCGATCAGCTTCAGAGCGCCGAGCGCAGCGTGCTGGAGCGGGGCGCAGTCGAGGGCGAGATCTTCCACCGGGGTGCCGTCCAGGCTCTCGCACCCGAGGAGATCCAGGTCACGCCGCGCTTGGCCGCCCTGGTGCGCAAAGAGCTGATCCGCCCAAACCCGCCGCAGCTCGCCGGCGAGGATGGCTTCCGCTTCCGCCACCTGTTGATCCGTGACGCCGCCTACGAGGCGTTGCCCAAGGCGGTGCGCGCAGACCTCCACCACCGCTTCGCGGTCTGGCTGGAGGCGCACGGCAGCGAACTGGTCGAGCTCGACGAGATTCTTGGATATCACCTCGAGCGGGCCGTTCGCTACCGGGCCGAGATCGGGCTCCCGGCTGAGCCGATGCTGGCCGCAGCGGCTCGGCATCGCCTGACCGTCAGCGGCCATCGCGCTCAGATCAGGGCAGACTACGGGGCCGCCATCAACCTGTACGAACGCGCTGCTGCCCTCGTTCCGAACGGCGACATCGATCTCACCGTCGAAGACCAGCTGTGCGACGCCCTCTACTGGGCCGGCCGCGGCGGCGAAGCTTTGCTGCGCGCTGAGCGACTTTCCGAGCGGGCGTCGGCAGCGGGCGATCGGGTAGGTGAGCTATGCGGGAGGATCCTGGCGACAAGGTTCCGCACGTTCGTCGAGCCGGAGGGGGCGACCGAAGCGCTGGCCGCGCTCGTCGAACAATCGTTGCCCACCTTGCAGGGCGCCCAAGACGAGGGGGCGCTGTATATCGCCTATACCGCGCTCGGGCAGGTCGGAAACATGCGCGGGCAGATGGATTCCGGGCTGGAGGCGTACGAGCGGGCCGCCACCCACGCTCGGCGGGCGGGATTGCCGGTTGAGAACCTCGGCTGGCGCTCAACGCTTCGCTTCATGGGCACGACGCCCGTGGCGGAGGTCCTGGACTGGGTGGATGCACACGAGCCCGCAGAAGGGCGGAATTATTGGCTGCGGTCGAATCGGGCCAAGGCGCTGGCGATGCTCGGTCGCTTTGACGAGGCGCGCGAGATCCTCGCCGATTCACGGTCAGTCCTGGCCGACCGCGGCGCCGGGATCCCGCTAGGGACGACGTTCGGCATTGATTCGGTCGAGGTCGAGCGGTGGGCGGGCGATCTAGCTGCCGCGGCCGAGTTCGGCGCCGAAGGATGTCGGGTATTGGATCAGGTGGGGGAGCACAGCATCCTATCGACCGCGGCGGGGTTGCTGGGTCAAGCGCTCTACGCGCTCGATCGGCTCGACGAGGCGGTTGCCTGGGCCGACCGCGCGAGGGACCTTGGCGCAAGCGACGACGCCGTCACGCAGATGCTGTGGCGGCAGGTCAACGCCAAGGTGCTCGCCCGTCGCGGGGAGCTCGGCGCGGCAGAGCGACTCGCTCACGAGGCACTGGCTGTCTGCGAGAAGACCGATTTCCTCGACGCGAAGGGCGATGTGTACACCGACCTGGCTGAGGTGCTCTCCCTTGCCGGAAAATCGCAGGAAGCCGCCGAAGCACTCGAGCAGGCGCTCGCGCTGTACGAGCGGAAGGGCAACCTGGTCATGGCCGCAAGGACACGGGACCGTCTCGAGGCGCTCCGCAGCTAACTGGGGCCGGTCAGATTCTCGGGCCGCGGCCTTGGTCGGTTCGGCAACGGAGTCACGGCCACGCGTCGAGGTCCTCGTCGACCCACTTCTTGGGGCCGCGCAAGCAAGCTAGCGGCGCCCCAAGCGGCCTGCCGCTAAGTCGACGAGCTCGGCCGTCATGCTGTAGCTGAATCAGCGATCGCCGGCGGCGGACCTTCTTTGAGCTGGCGTCGGATGCGCGCCATCCCAACGACGTGCCCCTTTTGCTCGTACTCCGCCAGCGCGCGCTGCAGCGCGGCGCGCCAACCCTCGGGCCGGCTAGCACGCGCTTCTACGTGGGCCTGCGCCTCAAAGGCGTCCGCGCGCAGCTCGCAGAAATCGCTCGCTTCGATCCTGTCAACCGCTTCGCGCACCAGGCGCTGGGCCTCGTCCAGCCGACCGTCGTCCGCGGCTGCCATGGCTGCGACGCCGCGCCATTCGACCTGGGTTGCAATGTCGTTCGGCGCGCCGGTCTCCTGCGCCAACGCAATGGCCGCCTCCATCTCCTCCCGACGTCCCAGGCGAAAGAGCGCGACGGCATGCAGCGCGGCGAGGGTTGAGAGAACCCCGGTCTCGCCCATGCCGCGCAGGATGCGGATCCC
>Ga0075425_100008313_pt1 | contig 11000 bp, 10 predicted proteins | sample SoiMethybrSBSTD4_FD_75300 | JGI IMG/M metagenome (GOLD analysis project Ga0075425, IMG submission 75300) | Bulk soil microbial communities from a Populus tree surrounding site in Tennessee, USA - Soil MetaG P. TD hybrid SBSTD4 | ecosystem: Environmental > Terrestrial > Soil > Tree plantation...
CCGTGTGACGCCTCGTACGCGCGCGCCTGCTGCTTTTCCTTGAAGTAGAGGTCGGGAACGTAGAAGACGCGCGTCCCTTTCGATCTCAATTGCGCATCCAGTGTTTTCGCGATCGCCGCCAGAACATCCTGGCCATCGCCGTGATCGCCCATGATGAACACGTTTTTGAATCCCGCGTCGAATGCGCTGAGCGCGACGTCGTGTACGACTCCGCCGTAGGTTTGCGCGGTCAGTGACACCGAACCAGGGAACCGCATGTGCGCCGTCCGAGTCACGGCGTCACCCGTCGGCGCGAAGGGGAGCGTCGGGTACACGAGAGCATCGCCGAGCTTGATCGCAATCGCACCCGCCACCCACCGTGCGATGAAGTTGTGCTTGCCAATCGCCATGTGCGGCCCGTTCTGCTCTGTGCTGCCGGTGTAAATGATCGCGCTCGTCTTCCCGGACGCGATCGCCTGCTGCACCTCGGGCCAGGTGAGGTCTTCGATGTAGACTGAGCGTTGTGCGAGCCCCAGCGACGGCAGGGCGATCGTGAACAGCGCCAGCCAGAAGATAAGCGGGAAGCGGGAAGCGGGAAGCGGGAGGCGGGACGCGCGAAGCGGGCAACAGCTAGCGGGTACGGGTAACGGAAAGCTCCGGTCGCGTTGTTCGAGCATCATCTCATGTTCCCAGTGTGCCCTAGAGAGTACCGACCCGGCTGCGGCCACACCGCCAGCCCGTGGGGCTCCCGACCAACCGGGATGCGATGCGTGAGACGACCCGTCGAGGTGTCGAACACGTACACCTCGTCGTCGTAGCGGCCCGAGACCCACAGCTCTTTTCCGTCGGCTGTGACGTCGCCCATATCGGGACTGCCGCCGCCCGGAATCGGCCACGTCGCCACGACTTTGTCGGTGCTCGGATCCAGCACGCTTATCGAGCCGGGTCCGTGACGGCCACCGGCGATCGTGTTCCAGCCGCGGTTCGTCACGTACAAATCCTTGCCGTCCCTGCTCGGATAGATTCCGTGCGCGCCCTTGCCGGTCGTCACGAAGCCGATCCGCTCGAACTTCTGCGGATCGATCACGAAGACGCCGTCCTCTTTCATGTCGGCGACGTAGAACTTGCTGCCGTCGGCGGACGACCGAATGTCCTGGGGCATCGAAGGAACGTTCATCAACGCCGCCATCGCTGCGTTCGCGCGCTGGCGACGATTGAGGATTCTCTTGATCTGTCGCGGGATGAAGTTGGTCCACTTGTCGGGATCGAGCGTCAGGTAACCGGCGACCGACTGAGACGCGAGATCGATCTTCACCAGTTGCCCCGAGAATTCGCAGGTGGCAATCGCATACCGATTGTCAGCGGTGAATTCGACATGATCGAGTCCCTTGCACTGCACGCGCAACGATTTCTCGAGCTTCATGTCCTGCGGATCGCGGAAATCGATGCGACGGCGCGCTTCGGCGATCACCAGCGCGTGTTTGCCATCGGGAGTGAAGTACATGTTGTACGGGTCGTCGACCTTGATGCTCTTTCCTTCTTTCCCAGTCATCGGATCGATCGGCGTCAAACTGTTCGACGAATTGTTGGCGACCCACAGCGTCTTCAGGTCGTACGCGGGGACGACGTGCTGCGGGACTTTTCCGGTAGGGAAGGTGCGCACCACCTGATACGTCCGCGGATCGATCTCGGTCACCGTGCCGCCGCGCGAATTGGGGACGTACACCATCGGCAACGCCTTCGCCGCTTCCGGCGACAGCTCATTCGCGCCGGTCATCTCGTAGATGTTCACCGCTCCCGCGGGCGTGCGATACGCGGCCGACGCGACCGGCGTCCCGCCACTGCCGTCACGGCGACCGCATCCGGTCGCGATCAGAGCCGCGAGTGCGACTGCTTTCCAATGCATAATGTCGAGTTGGAGCGGGTACATCTGGTTTCGTCCAATGCTACACCGCTCGTTTGACGAACACTCACCTGTCGGCAGAATGACAGCGAACCTCGCGACGCCGACGGGCGCGATATCTATCGTGCATGCCGATGCTCGCGCTTCCACACAAGGCAACAACCGTGCTGTCCTGCGGTTTTTTGGGCTTCACCATTTCGCTCGCGGCTCAGCCAGGCGATGGCGATGGCGGCGGAAGTCATTTTGACCACGTGGTGATCGTGGTGATGGAGAATCAGGGCACGAGCCAGCCGCTGTCCGACGCCAACATTGCGTCGCTGGTAAAGCAGGCAGCATGGTTCTCCAACTATCACGCGGTGTCGCATCCCTCTCTTCCCAATTCTCTCGCCCTCGTCGCCGGCAGCACTTACGGCGTGACACGCGATCAGGTCGACACTTCCATCAAGCGGCCGAGCATCGTCAACCGGCTCGAGCAGAAAGGCCTTTCCTGGAAGGCTTACACCGAAGATTACGAGGGACGCTGTTCGAGGGCGGACGCAGACAAGAGCGTCATGCCGAAAGCATCGGCGGCCGCGCTCTCGACGATGCGTCGCGTGCCTTTTCTCTCCTTTGCCGCGGTCCAAAACAGTCCGGTGCGCTGCGGGCGAGTAGTGAACGCCAGCGAATTCATGAGTGACGCGCGGACGGGCAAACTTCCGAACTACTCTTTCTACAGTCCGAGCATCAGTGTCGGCCCCCGCACGTCAGAGAGGTCAGCCGCGTGGCTGAAGCAGTTCGTCGGATCGCTCCAGGGTACGGGCGCCATGGATCAGCGAACTCTGCTGATGATCGTCTGGGACGAGGGCAAGGGCGACGATATGCGCTCCAATCGTGCGCTCGCGATGCTGCTGGGCCCCATGGTCGCCCGGGGGCGCTACTCGGCGAGGCTCACCCACTATAGTTTGCTGCGGACAATCGAAGACAACTTCGGGCTTCTGCCCGTTGCCGACGGTGACGCCACCGCGTCGCCGGTGCCGGAAGAAGTCTGGCGCGCGTCAGCGCCCTGAGTCGACCGACCACCCCACCCCCACCCCCCGGGAGCTCGAGATGCGGAAATCGTTTCTGCTGCTGTCATTGTGCGCGGCGCCGTCACTCACGGCCCAGAAATACGAAGTCACCCACACCTACAACGTCGGCGGTGAAGGCGGCTGGGATTACGTGATTCCGGATCCGCCGCGCCATCGGCTGTTCATCGCCAGGCAGAACAGGGTGGCGGTGATCGACATGAACACCGGCAAACTGATCGCCGAGGTCGCAGGCATCAACGGCGCGCACGGGACGGCGCTGGTGACGGACATCGGCCGCGGTTTCGCGACGTCGGGCAACGATAGCTCGATTTTGATGTTCGACGCGACCTCGTACAAAGGACTGCTCAAGATCCGCGCGGCTGAGGACGCCGACGCGATCATCTACGACCCACAGTCGAAGCACGTCTTCTCGTTCAACGGAGACGCTAACACCACCACCGTCGTCGACCCGCGCCGCGGCACCGTCATCGCCAACGTTCCGCTCGGCGGCAAGCCCGAGTACGGGCAATCCTCGCGCGACGGCATGATTTACGTCAACCTCGTCGACAGCAGTCAGATCGTCGAGGTCGACACCAAGACCAACACCGTCACTCGCCGCTGGTCGACAGCGCCGTGCAAGAACCCGGTCTCGATGGCGATCGACATCAGGCATCAGAGATTGTTCAGCGGCTGCCGCAGCGGCGTGATGGCAATCTCGGATTACAAGGCAGGCACCGTGGTGGCGACCGTTCCGATCGGAGAAGGCGTCGACGGCGCCGGCTGGGATCCAACTCAGCGCGACGCGTTCGCGTCGAACGCCGACGGAACCCTGACCGTAATCCACCAGGATTCACCCAACAAATACCACGTCGTCGAGAGCATTCAGACCGGAGAGCGAGCGCGGAACATGGGAATCGACCCCGCCACCCACCGGATCTACCTCGCCTCGGCGAAGTTCGGGCCGGTTCCCGCTGAATCGACTGCGACTAATCCGCGACGGAGGCCACCGATGCTGCCGGGATCATTCACTGTCATCGTGGTCGAACCCGTAGGCTCGCACTAGGGCTGCGGACTGCGGACTGATACGAACTGCGGATTGCGGTGCTAACGGCATTGCGGGCTGCTGACTAACTACGGATTGGGAGACTAACTGCGGATTGGTAACTGTTCGCAATAGCCCGCAATAGTTCGCAATAGTTCGCAATAGTTCGCAGTCAGGGTTTCGAAGGGCGAATCAATCGGTTGCGCTCGCGCGGGATTATGGCCAGCAGCATGCGGCGGATCTCGTCGAGTTTTTCCGTGCGCGCAGCTACGACTTTGGAGCCAAGCACAGCTTCGGCCGAGCGAAACCAAACAATGCTCTCCCGAGTGGAGCCGAGCGCGTACTCGAAAATCCGTGCTCTGTCCTTGCCCGAGCTGTGCGCATACCCCTCACCGAGGTTGGCGGCTATTGAACCGACGGCGGCGTAGAGCTGGCCCGCAAGCTTCTCGGTCGTTCTGTGATGGGTGAGTTTCTCCGCGTCAGCCCATGAATCTCTGATCAGTTCGCAGGCGAGGCGGTAGACGCGCATCCGCTGCAACGGATCCCCCTTCCCGGACGGCGATACCTGAGGCAGGTCTGGCATGAACCTATTATCTGACTTGATGTGGCCAGCCGCCTAACCAAGAAGCGCGCGCCGAAATCAATCCACTTCGACCCAAGCAAGGCTCAACGCGACCGTCTTACCAGACTTACTGCGGACTTACTGCGGACTTACTCGGACCATTGCGGACTACTGCGGACTACTGCGGACGGATGGGTCACCAATCCGCAGTAGGTTTCCCAATCCGTAGTTAGTCAGCAGCCCGCAATGCCGTTAGCTACGAAATCCGCAGTTCGTATCAGTCCCCAGTCCGCAGCTATTCAGGACTCTCTTCTGGATCCAATGTCGCCCCCGGAAGCTCGAACTCGAAGACGCTTCCTCCTCCTGCTCGAACCGAGTAGCGGACGCTTCCTCCCTGCGCTTCCGCCAATTGCCGTGCGATTGATAATCCGAGTCCCGCCGCACCCGCGTCGGCGGTGGTGCCGTTTGGTCGATAGAAGGCCTCGAAGATCCGTTCGCGTTCCGCAACGGGGACTCCGGGCCCGCGGTCGGCGACCTGGAACGACAACGAGCCGTTTTTCTGGGTGACCGAGATCGTCACCGGGTGCTCGCGCGAGCAGCGGAGCGCGTTGTCGACGAGGTTCGTCATCACTCTCAGCGATTGCACGAAATCGAAAGTTCCGACGAGCGCCGGCTGGGAATAATCGATGATCGTCTCGATGCGGCGCGCATCGGGGACGCCCGAGAACTGGCGCACCGTCGCCCCGAGCAGATCCTCGGCGGTGTTCACTTCGGGGTTCATCGTAATCGCGCCGGCTTTGAGACGCGACAGATCGAGAACGTCAGCCACCATCTTGTTCAATCTGTCAGCCTGGCCGAGGATGATCTCGGCGCGCGCCGTCGCGCCAGAATCGTCGGCGGCGATGTCCTGCGCCAGCGCGCGAATCGCGGTCAGCGGCGTGCGAAGATCGTGCGACACCGACGCCAGCAGAATGTCCTTGAGGCGACTCGCCTCGCGAAGCGCCTCGGCGTGCCGCACTTCTTCCGAGAGCGCCTGGACCTCGTCGGCGTGTTTTCGCGCTCGCTGCGCCTCGGTGCGCGCCCTCGCCAGCAGCGTGTTGGCGACGAGTGCCGTTGCAAGAAAAGCAACCAGCGCCAGAAGATCGCTCGGCTCGCCAACCGTGAGAGTGTCGAACGGCGGCTGGAAGAAATAGTTGATCGCCAGAAATCCGAGCACCGCCACCAGGATTCCGAGAGCCTGTTCGCCGCTGGCCGCGGCGCCGAGCACGATCAGGATGTAGATGAAGGAAGCGTGCGCCTGCTCGAGGTTTGGCCTGGCGCTGCGCATCACCAGGGACGACAAAACAAGAATCCCGAGCCACAGCGCCCAATCGACGTACTTGGCCGCCCTCGTCGTTTCGGTTAGGAGGTCACGGCGTAGAAATGAAGCGATACCCAACCCCCGGTTCGGTGATGATCAACTGCGGATCAGCGGGGTTCCGCTCGATCTTTCGGCGCAGGTTCGTCACGTGGACGCGGAGATAAAGCCTCGCGTCCCCGAATGCGCGCTTCCAGACGGCGGCGAACAGCTGCTGGTGAGTGAATACACGACCCGGATCCGAGACGAGTACGGAAAGGAGCTCCCACTCGATCGGAGTCAGTCGAACGAGATTGCCATCGCGAGTCGCCTGTCGACGGTGCACGTCGATCGACAATCCGTCGACGACGATCACATCGCGCTCGACCGGTGGCACGCGGGCTCGACGCAGCTGCGCGGCTACACGCGCAGCGAGCTCCTGGGTGGAGAACGGCTTGGTGATGTAGTCGTCGGCGCCCGCGTTCAGCAGCGCCACCGTGTTCGCTTCGCCGTGGCGCGCCGTGAGGACGATTATCGGCGACGCGGTCATGGCGCGAATTCGCTCGCAAACAGCGAGACCGTCGAGATCGGGCAGCCCGAGATCGAGGATGATCAGGTCGGGGTGCGAGGCATCGACCGCTTCGACGCCGGCCTCGCCGGTCGGCGCCTCGATGATCGCGGGATGCTGATCCCGCAGCGCCGCACCGACGGCGCGCCTGATGTCGACTTCGTCCTCGATGACGAGGAGCCGATAGTGCTCGGTGGCGACGCTCGTCATACCGGCACTCCGCGTCCTTCGTACGAGATGCGCATCAGAATTCCGATTGCCAGCCAGCTCGCCAGCATGAAGCTCCCGCCGTAGCTGAAAAACGGGAGTGGAATCCCCGTTATCGGCATCAGGTTGAGCGTCATCCCGACGTTTACGATGATGTGAACCAGCCAGCATCCCATCAGTCCGAAGGCGACTAATGAACTGTAGGACTCGTTCGCGCGTTCGGCAATGTTCGTGATCCGCAGAAACAGCATGAGAAAGAGAGCAAGCGCCGCGGTGACGCCGATGAAGCCGAGCTCTTCACCCACCACGGCAAAAATGAAATCGGTGTGTTGCTCGGGCAGAAACGCCAGCCGCTTCTGCGGGCCCATGAGAAAACCGCTGCCCAGCAGTCCCCCCGATCCGATCGCGACCTTCGACTGAATTACGTGATACCCCGCATTGCGCGGATCGACCGTGGGATCGAGGAAGACGAGCAGCCTGTTCCGCTGGTAGGGCGCCAGTCGCTCCCAGACAACCGGCGCGAAGACGCCGACCACGATGTTCACCAGCAGCAGCGTGATGCCTTCGATCAGGTACGGGCGATAGTACAGCACCAGCGCGAGCAGCAGGAAAAACCACGTGCCCCACAACGCCGTGCTGAAGCTGAAGACGAGGCTGATCACCGGACTCGCCAGCAGGACGATCAACGGCCACGGCGTCCCCGCCCAGTACAGCATGACGAAGAAGATTCCCACGAAGACGATGCCCGTGCCCAGGTCCGGCTGCAGCATGATCACCAGCCAGGGGATACCGACGGTGATGATCGGCTTCCACAGGTCGAGGATGGAACGGGGGGAATCGGAGCGAGCGGCGAGGACCTTCGCCAGCATCAGCACGACGGTGAGCTTCATCAGCTCCGACGGCTGGCCGAGTCGGTGTCCGCCGATGGCAATCCAGCTCTTGCTGCTCGCCGCGGTTCCTCCACCTTTGCCGATTACCAGCGTCAGACAGAGAACGAACAGAGTGAACAGGTACGCGGGCAGCGTCGCCCATTCCACGAAGCGAACGCTCGAGCGACTGATCCAGTACGCGCCTGCTATCCCGATGAGCAGCCAGAGGAACTGAGAGCGATAGAGATTGTGCACGAACGTCGGCGTGTCGGTGACGCCCGCCGAGTACACCATCGCGATTCCGTACAGCGAAAGCGTCGCGGCAATCATCACCAGCGGCAGGTCGCCGACAATCCGTCTCACTCAACGATACCAGTCAATCCCCCGAAAACTCGGCGTCAGCTGCAACGCCGGAGACGGGAAATGGTAGTAACTGAGCTCGTGCTTGACCTCCTTCCAGATCCGGTTCTGTCCGGGAAGCTTTTCCGGATCGAGATCGATCGACACCAGCAGCTTTCGTTTTGCGCGCTGCGACGCACCGGTCACCGGATTGATCCAGTCCGTTATCGATTGCCCGACAGACAATCTCAGCAGCGATGGCCAGTAGCGCGTCGCGCGTGCGCCGAGGAGTGCCGGCAGGTCCGCCGCAAACCAATAGGTCTGGCCGGAGTAGTCGAGCGAGCGCCGCAGCTCGGTCGGGCCCGAAAAGTTCGCCCGGTTTCGCATCGCGTCGCTCTGTGAATACGAGATCGTCGGCTTGAGCCACTTGAGATGCGGATGAAGCTCCTGCATGGCTTCGAGCGTCTGACCGGTCGTGTTCGCGATCATGTCCGCGTACGAGAAGCCGTACTTCTTGTACATCCCGTCGAAGATCTCTATCTGCAGCTGGAAGAACGCCGCGTACGCTACGCCGGTTATCAGCGCTTTTTTCGGTGAGACGCACACCGCGCGCAGACTCTCGTATCCTGCTCGACTGAGCTGATAGCCCCCGAGCAGGTGCCCGAACTTGTCCTGGTCGCGGAAATCCTCGTCCCAGTCCGAGCGGAAGAAGAAGTGGGGGGCTTTCTCGCCGGACCACCACGCCCTCTTGAAGTAGCTCCACAGCTCGACGTTGCCGGCTACGAACGCGCTGGCTACGACGGGTCGCGCGAACTCCGCTTGCCGCTTTGATAGCGGACATTGACGAGGGTTTTGCGCGCTGGCGATCGCGAGAGGAAACAACGAGATGCATGCGAATGCGAGGCGGATTCGAGTCACGGCTTCCTTGCGCGACGGATCAAGTTTGCGTCGACCGTCGCCCGGGAAAGCCGATCGTACGTTTTGAAACGTAGAGCGGCGATTCCGCGCGCTGACATTAAGAAACCGCTAAGATCGCCGCGGGCTCTACGCAGCGTCGCGCGCCGCTGCTACACTGTTTGGCGAGGGGAGGCTGGTCCGAGTTCCTACGAGTGCCGCGTCGTCAACGACGGGATTCCACTCTTTACCATAGCACCGTGAAGCGGTTGGGAAGATTGATTGGCGCGCGTGCTCGTAGGACTCGGATGCAGCACCACCCTGGGGTAAGCGATAGCCGTGGAGTGATTCACCTCCGGCACGCACGCTTCCTCAGCTGACAAGCAGGAACTCGGCTGATGGAACATCCGTACAGGACAGGTGGTAAGGGGAGTGCTTCGACTCCCGAATGATTCAACCAGCCTGAGCCATGCCCAATCGACTCGAAAACGACGTGCGCAGCGCCTTCGAACGCGCCACTGAAGGATCGGGCTCACGCGATGAGCTGCTGTCGGCAGTCCGCACACTCGTGCGCGACCTAAAGCGCGAGGGCCAGCCTCCGGAAAAGGTCATTGTCACGGTCAAGCAAGTGTGCGGATTGCCGATGCTCACGTTCGCCGCCGATACCGATTCTGGAGCCGACCGCGATGAATCGAAACAGATCTCGGACATGATGGTGAGAGCGGCGATCGATGAGTACTACCAGCAGCCGGTTCCGGAAGCGGTGTCGGAAGCGGTCAGTCAAACACAAGGAAGTACTTAGCTCCGCCTCCGCCTCCCGCCTTACGGCGACTCTGTCCGCGCGCAGACCCGCTTCGCCGCGAAGCAGCCGAAATTCCAGACAAAGCCGGTGTAAAACGCGCGCGCCTGTGGCCCGTTGATCGGAACGATCACGCCGGCGTCGAGCGCAAGCCATTCGCGCGCAAGAAAGGTGGGCCCAGCCAGCATCGCCACGGTTGCGCGCGTGCCGACCGGTCCAGTAGTGCGCTGATACCCAAAAAATTCGAGGACGCCACCGAGCGGTCCGCTCACCGGAAAGCCGAACGACGCTGTCCAGATACCCGACGTTTTTGGGGCGTCGCTTCCGTTTCCCGTTCTCCGCGTCTGGCCGACGTTGAGATCGACGGCAACGGGACCGACCTCCCGGCTCGATATCAGTAGCAGCGAAAAATCCGTCGTGCCCGTCGTGGCGCCGGGGGTTCCGGTCGGCAGCTTCACCGCCGGGAGGATGGCGAAATCGCCGAGTATGCGATCGCCATCGACGATCCGATACTTGATGCCGAGCGTGAGATCGCCGACCTCGAGCGATCTCGTGGGGCCACCGGTGTGAATGAGATTGAAGAGGACATTTGCCTGCGCACGCGACGCCAGTCCGATTTTGAGATTCGTCGGCGCGACGAACACGCGCGAGCCATCATCGAGCCTGTCCCACTCGGCGCCGTCCTCCAGCTCCACCCAGCCGCGAGCGACCGTGCCGGCGTGCGTGGCGACGGTCGGTCGCTCCGGTTGAACCGCGTGCGGGTTTCGTGCTGTCGTATCCTGTGCGGAGAGAGCGGGGGCCTTCGCCAATGCGCCGAGAGAGACCGCGCTGCACAGGAGGGACATCCGCAGCTTCATGGTGTAAATCATAGCAGGAATCCCGCGATTACTGGAATCCGGTAATCGCTCGGGTCAATTTTCCCGTCCGCTTCCCAGCGCGCGTCGACAACTCCCTCCGCAACCACAATGAGTCAGAACTCTCGTCATCTCGCCCTGTCACTGGTTCCGGCGGCGATTCTAGCCGGCGGGTGCGCCCCACAGCCGGCGCCGACCGCCAACGCTACGCCGGTCACACAGCCGGCGACGACTGGCAGCAATCCTTTCTTCGTCGAGAGCTCGTTACCCTATCACGCTCCGCGATTCGATCTGATCAGGAACGAGGATTATCAGGTCGCACTCGAGGAAGGAATGAAGCAGCAGCTCGCCGAGATCGACGCCATCGCGAAGCAGACGACCGCGCCAACATTCGAGAATACGATCGTCGCGATGGAGAAAGCGGGCGCGCTGCTGACACGCGTTTCGAAGACGTATACCGGTGTCGTTGGTGCCAACACCAACGACACGCTGCAGAAGATCCAGGACACCGAGGCGCCGAAGCTCGCCGCGACAAACGACGCGATCTACCTGAACGATCAGCTCTATCAGCGTGTGAAGAGCGTCTACGAGCGTCGCGACGC
>Ga0075425_100008314_pt1 | contig 11000 bp, 7 predicted proteins | sample SoiMethybrSBSTD4_FD_75300 | JGI IMG/M metagenome (GOLD analysis project Ga0075425, IMG submission 75300) | Bulk soil microbial communities from a Populus tree surrounding site in Tennessee, USA - Soil MetaG P. TD hybrid SBSTD4 | ecosystem: Environmental > Terrestrial > Soil > Tree plantation...
CCGCGGCGAGATCCTCGACCTCAAGGACACCGTCAACCGCATGGTCGACCAGCTCCGCTCCTTCGCGGCCGAGGTCACGCGCGTCGCGCGCGAGGTCGGCACCGAGGGCAAGCTCGGCGGCCAGGCCGACGTCAAGGAAGTGGCCGGTACCTGGAAAGACCTCACCGACAACGTCAACTCGATGGCGAGTAACCTCACCGGTCAGGTGCGCGGCATCGCGCGCGTCGTCACCGCCGTCGCCAACGGCGATCTCCGCCGCAAGCTCACGCTCGAGGCCAAGGGCGAGATCGCCGAGCTGGCCGACACGATCAACTCGATGATCGACACGCTCGCCACCTTCGCCGACCAGGTCACGTCGGTCGCGCGCGAGGTCGGCGTCGAAGGCAAGCTCGGCGGCCAGGCCCGCGTGCCCGGTGCCGCCGGCACGTGGAAGGACCTCACCGACAACGTGAACCAGCTCGCGGCCAATCTCACCACGCAGGTCCGCGCGATCGCCGAGGTGGCCACCGCGGTGACCACCGGCGACCTCACGCGTGAGATCGCCGTCGCCGCGCGCGGCGAGGTGGCCGTCCTCAAGGACACCACCAACGAGATGATCCGCAACCTCCGGGAGACGACGCTCAAGAACAGCGAGCAGGACTGGCTCAAGACGAACCTGGCCAAGTTCAGCCGCATGCTCCAGGGCCAGAAAGATCTGCTCGAGGTCGGCCGGCTCATCCTGTCCGAGCTGGCGCCGGTCGTCTCGGCTCATCGCGGCGCCTTCTACCTCCTCGATGCGTCCGACGACCAGCAGCGGCTCAAGCTGCTCGCCGGGTACGCCCTCGAAGCCGAGGCGCCGACGACGTTCCAGATCGGCGAGGGCCTGGTCGGCCAGTGCGCCCGCGAGAAGCGCGGGCTCTTGCTCGACACCGTGCCGGCGAACTACGTCCGCATCAGCTCGGGGCTCGGCGGCGCCACACCGGCGAGCCTGATCATCCTGCCGGTGCTGTTCGAGGGCGACGTCAAGGGCGTGATCGAGCTGGCGTCGTTCGACCGCTTCAACCCGACGCACAAGGCCTTCCTGGACCTGCTCGTGGAAAGTATCGGGATCGTCATCAACACGATCGAGGCGAACATGCGCACGGAGGCGCTGCTGGCCCAGTCGCAGTCGCTCGCCTCCGAGCTCGGACAGACCAACCAGGAGCTCCAGGAAAAGGCCCAGCTCCTCGCCCACCAGAACGCGGAAGTCGAGCGGAAGAACCGTGAGGTCGAGCTGGCCCGGCAGGCCCTCGAGGAAAAGGCGGCGCAGCTCGCGCTCACCTCGAAGTACAAATCCGAATTCCTCGCCAACATGTCGCACGAGCTCCGCACGCCGCTGAACAGCCTCCTGATCCTCTCCGACCAGCTGTCGAAGAACCCCGACGGCAACCTGAGCTCGCGGCAGACCGAGTTCGCCAAGACGATCCACGCATCCGGTAACGACCTGCTGAACCTCATCAACGACATCCTCGACCTGTCCAAGATCGAGTCGGGGACGGTCGTCGTCGACGTGGGCGAGATGTGGTTCTCGGATCTCCACAGCTTCGTCGAGCGGACGTTCAATCATCTGGCCGAGGCCAAGGGGCTCGAGTTCGTCATCCAGCTCCTGCCGGACCTGCCGCGCGCGATCCACACGGACGCCAAGCGCCTTCAGCAAATCCTGAAAAACCTGCTCTCGAACGCCTTCAAGTTCACGCGCCACGGCCGCGTCGACCTGACGATCGGCCTCGCCGATCCCGCCAATCTGGAGCACGGAGTCCTCGAGGGCCGCGGCCCCGCCATCGCGTTCTCGGTGACCGACACCGGCATCGGCATCCCCTCGGAGAAGCAGCAGATCATCTTCGAGGCGTTCCAGCAGGCCGACGGCAGCACGAGCCGCACGTACGGCGGCACCGGCCTCGGTCTCGCGATCAGCCGCGAGCTCTCGCGCCTGCTCGGCGGCGAGATCCACCTCGTGAGCTCGCAGGGGCGCGGCAGCACCTTCACGCTCTACCTGCCGACGACCTACACGCCGCCGGCGATGCCGCGCCGGCCCGCGGCCGGTCCAGACGGTGCCTCCCAGGTGCCGGCCACCCGCGTCCCGGTCGCGGCGGTGCTCGCCGAGGTCGCCACCGCCACCGCCATCGAGGAGGCGAGCGACGACCGACGAGCCATCCAGACGGGTGACCGCGTCTTGCTCATCGTCGAGAACGACGCCGCGTTCGCGCGCGCCGTCCTGGACGAAGCGCACGCGCAGGGCTTCAAGGGCGTGATCACCTCGTTCGGCGCGGCGGCCCTGGGCTTGAGCCAGGAGTTTCAGCCGGTCGCGATCACCCTCGACATCTCGCTGCCGGACATCAACGGCTACTGGGTGCTCGAGCGCATCAAGAACGACATGGCGACCCGTCACATCCCCGTGTACATCATCACCACCGACGACGACGTCGAGCGCGGTCTACGGCTCGGCGCCCGAATGGTCATCACCAAGCCGCTCGCCAGCGGCGAGGCGCTCGAGGCAACGGTGGCGGCGATCAAGCGACACATCGAGGCGGCCACGCGCGATCTCCTGATCGTCGAACCCGCCGCCGCGCGCCGGGAGCAGCTCGTCGAGCTCCTGGGCGGTCCGGATGTGAGCATTACGGCGGTCGGCACCGGCGCCGACGCGATCGCGGCCCTCGAGCGGCGAGTCCCGGAGTGCGTGGTGCTGAATCCGCGCCTGCCCGACACGACGCCCCTGGATCTGGCGAAGAGGCTGCTCAAGCACGGGCCGTCGCGGACCGCCTCCCTGCTGCTGCACGGCGATCCCGACACCGAAGATCAGGTCGACGCCGTCAAGCGCGCCCTGCCGGGCCTGACGGTCAAGGACGTGCGGACGGATCAGAGACTGCTCGACCAGACGGCGCTCTATCTGCACCGCCGCTTCGGCGACCTCTCGCCGGGGCAGCGCCGGATCCTCAGCGACCTGCATGGTGGAAGCCGCGCGCTGGGCGGCAAGAAGGCCCTCATCGTGGACGACGACATCCGCAACATCTTCGCGCTGACCAGCGTCCTCGAGGAGCACCACATGCTGGTGGTGTCCGCGGAGAACGGGCGCGACGCGATCAAGACGCTCCAGGCTTACGCGGACATCGACGTGGTGCTGATGGATATCATGATGCCGGAGATGGACGGCATGGAGACCACGCGGCAGATCCGGCTCGACCCGCGGTGCAAGGACGTCCCGATCATCGCGGTCACCGCCAAGGCCATGAAAGGCGATCGCGAGAAGTGCATCGAGGCGGGCGCCTGGGACTACCTGGCCAAGCCGGTCGATCCCGAGGAGCTGGTCGCGATGCTGCGGGCATGGCTGGTTCGCTAGGGATGGCGCGATGGGACCTGCGAAGCCGATGAGCGAAGTAGTCGAAGAGCCGAGCGGCGCCTCGGCGCCGCTGCTGCCGGCGGCCCGCGAGCGCGTCAACATCCTGATCGTCGACGACACCGTCGCGCAGCGCATGGCGGTCGAGACGGTGCTCGCCGACCTCGACGAAAACATCGTCGCCGTCGACTCGGGGCGCGAAGCCCTGCGCTATCTCCTCGACCACGACGTCGCGGTGATCCTGCTGGACGTCAACATGCCGGAGATGGACGGCTTCGAGACCGCGGCGATGATCCGGCAGCGCCCGCGGACGCGCAACGTGCCCATCATCTTCGTCACCGCGGACACCGATGAGCTGCACGCGGCGCGCGGCTACTCGCTCGGCGCCGTCGACTATCTGTTCAGCCCGTTCCTGCCGGAGATTCTCCGGACCAAGGTCAGGGTCTTCGTGGAGCTGGCGAGGATGCACGCGCAGGCGCGCCGGCACGCCGAGGAGCGGGTGGCGCTGGCCACCGAGCAGGCCGCTCGTGCCGCCGCGGAGGCGACGAATCTGCGGCTGGGCGTGCTGGCCGAAGCCACCCGTGTCTTGACGCGGCCGATCGAGAGCGGCTCGATCGCCGGCGATCTGCTCCGGGCGGTGCTGCCGTACATGGCCGACCTCGCGGGCGTCGTCCCGGTCGACGCGACCCGATCGCCCGAAGCCGAGGGGGTCTGGCTCCGCGTCGATGCCGACGGACGGCTCGCCCCGCCGCCGGCCGGCGGCGCCGCGCACCGGGAGATCCTCGACGCGGCCTTGCGCGTGATTGCCAGCCACCGGCTCGAGACCTTGCCCAAGAAGGACGGCACCGGGACGTGGGCGATCGTGGCGCCGCTGCCCGCCCGCGGCACGACGCTCGGCGCCATGGCCTTCGCCATGCTCGATTCGGGTCGCCGCTACACCACGGCCGACATCGAGCTCGTCCGCGACCTGGCGAGCCGCACCGCCATCGCGCTCGACAACCGCAGTCTCTATCGCGAGATCGAGGAGCGCGACCGCCGCAAGGACGAGTTCCTCGCGATGCTCGCGCACGAGCTCAGGAATCCGCTGGCGGCCATCAGCAACGCCGCCGCGGTGCTCGAGAAGCTCGGTCACCAGGACGACGACACCGCGCGGATCCGGACGATCATCGGACGCCAGACCCACCATCTGGCCCGCCTCGTCGACGATTTGCTCGACGTCGCGCGGGTGACCACGGGACGAATCGTCGTCGAGCGCCAGCCGGTCGCATTCGCCGACGTGGCGCGCCGCGCGCTCCAGGCCTTCGACGCAGCCGGCAAGACCGCCAATCACGAGATCGTCCTGAAGACCGACCCCGTCTGGGTGATCGGCGACGCCTCGAGGCTCGAGCAAGTGGTGGCGAATCTCCTCGACAACGCGCTCCGCTACACCACGCGCGGCGGCCGCGTGATCGTCAGCGTGCAGCGCGACGGCACCGAGGCCGTCCTGCGCGTGAGCGATACGGGCCGCGGCATCCCGGCCGCCCTGCTGCCGCAGATCTTCGATCTGTTCGTTCGCGGCGGCGGCGCCGGCCACGCGCGCGCCGACGGCCTCGGTCTCGGCCTGACCCTGGTCCGGCGGCTCGTCGAGCTGCACGGCGGCGCCGTCGAGGCGCTCAGCGCCGGCGAGGGGCGCGGGAGCGAGCTCATCGTCCGCCTGCCGGCGAGCGCCGCGCCGGCGGCGCCGGCGAGCCTGGCGGTGGCGTCGATGTTGCGCCCGACGCGCATCCTCATCGTCGAGGACAACGAGGACGCCCGCGAGAGCTTGCGCCTGCTGCTCGAGCTCGACGGTCACCAGGTCGCGGTCGCGGGCAGCGGCGAGGACGGGCTCGAGCACGCGCGGTCCGGTGATTTCACGTTCGCGCTGGTCGACCTCGGATTGCCGGGGATCGACGGCTTCGAGGTCGCCCGACAGCTACGGGCGATGGGCCGCGGCGCCGACGTGAGACTGATCGCCATCAGCGGCTACGGCCAGCCGGTCGATCGCAAGCGCGCGAAGGCCGCCGGCTTCGACGCGCACCTCGTGAAGCCGGTCGACACGAATCATCTCCGCACGGTTCTCGCCGAGCTCACGCCCGCTTGACGGCCCTCGCAAGTTAGCCTAGCCTCGGTCGCGCGCTTCCGAGCGCGGGCTGGGGCCCCGCCGAGACGCGCATATCAAGTCCTGGAGAGACAAATGGCAGACGTGCTCACGGTGGTGGCGAAGATCCGGGCGGCGAAGGGCAAGGGCGACGCGCTGGCGGCGCTCCTCAAGGAACAGGTGGCCGCGGTCATGAAGGCCGAGCCGGGCTGCATCGTGTATCGCCCGCACCGCTCGACGAAGGATCCCGACGTCTTCATCTTCTACGAGCAGTACAAGGACGACGCCGCGTTCGACGTCCATCGCAAGGCGCCCCACCTCGTCGCGTATCGCGAGCGGCGCGAGAAGGAAGGACTGACCGAGGGCAAGGCCGAGGTGGAGATCTTCAGATCTCTCACCGACTAGCGGCTCGCCCGGCGAGCCCGGCGGCGACGGCGCGGCCGTCGACCTTCGCCGCCCTCAAGACCCGGAACTACGCGCTCTACTGGTCGGGCCTGGTCTTCTACGTCCTCGGCCATCGGGCGGAGTACGTCACCTTCGCGTGGATGACGTGGGAGCTGACGCGCGACCCGCTGCATCTCGGCTATCTCGGCCTGGCGCAGGGCGTACCGCTCGTCGTGTTCCAGCTCTTCGCCGGCGTCCTGGCCGATCGCACCAGTCGTCGGCGGCTCTTGCTGGTGACGACGACCTTGACGTCGTCGACCCTGATCCTCGCCTTCGTCTTGATCGTGCTGGGACTCGCGCGTGTCCAACACCTGCTCGTGCTCGCCGCGCTCAGCAGCAGCTTTCGCGCGTTCGACGAGCCCAGCCGGATGTCGCTGGTGCCGCAGCTGATCGATCGCGAGCGGCTGCCGAACGCGATCGCCCTCGGCTCGATCCCCTGGCAGGCGGGCCGGATGATCGGCCCGTCGATCACGGGTATCCTGATCGCGGCCTTCGGCGGAACGGTCGGCTTCGGGCTGGCGGCGATCGCCTCGTGCACCGCGCTCGCGCTCTACAGCCGTCTCGACGTCCGTGAAGAGATCAAGACGAGCGACGGACGGCGTGTCCTCGCGCAGCTCGCCGAGGGGCTGAGCTTCGTCGGCCACAACTTCGTGTTCGCGAGCCTGATCAGCCTGGCGCTCTTCAACGCCCTGTTCGGCCTCTCGTACATCACGTTGCTGCCGGTGTACGCCGACGCGTATTTCGGGATGGGCTCGACCGGCTACGGATTGCTGAGCGCGGCGCACGGCGCCGGATCCCTGCTCGGCACCTTGATCATCGCGACGGCCGCGCTGCGCATCCTGCGCCCGGGCGTGGTCATGCTGTGCGCCGCGGCGAGCATGGGGCTGGCGCTGATGACGTTCTCGCGATCGCCGGGCATGGGGCTCGCGTTCCCGATGCTGGCGCTGACCGGCTTCTGCAGCACCTTCTACCTGACGCACGTGACCACGCTCATCCAGACCAAGGTGCCCGACCACCTGCGCGGCCGCGTCTTGAGCCTCTACTCGCTCTGCTGGAACCTGCTCCCGCTCGGCGGTCTACTGGCCGGCGCGCTGGCGGCCGCGGTCGACGCGCGCTTCGCGGTACTGGTCGGCGGGGCGCTCGTGTCCGCCAACGCGCTCGTCCTGCTCACCTCACGGCGCCTCCGCGCGATCGAGTGACGAAGCCCTAGCTCGGCAGCTTCTCGGCGTCGGGCGCCGGCCTCATCTCGAACGCGTTCAAGAGACCGCTGACCAGGCCGTAGTGGCCGATGAGCCCCGTCAGCTCCACGACCCACGCCTCGCCGTAGCGCTCCTTCAGCGCGTCGAAGACGGGCTGCTCCACTCGGTTCTTCTGCAAGAGCTGGCGCACGTAGGACACGATCGCGCGCTCGTCGGGCGCGAGCGCGCTCACGTCCTGCCGGTCGCGCACCGCGGCGATCGCCTCCTCGCGCGTTCCCGCTTTGCGGGCCAGCGCCACGTGCGCGCCCCACACATAGCCGCAGTCCTTCTCGCGCGCGGTCGCGAGGATGGCGAGCTCGCCCTCCTTCGGCTTCACCGAGCACTGGAAGCGCAGGAAGTCGCTCAGCCTAAGGACGCGTTCGCAGAACCTCGGGCTGAGCATCATGATGCTGAAAGGCCCGCGCACACTGCCGCGGCCCTCGGCGACCGCGTCGAAAATCGCCTGGTGCTCGGGGGCGACCTGCTGCTTGGTGGTGACCGGCGTGACTCTCGGCATGTGCATCGGCTCCTTTCTCCAGGGCTGCTCGGATTCTACAAGACCGCCGGATCTTTGCGTGCCGAGGTCGTCCGCGCTAGAGTGCGGGGCCCGGGCGCTTCACGTCTGTCGTCGCTTTACAGGAACGGGTCTCATCGACCCCCACCGGCCACCCCGCCTCGCCCGACCGCCCCTCGCTTGACGGCGAAGATGCGGGCGGAGCAGTATCGCTCGCGATGAGCACTGGGACTCGAGGGTCGGGCTCGAGTGCGTTTGTGGATGTGAATACGTTGCTGGAGGAGCATGCGCGGCGGCGGCGGGACAAGATCTTCGTGCAGTGTCCGGATCAGGGGGCGCGGATCACGTTCGGGGAGTTCGAAGTGGTGACGCGGCGGTTCGTCAACTTTCTGGCCGCCGAAGGCGTGGGGCGTGGGGATCGGATCTCGGTGCTCGCCGACAACGGGATCGAGGCGCTGGTCGTGTTCTGGGGTGGGCTGCGCGCCGGCGTGATCGTGAACCCGATCAACGTCGAGATTCGTGAGAAGCACGTGAGCCAGATCCTGGGCGACGTGGCGCCCAAGGCGGTGTTCTGGAGCCGCGACCTGGCGAGCGATCCTCGCGCGCTCGGCACGGGCGACGCGCCGTGGTTCGACTTCGGAGCCTGGAATGCGACGGATCCGGCGGGCGACGATCTCTTCGGTCGCCTGCGGAGCGCCTCGGACAAGCCCGTCGCGGCACGGCCGGCCCGGACTGACTGGTCGCTGATCAACTACACCTCCGGCACGACGGACGCGCCGAAGGGCGCGATCTGGACTCACGAGGCGTACTACGCCATGTGCGAGTCACCCGTCGATCGCCTCGAGATCGGCGACGCCGACACGATTCTCGACTACCGGCACTTCAGCTGGTCCTCGCCGCAGATCCTCTCGGTCGGGCCCGCGATGCTGACCGGCGCCACGCTCGTCCTCGCGCGCAAGTTCTCGCAGGCACGCTTCTTCGATTGGCTCCGCGACCACCGCGTCACCGTCGCCGTCGGCATCCCGACCGTCATCAACATGCTGCTGGCCAAGCCGGTCGCGGTGACCAGGGCGGATCTGCCGGCGCTCCGCTTCATGACGTCGAGTACCGCGCCCCTCTCGGTCGACAAGCATCTGGAGTTCGAGAAGACGTACGCGATCCCGATCGTGCAGCTCGCCGGCGGCACCGAGACGGGCTTCATGTGCGGCAATCATCCCGGGCACCGCAAGCTCGGCTCGATCGGACGGCCGACCCTCAACATGCGCGTGCAGATCCTCGACGACACCGGCCATGAGCTTCCGCCCGGTCAGGAGGGCGAGATGGTCGTCAGCGGACGGCAGCTTGCGTCGGCCTACTGGCAGGGGCCGGACAAGCTCGTGCCGATCCCTCAGGACGGCTTTCGCAACGGCGATCTCGCACGGCGCGACGACGAGGGCTACGTCTACATCACCGGCCGCAAGAAGGACATCATCATCAAGGGCGGCGTCAACATCGCCTCGCTCGAGATCACGAATTGCCTGCTCGAGCATCCCGACGTCGCCGACGCGGGCACGCTCGCCGCGCGGGACGACATCTACGGCGAGGTCCCGGTGGGCTTCGTGGCCCCGCGGCCCGGCCGAAGCCCGGACGAAGCCACCCTCCTGGCGCACTGCCGCGCCAGGCTGGCGGCCTTCAAGGCGCCCGCGGCCGTCGTCATCGTCGAGGCCGTTCCGAAGAACGCGAACGGCAAGATCGACCGCGACGCGCTCACCGCGATCTGGCGGCGACGGACAGGCCGCTGACCGAACTCAGCTCGGGATGCAGGCGGTAACGGTGATCTCGATGAGCAGGTCGGGCGAGTTCAGCGACGCCACCGTCACGGTCGTGCGGGCCGGCTTGTTGGTCGGGAAGTACTTCGCGTACTCCTCGTTGTAGGCCGGGACGTCGTCCCGCCTGATGACGTAGGTCGTCGCGGTGAGCACGTTGTCCATCGACGTGCCGGCGGCGGTCAGGATCTGCTTGATCCGCTCGAGCACGTTGCGGGTCTGCTCGCGAATGTCCTTGCCGACCTCCCCGGTGACCGGATGGCGCCCGGTCTGCCCGGAGACGAAGACCAGGTTGCCGAACTTGGTGGCCGGCGACAGGTTCGGATTCGGCGCCGCCGGACTCACCTGGACGATCTCTTTCTTGGGCATGACGCTCTCCTTTCGAGTCAACGCACCTTCGGAAACACTTCCTCGGCGAGCATGTGCAGCTGATCCAGCGCCAGGCTCTGCGGCATCCCCGGCCACTGCACGCTCATGATCAGATGATTAATCCCGGTCGCGCGCTCGAGCGTCAGTATCTGCTCGGCGACCTCGTCGGGCGAGCCGATCAGGAACCGGTCGCGGATCAACTCGTCGAACTCGACGCCCAGATCGTTGTCGCCGGCGGGCATCGCGCGACCCTGCCCCCATTCGTCATAGGCCTTGTACTTTGCCGACAGGAACGGCGCGCAGAGTCTGATCGCCTCGCGCCGCGTTCGGGCCACGAACACCTCGCGGCGCGCCGGGAATTCCGCCGGAAACGGCTTGCCGTACTCGTCGAGCGCCCGCTTGTAGACCTCGACCTGCCGGACGATCGTGTCGATCCGGTTGTGCGGGTTCACGTACCAGCAGTCACCGAGCCGCGCCGCGCGGCGGATCGCCGGATCGGCGTTGGCGCCGATCCAGATCGGCGGATGCGGCTTCTGCACGGGCCGCGGTGAGGCCGACGCGCCCTTCAAGGTGAAATGGGACGCCACCATGTCGACCGAATCCTCGGTCCACAGGCGCCGGACGGCTTCGAGATTCTCCTCGAACCGCCGCACGCGCTCTTTCTGCGTCGTGCCGAACGCCAGGAACTCGACGTCGCGGTAGCCGAGCGCCACGCCGAAGATGACCTTGCCGCCGCTCATGACGTCGACCGTCGCGATCTGCTCCGCGACGTCGAGGGGCTTGTGGAGCGACAACAGGACGAGGCCGAAGTTGAGCCGCAGGTGCGGGGCCTCCGCCATGACGCGCGACAGAAACGGCAGCTGCTGCAGGCTCTGCCACGGGGCGCTGCTGTAGTGCATGCCCTTGGTGATCGAGTCGAAGCCGAGCGCGTCGGCGAGCCGCGCCTGCTCCATGAGCTCGTGGAACCGCGCCGACAGGTCGTCGCCGTCCGGGAACTGTGCCCGGAGCATGAGACCGAACTGCATCACTAGCCGACTCGCTCCGGCTCCCAGCCCCAGGGATGCGGACCCCACTCCGGCTCGAACACGCGGCCGCGCTTCACCGTCAGGACGGGCACCACGGTCTTGTCGATCTTCATCGAGTCTCGCAACGTGTCGTAGAC